>Ga0209541_10009541_pt1 | contig 15720 bp, 13 predicted proteins | sample RifCSPlowO2_01_FD_184027 | JGI IMG/M metagenome (GOLD analysis project Ga0209541, IMG submission 184027) | Groundwater microbial communities from Rifle, Colorado - Rifle CSP2_plank lowO2_0.1 (SPAdes) (version 2) | ecosystem: Environmental > Aquatic > Deep subsurface > Groundwater | place...
CTTTACGTCATTCATGCGCGTCGTCAATAAAACGACAAGGTACTGCGCAACAGTTAGTTCTTTGATTATGATAAATCAAAAAAACTAATTTAATTGTTTGACATAACTGTTTATAATTAACTCTTCTCTTGCGTTCAAGACTTTTTCACAGACTTTTTTTGCACGAACTAACTGTCTTTTCGCTACCTTAAGAGAATCATAGTTATTCCCGCCGTTTACCAGTCCTTAGCTCCCTTGAAAAGGAGTTTGAGATACTGGCACTGGGCAGACGTCACCTTCCGTACACACCTTCACAGGCTTGCGGAAAGTTATGTTTTTGATAAACAGTCGGACACCCCTTGTAATTGCATCCTGTAACCGCATACATACATACACAGTCGCAGGAACCCCTTATACCGAAGGCACGGGGCCAATATGCCGAGTTCCCTTAGCTAGATTATCTCCCTCATACCTTAGGCTTCTCACCTAGGGGCACCACTCAGCAGGTTTAAATATTTAAAACCTTGTGCTGGTTCTGGGTACGGTTATTTAGAATTCATAAGAAGTCCATTTTCACTGGATCCAGGCATCAGCTGGACAAGCAAAAGCCTGCCATTCCCGGTTTAATCTCATTCTCAGTATTACACTTCTCCTGAGATTTATCCCGGTTAACACTCACGACAGTAAGTGCCAGCCTAGCCTGAACCGTCTGAACTTCAGATTGCGTTGCCGCGTGTATCTAAATAGTAAGGGAATATTAACCCTTCTCCCTTTCCCAAAAATCAGTTAAGATATTTGGTTAGGACCGACTAACTCTTGGCTGATCTACATGGCCAAGAAACCCTTGCCCTTTCGGTATCAGAGAGTCTCACTCTGTTCAGATCCTACTATTGCCAGGATTTTTGATACTGCATGGTCCACTCCTCCTTACGAAGAAGCTTCTGCCCATACAGGACACCTGCTTACCACATGCATTTCATAATGCAGTCTATAGTATCGGTATCTGGTTTAGCCCCGTCCATTTTAGGCGCATAATGCCTTGATGGGTGAGCTGTTACGCTTTCTTTAAAGGATTGCTGCTTCTAAGCATACCTCCCCACTGTCTAAGGCATTAGACATCCTTCACCCGTTAACACTTAACCAGAATTTAGGGACCTTAACTACAGTCTTGGGTTGTTCCCCTCTTGCACTACAAGTTTACCCCGGTAGTGCCGTTTGCCCTGATCTACGATGTTAAGATATTTTGAGTTGGACAAGGAACCGAAGGGTTTCCCCTCCTAAGCTCCTAATCCGTAGCTCTACCCTCTTAACTATCTCCCAGGGTACTGGACTGCGGCCCATTTCAGCAGGAACCAGCTATCACTGGGTTCGATTGGCCTTTCACCCCTAATCCCAGATCAGAAGAGTGCTTGCACACAAAACCTCTGCAGGCCTCCATAAGGTTTTACCCCTACTTCACCTTGCCCAGGATTAGATCACCCAGTTTCGGGTAGCACCCAAGCGACTAAATGCATTTTCATACATTGTTCCTCGCCGAAGCTGCGAACAATTGGTTTCCCTTTGAATACAGCCTTTGTAGCTTTATTCTCGCCGCTTAGATGCACTCCCTGGCCCGTTGTTCGAAACGTACGTCACAACTCCTTAGAGCCGTAACATGCTATGACCATTAGGTTTCAGGCGCTTTTAACTCTCTTTCAAGAGTTCTTTTCAACTTTCCATCACTGTACTTGTACGCTATCGGATTCAGACAAATATTTAGGGTTGGAAGTTAGTGCCTCCCAAATTCAAGCCTGATTTCCAACAGACTCTACTCAGGATACCTGTACATTCTTTATTTTTAACCTACGGGACTCTCACCCTCTATGGTGCAGCTTTCCAGAAGCTTCAGCCAAAAATAAGAGAACTAAAAACAGGTCCTGTAACACCACATCTCCTTTTGCATTTCTGCAGAGGATTCAGTTTGCCCTATGCTGTTTTCTCTCGCTGATAATAACAGCATCTCTATTGATTTCTTTTCCTGCAGGTACTAAGACGCTTCAATTCCCTGCGTAAGCGATTATTACTAATCATCCCGAAGGATAAGAAGTCTCATTCAAGAATCCCTGGATCAACGGCTGCTTGCACCTACCCAAGGCATATCGCTGCTTGCCACGCTCTTCATCGCTGTCTGAACCAAGTCATCCGCCTAATGGCTTAGTAGGACCGAATTTATATTGCCGCCTATGCACCGATTAAACATGAAGTTCAACCGATCAACCTGCAAAATTATTAGCAAGCCTCATTACTTAATTGGACTCGTCGGGACTCTTCGATGCAAATGTGTTTTTTTGACACAAATTACATTTTCGAACCCGAGGCCCCCTCCTTTCGTGAAAACTCTTTTCAAAAGTTTCCTGCAAGGGAGGTGCTCTACCGGACTGAGCTACGAGCCCAACTAATAAATGTGATAAATGATTTAATTAATATAATTATGAAATAGTCCTAGCAGAGAGTTAAAAAATATAAAGGAGGTGATCCATCCGCAGGTTCCCCTACGGATACCTTGTGACGACTTAACCCACCTTACTCAACTTAGATTCGACTTGATCAAAAAACCAAGCCTCATCTAAACCGTGCTCGGTTGGTTTGACGGGCAGTGTGTGCAAAGCTCAGGGACGTGATTCACCGGACCGTAATGAGATCCGATTACTAGGGATTCCGGTTTCATGAGGATGAGTTACAATCCTCAATCCAAACTTAGATAGGGTTTAGAGGGTTTGCTTCTCCTTTCGGAGTTGCATCCCATTGTCCCTACCATTGCAGAGCGCGTGTAGCCCAGAAGATTCGGGGCCTCCATCACTTATAGATACCCATAAAACTGTCTCCACTTTGGATGTAGAAGTATGATGTTTTGAAGAAATTTTTTGATTTCCCTTTGTTTGTTAATTTCAACAACAAAGCTGCCATCAGTTCTTTTATGGCTTTTTGCTTCAATGTGCATATTTAGAAGCATAGAGTTAATAAAATTAATATAAGATTCATTCGCCATTTTTAAACGAAACCTAATATATTTATTTTTATCTAACTCATGCCATCCTTCAGCGTCAAAAAGTCCAGCTAAAAAATATTTAATTTCTTCTTTAGCTACAACTGGAGCAATCATTATCTTTGATTTTGCACCGGCTGGAATACCATATTTTTCTGTTAGAATATTTCGTAAATATTTTGAGTAAAACGAAACTCTCCACACATTGCCCCCTTCATCCCAGAAAATTGAAGATTTGTATCCAAGATATGATAAAATTTCACGAAGTTGTTCCGCGAAAATTTTCTTACTTGAAGATAATCTAATCCCATTATTTCCTAAAACAAGGTGGCCATCACCAGCGATATAGCCGGCAATATACGGTATTGCAGATTTTTCTCCAATCAAAACCATGTTACAAAGTCATTTTTGTAGCACTTAAAGATTTTGATACTGAAGATAGTGGTTACGGTTTATCATAGGGATTCTATAGAGTGTATACGGACCTAACGTTGCCCACACCTTCCTCTTCCTTACGAAAGCAGTCTCTACATTGTACCCAGACATTCCGTAGAACCCGCTGGTAAAAGTAGACGTGGGTCTTGCTCGTTGCACGACTTAACGTGACACCTCACGGCACGAGCTGGCGTCGGCCATGCACCACCTCTCGGCGTGTTAGGTAAAGCCTTCAACTTGACCTTCATCCTGCCGTCGCTTCTGGTGAGATTTCCGGCGTAGAATCCAATTGAACCGCACTCTTCACCCCTTGTAGTGAGCTCCCGCCAATTCCTTTAAGTTTCGGTCTTGCGACTATACTTCCCAGGTGGTGAGCTTAACGCCTTCGCTTAGGCACTGCATGACCGCTAAGATTATGCAACACACAGCTCACAGAGTTTACTGCCAGGACTACTAGGGTATCTAGCAAACTTCTAGATTTTGCTCAAGCTTTTTCTAAAAGCTTGTATCTAATCCTTTTTGCTCCCCTGGCCTTCGTCCCTCACCGTCAGACCCGTTCTAGTTAGACGTCTCCACCACTGGTGGTCCTCCGAGGATTATCACATTTTACCGCTACCCTCAGAATACCTCTAACCCCTCCCGGTCTCTAGCATAGTAGTGTCTCTTGCACGCCGTTAGGTTAAGCCCAACGATTTCACAAAAGATTTACCATGCCGGCTACGGACGCTTTAGACCCAATAATTATGATCGCCACTTGTGGCGCAGGTGTTACCGCATACCGTGTAAGTAGAACGCATCTAATCTTACATGGCGGCTGGCACCCGTCTTGCCCACCACTTATTCGCCAAGCTATTTAGACTTGGCAAAAGCTTTATCCGAAGACAAAGCACTTGGGATCCCCCTGTCACACTTTCGTGCATTGCAGAGTTTTCGCGCCTGCTGCACCCCTTAGGGCTAGGGCCAGTATCTCAGTGCCCTTCTCGGGGCTAGGACTTTCATCCCCCCTACTGATCCTAGGCTTGGTGCGCCTGCAAATATTTCTATTTATGAAGAAAAATTCTTTACCACACCAACAACCTAATCAGCCGCCGACTCATCCTTAGGCGTTTCCTTTAAGGAAAAGGACATTCCAGTGCCTTCTCCCTGTCTGATATTAGCGTCAGTTTCCCAACGTTATCCCAGACCTAAGGGCAGATTATCGACGTGTTACTGAGCCTTACGCCGGTGTTTCCGAAGAAACCCCTGACTTGCATGGCTTAGTCGGATCCCAATAGCAGCGATCTCCCGCAGGATCAACGGGAATTTTTATAGCCGCTTATCGGAACTCTCTACTAGGACTATTTCATACTCAAACACAAGTTTAAGCATACATAGTAAAGCGTGAAAATAATAATAATTTTTTCTCACGCATGAATAATAAAGGAAAATAGGTTCACTATTTAAAACTTGTTGTTTTTTATGAAATTTTTACCTCTTGGCCTTTCTTCTTCTCTTCTCTTTCCTCATTCTTTTTCTCTGCCACTTCCATCTCATCTGTCTCTTCTTCTTCCATCTCCTTGAGGACCTTTTCATAATCTATTCAAATCAAGCAGTTAATATAAAAAGATTGTGTTTTTAAATTTTTAAAAATTGCCTCTAAAAATATAAAATAAATAGTGCCAAATATATTTTAAAGAACAGCAATCTCTTTATTCTAAAACAAGCCAAACAAAAATCAATGGGTACTCTTGAAGAAAAAATTAAAGAATTTTTCAAAAATAAAAAACTGCATGACAATCCCATAGTAAGGCATCCAATGCTCTCAGGGATTGCCACGTATTTTGTAATGGAATATGCAAGAAACAAATTTCCGCAGCTGAAAGATTTAGGGATTAATGAGTCTTTTTCATTGCTGTTAGGATATGGTACTTATCTGGGTCTTGGTTCGATTAAAGAATACGTTCTTGAACAAAGAAAAAAAGTTCTCAAATTTGGAACAGGAATATATGATTGGATTTTAAACAATCCAAAAATTGCAGGGCTTTTTGGGGCATTGGCTGGAGCGATCATTGCCCACAAAAGTAAAATTGAGACCATAAACTATGTACATAATTTAGAGTATTCATGTAAAATTCCTGCATACCTTTTCGACCAGACATCCAAAAATATATTAGGAAGAGCAATTATTGCAGGTCTTCTGACAGAATCATCTGTAAGGGGATTAAAAAATATAAGAAAAATAAAAAAAAGCATAAGAAAAATAAAAACAAATGCAGCTGAAAAAGCATGGAATTTTATATTTGAACATCCGCTGTTGCTTTCCTGCGCAACCTCAGTAGCATCATTTGCTTACATCTACAACAGGTCCCATGAGCTAAGAATTAATTATGAAACAAGAGCAAGAGCAATTGTTCATGGAATAAATGAGCAGGATCGTTTATATTTTTTTAGAAAACCCCCTATTGAATCAATTATAGAATATCCCAAGCAAGCAGCTAATCTTTTTTTTATAGAAGGTGGAATGGCATTCCTTGGCACACTTTTTCTTTTGATAGCAGGAGGCTATGCTCTTCATACATATAGCATAAGAGAGCATGGACTAAGGGCACGAAAACTGTACAACATCGCAGCAGGAAGAAAAAGAGCAGCAATAACAAATCAAAAAGCTCTTGCAGACCTCCCAAACAGCCTTGAAAAAAAAGTAGAAGATATAGCTGAGCTTGGCAACATGTATTACGATGAAGGAAAGGAAGAAGAGGCATTTAGGCAGTATAGGTGGGCAATGTCTCTTCTTGCAAAAAAATCAGATGATGCAGCATACACAGACTTCATGAGAAAAGTGCCTGGCATAAGCAGGTTGATACGATTGTACAAAAGAAGAAGAGGCGCCAAAAATAAAAAACAAACAGACATTAACGAAATTTTTATTGACATCCTAAACAAAAACAGAAAAGCACTAGGAAAAATAAATGAAAGACTTGCATCTGAAAAAGATCCTGCAACTATTTATCTCTATGCAAAAGCGCTGGAAGTTTTTGGTGAAAAAGAGGAAGCAGAAAAACAAAAAGAAAGAGCAGTAGTGTTAAAGCTTGGAGAAAATCCAAACCTTAGTTTGTTGTCAGGAAGCAAAAATCCTGTATTTAGGTTTGAAGAGCCAATGCTTAATGCTGAAGTTATCGCAAAGGCAGGCTCAGAAGAAAGTCTAAAAGAAGAAATGGCTATTACAAGAAGAGCAGAGAGGCTGATTGCAGACTTTGATGGTTTATATGTGCCGGCACCTATAGGCATAATAGAACACAATGGCAGAAAATATTATATTATGGAATATGCCTCAGGCGAGCTTCTTTCAGACAGTATAAAAAGAATAGAAAATATTAATGGTAGCACTGAAAAAGATAAAAAAAGAAAAGATTTAGAACAGAGAATAATAGAAATATCAGGATTTCTTGGAATGCTGCACGCAGGATTAAATACAGATTTTAGGCCAAGGGACCATGTAGAAGCTGTGGGTAAAAAATTAAAGGAAAAAGGGATTGGCCCTCAGCAGATTAAAAATATATGCATCAACCTTGCACAGCCTGTAAAAAGTCTTGATGCCATGCCTCTTGTATACCATAAAGATGCGCATCCTGGAAATTGGTATACAGATGAATTTGGAATTACAGCTCTTGACTTTGAAGCCAATGGCACAGTAAGGGCGCAGATAGACATGGCAAAATTGCTTAGCAGGCACAGGCTGTTTGATTATCCAACACAGGCAAGATTCTTAGATTCTTACAGGCAGGCCTTTATGAAATACTCAAAAAATCAAATGAGAATCCCAGACAGAATTTTTCATCTTGCCTATCTTAATGCAGGAATAATAACAGCATTTGAAACATACTCAAGCTCAGTAGAAAACCAGCCCATTATATCCGATGCACTCCTAAATGCAGGAGAGGCTGTGGAGATAATAAGAAAAGAATTTCCAGAATACTATGAAACTAATAGAACAGCTTATGAAAATTTAAAAAAACAAATAGATAAATTAATATAATTAATATGGACGGCTATAATATGTTATATAATTTCCAAAAATTTATAAGCACGGAGAACATTTCTTCTGTAAATTGAAAAGAAAAGTAATACAGCTTGCAGGCAAAACACACGTAATCTCGCTGCCAAGCAAATGGATAAAAAATTTTTGTGTAAAAAAAGGCGATGAGCTGAATCTCGAAGAATTTGGCAATCATCTGATAATAAAGCCTGCAGAAACAGAAACAGAATTCAGAAAAATTTCATTAAAAATAGATGGACTAAGAGAACTATCCCTAAAATATATTATCTCGGCCTTAAACAAAGTTGGCTATGATGAGATAACCATTTATTTTGAAAGCAGTAAATTTCATCCAACAATAGAACATCTTGTAAAAAACCATCTGACAGGGTTTGTAGTTACAGAACAGACTCAGAAAAAAATGATTTTAAGAAGCATCGCAAATGAAATTGAGTCAGAGTTTAACACCGCATTAAGAAGAACATTCCTTGTAACAATGTCTCTTGCAGAATCAACGCTGGAAATTATAAAATCAGAAAAGTTCTCAGACCTAAATTCTATGAAAAGCCTGGAACACAGCAGCAACCAGCTGACAAGTTTCTGCCTCAGATTAATGAATAAGGGTCTCTACAAAGAGCAGGACAAAAAAATATTTCTTGCAACAGTAATATGGAACATGGAAAAAATTGCAGATGAATACAATGCTATATGCATAAATCTAATAAATAATAAAAATTCAATAACGGAAGAACTCATTAATCTGTATAAAAACGTCAATGACTTCCTTGGTGCCTATTATTCGCTAATGTTCAACTTTTCAGTAGAAAAACTTAACAGCATGGTTGACCGAAGAAATAATTTGTTAAAAGAATTTGAGAAAGCATCGCCAAAAACAAAGGAAGAAATAATTCTCACAAACAGGCTATCAACGATAGTCTCAAAAATAGCAGACATGTCATCATCCACTGTTGCGCTCAATCATGAAGAACTTAATTTTGAACCCATATAAAAAATCAGCAGTAACTCTCTCCAAACTCCTTAAGAACATCATTGTGCTTTTCAAAGTATTTTCTGACTTTTGAAAATATCTCAGTAATTTCTTTGCTGATTGCATTTTTCAAATCCTGTGGATGAAGGTTTTTTTCTGCAAAATCATTCTCTAAAATATTATAATTATTGTATAAAATATCTCCGCCGAACTTTGCGTTTCTCTCTATCTTCAGTTTTCCACTTACTGGAAATATAATGTATTTTGCAAGTTGTAAAATTGGATTTTCCTGGACAATGCCCTGCGGACAGTAAGCTCCGCTTATTTTTTTTATTATGGCATTTTCGCTTTCATAAACCTTAATGCTGCTTTCAGGAACAGAAGCAGACATCTTTACGCCTGGGCCTTTCAAAGAAACAACAAGTGGTGTCATAACCTCCACTCTAGGGCTGTAACCCAAAGAAGGCAGAAACTCCCTCGCATAAGTCATGATATGCCTCTGGTCGCTTCCTCCAAGCTGGATATCAACACCAAGATATTCCTCATCAAGTGCCTGCATTATTGGATATATAAGTTCAGAAACCTTTGGATTTTTCATTCTTGTAACTTCAGAAGCTGCTCTTGTAGCTCTCGAAATTGTTGTTATTGTCGACATCTTAAGAACATCCAGCTGGTAATCTCTTGCAAGCTGGAAGCTGCTTCCCTTGATAAATGCTGGTTTTTCTTTCCATGGAAAACTTAATTCAATGCATTTTTTGTAATACTCTGCCTTTTGATCCAGTTCCTCCCATTTGCATTTTAAGTCATCAAGCGCAGCATGCACATCAGCAATTAATATCTTATTATTTAATCCTGCACTGCCAAAGTCAAACATTTTCCCAAGCGGTATCAGATAGCCCATATGAAATGGCCCTGTAGTAGCAATTCCCAGATAAGAAGAAAGACTTTTTTTGGAAGCCAGGGATTTTTTAAGCTCTTCTTCAGTTAATACCTCAGCAGTATTCCTCATTATCAGCTCAAATTTCTTGTTGGCATCCATAACTGCAATACCCAAAAGCCTTATATTAATGTTTCTATAAGATATTAAAAAATGCCAGAATTAATACTTGACCCAGCAGGGTATTTTTTAATCAGAATAAATCATGAAAAAAAAGCAATAGAAATAGCATTCTGCAGATATGATGAAATAAAATTCACAAATCCAAAAGCAAGATTCGGAAAAAACACAGTGAATAAAAAATTTTCTTCAGAGCATTATAAAAAAATTTTAGAATGGATAAAAGAAAATAAGCTGTGCACAAAAAAAGACCACTATAACTATCTTAAAAAAGAATTAAAAAAAGCAGAAGAATGCATGCAAAAAGGAGAAAAATATGTTCAGGATTAAATTTTAGTTATAATTTTTGTGCAGTTTTCCCTTTATTTTACAGACCCATCCAGTTCATAGAGAAGTTCGTTGATATAATCCATAGAACCATCATTTGTGATTACAACATCAAATTTACTTTTATACAATGCAAGTTTATTTTCAACATCTTCATTTAGAAATCCAATTTTCAAAATAAGATTAACGTCTAAATCATCAACCATGCCTAGGTCTCCCAAAGAATCTCCTAAAAGAATTACATTATTTCTACTGGAAATTAGACGTCTATATTTTTCATTTTTTATTTTAGTTTCTGATTTATTCATTGTATGTATTATTCTATCCTTATATCCGGTTGCATATCCTTCTGGATCAAAATTGAAAGTATTTGACAAAATGTGAATGTTTGGCGTCAATTTGTTATTTTTTTCTAGATATCCTTCTATCAAATTTCCAATTCCTGATGAAAAAATTAATAAAGGTACATTATGCGAATTCAAATAATCGAAAAAAGAAAGCGTACCTTCCCTGAAAATTTTTGGATATCTTTTTAATATGTCCTCAATGACTTTTCGATGCATACCTGATTTAACAAGCAATTTTTCATGTGCTTCCCACCATTCTTGCATTTTTTTAAATTTAAAATCCAAGTCAATGGTTTCATCCATTTCTATAGAGTGATATTTATCAAATAAAGCAAAAGCTTTTTTTGGATAATCTTCAGTAAGATATCCACCTTCACGAATTAAAGCAATTGTAGATGGAATTTTTTTTCCTTCATAAAAAAATTTTGTCAAAGTTCTGTCAAAATCAGAAACCACATGTAACTTATCTAACCCATGGAATTTAATTTCCCTGGCTTTTTGTTGGAATAATTCTCTATTATGAAAATAAACTTGTTCCATGATTTTAATAATTTTCTAAACATACCTTAAAAAACGTCTAGCGCTGGCAAGACCATCTGTTTCTCTCGCAATGTTTAACTCTCTCTCAGCCTCTGCCTGCACATTTAATGCATCATCCAAAGTCATGATTCTCCCTCCAACAGAAGTTGCTCTGCTTTTGTCTGTTGAATACAAACCAGTAACAAGTGATCTATCACTTCCCACATAAAGACTGCCATCAAGCTTCAATGCCGGTCCAAACCTTAAATCTATGCCAAAATCTGCGAACCTTTTATTAACATCTATATTCCATGAAAGTCCATTAACATTGCAAAAATAATAAAACTCTGTCATCAGACAGCAAAAAGCAAATAACTAGTATTTAAAACTATGGGTGCATAAACCAAAAATTGTAAACCCCTTCATTAACAGAATCCAGAACACAGTAAAACATTCTTTCAGCCTGCACAATGTCTCCTGGTTTCAAACCAACAACTGAAGACTCAGCAGCACATTTGGCAATTCTTCCGTCATCCATAATAACCTCTGCATTGACAAAATTTTCAGCAGGAACATAGTGTATAATCATTCCTTTGTTTTTAGAATTTTTGTATTTCTCATAGTTCTCGCTGTGAAAAACAAACTCTTTTCCTTTTTTTGTAAAATTAAGGCAGTCCATCAGCCTGTTTATCATTCCATTTTCAAGTTTTCCAAAATCCTTTTTTGAAACAAGAAATTTGCCTGAAGTCAGGAATTTTCTGCTTCCCCTTTCAGGAAAGTCAGGATGAAGTCTCAAAGAAACTTCCTTTTCAGGAGCTCCTTGAATCACCATTTCAACAGGATCCTCAACAAAAAAATACCTGTTTGCCTCAGGTTCAATCAGTTTTCTGTTTTCAGCATAGAATTTATCAACAGTAACATGCGATTCCTTCTCGTGCAATCCAAAACTCAGACAGAAATTCCTTATTGCTCCAGACTTGAAACCCCTCCTTTTTAAAGACTGCAGGCTCCATGTTCTAGGATCATCCCATCCAGAGTAAATCCCTTTTTTTACTTCATCCCTGCTTTTGCTTTTGCTTAATTTAACACCCTCTATTGTAAGAAGCCCGGAATGCAGCAGCTCTGGACCTTTCCAATTTAATATGTTCCAGATAAATCTCTCCATATCGCTCTCTATCATAAGTTCCTTTCCTCTGATAACATGCGTTATTCCTAAAAAAACATCATCAACAGCCCATGAAAATTCAAGCATTGGCCATACATTATACTTATTTTTAGTTCTTGGATGCTCTCTCTCGCTTATCCTGAACAAAATCCTGTCCCTAAATGCAGGATTTGGGTGGTTGATGTCTGTTCTTATCCTTAAAACAGCACTGCCCTCAGAGTACTTTCCCCTTAGCATCTCCCTCCATTCATCAAGATTTTGAGAAACTGTCCTGTTCCTGCATCCGCATGCAATACTCTTCTTTCTGTTTTCCCTAAGCAATTCAGCAGGACAGTTGCATACATATGCAGCACCAAGATGTATAATTTCTTCTGCATGCTTGTAATAAATTTCAAGCCTGTCTGACTTGTAAATAATATTTTTATCAAAATTTACTCCGAGCCACTTTAACCCATCAATAATTAAATCATATGCTTCAGGTTCTATTGCCTTTTCTTCGCTTCCTATCGTATCATCCATCACAAGAATTAATTTTCCTTTGTAGATTTTTGCATACTCATCATTTAGTATAACCTGCTTTGCATTTCCTATATGCAATGGGCCGGAAGGATAAGGTGCAACCCTCAGCACAACTTTAGAGCCTGCATTCGGGAGAGGCGGCAGAGTTCTCTCCTCTGTTCTCTTTTTTTCCTCAAGCAGGTCAGGGGCTATTTTTTTCAGTTCTTCAGCCTGTTTCTCAATTTTCATAGAATTCACTTTCTTTAGAATTAAGGCAATACTCTTCCCAAGCTGTTTCATTTCATTTTTCAAAGAAGGATCCTCAGCGACAACTTTGGCAATTACACTACCTGCATTTGCCTTTCCCCCATACTTTATTGCATTCTGAAGCGCATATTTATAAATTAAATCTTCCATGAGTTTTTTAATTTAATCTTATATTTATACTTTTGTAAATAAGAGCTAAATCAACAGCCTTTTAAATCCTGAAAAATCAGAAAAAGCATGCCTGAAGAACAAAAAGAGGAATTAATAGGCGGAAAGCCTGAAGAAGGTATAGAAGATCTGAAGAAAAAAATAGGCATAGCCTGGTTTATATTAATACTAGCAGCAATTCTTTCAGTTATAACATTCATTGCTGCGCCAATACACATCTCAATGCTTATTTTTATAATAATATATCTCCCGGTAATAGTTTATGTCCTTATCTTAAAATGGATTAAAAGAGGGCTTCCTGCGATAATATTCTCTTTGTCAGTATGGTTAAATGTAGTTATTATAATCATACCTATTTTTGCTGGACTAACAGCGCTGGATCTGTCAAATTTCTCTGAAGAATTCCAGGAAAATCCAAAAATAATAGCGTTGGCAGATGATGAAATAATATCTGCTATCCAGATAAACGACCTAAGCTTTGATTTAAGCACAGCAAAAAATAATATTAAGGCCCTGAACAAAGAAGAATTAAAAACATTAAATAAGGAAGTAAGCAAAAATAAGGTAAAAGACAGGATAGTTTTTGTTGTAAAAGAAGAATTATTTGAAGGCATAAATCAGGTGGATATATCTGGAACAGAAATTATGCTGACAAAGGAACAGGCTATAGAAATTATAAAAGCAGACAACTCAGAAGGATACGCCACAAAAGAACTCGGATTAAGGGCAAGTTTATTTGATGACTATGAAAAAAGTGCAGGTGCCTTTGTATTTATGCTGCTGCTTGAAGAAACACTTGAGAAAAATGGACCTGAATTTTTTGTAAAGGAATTGAAAAAAGAAAATATAATAATCTACCCTGAAAGATTTTCAGTAAATCTGCTTATAAAAATAATTCCTGAAAATATTATCTCTCAGGCTGGATTTCTGCCAGAACTTCCTGGCGGACAAACTAAAGTTGTAAATGCATTAAATGAAAAACCATAAATTGCAGAATTCTCTTTTATAAAAATATAAAATTATCTCAATGCACCCTTCGCAGCCTTTATTGCAACCTCAGCCATTTTATCATCAGGCTGTTTTGTTGTTATTTTTTGTATCCACAAACCAGGATAACTTACCCAGCTAAACCATGAATATCTTGCCCCTAATTTCAAAATTTCATATGAAATACCTGCAATAACAGGAAGCAAAATAATCCTTAAAAATAATTTTAGCCAGAATCCAAAATCCTTTGGTATAAAGCTATAGATAATTACACTGACAATCAGAACAAGAAAGATAAAGCTTGTTCCGCACCTCTTGTGCTCTGTCCTGAACTTCTGCACATTCCTGACTGTTAATTTTTTTCCGGCCTCATAGCACGCAACAGCCTTATGCTCAGCTCCATGATACTGAAAGACTCTGTATACATCTTTTGTTAAAGAAATTAAATAAACATACAAAACAAAAATGCCGATTTTAATTATCCCTTCGATTATATTAAAGATTATATTATTAAAACTGGCCTGCCTGTCAAACCATGTTGTAAATAATAAAGGAAGAAATTTAAAGATTAAAAGCCCGAAAATCATGGCAAAAATAATAGTAATAAAAATCTCTGAAAAGCTTATTTTCTCATCTTTTCCTAGGCTTACATTTGTTGAATAGTTCAAGGCCTTTATTCCTATATACAGAATTATAAACAAATTTACAACCCCCCTTATAAAAGGGATGTCAGGTTCTTTGAATTTTAATTTCTCTCTTTTCAAAATAATTTTCCTGCCTTTTCTTACTGCTATTGAGCTTGTTCTTTTTTCCTTGTTAAGTATCATAACTCCTTCAATTAATGCCTGCCCGCCAAGAGAATATTTTTTAGCCATAAAAAACAGACAAGTAAATCATTATTAAAGATTGTTGTTATTCTAAAAACAAGATTTGAGACTTAATAATATTATTGCTTGGGTTAAATCTACTTTTTTGTCAGTGTTTTGAAAACTTGGATGCAGGATAAACATAAGGTTTTATTGTTTTATCGCTAAAGCCCCTGAGTTTTGACTCATTTTCAAGTTTTTGGATTTCTATCGACATAAAATTTATTAGGTAGCATAGTTTATTTGCTTTGTTGCTGAATTCCCGGAAATTTTAAGGTTTTATCTGGAAATTCTTAAATTTTTGCATAAAATGTTTATTTAATGGACGTTAGTTGCAATCGAGAAAAAAACTCTAACTTATTCAAGGGGCTGGGCTTTGCTTCCTTTGTATGCTCCTTCTGCCGCAGATTTTACTCCGAAAAGTTTTCTGCAACCATCCATATACCAACCTAATGTTGGACCAATAAATGGCGAGATTGTTGCAAGATATGTCGCTCCATTTTGAACTTTCTCCATATCTACTTTTCCCTCAGAAACTAAACTTCCAATCGCAACTGCTGCTGCATAAATCGGTACTTGAAAAGTATTGAATGCAAGCAGGTCGACCAATGATTTTCTTATTTTTCCGCTTTCTTCATTTGTTTTTGTTATTTTGAAAGCTTTTTCTCTCCACCAGCCGTATGGTCCACCTGTAACAGAATTCATAGCAGTTGCTGATACTCTTGAAGCAACAATCCCTGTGAAATTTAATCCTGCGCAATAATCTAATATGCTTCCAGCAATTAATGAATATGATATGTTTCCCGCAGTATCAACCAAAGCAACCTTCTTCGCAGAGGATTGTTTATCTCCTCCTAATTTTGCTTCGAGTCCTGTTTCTTCGGGAATGTCTTTAATCTCGTCCATTTTAATATAGATGAATGGTTTTCCTTTATAAACTTTTCTATTGTTTACTACTTAGCAGTTAATACTTTTATCAGCCCAGCCCCGATGTTTTAATATTATGGTGCTTCGCACTTGATACGAGTTTTTTCTCGACTTCTTCGTCGCTTCGCTCCTCAGCCACATTGCATTCTC
>Ga0209541_10009542_pt1 | contig 15718 bp, 8 predicted proteins | sample RifCSPlowO2_01_FD_184027 | JGI IMG/M metagenome (GOLD analysis project Ga0209541, IMG submission 184027) | Groundwater microbial communities from Rifle, Colorado - Rifle CSP2_plank lowO2_0.1 (SPAdes) (version 2) | ecosystem: Environmental > Aquatic > Deep subsurface > Groundwater | place: Rifle...
TCGTGAGTTTTTAGGCAGAGGATAAGCATTATTCCTGAACCACTCCTCAAGCTCCCGAAAATTTTTAACGTCCGGTACATTCTTTAGATATTTAATAAAAACCATTCTGCTAAAAATTTGAGCGGGTTCTGTCTTTTCTTCGATTACGTCGGGATATAAGAGTTTGTTTATAATACTATCTTTGCTAAATTTTTTTTCGGTTTTTTTCTCAATTTCCAGAAAAACATCGCTGAGTAAATTTTTTTTAATATCCGTTTTTTTATCTCTACTTTCACAGGATATGCCATCACCCAGTAAAAATTGTTCACAACCAAAGGATTAAAAGTAAATGTCTGCGACGAAATAATCGTCTCGGTTTTCCCGTCATAGTCAATTATCGCCTTCAGCTCAACCGGCACCACCTGCCCATAGTCCCCTGTTAAATAACCACCAAGAGCCTCAACTCGAACCCGGAAATTTCCCGGTCCCGGTTGGTGTCGGTTACCCATACCGCCAGTGTATTTATCCTTGGAATTGCAGCTTTGATCCTGACTCGCTATATTATCCCCGACCAAATCATCAGATGGCTAAATATTTTCTCTGGGCTTTTGGTTTTTGGTTTTGGCTTATATCTTCTAATCGTCCGCTCTAAAAAACTTATCTACCGGAACCCTCAGGGTTCCCACGCACACAATTTGCACGAACATTTAAAAATTACCTGGAAATCGCTTTTACCTTTAGGAATTTCGGAGGTATTGTTCCCTGTGTCGATGCTTTGGCAATTCTTATAGTCGCAGTCTCTCTCTATAAGCTTTTATTCTGCTTGATTCTGCTTGTATCGTTCAGTTTAGGACTCGCCTCTGTACTTATCGCAGGAGGAATACTGGTAGTAATAGCTAAAAATAAAGCCGCCCAAAAATTTCAAAATATAAGCCACCTCGAGCCTTATTTAAGCTTAACTTCTGCAATAATTGTAACCGTCTTAGGAATAGTACTACTTTTCGCTTTCCTAAAATAAAAGATTTTACCATTTACTATTGTCAACGTTAAAATCTAAATACTAATATGAATAAATGTCAATAGAGGACGAAGATATAGATTTTTTTAATTCAGAAAATAAAGAAAAAATAAAGAATTTTTTACTCACATCTCTTAAAATTCTTCCGGTACTTATCCTCGTAGCCGCTATGGTTGGCGCCGGATTAAATCTTCGTAATACTCAGAATCCACAATCAAGTGCAGTTGGCATAAACAATAAAATCAATAATTCTGATACTTCTCAAGCATCATCTCCTCTTCCGACACTTCCCTATCAAATCGATACAATTTTAGGTCAACCGGATGATAAGGAAACAATGACTAACAGAATTGTAGCTAACCGCGGTTTTCATATTGGCGGAGTTCACATCGACAGTACGAACCGAGTCTATGTTTTTGACTCAGGAAATAATCGTATCCTGGGTTTTAACAGCTATACTGGGCCCAATCAAAATGCCGATATTGTCATAGGTCAGGGACAGTTTACAGACCGAGGTACGGCAAATGGCAATAATACAGTCTATTCTCAGCCTTCAAATAACACCATCGCAACTCAACCTTATCCTAACGTAATCAGCACACTCGAAAGTCCGCGACTGACGCAAATGGCGACCGATGAGGAAGATAATTTGTACACAGTTGATTTAGAGAATAATCGTATTCTTTTTTATAGGTCGCCTTTTACAACCGACACTATAGCCGATGACGTTTGGGGACAACCGGATATGAATAGTCGTAATCCTTCCTGTGGTCAAAGCGGTTTTCCGGTTTCTTCATCTGCTTTTTGCTTTAGCGATGACGGTATTTTAGGTCAACCTGCCGGAATACATATTGCTTTTATGGCCGGAGTAACCATAGATCCGTCTGGAAATCTTTGGATTACCGATACTTCCAATAACCGGATTCTTAGATTCCCGAAAGAAAACTCTACCATATCAAAAACTGCCGATCTGGTACTGGGTCAAAGCGATTTCACTACTCGATATCCGGCTTATCCTTATACAAAATCATTGGCGCAGATGCAAAAACCGCTTGCTCTAAAATTTAAACCTAAAACCGGAGAATTGTATGTTGTCGAAGGAGAATGGGCGGGAGAAGCAAGAATTTTGGTTTTCACACCTCCTTTTACCAACGGAATGCGGGCAACTCGAGAAATCGGCAGAGCTATTTACCAAGACACACAACCGACTGACAGTACAAATTGGGAATATATTTCGGGGAAATGGGTTAACTTAACCACGGGTCTCTATTGGCCAAGGGGTATTGCATTTGATCCTTCGGGAACAGGCGATATATTTGCTCAGGATAGCGGCAATAACAGAACAGTGCTATTCGCATCAGACGGAGCAATTATCGATGTAATCGGTCAGCCAAATCCGGATGTACGCGGCTGTCTGGGTAGGACCGATCAGGGATTCATTCAATTTGACGGGAATAAAGCCAACCTCTGCCAGTCAGACGGAGAGATTGGTGTGGATTCTTCAGGTAATATCTACCTGTCTACGATGGGAAACGCCGATGAAAAAGATATTGTCCGCTTTTCAACTCCCCTGACAAAAAATCCTTCTGGACTTGTAATTTCCAATGGATCACTTCTCCATAAGGGTTGGAATCAATATTCCGGCAAAACATTCATGAATGGTTACGGAATGTCAAAATCGTACGGCACATCATCCCAACTTTATGTAAGTGACCGTCAGAGATTGTTAGTCTGGAACAATCCTTCATCTCTCTCAACTTTTGCACAGGCTGATCATGTCGTTGGTCAGGATAATTTTGAATCAAATTTGAATAATAATGGCGGTATTTTTAATGCTATCGGGCTTGGAGCACAGACTATAGACCCTGCTGGAAAATTATTTCTGGCCTCCGATAACCGGATATATATCTTTAATATTCCCATTACGTCGAGCGGAAAAAATTACTCCGTTTATAAAATGCTCTACAGCGATTGGCAAAACAGTTCCCAAAATATAGTATGGGCGGATGACGGATCACCTGTTACTTTTAATCCGGCTGGTTTGGCATTCGATTCCCGAACCGGAGCACTCTTTATCAGCGATCCTGATAGACACAGAATTTTGCGGGTAAAAAATCCTCTTGGTGCAGCAACCGTTGACCTGGTCATCGGTCAACCTGATAAATCTTCATCAGCTCAGAATTTAGGATCTCTCAATCCCGTCAGAAATGGTTTAGCTTCTCCAACCTACCTCTCAATAGACAACTTCGGAAACCTTTACGTAGTTGACGCCTCTTATGAATTAAACGGTAACAGAAGACTTTTACGTTTTAATGCTTCAAAATTAACACCCCAATCAGGCAATATCTTTCCCCTCACGAATGCTGATGCTGTATTTTCAAAAAGCAGTTTTACATCAAGGAATTTAGAACCAAATCAGCCGGGTAGCCCTACTGCAGTCGGATTTGATTCGGCCAATAGAATGTTACTTCTGTCTGACGGTTATGGAAATAAATTCGATGAACGGGTTTATTTTTATGAAACCCCTCAACTGGGAGAAGTAGTTTATCCTGACAGTCTAATCAAAATCCCAATGTCTCAAGGCAGTTCTGTATTGTTTTCAGATGAAGGCAAACTCATTCTGCAGGATCATACCTGGAATCGGTTACTTTTTACCACTATCTCTCTTCCTTCTGTTTCAACTCCGACACCTACAGGTCCTATAAAAATAACACTAACCCCGACTCCGACTACTTTTATTCCTACGAAAACTCCTACCATAACTCAAGCACTATTTACATTGGGGCCTGTCGCCGATTCATATGTAAATTCAAATTACCCTAATAATAATAGCGGCAAGGAAGCGGATCTTAAAGTAAAGACGTCTCCAACGAAAATTACTTTTATGAAATTTGACCTAACTCCGCTTGCAGGAAAAATATTTAGATCAGCCAAACTTAAAGTCTGGGTAAATGATCCTTCAAACGGAACAACAAATCTATACTTAGTTCCAGATAATTCCTGGGTCGAAACCGGAATTACTTTTAACAATCAACCGGCCCTGGGAAAATTAATTATGTCATTTACGGCAAATGCATCAGGTGTATATAAAGAAATAGATATTACTAATTTTATGAAGTCAAATCCAAACAAAATAATAACTTTTGCATTTCAGACGACCAGTACAAATGAGTTATCCTTTAAATCAAAAAATATTGCAGACACTTCCAGACTCCCAATACTTATTTTTCAATAATATGTTTTACTCGTTTTCTTCGTTATGGTTTAATCTTCAACACAACACTAATTCACGTAGTAAATACAAACCTATCCGCGGGATGAGGTGAACTCTGCGGAGGTGACGGTAATCGTTACTGCCTTAGGAATATTACTCATTCTTGCTACCTTAAAATAAATTAAAAATACATTGAAAAATTTGCAAAATTCTTCTATGATAAGACAACACCATATTTATAAAATTAAGGGTGTTGAAGAGAAAGGGTCCCGGCAGCGCGCAGAATTTTTCCAGATATTTCTGGTTCGAGCACTGACGGGAATGAATCAGAACCAGGACCCATAATTTTAACTCACCTATGGAAAAACAAGAGCCATCAAATCAAAAAAATTCTCTCAATTTTTTTGGCCTACTGTTAATTGTTCTTCTTCTTATTCTGATAGTCGTTCTGCAAAAATCGCAGTCGCAAAAAAAGACTACTCTAACTAGCGCCCAGACCGCCAATACTCTGCTGGTTCCGCAAAATTACCAAACCATTCAGTCGGCGATAAACGCTGCAGCAGCTGGTGATATTATTCTGATTTCCTCCGGCACCTACCGCGAAAATCTGAATATCGACCGCGCTGTCACACTGTCTGCCGCAAGTTATGATAAGATTAACCCCCGCAATAACGGTGTCGTCATCGACGGCGGCGGACAGACCGTCATCATGATTCCAAAAGCTGTCCCCTCGCAGATCAACTTAGTCGGCCTGACGATTAAAAATGGCGGACTTGATGGTATACAGTCGTTTAGTCCGTTCTTGATTGAGTATTCTTATCTCACCCAAGCCGCAGATCTTATCGACTACTCCAAAGGATCAGGCGGAATAAACCGCTTCAATGTCTTCGATGGAGGCACCGATGATGATCTCGATCTGGACAACGCGATCAACGACTTTTTAATTGAAAATAATCAGATCCTCAATGCGAAGCAGGACGGTATCGAAATCAGGCTACAGGATGATGTAATCGCATCTCAAGCTGCAATAACCATCAGAAACAATCTGATATCCGGCAGCGGCCAGGACGGCATCCAGTTCATCGACTACGCAACCGACACCAACCGTCTTTTTAAAATCGAACGCAATCTTATCGAGAAGAGTAAAAAAGCCGCCATCGGACTTATGGATAACCAGATAACCAGCGAAGACTATCGCGCCGCCAGTATTAAAGAACCAATGAACGTTATCAACAATACGATTGTCAATAATGACTACGGAATCTCAGGCGGAGATAATATGATCGTTGTTAATAACATTATCGCCAACAACACCGGTCTGGGAATTAAGAATATCGACGGAGGCTCAACTGTCGCCTATAATTTGTTTTGGGCTAACGGAACAAACTATTCAGGTAGTAATCTCAATGGTTCGACAAATAATATTGGTGATCCGCTTTTAACACCGGATTTTCACCTTGGAATCGGCAGTCCGGCAATTGATGCGGGGATAGCTAACTTCAGCTTTGCCGGAAGAACTGCGCTTGCCCTAACCTCAGCAGACTTTATAGGTCAGGCTCCAGATCTTGGGAGTTATGAAGGAGCCTCATCCCCAATCCTTAGTCCTACCGTTAATCAATCTACGCCAACTGTTTCTCCTGCTATAAGCCAGCCAGCCCCTACCGCTACCCCTATCTCAGCTACCCGCGCTCCTGCCTGCACCTACATCAAAAACTAGAAGCTTTCTTGAAACCTCTAATATCAAATCCGCTTAAACAGTCATCCAAGGAACAGGTGGCGGAAGTGAAAAGGATCCCCAATTAAATAGAGAAATGGAGGTTGGGTTTAGGTTAGGAAGCTTGTATGGAATATGGGTTTGGGAAGTGGGATTTATATTGACTAACTTCCATCTTCTCTTTTCCTAACCAGCATCCTTACCCCTCTCCTTTCTTCCAATTTCTTGGAATGAAACTTCCGGCAGAATCTGAGAATAAGAACTGTATAGGCGGCTCCGATATTACCTGTTCTTCGAAGCTTTAGCCAAGGAGGACGATCAGGGCATTTCGCGAAGGGGGATAAATTACTGGTATGAAGGCGGCGGAGTGAAATAAACTCTTGTTGGATAAGGTGATCCGTATAGTATCGGCGTTGTGTTGTAGCAATTTAATTTACCGCAGGTTGTGCAGTTGTCCCCGCCGTAGTATCTACAACCTTCTGGCGGCGCCGGGCAATCTATCGGTTTACAGGATATATTAGTCGTCGGCCATTTGGTCGGATAGATACTGGGGTATCTTGTCGGAGTAAGATATTTGGTTGGCCAAATAGATATTGTCACGGGTTTTACCGCACACTCGGGTGAATATTTATACGTCTCAACACAGCCTGACATCGTTCCGGTTGCAGCACATGTACCCGAGGTCTTTTGATAACAGGAATTATTAGCGTCCTTCATCCATTCGGCGCCGCTTCGACAGCGGTTGGAGTTAGTTAATACGTAACTTCCTCCCGTAGAATCATTTCTGCAGGTGTAGGTGATGTAGACGTATTTGCTAAGCGTCTTAGTAGGATAGGGCGTTAATGGAAGTATCTGGGCCGAAGTATTATACGTGTATTGTTTTTTTGAGTTTAAAACTAGCAGGCTTAAAAAAATCACCGCAAAACCGGCTAATATTAATAAACCAAAATTATTCTTCTGCATGTAAATAAATAATAAACACTAATTATCAACTTTGTCAAGGGGTATTTGGTTGATTGAAATATATGGTTGTATAAAAACGATACTTCAGGTTGTTTTTATCTTCTAAGTTCACTCTAAAACTTGCACGTGCATATTTTTCTCGTACTACAAGATAAAAAAAGGAGGATGATAGATAGTGTTACCAGTTCTAACATCCTCCTATGTGGAATTCTAGCATACTATTTGACTGTTATCGTTTTCTGGTTACTAAAGTTATTCAAGAAAAAACCTGCATATATTTTCATGTAAAGCCAAGAAGAAAAACAGCCGTTTGCGCAAACTGTAACATACGCTCAAAACATAGCTACGGCTTTCACCCTAAAAGAGAAATACAAAACGGAACAATGTTAGGGAAAAGTTGTATTCTTGTTTTTCGCCCGAGAAGATTTTTGTGTAAGCTCTGTAAACGAATATTTGTTGAAGATTTGGGCTTTATCGCAAAGCGTCAACGGGTGACTCCAAAACACAAAAAAGAGGTGGTTTTAAATCTGTCAGACAGGTCATTCCTGTCTGGCACCAGAAAATACAACGTTTCCTACCATACACAGCGTAAATGGCTTAAGGAAATTGTTTCTTCTTCTGTTTTTGATTTCTCAAAAGAGGAAAAGGAGGCAACTCCATTTGTTCTGGGGATAGATGAGGTCTCCTTCTCCGGCCACAAGATGCTAACAACTATTGGCAACATTACAAAGCACAGATTAAAAGGTGTGATGACGTCTAAAAACAAAACAGAACTTAAAAAACTGCTGAGGTCTTTAAATCCGGCAGTTAAATCATTAATCTCCGAGGTTGTTATCGATATGTGCGATCTCTACTTGTTTACAGTGCGGGAAGTGTTACCTGAGGCTTCAGTTGTCGTTGACCATTTCCACGTCATTCAGGACGCAAACCGAAGACTTGATGAGGAGAGAAGGCTTTTACAGGACATCTACAAGAAAACAATCAAACGCTACATTTTGACTAAAAACAAAGAGGACTTAAAGTATTGGCAAGTTTTAGAGCTTGAAAATATTATGAAGCACTATCCTGAGCTTAAGATGTATTGGGAAACGAAAGAAACATTGCGAACCATGTACAAAGCAAAAACTAAAGAAGAGGCTGAGGAAAAGTTGAGACTCATCATTTCAACCCTCACCTCAACTGACGACGGAGAATTAATTACCTGGGGAAGAACTTTATCCCGTTGGAAAGAATATATCTTGAACTATTTCAACAACAAATCAACTAATGGGTATATGGAAGGTATGCATAACAAAATGAAACTCATTAAAAGAATTTCATTCGGATTTAAAAACAAAGAAGTATTTATTCAAAAAGTTATGCTATCGGTTTTAATTACAACCCTATTGTTACAACCATTATTTACATAGAACCAAAATACGCTTGACAAACGTAACTTACTCGTGTATATTTTAGTATCTTTTTCCGATACCCTTTTGTAAAAAGGGTTTTTTTGTTGTTATAAAAAAATTATAGTATCCCTCAGAGATGACTTTGAATCATTCATCTAATACTTCCCCTCAAAAAAAAATACATCTTGGCAGAGAAGATAAAGAGCTAGAAGACTACGATCTTATCGAGATTCAAAAACAGTCATGGGAAAAGTTTGTTAAACTAGAACTCAAGGAAATTTTTAATGAATTTTTCCCAATCGAAGACTATACCGGAAAAAAATTCAGTTTATTTTTTGCCGATGTTTTTTTTGGTGAACCCCGTTATTCGCTTGAGCTTTGTCTTCAAAAAAAATTAACTTACGATACTCCTGTTTATCTTAAATTAAGGCTCATCAACAAAAAAACCGGTTCTGAACGTTCCCAGGAGGTATATTTTTTCAACTTACCAAAGATGACGGATCGTGGCACTTTTATTATAAATGGAATTGAAAGAGCCATTATTAACCAGATTGTCAGGTCTCCCGGAGTTTATTTTACAGCTGAAATTGACAAAACAACCGGGCTAACTTTATATAACGCGGAAATACGGCCATATATCGGCGCCTGGTTAGATATAACTCTCAATAAAAATAATTTGATTGAGATGAAGATCAATAAAAAAAGAAAATTTTTCGCCACAGTGCTCTTAAAAGTCTTCGAAGGAGAAAATAATGCGGAAATAATGTCGCAATTCCAGGATATTGATAAAGATCTTATTGAAAAATATCTTGAACCTACACTAAAAAAAGATCAAACAAAAGATAAAGATTCGGCGGTACTGGAAATTTATCGGAAAGTTAGACCGGGTGAACCTTTGATTTTGGAAAATGCCTTTGAAACACTGCACAATTTATTTTTTAACCATCGCCGTTATTCTTTGGCTGACGTTGGAAGGTATAAAATCAATAAAAAATTAAAGACAAATCTTGAAATAAAAAAGGAAAATCATCTTTTAACTAAAACCGATATAACCGAAACAATAAAATATCTTTTAAATTTGACTAAAGGTCAAGGTGTTTTTGACGATATTGACCATCTGGGTAATCGACGCCTTCGCACAGTTGGAGAGTTGGTAAGTATGTACGGTATCCGGGTCGGCATGGTTAGAGTTGAAAGAGAAATCAAGGAAAGAATGAGTCTGGTTACTAGCGAAACCAATGTAGCTCCTTCTCAAATAGTTAATTCTAAACCCCTAATTGTTGCAATAAATTCATTTTTTAGAACTAGCCAACTATCAACAATAGTTGATCAGACCAATCCCCTATCTGAACTGGATAACTTAAGAAGAATTACCGTAGGAGGTCCGGGTGGTATTGAAAAAGAAAGAGCCTCTTTCTCAATTAGAGACATCTCTTCTTCTCAATACGGGAGAATTTGCCCGATTCGATCTCCTGAGGGACCAAATATTGGAGTAGTTACTTATATGGCCTTATATTCAAGAGTTAATAAATATGGATTTCTTGAGACGCCTTACCGAAAATTATTAAAAGAAAAGCTGGGAGGCAAAATCCGGGTAAAATTATCTGATGAAAAAGTTTATCTTCAGGCAGACGATGAGGAATCCTACTATATAACCTCAAATAGTATAAACATTGATAAGAATAATTTCGTACTTGACGAACATGTTGTCTGTCGCAACAAGGGTGAGATCGTTGAAGTGCCTGCTCAACAGTTAGATTATATTGATATCTCTCCAAGACAGGTAGTGGGAGCCTCCGCCACACTAATTCCTTTTCTTCAAAATGATGATGCGAGTCGAGCCCTTATGGGTACACACATGCAATGTCAAGCTGTTCCCTTAATCAATCCTCAAGCTCCAATCGTTGGCACGGGATTAGAAAAAAAAATTACTTCTGCACTTAATAGAACAGTCTTTGCGAAAGAAGACGGACAAATACAGTATGTGGATGCAGAAAAAGTTATCTTAAAAGCTAAGTCAGGAAAAGAATACACCTATAAATTAAACAGATTTGTAAAAACAAATAAAGATGTTGTCTTCGATCAAAAACCAAAAGTTGAACCAGGACAAAAAATAAAAAAGGGTGAAGTTATTATAGACGGACCATCAACTGATAACGGTAAGCTTGCCTTGGGCCAAAATTTAGTAGTTGCCTATACCTCACTTAACGGACTTGGTTATGAAGATGGATTTGTTATCTCGGAAAGACTGATCAGAGACAATCTTCTAACTTCTATTACTTCCGAAGAATTTATTGCCGATCTTGTTGATACCAAGCTTGGCCCGGAAGAGTTAACCAGAGATATTCCAAACGTTCGGGAGGAAGTCCTGCAAAACCTGGATAAGGACGGTTTGGTTATTGTCGGATCTGAGGTGTCGGGTGGCGACATTTTGGTTGGGAAAGTGGCTCTAAAGGGAGAAAAAGAACTTACGGCTGAAGAAAGACTTCTGAGGGCAATATTCGGTGAAAAGGCCAAGGATGTCAAAGACACTTCACTTCGTATTCCGTATGGTAAACGGGGAACGGTAGTAGATTTGGAAGTAATTGATTCCAAAAAAGATCCAAACGAATTAGAACCAAGCGTATTAAAAAGAATTATCGTAACAACGTCTCAACTCCGGAAAATTTCGGTAGGAGATAAACTTGCCGGAAGACACGGAAACAAAGGAGTTATCTCTAAAATCCTCCCGGAATGGGACATGCCACATTTAGAAGACGGTACACCAGTGGACGTCATACTCTCTCCCCTTTCCATCCTATCCCGTATGAATCTTGGACAACTATTTGAAACCCTACTTGGTCTTATTGCAAAAAATAAAAATACCTCAATCACTGTTCCTGTCTTTGAAAAAATAAAGGAACAATTTATTACTTCTGAACTTAAAAAACTCGGACTGCCTTTTGATGGAAAAGTTACTCTGTTTGATGGACAGACGGGACAACCGTACGATAGGAAAGTCTTTGTCGGTATAGGTTATATTATGAAACTAATCCACATGGTCGAGGATAAATTCCACGCCAGATCAGTCGGTCCGTACTCTCTGGTAACCCAGCAACCGTTGGGAGGAAAATCACAGATGGGTGGACAAAGATTTGGTGAGATGGAAGTCTGGGCTCTCGAAACTCATCGCGTTCCCTATACATTACAGGAAATGCTAACCATTAAAAGTGATGACGTCAGGGGACGAACCAAAGCTTTTGAATCGATAATCAAAAAAGTTGACATTCCCCAGTCCAATGTTCCTGAATCATTTCACGTTTTGATGAAGGAATTAAACGCATTAGGATTAGCTATAGACTATATAAAGTAATATGATACGAATCAACGAATCTTATGCAAATGATGCGAATATGCTAATTCAGATTATAAAATTCAGTATTAGAATATTCGTAGATTCGCATAGAAATTCGTATCATTCGTATCAGATATAATTATGGATAATCACGAACTCGTTGATTTTTCTGGACTTCGCATCAAGCTCGCTTCTCCTGAGGCAATATCGAGCTGGTCGCATGGCGAAGTAACTAAACCCGAAACAATAAATTACCGTACCTTCAGGGCAGAAAAAGACGGATTATTTGACGAGAGGATTTTTGGCCCGACCAAAGACTATGAGTGTTATTGCGGAAAATATAAGAGAATCAGATATAAAGGAATCGTCTGTGACCGATGCGGCGTCGAAATTACAACTTCGGCTGTACGCCGCGAAAGAATTGGCCACATTAAATTGGCTTCCCCGATTGCCCATATCTGGTATTTTAAAGGGTCGTCTTCTGTTTTAAGCACGATTCTTGACATTGCACCTCAATCACTGGAGCGTATCATCTATTATGCTCTTTATCTAGTTAAAAAAATCGATAAGGAAAAACAAAAACAGTCCGTTAAGATCATCGAAGAAATTGAACAAGAGGAGTTAGTCGCTTTAGAAAAAGACCAGTCAGAAAACCAAAAAAATGTGGAAAAGGATTTTAAGAATCAAAAAGAAGAACTTGTAAAAAAAATTGATAATAGAGAACAAAGAGAAATAGCCGAACAAGAACTGGAATTTAAACTAAGAGAGCAGCTTAAATTACTATCTGATAAATTTATTGAACAGAAAAATCAAAAGGTCTCTTTTTTCGATCGTCTTTTGAAAGTCATGAAATCATTAAAATATCTCGATACAATCGAAGAAGATGACTTTCTCTATCTTAAGGAAAAAAAAGCCGATCAGTTTATCGATACGGGTATGGGGTCTGAAATCGTCTATGAAATTTTATCAAACTTCGATCTGAATAAAAAATATGCTGAAGCGTTAAAAGACCTTAATGAAGTAAAGGGAGAAAGAAGAAATAAGCTGCTTAAAAAGGTCAGGTTCTTGGAATCCTTTGTCAAAGCCAATATATCACCAAAATGGATGATTTGGACGGTTCTGCCTGTTATTCCTCCGGATTTACGGCCTGTTGTTCAATTGCCGGGTGGAAAATTTGCCACATCGGATCTTAACGATTTTTATCGAAGAGTTATCAATAGAAACAATCGCCTGAAACAACTAATAGACTTTGGTGCTCCGGAAATAATACTTCGCAACGAAAAAAGAATGCTCCAGGAAGCTGTTGATTCCTTAATCGATCTGCAAAAATCGAGAGGTAGGGCTCGAACTAAAGGTGCGGCTTCCAAAATTCAAAAGTCTCTGTCTGATATTCTGCGTGGAAAACAGGGTCGCTTCAGGCAGAATCTTTTGGGAAAAAGGGTTGATTATTCAGGAAGATCAACAATTATTGTCGGACCTGATTTGAAGCTGCACCAATGTGGACTTCCTAAGGAAATGGCTTTAGAGCTTTTTAAACCATTCCTTCTACACGAGATTATCGTCAGAGGACTCGCTCCTAACATCAAAAGTGCTAAAAATTTCCTGGAAAAAAAAGAGCCGATTGTTTATGATATTCTCGAAGAAATATCAAAAGATCACCCGGTTCTTTTGAATCGTGCACCAACTCTTCACAAACTGTCGATTCTGGGATTTTATCCTGTCTTAACTGATTCACATGCTATAAAGCTTCATCCTACCGTTTGTTCCGGTTATAACGCTGATTTTGATGGAGACGCAATGGGAGTATTTTTACCGCTTTCCAAAAAAGCAATTAACGAAGTTCAAGATCGCATGCTTCCCTACCATAATCTTTTAAAACCGGCCGACGGAACACCTATAGTTCTGCCCAATAAAGAAATGGCGTTGGGTTGCTATCATATTACGACACTTGATAATAGCTACCTTAATGCAAAAGACGAAGAGTTAAAATGCTTTACTGATGAGAATGAGGCTTTAATCGCCTATCAATTTGGCAAAATTGCCTTAAGACGTCCAATCTTTGTTAAAATCAACGATCAACTATTAAAAACTTCTATCGGGCGTATAATTTTTAATCAGGCTTTGCCTGAGAAACTGCGGTTTGTAAATAATGACGTAAAAGCATCCACTTTGAAACAGATAGTTGTGAAGGCGATGAAAATATTTAAGAATCAGGAAGTCGGGGCTCTAATTGATAAATTAAAAGAAGTTGGCTTTTGGGGAGCAACCATCGCCGGTGGACTTTCGTTTTCCGTTTTTGACTGCGTCATAATTAATGAAAAAGAAGAAATGTTAAAACAGGTAGAAAAAGCGGTGGAAAAAGTGGAAAAAAATTATCGACAAGGACTGCTTACTCTTGAAGAAAAAAAACGATACACAAATAAACTTTGGATAGAAATAACCGAAAAACTTGCAGATTTAACCTGGAATGCGCTGTCTGAAGAAAACCCGGTCAAGCTTGCCATCAAATCAGAAGGTCCGAGAGCTTCTCGCGAACAGTTAAAACAATTGTCTGCCATTAAGGGACTGGTCGTTGATCCTTTAGGAAAAATCATTGAGGTACCCACTAAATCTAACTATCGAGAGGGGTTATCAATATTCGAGTATGTAATTTCTGCGCGCGGTGCCAGGAAAGGTCTGACTGACTCAGCTTTAAAAACGGCCGATGCGGGTTATCTTACTCGACGATTAGTCGATGTAGCCCATGATATGATTATCAGGGAAGAAGACTGTGGGGTAACCGACGGTCTAACCGTAACTACAACAGATACCCGAGGAGAAAAATTTACCGAGAGAATCAGAGGCCGATTTTTAGCCAAAGATCTTTTATCTGAGCGTAAGCAAATTATTATCAAGGCTAATGAGCTGATTGATGAAGTTAAAATAGATCTGATCCAAAAAAGCGGCGTCAAAAAAGCTGTCGTAAGATCGGCCTTATACTGCCAAGCAAAGTATGGCGTTTGTCAAAAATGTTACGGAGTTGATCTTTCAAATAATAACCTTGTTGAAGTTGGCGTTCCGGTAGGCGTAATAGCGGCCCAATCGATCGGCGAACCCGGAACTCAGCTTACCATGCGGGTAAGACATTTTGGAGGCATAGTTATCTCTGACGTAACACAGGGTCTCCCGAGAGTTGAAGAACTTTTTGAGACAAGAACGCCAAAAGTTGTCTCCCCAATAGTTGAGGTACAAGGCAAAATTTCTGTCCAGGAAGATACCAAAAGAGAAGTCTATATTGTAAAAATCACATCCACCGATAAAAATCCGCAACGCGAACAAGAGTTTATTATTCCAATGTCGCAAAAATTAAAAGTTAAGGATGGAGATCTGGTAACCGTAGGAACTCCTCTGTCAGAGGGTTATCTTGACGTACATGATATCTTGACTATAAAAGGTCTTCGATCAGCTCAATTTTATCTGCTCGATGAGGTACAAAAAGTCTATGAATCCCAAGGCATTAATATTCATGATAAGCATTTTGAAGTTATTATCCGAAAAATGAGCGATAAAGTAATCATTGAGGACGAGGGTGACACTTCATTTATTAAGGATGAGGTTGTCTCAAGGATCCGATTTGAAGAAGAAAACAAAAAAATCCTGGCTCAGGGTGGAAAACCGGCAGTGGGTAAAGTCTCAATACTGGGTATAACGCGCGCTGCAATCTATACTGATTCTTGGCTTTCAGCCGCCTCTTTCGAACAAACAACCAACGTATTGAGTTCTGCTGCGATAAAAGGTCAGGTAGATTACTTGTTGGGACTAAAGGAAAATGTTATAATTGGCAGATTAATACCCGTGACAGCCGATTTAATCGAAAAATATTACGGGAAATTTTTAAGCAAATATGCCTACGATCAACCAGTTGATCAAAAAAAAGAGGAAAAACAGGATTAAAAAATCCCGAGCTGCTGCGTTAAAATTAACTTTTAATGCCTTAAAAAGAAAGTACGTCGCCACAAACAACTCCATGAAGCGAGGCGTGTGTACTATCGTTAGGACCATGACTCCAAAAAAACCAAACTCGGCACTTAGAAAAGTAGCTCGCGTCAGACTATCCAATAAAATG
>Ga0209541_10009543_pt1 | contig 15718 bp, 18 predicted proteins | sample RifCSPlowO2_01_FD_184027 | JGI IMG/M metagenome (GOLD analysis project Ga0209541, IMG submission 184027) | Groundwater microbial communities from Rifle, Colorado - Rifle CSP2_plank lowO2_0.1 (SPAdes) (version 2) | ecosystem: Environmental > Aquatic > Deep subsurface > Groundwater | place...
GCTTTTTTAACTCTTTTTTTCACAACCGTTTTTTCTTTTGATGGAACTTTCTTTTCTTTTACATCCTCTTTCTTTTTTTCTTTTGATGGAACTTTTTCTAAAAGTTTCTTTTCTTTTCTAATAATTCTTTCAGGATGATCTTCGTTATTTAAATTTGATTTTTTATCAAAGCCAATCTGTCCCTCTTCTTCTAGACTTACTAAGTAAGAAGGCACCCTAACAACCCTGTCTTTAACAGTAATATGACCGTGAACAATAAATTGTCTTGCCTGACTAATACTTTTACTTAAATTTTCTTTGAAGACAATACTCTCTAGTCTTCTCTCTAAAACATCTTTTTTATTTAAACTTAAAATATCTTCTACTTTTCCATCACCTTTTATCAAACCAAGTTTCCCTAACTTTTCTAATAGTTGTTTTTCTTCTTTTTTACTCTGTTCAGTTTTACTTCCAATAAGTCTTTTGGCTTGATTTCTAATATTTCTTAATATTGACTCAGCTTTCCATAATTCTTTTTTGTTTTTTAAACCAAATTCTTTTATTAAAACCTTTTCTTCTTCAATTCTCGATCTTTCCCAGGGTCGAACTGGTTTCTTGTATTTTTTTCTAGGTTTCTTTGGATCCCCCATCTTTCACATCCTTTCTTCTGAGTAATTTTTTCTTTACAGTGCCTTTTTTCTTTCTGAAATTACTTCTTGTTCTTTGGCCTCTAACAGGTAAACCCACAGCGTGTCTCAAACCCTTATAACTTTTAATCTTTTTTAATCTTTTAATATCGAACTCTTTCTCAATTTTTAAATCTGAACTAACTACATGTCTATCTTCTCCACTAACAACATCCCCTCTTCTATTATACATCCATTCTGGAATATTATACTTTTTAGGATTTTTAATACACTCCTCTATTATTTCTATCTCCTTTTCATTTAAATCTCCAACTTTTTTACTCTTATCAATATTAATACCGCTGCAAATAGCATTAGAAAAATTAAAACTAACTCCCTGTATTTTCATTAATGCATGGCCAACAGGCACACTACCTTTTAGATCAGTATTGACTATTCTAACCAAATATTTGAATTCTTTTTCCATTCTTTTTTTATAAATATTTTCCCAATAGTTTTTCGTGAATCTTTTTGCAAGCAAAAACGTTCAAAGCTATAAGAAAAATTAACTTCCTATTTAAAAAGGTTTTGTTATTTTATAGTTTATTTTAATTAAGTATAATCTAGAACAACTTTGATATTAAAAGGACATTTTTTATGATATATTCTAAAAAACCATCAACTCTCAACAAACAACTTATACTTGTCTTCGTTATTTAATTCCATTAAAATCCTTTTTATAATACTCTTTTCTGGATCTGGCATTAATTTTACTCTTTTCTTTATATCTTCAAAATCGTCAAAAAGTTTTTCATCCCTTTTTTCAATTATTTCCCACATATGTTTTTTTCCTATTCCAGGTAATAATTCAATCTGATGTCTTCTTGTATTTATTGATTGAGCACTATTAAAAAAATCAACAAATCTTTTCTCATTCTTCTTCACCAATTCTTTTAATATAACTTCAATCTCTCCTTTAGCAGTTTCTGTAAGTTTTTCAAAGAGAATTTTCCCGAGTATATGGTGTATTTTATCCCTTTTACCATCTCCAATGTAAACTTCCTCATTAATTTCTAAATTAACACCTTTTTTCGGAACTAATTCTAATAGAACAAAGTGGTTTTTACCTATAGCTTGCGCTATTGAGGTCTTTTTGTACATAGGTCTTGAATCGAAGGGATACCCATGTGGCAAAAAATCTAATACTATTACATATTCCTCCCTTGCTTCTTTCCCAGTCATTTTCTTTAATTTTCATTCACTACACTTATTATCTTCTTTAAATCATCTTGTTTTAATGTTAAATTTTCACTCGAAAGCACAACCTTTAATCCATCTGCTTCCTTAGGCCTTAAGTTTGCTATACTTACAATACTTTTATCACTCAATCTTGAAATATCCAAACATTTTAATTTTTTGATTAATTCTTCACCTTTTTTATCTTTAACAAATACATTCAAATACTCTTTTGTTTTTATAGCTCTTGCGCTTAAATGACCTTTCTTCTCAATTTCTTCTAACTTTTTCTTTACTTCAAACATACTTATTGGCGTCTCATTTAAAACTTTTAAACTTCCCATTTTATAATCTATTTAAATGTACAGGGTGTACTATTAACATTTTCTCCTTATTTCTATCTTTTATTTTGATCTCGTAACAATTTCCTCTTTTACATTCTATAACTCCTGTTTTTCCATGATACCTTCTAAAATACATTCCTTTATGGATAGCAGGTTCAGCCTTAAAACCAACCCTATCCCCTTTTTTAAATTCCTGGAAGTATTTTCTTAAGCTTATTTTACCCCTTAAACTGTAATGCTTTCTTAATATACTCCTTGTTTTTCTCCTATTTCCGCCAGTTCTCTTTACCATTTTCTTATATTGTTGTTATATTATAGTTTTGTACACTTTTACAAAAGTGTTTTGGGTTTGAAAAGGGTGAAACCCTTTCTTCTTTTTGCCATTTTTTCACTCTAAGAAAGGCCCTATCATTTAAAAAGCTTTTTATTTGATTTCCTTTTCTATCTTGTTAAAAATACTGTTTAAAGCAAAGAATAAGTTAAAATCAGTGATTTCAGCACTATAAACCCTACCACTAATTATCATCTTTCCATTAATCTGGAATTTACTATTCCTCTCTGTTTCATGTATTTTTTTTATAGTAACATTAAACTTCTCAAACCCAGTTTCATGATCACCAATCCTCTTTACATAATTTCCAATCATTTTTTTTAAAATAACTACTACGCCATTATCTAACTCTTTTGATCCTGTTAATTCTATACTCTCTCCAAGATTGATAGTTTCTTCCATTTTCTTAATCATTTATCCATTTTCTTAATATATTTTTCTATTAAACTAGAATTCTTTTAACGATAATGAACTCCAAACCAAGGATTCAAAATTCTACTATACATTATAGGAACATGTTTAATTAATAAGTCAATTATTCTATTATGCCCTTCTAATTTTACACCCTCTCTTCTTACTCTCTCCAATCCCCTATCTGTCTCTTCCCTATCTATTAATCTGTAAGGAGACCATTTCTCATCTATAGGCACCCCTCCACATTCTTCACAAAAACAAATATGCTCTAAACCCATAAAACTAGGTAGGACATATCTCTATTTATTCTTTTCTGTTTAATACGGATTTTGTACAAAAACCACTTCTCTTTTTATGCAGAAAGCATTTTCACACATTTCAAAAAACCTACCTCAATCTCTACATCAAAGATTGTTATTCTGCAAAACATATTAGATAACTATCTCATAGTAATAACAATAGAAAAATTTATATATTAGTTAAAGTTAATTCTCTTTTTAACTAAGAAATTAACTTAAGGAGATAAAATGAAAACAACAATAATTAAACCGCAAATAAGAAGAGGGAGACCTGAAATAAATGTTCCTAACAGTGGAGGTTTTATTACTTTTCTTTATGACAAGTATGGTCCGGATACTTATGCTAATGTTCAAAATTCAATAGAGCAAGAAGGTTTAGAAGCTCCAACAATAGCACAAACTACTTCTTTACTCCATCAAATGTATTACAGTGAGCTTAAAGATACAAAAGAAGCTAAAGATGTAAGAGAACTTATGAAACGTAATTGGTTGTGGGGATTTACTGGAACTCTATATATTCCTAATAAGGGATCTTATGTTCAAGATCACCCAGAGGTAAGAGATGGAATGCCTTTTATGGATGAATCAGAATTAATTAGAAAATTAGGAGCTAATGACCCAAGTGTTAGATTTGTTCCTTTTGGATTTAAAACTGGAGAAATGTGTCCTTTAGAATTATCTAAAAATCCTTATGTTATAGCATTAGCAGGTCAAGAGGGAGCTAATCAATTAGCAGATATTACAAATACTTTTAAATCAAAACCTTATTTATGGTCTTTTGATAGTATTGATCAACTAACTACAAGAGTTTCCGCTCTCAGTTCCAGTTGGGACGTGCTTAGTCTTGATGTCTATGGTGACGTTCTTGGTTTCGGCAGGGTCGGTTGTGCTTTTGGGGTATTAAAAAATACTGGCGAAGCCAGTCGCGCTGGAGAACAATAAAAATGACAGAAACTAAAACTAAATCAGAAGTTGTAAGAGGAAGAATAGAACTTAGAGTTTATCCTCAGGGAGACCAATTAACTTTTGTTCATCCGCCTCAAGGACCGCATGATTATCAAACTGTTGGCAGAGGAATCTTAGCAAGAGGTTTAAGTGTTTCAACAGGAGAGCAAACAGCTTATTTAGTCCAAGGAGCTTATGATTCTGAAGAGCCAGAATTTAAAGAAGTCAAAGACATTATGAGAAATAAATGGCTTTGGGTTTTCAATAGAAATCTATGGACTCCAAGTGGAGTTTATGTTGTTCATGATTCTAATGCTGTTGGTTTAAATCAAAGCTTAACAGAAAATGAATTAGAACTAATGTTAAGTGATAGAACTGAATTGAACGGGATAAAGTTCAGTCAAGATGGCAATGTTAGATTTGCTCCAATAGAAACATACAAATTAGGAAAACATACTCCAGAATCTTTAGCAAGTGATGGTTTTGTAGTTGCAAGTTATGGAATTAATGGAGCAAAAGCATTAGGAGAAGTTGCTGAAAAAATCCTTTCTAATAGTGGAAGAGATCCGTTTATTTATGGTATTAATATTAATAAAGGGCAAACCCCAGATCAAAGAGTTTCCGCACTCGGTTCCAGTTGGGGCGAGCTTAGGCTTGGTGTCGATGGTGGCTATCTTAGTAACGGCTGGATCGGTTGTGCTTTTGGGGTATAATGGATTGCCGCAGGCGCAGCGTAAAATTTTATATCTATTTAACATAAATATTTATTAATAGTTTAATTTTTTATTTTCTGTCTCAGTTAGCTTAGGCTAGACTAATTTAAATAATTGAATTTAACCAATATTTAAAAGTCTTTAAGGAACGATTTTTTATGCAAAACCCATATTAACAGAAAAAAATTTAAATACACCAGGATTAATCTTACTTAAAAAGAGGTTTTAATAATGAGTTACCCAAAAATAAGTAAATTATCATCAAAAGCACTTTTATACATAATTTTTTTTATTTTGTTAATACCCTTATTTTATTCACAAAATTGTGATGATTCTCAAACTATTTTCAAAATTTCCAGTACAACAAATGCCCACGCCGAATTATGGGACCAAATAAATTATCAAACAAAAATCTGTTGGTCTACATCAGGAACACACGAATGTACAGGCAATAATTTAATTTTAAGATTGTCTTCTCAAATAAATGCCCACGCTCAAACAAAAGATTACATAGGAACACCATACTCAATTGATGTTTGTTTTGGTGATTTAGAGTGTATCTCAACAGAAGCGGGTATTTGTGATTCTGATTATACAGAAATTGCAAGATTGTCTTCTGAAACAAATGCTCATGTTTCTTTAGATGGAAGTTACACCACTTTAATTTGTTGTAAAGGTACTGGTCAACAACCAACTTGTGATGATGATGGTACATGTGACCATGGAGAAACAAATACCAATTGTCCAAATGATTGTCCAATTGTCTGCGGAGATGGAACTTGCGATTCAACTGAAACTCTAGATATTTGTCCAGAGGATTGTTATTGTGGAAACAACTATATTGATCCAGGAGAAGTTTGTGATGGCACCGATCTAGGACGTTTAATCGGTTTAACTTGTGAGGATCTTGAGTTCACTAGTAATCCTACACAACAATTAATATGTAGTTCTAATTGTTTAGGATTAGATACCTCTGTTTGTTCTGATTGCAATAGTCCAGAAGCAGTACAGGTTTGTGCTGATATAAATAGTGGACGACTTGATTGTACATCTATTACTGCTAATTGGATAGGAGATCTAACTTGTGATTCTAGTTGTAATGTTTTATTTGATGATTGTAGACCAAGAACAGAAGATGATGAGTGTAATCTTCCTTGTAATGCAGATGACGATTGTCCAGCAATAGACCCATCACTAGCCAATGAATGGGAATATCGTTGTGATGCTGGTAACGATTGTTGTTATGTTTATCCTAAGGATACATCTGATGAATGTACTAGTTGTTCATATGAAGTTACTAGTGTTGGTTCGTGTGCAGAAGGTCAGCAAGTAGTAACTCTTACATCAACAGATCCAACTTGCTGCGGTGAACAAACAAGACAGTACACAATCTCCTGTGCATCACCACCGGAAGTGCCATTTTTCACAACATTTAATTTAATTTTAACCTTGGTAATTTTGATTTCTTATTATTATTTTAGAAAAAACAGTTAATTTAATTTTTTAACCATATAAACTCCTTCTTTTTTATAACCAAGTTTTCTGTAATACTCTCTAACACCAACACCACTAATAACAATTATTTTTTTAATATTGTTCTTCTTGCAAATCTCTTCTGCTTTTTCCAATAATTTTTTACCAAAACCCCTGTGTTGTATTCCTTTTCCTCTTTCACCAATTTTTACACTGCTTCCATAAACATGTAATTCTCTTATCAAAGCACTTCCTTCAACAATCTCTTTTCTTAAGTATTGTGAAGGAAATCTTAATCTGCAAAAACCAAATATTTTTGGGTTTGGAAAGGATGCAATCCTTCCTTCGTGAACATTTTTCTTAAAAAGGTTCGGTGAAACCCTTCCCTCGTGGCTAATAAAAAATTCTTTTCCTCTAGAAGATTTATACTCTAAAACCTTTAACTTTACTCCACTAATTTCTCCACTTTTATACTCTCTACATCGTATACACCTACAATTTTTATCCAAATACTGTCTTAAATTGCTTAAATTAACACCAGCAGCGATATTTTTACTAGGGATATCTCTTTGCACCCTCATAATTCTGCAATACTCTGGTACAAATTTTTTAAACTCAGAAATTAATTTTATTGCTTTTTCATTACTCAAAACTTCATACTCATCATTTTTCCACAAATCATACAACTTTGTGCCTTTAATAACAGCACACGGATAAATTTTTAACATATCTGGTTTATAATCATCACTAACAAACAAATTTTTCATCCCATCTAAATCTTTTTTATAATTAACAAACAACCCAATCATATAATGAATGTTTATTTTAAAACCCAAATCCTTCAAAATTCTTATACTTTCAATACTTTCCTTGCTTGTATGTCCTCTTTCAATTTTTTTTAAAACTTCATCATAAACACTCTGCACACCTAGCTCTACTCTTGTACACCCCAATCTTAACATTTCATTGCCATACCTTAAATCAGCAAAATCCGGTCTTGTCTCTATTGTTAAACCAACACACCTAACACTGCTTCTTTCATTTCTCAATTGTTCTTTACTCAAATCACATTTATTTCTTAATTTCAACAACTTTTCTTGAATTTCTATAGTTCTTTTTTTATCATCTACTTCCCCAGGCAATTCAAAAAATTTCTTAAATTTTTCAAGATTAAACCCATCATCAAAAAACATTTTAGAAAAATCATTTAAAGCCTTGAAAGCATAACCAATAAATTCATCCCTGTATTTTTTATCAAAATTCATAAAAGTCCCACCCATAATAATAAGCTCTATTTTACTAATATCGTGATTCATTAAAATATAATGTTCTAATCTATTAAAAACCTGCAAATAACTGTCAAATTTATTTCTTATACCTCTCATTGTTGCAGGTTCACTTCCAGTATAACTTTGTGGCATATCACCAAAAACACTCCCAGGACCACCCGGACAATAAATGCATTTACCATGTTCACATTTCTTTGGTTTGCTCATAATAGCAACAACAGTAACACCACTAGAAGTTCTGCTCGGTTTAGTAATCAAAATATCTTTAAATTTTTTAACATCTTTTTTACTTAGATAACACAAAATTTTAATGTTTGTTAATATTTCCTTTAACCCATACTTTTTACTAATCTTTATTTTAAGAATATTAAAACTATCCTGGTCTTTTATCTTGCCTTTTTTTAACTCTTCTAAAACCTCCAAACACGCTTTTTTAATCATATAATAATTTAAAAAAACAACTTTTATATACTTTTTCAAAAATTACTAAAACACCGAAGTTATAAAAATAAGGTTTTATTATGAAACAAACAAGACTTTACAAAAGAGTATTAGCATATTTAGTAGATATGGTAGTAATAAATATAGTTATAGTATCACCATTTAAACCAGTAATCAACAAATTAATCACAACCTCGGATCTTTACCAAATTTATAGTTTCTTATTAAATAATCCAACCCAAACACTACCATTAATAAAAATTTCAATAACAATAGCCATTTTATCACTATTTTACTGGTCAATCCTGGAATTTAAACTTAAACAAACTATTGGAAAAATGCTTTTCCAAATTTACGTAACTACACAAAACAAAAAATTAACATTTTCACGATGTTTATTCAGGAATTTAACAAAAACATTTTTTATTATTTTACTGATAGATTCAATTACTATAATGAGTAAAAAACAAAGAATATCTGAAATGATTAGTAAAACTCGTGTTGAAGAATGAAAATGAAAATAGTTGTTTGGACTCTTGTAATACTATTTATATTAAGTTACTCTTTATCTAAAGTATGGGATATAAAAGAAACTACAAATCAAATAGTTATAATTCCTATTACAGGAACCATAACAACAGAATTAACCTCTTCACTTATACAACAAAAAGAAACCTCATCTACTGCAATTTTAAATTACCTTGATTTAGCACAGAGAAATCCAAACGTAAAAGGAGTATTACTTGAAATAAACTCTCCAGGTGGTACTGTTGTGGCTTCAAAAGAAATAGCAGATAAAGTTAAACAAATGAATAAACCCGTGGTTTCTTATATACGTGAAATTGGAACTTCTGGTGCTTACTGGATAGCCTCATCATCAAGTGTTATTGTAGCAGACCCGCTATCAATTACAGGTTCAATAGGTGTTATTGGTTCTTATCTGGAATTTTCAGAATTACTAGAAAAGTACGGTGTAACCTATCAAAGATTAGTTTCAGGAAGTTATAAAGATACAGGAAGTCCATTTAAGGAATTAACAGAAGAAGAAAAGAAGATTTTACAAAGTAAAATAGATTTAATACACCTAAGATTTGTTACAGATGTAAGCAAAAACAGAAATCTACCAATAGAAAAAGTAAAAGAATTATCTACTGGTATGTTTTATCTTGGAGCAGAAGCCAAATACTACGGCTTAATTGATGAGGTGGGCAATGAAGAAACAGCAATAAACATTCTAAAAGAAAAAGCAGGAATAAAAGAAGCAAAGTTAGTTAGGTATCAGCAAAGAAGAACAATATTAGATATATTTTCTCAACTCTATTCCTCTTCATTTTACTATTTTGGCCAGGGATTTTCATCAAATTTATTACAGCAAAACAGAATACAATTAACAACTTAAAAATAATAGAGGATAAAATGAAGATATAAACACCACTATAAACAATCCCTAACCAACATTGTAGCTCTCACTTCATTTAGGACTTCTAACATCAATTAGTTTCAAATATTACTCAGAGGTAAAACTAATAAGCAAAACCTTTAAAAATTTACCCCAATTTCTATATTTAAGAGGTGATAAAGATAATTCATCTCAAGATTTCTTGGGATTTTATGGGGTAAAAATGGAAGAAGATATGAGAAATATTTTTTCAAAAAGACAAAGTGACCTTGAAGAAATGATTGAAACTATTAAATTGACCAAAGACCAAAAGAAAATGGTTTTAACTGCAGTAGAATTCGGATATGCTGCAGCATATTGCGCAAGAACTCACGATATGAACGATAATTTTCTTCAAGCTCACAAATATGAAACTGATTATAAACAAATTATAGGAAAGCTGAACTAAACTTTTACTATTTATCTTAGTTTGCCTTACATGTCATACTTTTTAGTGCTTCACACCAAAGATTCTTAAATCCGGACTTAACAAATATATATGATCTTCCTCCGATCTAAGTCCTCTATAGATTCTCTGTAGAAATTCTCTTTGAGATTTATCTTTATAAAAAAGATCAAAATATTTAAGTTTACTTTTTTTCAGAACTCTCCAAAATAATGAGCCTATATTAGGGTAAGGATATTTTGTAAATACTATACTATTACAAATTTCTCCAGGGAAATCAACCCCTCTTGTACATTTAGTTGAATAAAGAATAGCCACTTGTCTATTCTTAAAATTTTGAACCAATTCCCCACATTTAAAATTATTTTGTTCGTCTTTTAGTTCTTGCCTTGTTTTAATATAATTTATATTATATTCTAAACACTCTTCTTCTGTGGGTAAATCTGAAAATGCATTAACATGTACTAATGTAGGTCTTTTGGCTAACTCTATAGATTTAGATAATGCTTTTAGGTAACGTTCTCTTGATCCTGGTTGTTGTAACGTCATATAATCAAAGTTTCTTTCTAGTTTAGAACTAGTTTCTGTTATTCTGCCTCTATGATTAGTTTCCGCTTCTATTATCTTAAACTCTCTTACCCCAAAAATTTCTTTTAAAACTAATTCAGAATGAATAGTCCCGCTCATCATTACAAATACCTTATTCTTATCCAAGAACTCTTTCAATTTTTTCTCTAGGTTCACTGTAATTAGTCTAACAATTAAGTCGTTGTAATCATTTTTCTCAAATGTCAAATAAGTTTCATCAAGAAAATTCTCAAAAGTTTTTGCAATTTCATAAACCCCATAAAGATAATCTGAAGTTTCTTCTCCTGTTTCATCAACTAAATTTTTATTATCTAAAAAATATTTTAACAAATCCATTATTTTACTATCTTTAATTATCAATAGATCTTTGTGTTCTATATATCCCATGATTTTTTTATCTTTTAATATTTCAATTACCAAATCATTAATTTCTATTGTTAACTCCTTTAAATCTAAATTATCAGTTTTTATATCTGTCAACGTTTTTGATAACCTATCAAGGTTTATCTTTTTTTCATTAGCAAGATTATCTAGAAATTCATCACACTCATCTATTATTTCTACTTCACTAGCAGGTTTCCTATCCATAATATTTTCCAATTCATATTTTTTACTGTTAAAAATAATAACTTCGGAATTGATATAACTTATAAATTGTTCATAATATCCACAACCCTCCTTTCTTTTATGGTAAGTAAACATTTTATTGTTAAGTCCAACATAATCCAATTCCTTCGCATCTTCTAAGGTATAACCATATTCAAACCAGTCCTTACATATGATTGGAGACCAATGAGGACACGCCGGTGCTATCGATTTCCTTCTAATATCTTTTATATTTTCAAAATTCTCTAAATCAACAAAAGGATTTCGATTTATATAACTTTTAATTAGATCTATGTTCTCTTTTTTAATTTCAATGTTGCAAGGCAATGTCTTATCATCAGCCATACAATCACCTTTAAATAAGCACTTATGATTATTTCTTCCGTCAATAACAGAAATTTTTAGTTTTTCTCCATTATCTTTTAATACATACAATTTATCCGTGTAATCCTCTTCATATTGTTTTTGTAAAGGTTTTATAGGGACCACAATAGAAGTCTTGCCAAATTCTTTAGCTAGATTTAATGCAATTGCGCTTTTTCCAGTGCCACAAATACCTTTAATGAAAATAATTTTATGGCCTTCATTAATCGCTTTAATAGTTTCTTTTACTACATCTAATTGGGATTTTCCATTAGAAAACACCAAAGGTTCTAAATATTTTTCTTGATTATATAAACTCCATTTCATTCTTTTAAATGCTTTTGCATCCACACAAAAATAGCCACAATTCCAACATCTGTAATTATTTGGCATATATCTACAACATCCAATTTCCTTTTTTAGATTTAGGACAGATTTTTATATGTTTTTATTTTGCTAACTTCACTACCTTACCAACTACTGTAAAAACAAAAAACTTAAAAACAACAAAAACTTTTAATCGCTTTGTAGGCTAGACTGGTGGGTTAGCCCTCCATTGTAACTGTAAACGGGCTTATGACAGAGTCGAAGTTCAGGAAGAGGTATAAAACTCTTTTTGTTGGCCTTGATCCGTACATTGAGACTTTGTCCTATTGGATCAATCTTTGTGAAAACCAAGTCAGACCAGGGATGGAGCAGCTTTTATCATAATCCTTGATGCTGATAGGGTAGCGAAGTTGAGGAAAGATCAAGATAAACCACCTTAAAGTTTTTATATCCATTTCTGAACACGCCTACTTTATTTTAATTCTGATTTACAAATCTGGTGGAACCATCCATTCATCAGAAGGACTACTTTCCTCATCTAAACCTGTATCAAAGTTAGGAGTATCATCATAAGATTCTGAAGAACCAGCAGATGATTTATCAGAAGGGCTCTCTTCACCAGCACTTACCTCTGGTGGAACCATCCATTCATCAGAAGGGCTCTCTTCACCAGCACTTACCTCTGGTGGAACCATCATTTCATTTATATCTTCTTTAATCTCAGAAGTTTTTATTCTATCATTACTTATCTTAATAACAGAAAGAATCAAAATAACAGCCAATAATATAACCAGTATTTTTGTTATTTTTTCTATGGTTAATCACCTCCATGTAAAAAAATGATCACAATTATTTAAATCTTTTCAAACACATTAACTTAATCCCCATCTATTGCTTCTAATATTTTATCAAGTTTTTTATTAATTTGTTCAAACTCTCTTGAAAATTCACTGGATCTATCTTTTGACCTTGAATTTTCTTTTTCTCTAAAACATTCATTGCAGTAAACAGGTTTACTTGAAGTTGGTTTGAAAGGAACCTCACATTTTTTACCACATTTATCACAAGTTACTTCATGCATAATTTGTTCTTCAGAATTTCTGCTTGATCTCCCAAAATCTCTCCCTCTTCCTGATCCCATTCTATCAGATCCTCCAGAATCTCTTCTACTAAATCTTCCCGAATCTCTTCTATCTGGTCTCCCAAAATCTCTCCCTCTTCCTGATCCCCTTCTATCAGATCCTCCAGAATCTCTTCTACTAAATCTTCCTGATCCCCTTCTATCAGATCCTCCAGAATCTCTTTTACCAGATCTTACTAATTCCTTTCTATCCAATCTCTCAGAATCCCTTCTGGGTCTTCTTGGACTTTTCTTAATAAAATTATCATCTGAATTTATTTTTTTCATATTATTCCAAATTTTTTTAATTTTATTTAAATATTACAAATTAGTTTATAAACTTATGCCAGAAAATAAATGAAAACATTAAAATATTTAAGAATATTAATTATCAAAATGGAACCATCATACAATTCAAGAAAATCAAAAAACGAAAAAAAACTAAAAAGAAGAAACAGAGTTTACAAAAGGGGTGGAAAATTTAGAAGCATTAAACTTTAAATAACACCCTTGCTTGCGTTTTCAATATCATCAACAAACTTGTCCATATTCTTTAAAACAATAGTATAAATATTCTTTATAATTACTTTGTAAATCCCTTCTTTTAAACTCCCATTACAATACTCTACTAAATCAGTAACCTCGTCAAAATTATCGTTTTTCAACCTATCTTTACTAATCTTACACATCATGCTTTTACCCTCAACTTCCTTAGCCAATTCTTTCCTAAATCCACTTCCCACTTTAATCATTTTAACATTTATATTGCAATTCTCACCAACACTCCACTTAGATTTATACTCAAAAATATTCCCCTCTCTTTCAACTATAACCTTAGCAGGAATCAAACACTTACTCACTTGTTTATTAAAACAACCAATATCATTTTTACAATTAGTTCTATAAAAAATAAACATTAAGAAAATCACTAAGAAAATGATTAAGATAATTATTGTACTTTTTTTTAACCATCTTTTTTTCATTAAATAAAAATTAAATTAAAAGTTTATAAATCTTTTGTAAAAATCAAAAATCGCCAGATGTTAATATACCAACTTTACTGTCGTTGCTATTTACCAAACTTTTCATTCCAACAACATATTTAACACCAGCTCTTTCTGCAACAACAACTAAGTCCTTATTAATTGTGCCGTCAAATATGATAGCATATATTCCATTTAAACTTCGTATAGTGCTGCTTATCTCACTTATAGGTACCTTTCCCAATATATTCGAATTTTGGTCTAATATGTAAGCACCTCTTGTGCCTATTAAATCATTTAACATATCTCTAAATATATCAGAATCTTTGTTGCCTATCTTAGTTTTAGAATACTTTCTAAAATCTCTTTTGTCGTCTCTTTTGTTGTTAGTAAAGTTTTTTTCATCACTTCTTAAATCTTCTTTTATTTCTGATTTTATTTGTTCTACAGCAACTTTATTTCTCAATGCTTGATGTATTTCTTTTTTGGTTATCTCTTCAACTTCCTTACCATCCGGAGCTTTGATAACATAATCAATCTCAGCTACATCGCTTAAAGCCTTGATTATTAAATCTCCACCCCTATCACCATCAACAAATACAGTAACTACTTTTCTCTTGCATAATTCAAGAATAGTTGGTGGAATATTTGTTCCATTTAAAGCAACAGCATTCTTAATGCCATGTTTTAATAAATTTAAAACATCAGCTCTTCCTTCTACAACTATTACCTCATCACTATCTTCTATTGATGGACCAGCAGGCAATCTATCATTGCCATACTCAGTAATTTCCATCATCCTTACACTATGTGCTACTTCTTCTGTAATCTCAGAACTATCCGGCAATACTTTCCCGGTTAAATCCCTTAACAATTCTTTAGCCCTTTCAATTACATATCTTCTTTTGCTTATTCTGACATCTTCTATACTCATTGATTTAACTTTAGCATTACACGGACCTATCCTTTGAATAGTTTCTAGAGCTGCTGCTATAATAGCAGTTTCTGCTTTGTCTAAAGAACTAGGGATTATAATTTCTCCATTGCTTTTTCCACTTTTAATATCAACGTTGACTTCTATTCTTCCAATTCTCCCACTTCTCTGTAACTCTCTTAATTCTAGATCATTACCTAATAAACCTTCAGTCTGGCCAAAGATAGCACCAATTACGTCCGGTCTTTCTACGACCCCGTCTATGAAGATTTGACTGTGAACTATATATTTTGCTGAAACAGGACTTATTTTTCCCATTTTCTCCTCCCAAATAAATATTGTTATTTTCCATTTTAATTATATATCATTCAAACCATTTCTAAAAGTTTTTTCTATAACTTCTTTTCTTAAGTTATTTTCTTTATTGAACGCTTTTCCTAAAGCGATTTTGTACACTTTTACAAAAGTGTCTTTTGATCAAACTTTTTTGAAAGTCTGAACTCTTTAAATTTCATAGAACAAGATTTTTTATAAATATGAATATGATGTTTTCTCTTATTTTTACCAATTACTTACTTTATTTTATGATTAAATTGATTTTTGAGCTTAAAAATGAAATATATAAGCTTTATCTTGTTCTATTTTTTAAAGCATCTTAAACCCAAATAAACGGGTTTTGTTGTTTTGTGGCCCACAAATTAACTCCCAAAACTCATTGCTTGCTGTTAGCGTATGCTCCATTGAGTATTCTCAATGTGGGCTTTTAAAGTAATTAATCAAAAGTGGTTTAAATACTTTTCTATTTTAGGCTCTGGTGCATTCCTATAATTTTAAATAAATAGGGCTCATTAGCCCTCTTAAGT
>Ga0209541_10009545_pt1 | contig 15715 bp, 17 predicted proteins | sample RifCSPlowO2_01_FD_184027 | JGI IMG/M metagenome (GOLD analysis project Ga0209541, IMG submission 184027) | Groundwater microbial communities from Rifle, Colorado - Rifle CSP2_plank lowO2_0.1 (SPAdes) (version 2) | ecosystem: Environmental > Aquatic > Deep subsurface > Groundwater | place...
CCCAGATGTGCTCGTGTTTGCTAATGTGTTGGTGTGTGTTCTTGCAGGGGTTGCGCTTGCGAATCTTGCCCGTCGAAGGTGGAGGCTTGCGTTCTTGCGTAGTGCCGTGCTTTTGGTGATTTTTTGTGGTTTGCTTTTCAGCGGTGTTTCGCAAGGGGTGACTCTGGCGAAGCTTCCTCCGAAAGCGGATTTCTTCAACAGTTTGGTCTTGCCGCAGGGCACGGTGCTTTCTCATGAGGAGTATGGTTTTTGGATTGAAGCGGCAGGTCATACTGCGGTGATCGATCCGCTTCTTGTAGATGGTGAACAGCGTGAAGATGTCAGTCATGTGCTGAATACAACTTCTCTTGATGTTGCGCTCGCACTATTTGAGAAATACAACGTGACGTATGTGTTAATTACTGATGAGATGGAGCGCGGTTTGTTCTGGGAGCGGGAGGATCAGGGCTTGTCGTTCCTGACTTCAAATGAGGATGTTTTCAGAAAAGTTGTGGATGCAAAAGGGGTTCGCGTGTGGGAGGTCAGATGGAAAGGCAAAAACAAGTGATTATTACGATGTTTCTGCTTGTCGCGGTTGTGTTCGTGCTAGGTGTTGTGCTAGGTAATAGTTGGAAGTCGGCTGATTCATCCGAGGTTGGCAAGATTTTGCGTAGTTCAGAGCTTGATGCTGAAAGTTTTCGTGTCGAGCAGGAGTTGTTCAAGTCTTTTGAGTCGAATTGTGAGCTTGCCAAGACCCGTCTTGGGGCGTTGAGTGAAGACTTGGCTCGGTTGGGAAAGGTGCTTGGGGCAAAGGACGCGCGGGTTCAGCTTGGTGATGACTATGATTTTCATAAGAAAAAGTTTCATTTGATGCAGATTCGTACTTATGTTCTTGAGAAAAAGCTCACTACTGACTGCGCAGATTCAGGAGATGTGGTGTTGTACTATTATCGCCAGGGCGACCCTGCGAGTGAGGGGCAGGGGAGGGTGCTTGATGAACTTGTTCCCAAGCACGATTTGCACGTGTTTGCGATAGAGTATAATTATTCGAAGGAGTTGAAGTTTTTGGAGGATTATTATCAGGTGAACACAACTCCAACGTTGGTTGTAAACTTTAAGGATGTTTTGTCAGGTTCTGTTTCAAAGGAGCAGTTGGTGCCGTTGCTGCATGGATGAGCGTAAGAAGGTTGTCTGGCGTAGTTTATTGTTGACAGTGTTGATTTTTGCAGTGGGCATGCTGCTGAACCATTTCTTTGATGGGTTTCGTATTGATACGATTGCGGGCGTGATGCGCGTGCATGAGCTTGATAGTGAGTCGTATGAGGTCGAGCGCGGGTTTACTGATGCGTTTGGTGAGGAAGGTTGTGCGGCCATGACTGCTCGTATAGGGGATTTCAAGGAAGAGATTCGCAAGGTGGGGGAGGACTTGGGTAGTTATTCAAAGTTTAGTTTTTTTCGCAAGACTGATTATGATTATTTGAAGCGTAAGTATTTTCTGCTTGAATTGAACTTTTTTTCACTTCTGAAGTTGTTGAATCAGGAGTGTGACAATCCCTATCTTCCAATTGTATTTTTTTACGAGATTGATGATGATGCGAGCGAACGCCAGGGATATATCTTGCAGGAGTTGAGTAAAGAGTACGAGCGGGAGATTGTTGTGCTTTCGCTGGATAAGGATTACGCGGATGAGCCGCTCGTTAAGGTGTTTGCGCAGAGCTATAATATTACAGGCGCTCCTGCACTTGTTATAGCTGGAACCGTTTACCGAGGGCTGCACTATATGGGGCCGTTGAACGCTACGATTCAAAAGCGTTTGCGCAAAGTGGACCAGTATGCGGCAGGGATGGATTTTAACGTGACCACGCGCGCTTCAGGTATTAATGTCACATTGCTCGAGAAAGTGCTCAGAGATATTAAAGAGAATGAAAGTGCAAGTCCGTTTGCTCGTGGTGATGCGTTGCTGGTGCTTGGAAGGCTTGAGCATAACGAGACGTTGATTTGTGAGAGCTTGTCTTTTTTTGATAAGGTTAACGCTTCCTCTTCTGAAGAACAAGCATTGGTGTATGAGACGAGTGCGAGTATTGGTTGTGGCAGAAATCGTGCTGCGTTTTTGCGTGCGGCAAGTGAGCAGTGGTCGCTCGCCGGAAATGTATATCGTTCTTGGCTTGATGGTCAGCTCGCTAAGGGCTTGCGTCCCAAGCTTCAATTTGATGTGGCAGTTCTTGCTGCGAACTCAACAGTGATCACTGGTTATCGGACGGCCATCCTTCCGAATCTTTCAACTGCCAATGTGTCTGCTGTGGTGATTGGTAATTCATCCATTTTGCTTGATTCATCGAGCGTCCTTGTTTCGCAAGGTGACCGTGTCTTCCGGGATTGGCTTGGCGGCCAGCTTGCTGATCCGTATGGGCCGACACTCCTGACAACATTTTCAGAAAGGTTCTCGTATCAAGAGTCTGAATTGCTTGCAGAAATAGGCTGGCATGAGGGTGCTCGTATCAGTGAGTTGAAAGCAACCAATCTCGCCCACATTCCCGTAGTGGGTGCGCTTGTGGCGCGTAGTGGTGATCGCTGGTTTGCCGTTGATGACAAAGGAATTTTCCGTTTCGAGGTTCCTATCGACAAGATTTCCTATCCTACCACCAGGTTTTTGAGCAATACGCTTGCAGTAGTTATCGACACGCATGGTGTGAACATGCTAGTGGAGACTGCCCTGCGTAATAACGCGACCGCAGTGCTCAGCGACTGTGACCATCCGGGGAAAATCTATGCGGCAAAGTATCTTTCCGAGCATAACATTTCGGTGATTTGTGTTCCGGATAAGTATGCGTATCTTGCGCTTGGTCACAACTTGAGTATTGTGGGAAGTGCGCCGTTCCGCTTTGAGAATGGGACTGCGATCGTCGGAAGCCGTCCGGTGACCATCAAGGCAAGTGAGCGCATCGTGGCAGTGAATGCGTCTGATGAGAAGTATGCGTTGTGGTATTACCAGACTCCTGCATCGTATATGGCTGAACTCCAGAAGGCCTATGGTTTGAACGTGACGTTTGTGGTGCTGGATGATTTTGGCGAGATGGAGCGTGCTGCAAAGAAAGCGCGGGAAATCAATGCGACTGTTTTTGCCACACGTGTTTTCGACCGTTCGGATTATGATGCGGTGAGTCATTGGCTTGATGAGGATGTGGCTCGCCGGGTGCTTTTGTTCCATACGGCGAGTTATCCGTTAGGTCAGCGTTTGATGGCAGAGTATCCAAATCAGACGTCGTTTGATGACGCGAATCCGGTGCCTATATGAAAAAGCCGTTGCTGGTAATTCTTGCATTGGCTATTGTGTTGCGCCTTGTGTTTGCGTTCACGTATCATGAAGTTTGGTGGGACTCAGGTGTTTACATTGGGATGGGAAAGTTTTTGTTCAGTTATGGTGCAAATGGATTGTGGGAGCACATTCGTCCGCCGCTTCTTCCGCTTGCTCTTGGCATTCTGTGGTGGATTGGGCTTGACCCGTTGCTTTTTGGCCGTTTGCTTGAAATCGCATTTTTCGGTGGAATAGTGGGATTGACGTTTCTTCTTGCTAAGGAATGGTTTGGGGAGAAGGAAGCCATCTGGTCTTCACTGATTGTTGCATTGAGCCCGATTTTCTTTTACTTGAGTTTCCATCCGTACACTGAGATTCCGAGTGTGTTTTTCATTCTGCTCTCGCTTTGGCTGCTCAAAAAGCATTCAGGGTGGGCCGGGTTGTCGCTTGGGCTTGCGGTGCTTTCCAAGTTTCCGGCAGGGATTTTCGTCCTTCCTTTTGCGATTGTCCTCATCTACGCGCGTCGGTGGAAGGACGCGCTTCTTTGGGCTATTGGTTTTGCAGTTCCGGTTGTTCCGTATGTTGTTGCAAGTTTTTTCGCGTATGGAAGCCCGTTTGCCACGCTTGTTGCCGCGCAGAACGCGATAAGTGGGGCGTTGGGATGTAATGTGATTCGGTACCATGCGTGGTGGTATTATTTCTGGGTGCTCGTGTCAAGTGAGACAGTGCTCTATCTTTTCGCGATTCCCGGGATTGTTCGTCTGTATAAGACTTGGACGTCCAAGAAGTTGTTGTTTGTGCTCTCGTTTGCCATTCCGTTTCTTTATCTGGTGCAGATGCACTGTCGTGATTATCGCTATGCGACGTTGTTTATTCCGTTTGTTGCTATGCTTGTAGGAAGTGGTCTTGTTTGGCTGTATGAATTTGCAGGGAAGTCGAGAAGATTTTGGTGTTGTTCTCTGGCGATTGGCACGTTGATTCTGCTTTCGTTTTGCATGGTGTTTTACGCGTTCAATGAGCCTCAGGCGCCGAATTTGATTGAGGAGGAATATTTCTCGTTTCTGGCGCAACATCCTGCAAAAGGTGAGGTTTGGGTGTCGAATCCGATTATTGCCGCGTATACAGACCAGCGGCTGGAGAAGATGTATTATCCGATTTATAACGAACGTGTTTTGGTTGAGTTTAGCACGTATTTGGAAGAGCATGAAGACAAAGTTGGTGCAGTTCTGCTTGAGAATTGTGGCGGGGGGATTATTTGCCCTCCAGACGAACCGGGGTGTGTCACAAAAACAGAAGAGTTGATTGCACATCTCAATACGAACTTCACTAAAGTTTTTGACCGCCAGTATGGGCGGTGCTGGTATAAGATCTGGCAGAAATCTACTTGAGGTTGATAAGGTCTCCAATAGTCAAGGGGCTTGAAGCTTTCTTCTCACTCTCAACCTTTTCCTCTTCTTCAATGTGGACAAGTGTTATTTTGAGCATTTTTTCGAGCTTGCGTGCCATGCTGATGGGTGGGTGGAATGTTCCTGTTTCAAGCTTTTGGATAACGCTTTCTTTCTCGTTGAGTGCTTTTGCAAAATCTGCTTGTGTCATTCCGCTCTTCTCGCGTGCCTGACGTACTTTTGCAGCATAATCTGCAGTCACCGTTTCAATTATTTCTTTGATAGGAATACTTGCTTTTCGCGCGTGGGCCGCTTGCGTGGGTTTGCGTACTACTTTTCCAAATTTGCCGCAGGGCATGCAGACATCCATCTGGCTTCCTTCAACAATTGCTGAGATAAGGGGTGCTTCTTTTCCGCAGAGTTCACAGACTGCCATGGCAAGTTTGGGCGTAGTAGAGTATAAAAAGGTTGTGCAGGTCAGCGAGGGGTTCAAAATAAAGCACTACTTCAAAATAGTGGCGTTTGCTTTTAAAGAAGGTGATGCTTGTTCCCAATATGGATGATGCACTTGCTGAGCACTTGCGATTGACTGCTGCAAACGGCCTTTCTCAAGGAGAAGTGAAGCAGCTTCTTCTTGCCGCAGGCTGGACTTCTGCTCACGTGGCGGGCTATCTGGAAAAGGCGTTCAAGAAATTGGATAAAGGTATTGTTATCCGCATTCAGGGTGTGGCAAAGTCTTTTGGCACAAAGTCCGTTCTTTCTCAGGTTGATATGGACATCAAAAGTGGTGAACTGTTCGGCTTGATTGGGATGAGTGGGACAGGTAAGACAACATTGCTCAATATTATTGCGGGTTTTATAAAGCCAGACGCAGGGGATGTTCAGGTTGCGGTTGCGGATGGCACTGCTCAAAGTGTGGTGCGTAATCCTGATATTGTCAAATCCCGCATTGGGTTTTCCACACAGACTCCGAGTTTCTACCCTCGTCTGACGGTAAGAGAAAACCTTGAGCATTTCGCAAGGCTGTATGGCCTTGAGTATCTTGATCTTTCGCGCAGGTGCAATGCGCTCCTTGAACTTGTGGGGCTCACCGCCGCAAGAGAGGTTGTCGCAAGTCATCTTTCGGGTGGGATGCAAAAGCGTCTTGATATCGCGTGTGCGTTGATTCATGATCCTGCGATTCTCATCCTTGACGAGCCGACCGCGGATATTGACCCAGTATTAAGAAAGCAGTTGTGGGAGCTTATTAGACAAATCAATTCGAAAGGCACGACGATTTTGCTCGCGTCTCACTTTTTGGCCGAGATTGAGCTGCTCTGCAATCGTATCGCGATTTTGCAGAATGGGAAAGTCATCGAGCAGGGCACGGCTGACGAGTTGCGCAATCTTTACTCGAAGCAGTATGAGCTTTACTTGCAGCTTTCTTCGCATGATTACAAACGCATTCTCGAAGATTTGCAGCGCGCAAAGAAGTATTGGTCGAAGGCGTCGGTTGAGAATGACGAGCTTGTCGTGCAGACTCCTTATCCTGAAGGAATGCTTGCGTTCCTTTCAAGTCATGTTCGGCGTGGTGATGTGCAGAGTCTGCACCTCGCCCGTCCCACTTTGGGAAAAGTGTTTGAGACGTTGGTGAATAGGAAATGAATATTCTTGATGAAGTCATGGAGTTGGTGAAGAAGAACGCGCAGAACCTGATTCGTTCTAAGGCGGGCTCGCTGGTCGTGATTCTTGGTCCCTTGCTCATAATCTTTCTTGCGGGGCTTGCGTTCGACAACAGTAATGTTTATGCTGTCAAGGTGGGAATCTACCGGCCGGACAACGCGTCGGTTACCGCGCGTTTTACTGAGCAGTTGAAGGACCAGTTTAAGGTTCAGGAGTTTGCAAGTGAGCTTGAATGCATCGATGCAGTGAGGAATACAGATACTGCTGTGTGCATGAGGTTTGCGGAAAACTTCTCCATTGGTGTTCCGACAAAAAACCAAGTTACGTTCTATATTGATTACTCGCGCATCAATCTTGTCTGGGCGGTGCGAAAAGCAATGTCTGAAAAGGTTGATGAGGCTTCGTTGCAGGCAAGCGAGAATCTCACCAGCAATCTTTTAGGAGTGATTGAATTCACCAAAAAAGAGGTTCAAAAGGAGCGTGACGCGCTTATTCGCCTCACTACACAAAATGAGCTGGTGAACAAGAACACACAGGATTTACTCGCCGAGCTAGGCGATATAGACTTGTCGGTGGAGACTGAATTTTCCTTGGACAATGTCACGAGTGCAGGAACTCAAGTGAAGCAATGGGCTGATTCATCTCTTGAATTAGGCGAGCGGAGCTTGAACAAGGCTGCGCAGTTCATGGGTGCGGCGAATGATGTTTTGAAATCTTCGGGCGCAAGCTCGCAGGCGAAAGACAGTCTTCTTGCAAGTTTGCAGGCAAACCTCAAGGAAATGGATAAGTTGAAAGCAGATATGGTACAGATGAGGAATCTGACCAAGGATGCGTTTGCTCGTTTTGATGCGCAGATGTCTGCGTTGACTTTAGGGATTGTGTCGACCAAGGCTAAGCTTGATGAGGCTGATACGAGTAGGCAGCTCAGTATTCGGGTGATTGAGAGCGTGCGTTTGTTGCTCGATCAGAGTCTGTTGTCGGTTTTTGAATTGCAAAAGTCACTTAACGATATCGACAACAAGATTAGTTCAATTGAGATCACCGATGCGAACGCGATTGCCCAGCCGATTGTGACCAACATCAAGCCAGTCGTGCAGGAGAAGACGTATCTGAATTATCTCTTCCCCATTCTTATCGTTTTGGTCATCATGTTTACGGGCTTGCTTATCACACCAACACTTATTTTGCTTGATAAGAAGAGTCCAGCGAGTTTTAGAACGTATATGACTCCAGTCAGGGATATAAGTTATGTGATTGCGAACTTTATTACTGCGTTTCTTATTTTGGTTGTCCAGACCGCGATTGTTCTTGCGATTGTAAGCGCGTTCTTTTCCATTTCAGTGCAAAGCTTGCCGTTCACACTAGTCCTTCTTATTCTGGTATGCTCGTTCTTTACACTTTTAGGAATGATTGTGGGCTATGTGTTCGAAAGTGAGGAGACCGCTACGCTTGCAGGGGTGAGTATTGGCGCTTTGTTCTTGTTTGTTAGCGATGTGATTATCCCGCTGGAAAGCATGCCTGAGATGTTTGCCTATATTGCAAGCTTCAACCCGTATGTATTGGGAAGTTCGCTTATCAGGCGGGCTATGATTTTCAATTCGCCACTTAGCTCGATGCTTCAAGATACTGCGATTTTGTTTGGATATGTTTTTGCATTTGCTTTTATCGCGATGGGAGTGTTCTTACTTACAAAAAGGTATTCACTCCAGGAGCTTGCGAAAGCGCTTGCGCCAGTGTGGGATAAGGTGCATCTGCCACATAGGAAGAAGTGAAATGTGGCCTTTTAGCAGACATCTGACCCTAAACGATTATCTTGCTGATTTGAGGATTCTGATAAATCGTGCAGATGAAGAGCTCGATAAAGTATACAGGACGCACAATCCTGCTGAACTGAACTCATTGCTTGCAGCTCTTGATGAGGTGGATGAAAAAGGCTTGCATTCTTTAGAAAAAGAAGGAGCTTCAGCAGGGTTTTTGAATGTGTTCCGTGAAATAAAGCAAGGAGTTGTCGAAGTCCGCGTTGACATTGAGAACGGTGACTTTGCGAGAGCACATCAACTTATTGACCGACTAAAAAATCTGATGAACTCAGCAATACTACAATCAGATCAGAAAATAATATCCGAGCGATTAATCAGCGATGTTTTGACTATCACAATAGAACAGGCTCAAAAGAACGGTTGGCTTTTCAGGGGATTGTCTGATATGGAGTATCAGCGGTGTGAGCAAGGCCTTCCGCTGTTTGCAAAGAATCCAAATGCGAGCACGCCACTTATTCAGCATATTTTAGGGACTGCAGAAGATCAATTCATTTCATTCACAACAATGGTTTCTGCAGCGGCACGTTTTGGAAAGATTTTGGTTGTCAAAAAAGCCCAACTGAAAGGGAATTTGCTTGACGCAAGCCAAATTGAGCGTAAAATAGCAGGAGATACGCAAGCAAAACGATTGGTATTGAAAAACACAGAGTTTATTCTGGAGCCTGGAAGCGGTCAACCGGCTGAGATTCCAGTTGAGGCGTTTGTATTTGTAGGCGTTGGTTGATAAGCTGAACAAGCACTGCTGCGTGTGAAAGTGGAGAACTGGTGTTTCTGATATCTTGATTTTTATCAACATCAAAGAAGTATTGTTGAGTGTTGTTTCCTGCAAGAGTGAGTATCTGATGGAGGAGTGATGCAGGTGCGCGCTTGTTGAACATGAAAGTGTACGTGGGAACGTAAATGCGCTCGCGCGCGGGAATATAGGAAAGAACCTTGTCAAAATACAAATGGCCAGATGGTTGGCCTTTTCTTTTGCGTCCTTTTCCTCTGAAGTAGGCAGTGTCTATACTTCCTTTAATTATCTTAAGTCCTTGCCACACCCCTTCAACAGAGTCACTTAGCTCGCGTCTTCCAGGAACAGGAATTCCGCCGTAAGGAATAAATGGAGAAAATTCTCTTGCATCAGTAACATAATCAAAATCACCTGCAAGTGGAGCGTTTGTTGATGTGTCATAGAATAATGCATCGGGATTTTGCTCGTGGAGATGTGGTACAAGTTCCCGTTTAGTCCATTCAACGTTGCGCATCTTCTGCCTCGAGTGTTTTAATCCAGTCCGCTTCAAGCGCAAGTCCTGATTTTTCTGCGATTTCGCTCGCCCGAATGTAATGTGTTTTTCTCTTGTCAGGTTCTACACCAAGGAAGGTGTACGCACGTGCAAGCACGAAATGAGTGTAGAACGAGCACAAGTCCTCTCCAACATTTGGCACTGCTTGTTCGGCATGGTTGATGGTGTCATTGAGAAAGTCTTGGTTCGCAGTATTTGCGTAGTCTATAAACGAGCATAGTGCAAGTACTACGTGGTTTTGATAGTCTTTACCTCCAAGGCTCACTCTACAAGCGATTACTTTTCTAGCCCGTTCAACATCTTTTTTATCAAGCGAGGCAAACGCATCATCTATGAAGTTCATCACTTTAAGGTGGCAAATCGAGTTTAAAAAGGTTGCGGTTCTTGATTCTACTCGATGAAAACAGTAAATACAAAGTTAGTCGGTCAATTGATGATCCGTCCCTATCGTGCTACTGATTTTAAAGAAGTCAAGCAGCTAGTCGACAAATGGTACGTCTCGCTTTTTCAGGACACTCATTATGCAAAGTTTGTTGCAGTAAAGCAAGGCAGAATTGTGGGAGTCGCTGTGATGAGTATGACCTTGACGACGGCGAATCTTGATTTTCTTTTTGTTCATGAACAGTGGCGTTCGCAAGGGATTGGGACGCAACTGGTACGCAAAGTGGCTTTTTGGGCGAAGTCAAAGCGCGCAGAAGGTTTGGGCGTGAACAGCGGTATTGAGAACAAGAAAGCCCATGCGTTTTATAAGAACGAAGGCTTCAAGCAAGTGGGCAAGGTCTACAATTTCTTTAGCAACAGCAACTGGCAGTTGTTTTTTTGGAAGAAAGTGTAACAATTATAAACTCCTCCCCCATTCGAAATCCAATGAACTCTATCATCAACCAGTGTTGTTGTCCCTCATTCTAGTTAATTATCAATACATTCAACAAAAACCCTTATAAACCCAGAATTGAGGTGCCTCTATGATGAAACTGTTTAATACCTTATCAAAACAAAAGGAAGAATTCGTTCCCGTTGATTCAAAACTTGTTCGTTTGTACACCTGCGGTCCAACAGTCTACAATTTTGCCCAGATTGGGAACTTTCGTGCCTATGTTTTTGAGGATTTATTACGCCGCTGGCTCAAATATCAAGGCTTCAAGGTAAAGCAAGTGATGAACCTCACTGATGTCGATGATAAAACTATTCGTGACTCGCAGAAGGAAAAGATGTCCTTGAAAGCGTTCACCACAAAGTATGCAAATGCGTTTTTTGAAGATGTGGACGCTTTGAATATTGAGCGTGCAGAAAGTTATCCGAACGCAACCGATCATATTGATGAAATGGTTTCCATGATTCAACTTTTACTAGAAAAAGGGTTTGCATACAAGTCTGATGACGGTATTTATTTTTCAATTGCAAAGTTTAAGTCATATGGAGAGCTTGCCCATATTGATACCAAGCAGCTAAAAGCAGGTGCTTCAGGACGAGTCTTAAGCGATGAGTATGAAAAGGAAAACGTAGCTGATTTTGCATTGTGGAAGTTCTGGGACAAGAATGATGGTGATGTCTTCTGGGAGACAGAACTTGGGAAAGGAAGGCCAGGTTGGCATATTGAGTGTTCTGCCATGAGCGCAAAGCATCTCACTGACGCATTTCAGAAAGGAAAATTCCACTCGGAGAAATTCAAAACGTTAGACATCCACACTGGCGGTGTTGATAATTTGTTTCCGCACCACCAAGATGAAGTCGCCCAGACTGAGGCATTGGTGAACAAACCATTTGCGAAGTACTGGATGCACAACGAACATTTGCTGGTTGATGGCAAGAAAATGTCTAAATCTTTGAAAAACTTCTACACTGTGCGTGACATCGTAGGCAAAGGATATCACCCGCTCGCGCTAAGGTATTTGCTCTTGAGCGTCCATTACCGTCAGAAGCTAAATTTTACATTCGAAGCGTTGGACGGTGCAGTGACAGCAGTCCAGCGTTTGAATGATTTTGTGAAGCGCTTGGGCGAAGTCAATGCAAGCAAAGGAGATTCTGTGTCCAGTATAATCGAAAAAGCTCAAAAACAGTTTGAAGTATCCTTGGATGATGATTTGGAGATAAGTCCTGCTCTTGCTGCCATCTTTGAATTAATGAACAGTATCAACAAATCGATGGAAGAAGGCAAGCTTTCGAAAGCCGATGCGAAGAAAGTCGTAGCGTTCATGGAACAAATAGACACTGTGCTTGGCGTGCTTGAGCAGGAAGAATCATTGCCCAAAGAGCTTGAGTTGCTTCTCAAAGAGCGTGAAACGGCAAGAAACACCAAGCAGTGGGAACGCGCAGACGAGCTCCGTGATGAGTTGAAGAAACATAATATTGCGGTTGAGGACACTCCACATGGACAGCGTTGGAAAAGAATTCTTTGAGAGGCGATACAAGCAGATTGGTGGTGATATTGCACCGCTTGAGCTTCCACAAGTATTGCGGGTGAACACGCTACGGATAACTGCAAAAGAACTCATTCCAAGGTTAGAGAAGAAAGGGGTCCAGCTCAAGCGTTTGTCGTTCACGCGTAATGGTTTTGAGGTTATCAAATCGCCGTTTTCGCTCGGTGCGATAACAGAATCATTGCTAGGTTATTACTACATCCAAGAAGCTGCCGCGCAGATTCCTGTGGAAGTGCTTGACCCAAAGCCAGGTGAGATTGTTCTTGACTGTTGTGCTGCGCCAGGCGGGAAGACCACGCAAGCTGCGGCAGCGATGCAGAATCAGGGAACAATCATCGCGTACGATCTTAAAGAACATCGTATTCCAAGTTTGTTGATGAATCTAGAGCGTTGCGGGATAAAGAACACAACTGTATTCCAGGGAGATGTGGTCCAGGCCGGAAGATTGGGCTTGAAGTTCGATAAAATCTTGCTCGATGCGCCATGTTCAGGGAATTATCTGAGTGAACCAGGTTGGTTTGACAAGCGTGATGAGCAAGGGATTGAGTCGAGTGTGAACATCCAGCGTCGTCTTCTCAAAAGTGCGCTCGATTTTCTTGCGCAAGGAGGAACGCTTGTGTACAGTATCTGCTCATTGGAGCCTGAAGAAGGAGAGCTGAATATGCAGTGGGCAATTGAACATCTACCGATACGGCTTGCAAAGGTGAATCTGCAGATTGGTGACTCAGGGCTTACCAACATCTTTGGAAAATCGCTCCATCCTGATGTCGCGAACTGCCGGCGTTTCTGGCCACAAAAGACGATGACTCAAGGTTTCTTTATAGCCAAGATGGTGAAATTATGAATTCAAGTAACAAACCAACGCTTAAGAAATTTCTTGCGCAGTTTGGGATGTCCGTTGAAGTTCCCGCAACCATCCTGGGACGGTCCCACTTCATCGTCAAGGAAAGAGCTTTGCTAAGTCATCGTCCATTATTTTCAGGCGAGCTTGTCGCGCATGAGCGCGGCGATTTCCTGATTCCTTCAGTTGACCTGCTTCAAAAAATCGGGAAAGGCGCCCGCCACAAAGTTACGGTCAACGCGCATGGCGAATGGCTTTTCATTTGTGGCCGCGACGTGTTCGCGAAGAGTATTGTGAAACACACAAATCCGGTCACTGAAGACCGAGTGGCAATCCTGAACGAAGAAGGGGAATGCATTGGCTATGGCCAAGTTACTGCTCCGCTTGACACTCCGGGCAAAAGGCCAGTCATCGCACGAATATTTGACCTTGGTGATTTGCTGCGAAGGGAGCGAAAGAGTAAGAAGGTAAAGGATGATAAGGGAAATAGTTAATTATGTGTTGAGCGGATTCATAACCGAAAACGATGCATTTACCAGCCTGGAAGAGGGATTTAATATTCTCATAGGAGCTAAGGAAATAAGCCGAATTTATTCTGTTGCATCCGCGTTAATGAAACCTGCAAGAGTTCTTTCCTCTGTTGATGCGCAGGATAGCGCGGCACTTGTGGCGAATGTGAATCAACTTTTCACTCTTGGGGCTGAAGATTTAGAATACGTTCCCGTGGTGGTTGCAGATGGGAGAAAAATAGTCGAACGCTTGAAAAATAAATTAGTTGAAAAGACAAAACAGGAAGCTACTTATTTGAAAGTTAAGCGCGAAGTCAGAACTTCTGACTATGAGCGAGCGTGCAGTAAATATGCATCTCATGGTGCGCAAATTAAGAAACTGGAGCAAGATGTCCAAAAAGAACCAACATATAACTCAAAGCTTCACGAGCTTATGAGGCACGGGAAATATCAAGGGAAAATTCACGCGCGACTTACGGATAATCTGCGCTTAATCTATTCGGTTGACTCTTCAACAAGAACTATTGTTTTTGAGAATATAATTACGCATGATGAGCTGGATAAAAGTTAGCGAAATAGCACGTGCTCATTAATAAAGGGCATGAATTCTTTTTCAGGCATGGTGATGCTCTGAGTATATACTTTATCTGATTTGCATTGTCTTGAGTCAAATGTTTCTGCGGTGGGTTCAGGGCTTTGAAAGATGTCCAGAAGACGTTCACCCAGTGGACTTGCCATCTTTCCAAAAAACGCTAATTGGCGGGGAAGGCTAGTTGCACGAACATAGTACGCCACCAGTAACGGGGTTCTTTCAGTTGTGCCAAAACCGAAAACTAAATTATTATCGTTATAAACTAATCGAGGTTGTAATTGAGGACGTTCCGGATATGTCAAATAGTCAATGTGGTAATGGTCTCCTTGCATCTTCTGTCCTCTGTCTGTTGGCTGAAGAGGAATCGCGTGCGCTCTTGAGAGTTGTTCAATTAATTCGGAAAAATTCATAGGCTTGATACATTTTCACAATTTATAAAGCTTTCGTTTCTGTAAAGTGGTTACAAAAACACAGTTACTAAATCACTCAACGCACGTTTTCCACATGATTTCAAAGGTGTGGCGCAAACCTAAAAAACAAGTTCTTCTTTTCGTTGGTTGTGGACAAAGAGGCAATCCTAAAAAAGACAGAAGAGTTCGTGCGCCTGACTCTCGAAGGTGAAGGCACTGGGCATGATTGGTGGCATATACATCGTGTGCGAAACACCGCGCTCACACTTGCAAAAGAAGAGCAAGCAGAAACGTTCATCGTGGAGCTTGCTGCATTGCTGCACGATATTGCTGACTGGAAGTTCTATAACGGAGACACAGCGGTTGGCCCAAAAGTGGCCCGAGAATGGCTGGAGAAGTGGGACGTTCCAGAACCAATAATCGCTCATGTTTGCGAGATTATCGAACGCATTTCATTCAAAGGCGCCGGAGTCCTGAACTTGATGAAGTCCAAGGAAGGACTTTGCGTGCAGGACGCTGACCGCCTTGATGGCCTTGGCGCGATCGGAATCGCAAGGGCGTTCGCATATGGCGGAAGCAAAGGACGCGAGCTTCATAACCCAAACATCAAACCAGTTCTCCATTCAACATTTGAGCAGTACAAATCCGATAAAGGAAGCACTTTGAACCATTTCTACGAAAAACTCTTTTTGCTCAAAGACCGTTTGAACACGCAGGCAGCAAAGCGTATTGCAGAAGACCGTCATCAGTTCATGGAAGAGTATGTCAAGCGGTTCTTAAGTGAATGGGAAGGGAACTAAAGCATCTTTTGCAAACTTCTTCCTTCACCGGGTTGGAATCCAAGTGATTCCCAGATTCCTTTTTTGCCGCTGCCTGATGGTGTGAGTTCAATTCGTTTGCAGCCCTGTTCCCGAACAAGTTGTTCTATTGCAAGATACAGTGCCTGTCCAATTCTTTTATCCCTGTCTTTCTCATCGCGCTGAATGTATAACACATACGCAACGTCTCCGCTCATTTGAAAGTCAAAATGCGTGCTGGTTGTTGGGTTCAGTTCAGTAGTTCTATACGCGACAGAAATTCCGTTTGCATGTCGCCGCGCATAGCAAGGATACTCAGGACGGTACGTGGGAACCGATGCCAGAAGCTCTCGCATTCGTGTTGTTATTTTCTCTTCTTCTGGTGTCATGACGATCATTTTCAACCTCATCTAGTTATGTCAATTGCAAAAAGCTCTTCCTTCCTGTTGTAAGGCCAATCTCAACCGCGTTTGCAGGGGTAATTTTTTGCATAACATTCACAGGCAAAACACCGCTTAAAAACATTGTGGCAGATTCGTCGAAATCTTTTTAAACCATCTTCTGCGAACCCATCATAATGTCCGATAAATACAACTTCAAGGAACAGGAGCCCAAATGGATGAAGTTCTGGGAAGAGCAAGGGATTTTTACCTTTGACCCGAAAGCAAAGGGCGAAATCTACAGTATAGACACTCCTCCTCCGACAGTGTCGGGCAAGA
>Ga0209541_10009546_pt1 | contig 15713 bp, 21 predicted proteins | sample RifCSPlowO2_01_FD_184027 | JGI IMG/M metagenome (GOLD analysis project Ga0209541, IMG submission 184027) | Groundwater microbial communities from Rifle, Colorado - Rifle CSP2_plank lowO2_0.1 (SPAdes) (version 2) | ecosystem: Environmental > Aquatic > Deep subsurface > Groundwater | place...
AAGAAGGATGAGAGGATATTAACCCAAGCGTTTACGGAAGTTTCGTCTCTTACATTGATTTTAATTGTTTGAGGATCTACGCCTGCGTTTTTTAGAATTTCATAAAGTGAAGTGTCTGGCTCTTTATTAGATACAGCTTTATCTCCGTTCTTGTAAGCGATCTCAACTCTTGAATCGGTAATCGTTACATCTTCTACCTTTTTATCTTTTATGTCGGACACTAGCTTTGAAATCGGGACATTGCTACCGCCTGTGCTTCCGGTGAATTCTCCAATCCCCATCATCAAAAACAACAAAAAAAAGAACAAAAATCCGTAGAGAAGAAGATCTTTCCAAGTGAATCTTAAGCCAAATTTAGTCCTTCTGCCGTTTCTTTTCCTGCCGTTCATGTGTAGGGGAAATTATAACACACTTCGAAGCTAGTTAAAAGTTACAGTTGAAAGTTTAAAATTTTGAACTTTGAATTATAATTTTGAATTTTTAACTTTTAATTTTTAACTGAGGGACTGGGTCGTATCCGCCTTTACCCCACGGATGGCAACGAATTATTCTTTTTAAACCTAAGGTCGAACCTTTAACCACCCCGTACTTCTCTATTGCTTGATAGGTATATTCGGAGCAAGTGGGCTCAAACCTACAAATTCTGTCCGAAAGGAATAGTGTTCGAAACAAAGGTAAATGAAAAACCTCCGCCTTTTTGTAGAAGCGAATCAAAGATAGAACAAGCAGTTTCATTATCGAAAATATTATACTCCAATAATGGCTATGAGTTCCCTATTTACTGTTACCTAGTTACTATTCCCTATTCCGTCGGTCTTTGTTCGAATTCTATAAAATTCTCTGAAGGCTCCTGCCATTCGATGGCGATATTTTTGACTTCTGCTAAGAAGGGTCCTTTCTCACATATTTTTATAAACTTTTTAAGAGTCCTTTCGTCAGATTGCGCCACTACTTCTACTCTATTATCTCTTAGGTTTCTAACCCACCCAAATGTCCCCAACTTTTCTGCCTCACGTTGAACAAACGCCCGATACCCTACTCCCTGTACAAACCCGGAGATAAGTAAATGAACCTGTTTCATAGGGGAATTAAATATTAAAAATTAAGCAAATACATATTAAAAGTGCCTTGTTTACCTCCTGGTCACTACCAAAAAAGGAACAACCTCACCGTCCGGTCTTATTAAATCATGGCTTATGTCCTGTTTCTTCTCAAGTTTTCTTAAAAAAATTCTTTCGTCCTGATTTAGAAGAGTTTCCATCGGTTTATCTTGCCCTTCGTAAAATCTTTTAAAAGGCCCTTCATAGCTACGTGACGTCAATCCAGCTCTAATATTAGTTGCAATCTGTGGGTCTATCACGAAAGGAAATACCCTTAGTTGCCCTTGCGGTTTTAAAACTCTTATCATCTCGCTTAAAGCTTTTAGAGCATTATCTACAGAGGTTGAGTATTCGGGAACAGAAGTATGAGCAAGAACAAAATCAAAGGACTCATTTGAAAACGGAAGCATCTCGGCTACTCCTGCTATTGCCCGCGAATCTTTAGCCACTCCCCAACCGGTTTCCGGATCGTTAACTTCAGGGTCCATTACGCCGTACCTTGATCTATAGATTGGATCGATAAATTCTGCATCAAGTCCTTTCTCCTTTGCTTCCTTAGCGCGGTAACGCCATTTCCCAGGACCTATAAATAAAATCTTTTTTGTTTGCAATTCATCTTCGGATAATCCTAGATCCTCAAGGATTTGACTGAAACTGGTGTGCCTATCAAACCCTCCTTCAAAATAGTCTAACGGGGCAGTGATATTTACACCTTTTGAAATATTATTGCTCCCCTTTCTTCTACCAAACACGCTAACTATATCTTTAATTTCCATGCTAAAAACTATAAATGTTTATGCCAGGCCCATCTTCTGGCGAACTTCAAGAACTGTTTCTTGTGCAACCTTTCTTGCCTTTTCTGCTCCTTCGGCAATTACTTTATCAATATATTTCGTATCTTTCTCAAGTTCTACGCGCCTCTTCTGAATCGGTTCAAGTTCCTTGAATATTGCCTCTGAAAGTTCGCTTTTTATTTCACCATACCTTAAACCTTTATCTCTGTATTGATTTTCGAATTCGTTTCTTTTTTCTTTTCCTTCGAATAATTCCACAAATTCCATCAAGGTCTTAACTCCTCCCGAAATTTCCGGACCCTGTCCCGAATCCGTGGGAATTTTGGCAACTTTAGATTTTATTTCTTCCAAACTGTCTGTCAAATTTATATACGAGCCCTCAACAGTTTTGCTCATCTTTCCTTCACCTGTCAAAGACGGAACATATTCACCATTTGTTGCAAACCTCTTTGGTTCTGGAAAATCTGTTCCATAGTCCTGGTTCATTCGTCTTGCAATCTCCCGAGCAACTTCAAGATGCGGCTCCTGATCGATTCCAACAGGGACTGCCTCAGCTTTGTAGATTAAAATGTCAGCCGCCATTAGAACCGGATAATTTAAGAGTGCCATTGTCGAATGCTGCGGATATTGCTTTACTTTCTCTTTGAAAGTCGGCAAATGCTGCATCTTGGCAATAGTCGTTATAGACGAGAGTAAAAAGGCAAGCTCGAAATGCTCGGGAATTTCGGACTGCTGGAAGATAACGCTTTTCTCAGGATCAAGGCCTGCTGCCAAATAGTCAATGATTACCTCTCGTCTCGCACGTCGGAGTTCCTCGACATTGTATGGCGTTGTAATCGTATGCACATCCGCCACCATATAGAAGGTTTCATATTCGGGGTCATTTTGAAGCTCAAGCATACCTTTCACCGCCCCAAGATAATTCCCCAAATGCAAACGTCCGGTTGCCCGGATACCCGAGAGAACTCTTTTTTTCATATTCGAATTCCTCCCTGCTTGGCTCGCCGAAGTTCTGAACGAAGGCGGCTTGCTCTAATTCCTGACAATACTCTCTTCATAATGCTTTACATTATACCATTGACTTGACTTATATTAAATTGTTGGTACGCTTAAACAATGTCGGAACTTAATAACTCACAGCTTAAACAGTTAGCTGAGTTCTTGTCGAATTTAGCATTATTATTCTTTGCGGGTTCGATTATTACTCCACTTTTTACTGAATTTAACCGGCCGGATCCGTTCACTATTGTTTCGGGGTTTATTTCAACTCTGGCATTCCTAACCGCCTCTATGATAATATTAAGAGGGGTAAAAAAAGATGATTGACTTAAGTTGGGCACAAACTTTTTATTTAGTTCTGACAATTTCTATACTCGCTATTGCTATTATGTTGTATCCAACATTTAGCCAGCGAACTAAGAGAGCTAGGAAAAAATGATTAACCTAGATTGGCTTAAGACTGTTTATATAATAGGAGCTATTCTACTTTTAATTATCGCTATTGCTGTTTACCCTACTCTTCGCGAGAAAGCCAAAAAATCCCATAAAAAATAATCCTACTTTAAGGCTAGAACTTCTCTTTTAAACTGCTCGCCGCGGTCTTTGTAGTTCTTGAACATGTCAAATGAAGCACACGCAGGCGATAAAATAACTACATCTCCAATCTCAGCAACTTCTCTTGCTTTACGAACAATCTCTTCCATGTTCGAACATCCCTCAACATACTGGATACTGGATACTGGATACTGGATACTGGCCTTGATTCGCAGCCATTCCTCCCCTATTCCAATTATCGCCTTTATATTTTTTGCCTCGCGTAAAATGCGGCCAAGTTCTGTGAAATCCGAATTTTTACTCGAACCGCCTAAAATTAAAATCTCGGGGTCCTCAAAAGCCTCAATTGCGGCGATTGCCGTTTCAGGGATGGTTGAGAATGAATCATCATAATACCTAACACCCCCAAAAACCCTAACTAATTCAAGCCTATGCTCCAATCCCTTAAACTCTTTTAAAACCACTGCAATATTTGGAATCTCAACTCCTGCAAGATATGCCGCCATTGTCGCGGCACACGCATTTTCAAAGTTATGTTTTCCCGGAAGGAGAATATCAGCTGTCGGAATTAATTTCAGCTCAGCTCCATCAGGCTTAATGACAATAAAACCCTCACGAACATAACAACCGCGCTCATCACCCATTTCTCGACTTACGTTGTAAATCTGTGCCTCAGTATGAATATCGCTTTCGTTAGAAGCTGGGTAATCTCGATTCAGAATTGCGAAATCCGAGTGGGATTGAAACCTCAAAATATTCCTTTTTGCGTCCACGTACTCGGGGACATCCCGATGGTAGTCCAGATGTTCGCTTGTGACCATCAAAACCACCGCAATTTTAGGACTTTTAGTCAAGTCCTGTAATTGGAAGGATGACAGCTCTAGAACCACCCAGGAATCGGATTTTAAAGAGGCAAGAAACTCCAGAGGAGGCAATCCGATGTTTCCCCCCAAATACGCGTCTATCCCCTGCTTTTTTAGCATTTCATAAATTAGGGTTGATGTTGTCCCTTTGCCTTTTGTTCCTGTGACGCCAATTATTGGGGCCGGACACAAATCAAAAAATATTTTCGTAGCTGATGTTACTTCAATAGTCTCCTTTTTTATCTTCTCGAAAACTTGTGAAAGTGGACTTATCCCCGGAGAGCGCACAACACAATCAAATCCAGAAAAGCTCTCGGGATATTTATCAAACCAGAACTCTACTCTCTTTTCTTTTAAACGGCTTATTTGTTCGTGGTCGAATTTATCCTCTGATCTTACATCAAAAACTGACACCCGTGCCTTGTGCCCGAGCATAAAATTAACCGCACTCGCGCCTTCTGCCCCAAATCCCAAAACCGCAATTTTCTTGCCGTCAAAATCCATATTTGAATATTATAATACTTTTATTCAAAAGCGCGAACGTTTATGTTAAAATTAGGCTTGTGCCAGGGTAGCTTAGTGGTAGAGCACAAGATTCATATCCTTGCGGTCGAGAGTTCGATTCTCTCCCCTGGTACAAACTTGACCCCGCTACGAAGCTTACTTGCTCCCGTGGTCTACGTCCACGCGTCGCAAGAGCGCTCATACGGGGTCTGCGTCCGCCTTCGGCGGACTTGACAAAAAGCGATACTTTTTCTAGACTTATTTACAACGAATTTATTTTCTATGGAAACTTTGATAAGTGGCGCTTTCAGCTTTGTTGTATTTCATTTGGCAACTCGGCCTAGGTCCAAAATCAATAAGAAACTGCCCCGGGCAAAAGTTAAGAGATTTCAGCTTTTCCCGCGCTTCAATGTAGAAGCCAAAAACAGGATATTTCATGTCCACCATTGGATGGTTTTAGCACCTTTATACTTATTTGCCCAAACGATTGGAAAAGACCTTGGGATTTTACAATCTAACATTTTGCAGGGGTTTATGCTCGGAGGCATTGTTCAAGGTTTGATGTATGAAGACAGCTTTAAGTTTATACATCACAATCATGAATATCATAAAAAAATCAAAGCCTCCTCTTACCACGACTTCAAATTCCTCCGAAAACTATTCTAAAGGTGCGGCGGCTGGTTCCTGCCCGTCCTTTCAGATTTTTACGTTTGTCGTTTTTCACCTTTTCTAAGAACATTGTGTTCTACAATATGCATTGTGCCATCGACAAAAGTTTTTAGCACAAGGAAGAAAGGTAGGACGCCTATGAAAGAAGAACTAAAAATTATTGTGAGGTGCATTGGAATTATCCTGGCGTAAGGGTAAAACATCAGCGAGCCAATATTTCGTTTTTGGGTATCTCTCGGTTTGTTGTAAAAATAAGAAAAAAGATGGTTAATAAAAAAGAGCGAAGCAGTTAGAAAAATATACCTCAATCCAATAAAATCTGATCCATTTTCATAAGCTTTAGTGAACGTTCCTGTTAAAAGAAATATTAAATAGACGAAGTGGAAAAATCCATAATGAAATAAAAAGAAGAATGCGGCAAAAATTTTTGTGCCTTGCGTAGGTTGGGCGGGTTGGCCATTTATTTTAAATCCTTCGGTAGAAAATTCCCTTAACTGAAGTATCCTAATGAAATTAAAAAAGCCGATAGTGATACTCTGAAACCAGTAAACCCACATTATGGTGGATAAATTCCAGTTTTCTTTTGTTGCGAAGAAAATTGTTACAAGATTCGAAAGCAACAAAAACCACAAAGACGGGTCGCCAAATAGATTCCTTTGGGATTGATTATTTATAGACATAGTACATATTTAAGCTCTCCTTCGCGATCTACTTTAGCGGACTTTGTCCGCCGTAGCTCGCTTCGGCGAGCGAAGGCGGAGGAGGCGAGATTCGAACTCGCGTAAGCTTGCGCTTGCATCCTTTCCAAGGATGTGGAATGGACCACTATCCGACTCCTCCAGTTTTCATTTGAATTATAAAATAAGACTCAAGATTTTGCGAGCTTTTTAATTAGAGGCAAAGCTTCTTTGTAAGCGTCTTTATCGCCTTTGTAAGTCAGACGGTCCAAAACTTTATCCGAAGGTAGCCATTCGACATCTGCCATTTCAAAGTCATGTTTTGTAATATCGCCTCCAACATATTTCATGATAAAATAATAAACTGTTTTTTTGCGTTTTTCTCCCTCCCAAACATACCAATATGTAACCGGGATTATTTGTTTGACAATTTCTGCTTTTGCTCCCGTTTCTTCTCTCACCTCGCGAATCGCAGTTGCCTCTTTCTTTTCACCCTTAATGTGATCCTTGTCGCCAATTAATCCCTTTGGGAAAACCCAGCCTTTGTGTTGCGAATGCTGAGATACAAGGATATAGATTTTCGCATTCTCTTTCTTGTAAACAATGCCTCCTGCCGAAAATTCGAATTTCATAAATTTCTATGTGCCTCCCGTGGGTCGAATGGTTCGACTCCGCCGGCTACATTGCGCTTTCGGCGGGAGTCGAACCCGCATCAGAAGATCCGGAATCTCCCATTCTATCCGTTGAACTACGAAAGCAATTATACTAGTTCGTGTTTTTTAATAAAAGCTCGACCTGAACCTGACTTAAGATATTTTTCAAAATTAAAGGCGGTGTATTTGTTCGAAAAAGCGAAATAACAAATTAACTCGACAGGTAAACGATCTTTAGTGGCAGAAATTTGACCGTTGTCGTGTCTTTTTTTCCTATCTTTCAGACCGTCTGTGCAACCGATATAGGTCTTTTTGTCTGAGCACAAAAGAATATAAACATACCACATAACCAAGCCCGCTTTCGCTCGTCTTAGCGGACATTGTCTCGCCGTAGCCGAGCTATAGCGAGGCGAAGGCGGAGGGTACAGGATTCGAACCTGTGAAGGGATTGCTCCCTCGAGTTTTCGAAACTCGTGTAATTGGCCGCTATACGAACCCTCCATTTGCGCGCCCACCCAGAATCGAACTGGGATCAGCGGCTCCGCAAGCCGCTACTCTGTCCGTTAAGCTATAGGCGCATGCACTCGTATTTTAGTTTATTTGAGGCCTCGAAGCAAACAGTTTCTAGGACTTTTCAAGCGGAAAATTGTGGGCGAGCCACTCGGCGCTTTTTTCCATAAAAGTTGGATGGACATATTCTCTATATGGAAGATAACGAACTAAAATTTTCCTTACGTGGTCGCGAGTAATATCTCCAAGAGAAATCTTAAGTTCTCCCGGCAAAAAAGCCTGAGTTCTTATTATTAATACGTCTATCCCATCAATTACCTTAAAATAAAAATCATAAAGCTCTGACCAGATATAGAAATAGTCTTCGACTTTAATTCCCTCCGTTGTTATTTTGTAATGAAAATTATGCGGTGGGACGCTTGATAAAACAAGCGAAAGGAACGTCAAAGCAACCAGCACCATCATAAGCTCATATTGGCTGAAAAGAAAAAGGATTACCTCAAAAAGAAGCAAAAGAAGAAATACTGATAAGTAAAACTGTCTTCCTTTTTTTGAAAATGGCCTGCCGGGAGCACTCCAGGAGAGAAGAGTCCTCACATCAAAATCATGACTAACATCATGTGATTCATGGCGCGTTTGATCCTGGGTTTGTGAAGGAGAATCCATACTTTAATAATGCAACATTTCTTGCTTAAAAGCAAGAAAACAATTGACATGTAACAACTGACAATTGACCGAATCGAATTTGGTCACATGTTGCACGTTAAATGTCAAATGTGAGGCTTAGAGTTCTATAAGATTTGTACTTTCACCACTCTTAACATCCTTGAGGTATTGAAGGTACCTCTCAGTTGAAGAGAGTCTTTTGTGTCCTAGTGTCTTTGAGAGGAATACCATTGAAACACCGTTCTTAAGATGATGGGCAACAAAAGTGTGTCTTAAATCATTTATTTTTGCATTCTCTATTCCTGCTCTCTTGAAGTACCGTTCAATTGCATCCCTGATATTTCTTACTAAAAAGGGCCTCCCTGTTTTCGTCACAAAAAAGTGGTCATTTGAGCCTTCGGGTCTTGAGGCAAGATATCTCTTTAATGCCTCTTTTGCTCGCTTATTGAGCGGCACGGCCCTTTCAGGATGTCCTTCATTAGGTCTAACCTTGAGAACACTATCTGAGACATCCTCCATTCTGATATTAGCAAGCTCACCAATTCTAATTCCTGTTTGAAGCAGCACCTCAACAATTGCGTAAATTCTTGGATCTCCCGATGCAGAATCACGCAGCGCTCTATATTCAAGAGGTGATAAAACTCTTGGCGGGTTCAGTTCATATTTTGGATGTTTGACAAGAAGTGACGGATCATCGGTAATATACTCATTGATTTTAAGGAATCTATAGAAGGTTCTTGTGGAATTGAGCTTTCTTGAGACTGACTTAGGTGTATATCCGCGTGAATCCATTGAGGCAAGAAAGGCCTGAATATCATCGCTTGTTATCTCATGAATATTCTCGCGTTTTAACTCCTCAAGAAAGGAAATGAGTTGGTCAACATCCTTACCATATGCTAATATTGTAGCAGAGGCCTTGTTTTTGGATTTTAAAAACTCCTCAAAGCGAGCCTTAGCGTCTCTTATTCTTATTGGGTTCATGCTTTTATAAAGCCTATAATATCAATATGAAAGATGTTTGTCAACCCCGTTAGAAACGGTGAGAAAAAGAATTACAGTTAAATTCTTTTTCTGAGGTTGGAAAGTCTTGTGTTTCTAACGGGGTCAACCAATATTGTGAAAAAACTATTGCTTATAATCGCTATTATTATCTTGCTAATTGTGATCAAAAATAATGTGTCTAGCATTTTTAGAACTCTTGAAGATGAAAACACGGCCGAGAATCTTAAAGAAAGACTTGTTAGCGAACAGAGGAAGAACCAGTTCTTAAAAGAACATTTATTCTACGTTAAGACGGATCAATTTGTTGAGGAAGAAGCTCGCGAGAAGCTTCTGATGAGTAGGCATGGAGAATACGTAGTAATTGCTCCCACCGCGAGCCCACTCAACCAGGAAAAAATCGAAATTGACACGCGCCCCAACTGGCACAGGTGGCTAGATCTATTTTTCTAGTCTTTCTTTGTAGAGCTTGACGAATTCCGGCCATTGGGAGTGCATAGGCTCGGGTAATTTTTCGAATGTAAACCACTCCAGCCTCTCATGTTTCTTTGGGTCGCCATTTTTTACCTTTTTTGGATCTATTCGAACTTTAAAGTCAAGCACTATCCAGTGGGTTTTTCTTCTACGCTCGACCTTACGGTGAACATCGCGATATCCTAAAAATTCAGCTTCGATAACATCAGTGCAATATTCTTCCTTAATTTCGCGCGCGAGCGTCTTAAGAACCGGTTCTCCAAAATTCACTCCGCCGCCACCCGAATCCCATGTTTCATGTTCATCCCGAGCCTTGTTTGTGCGTTTTGAAAGAAGAAATCGACCATTTCCATCATGACAGAAGAAAACTACACAAACTCCAAGATGATCCACACCCTTTCTCATCGCATTTTAATTATATTCTCTAAATACAATCTCGAATTGCTTCTTATATGCCTCGAATGTAATTTTTGCTCGTTGAAACAAATCTCTCTGTCCAAGGATGCATTGGTGTGCAGAAAGACCTTCTGCAATATTTATTAGTAAGTTAAATTTGTGACCATATATTTCTGCTGTTACTTTGGCCGGATGGTATCTTACAGTCGAAGCAACTGCAAGGCCGGTTTTAACTGGAATTTTCATCCAATCAATATCAAGTTCATCTGCAATTACCGTAGATATAACACTGATACTGGCACCTGAATCAACTAAAGCATATGTCGGAAATTCGGATTTTTTATTTTTAAAAATAACAGGAACCATCGGCATTAACGCTGAGTTTGGAAATCCAGGGAGGGGAGCGTATTTAACAATCATTATTAACCTATAAAGTTAGAGTAAGAATATCCGGCCGGAAAGAAATATACTTTTTCCTTAATTGCTTTTGCTTTTTTCCTTGCCTCACTGAGCGTTTTACCCCATAGCAAGACTCTTGTGTGATCCGAGGATATCCCGACCCAACCATCTTTATGGCCTTTGAGGAGTTTTACAAAGTCAATTTTAGCCTGTTTTTTCATAAAACCATTATATCATCTTTCTGTTACAATGTTTAAAGAGAATATATGAATTTCAAAAGAAGAAGGGCAAAAAGCGTACGTGCTGGATGTCTTTTGTGTAAACCTCACAAAATAATGGGGAATAGTAATAGTGCAAAGACTATGCAGAGATTAAAAGCTGATGAATCATTTAGGCAACAAATCTACGTGATTTAGACTTGTTCACCTGAGCCTGTTTGTGGTGAGTTTATCGAACCATCGAAGGAGAATTAGAACTTTTTTCCTCACCCAAATCGATCTCGCATTTATACCGGGTTGACCTAGTCAAATTTTTTGAGCACACTTAAATACTCTTTGTTTAATCCGCCAAGTCTATAAATGACTACTTCATTTATTCCTTGCTTTTCTACAAACTCCAACTCTTTTAGCAAATTCTCTTTTGATATAAGTGGTGCTTCGCCTTCCACACCCCCTGCGATAAGACCCAATGAAACAATATATTGGTTAAATTTGTCGCTAGATTCTCGAACAGTCCTCTTTAAAAATTCCATTTTGTTCACATTCTTAAGCAAGGAGGTATAAATCATATCTGTGTAGGAAAAGTCGCCAGAATAAAAGGACGCACCAGTCAGAAAATGAAGAAACTTACTAATCCCGTTTTGTGGGAATGCGGCAACTATTATTGGATGATTAGTATTAGAATTCTGCAATGTTTTTTTGATTATCCTTCGATTTTTAAGGAAATTAAGAACTTCTGTAAAATAAAGTTTTTTATTAAGTAATGGCAATTCGGCATCCCAAAGAATCGGAAATTTTTCCTTGCTGGAATTAATGTCTAGTATAATTCTTTTTATTGCGGCATTTTTGGAGAAAGCGGAAATCCAATACCCTTCGTTTACTTTTAGAATTGGCCAGTAGACTATCTTGTCGACATTTTTATACTGTCTTCGAACTCTACTTCTAAGTTCGAGAAATTGCCCGACACTTTCCGCTGCAAGGTATAGGCTAGTTTTAAAAGGTAAAAGTTTTAGTTTTGCAAGATTTTCATCAGTAGGATATTCCTCAAAAAAACTAATCTGCATTAACGAATTATAACATGAGGGCGCGGACCATTCGAGTTTGTTGGGAAAAAATGAGGCTAAATTTTGAGTCTTAAAATTCTTATTTTCTCTGCTCGGCTCCAGCTTTTGATCTCGCTTTCCCTTTTTAAGGCTACAGATTTTGATTCGATCTCTTCGGTGTAGAGCAATTTTATTGGCTTGTGAGAACGAGTGTATCTTCCGCCTTTACCATTTTTGTGGTCTTCGAACCTTGCATCAGGGTTGTTCGAAGAACCAGTGTATAGACTGTCATCGGAACAAAGAAGAACATAAACGTACCACATGCTTCCAATTATAGTTCAAAACTGTTATAATTCATGAGGTTAATACGTGCGGGGTAGTGTAAAGCTGCACAGGAGGCTCAAAAATGGGCTCTTTCAATGGGAACATTGGATAGAAAATTCGGCTATATCGGGGAAACCCTACGACATCGCTCAGGGTAATCCCGAGGGAAGTTTAAAATTAAATTGAACCCCGTAGAGACTATACGCCGAAGTTCGAGAACCGAACATGAGATAGTCCGACACTCCAAGTAATCGGAGCAACAGTTTGCATAATCTCCTAGACAAGGTGCGATTCCTTGCTCCGCAACAGCGAACCACTCACTTGCGTTCGGGTTCACTGCTGCGAGTGATAAATCACCCTTGCAACGAATGCTAAATGGGTGGTATTTTATAATGAGTGGTGAGCGTAGGGATGTACCCGAGCTTGCGAGTGGTACATCCCAACGAAGAGATGTACTGGAATGAAATGACTGGTGCCTCTCAGTGGAACAAATTGATGGAATTCTTCTATGTCTACGTCCTCAAAAGCATAAACAAAGATTTTATCTATGTAGGTATTACAACGAATCTCAAAAAAAGATTCTTCGAACATAACAATAAAGAAGAATTGTCAACAAAAGCCTATGCACCGTTCGATTTAATATTTTACGAAGCTTATCGAAACGAGAAAGATGCAAAACGAAGAGAAGCATATTTTAAAACCACAAAAGGCAAGGTTACTCTTCGCCAAATGCTCAGAGAGTATTTAAGAGAAAATTAATTTCCTCCGATCCCGACACTACCGTTTTTTAGCCTCAATTTTTAAGGTTCGCCTCCAATCCGCAGAACCAAGTTGTTCTTATTAGAACTTCACTTTCTTCTTGGGTTTAGGTTTGTTAAAATTATTTCTAATGTATAAAGTCAGTTTTTACAGCCCACCAAGAAAAGTCTCTCCTATAAAGAAGTTTTTAGACTCATGTCAACCAAGCTTAAGAACGAAAATCCTTCGCCAGCTTAAGTATGTGGAAGAATATGGTTTAAATCCGGCAATTCCCAACATCAAGAAAATAACAAACACTTCCCTTTGGGAACTACGAATACTTGGGAAAGATAACATCCGAATTATTTGTGTATCGCAGCCAGAAAGAAAGATCAAGGTTTTACATATTTTTAAAAAGAAAAAACAAAAGACTCCAACTAATGAATTAAATGTGGCTCTAAAAAGGAATCAGGAAGTACTTGACTTATGATATCCAATAAGATATCATACCTTTACTATGAAAGACATAACTTTGAACGACTATTTTAAAGAACAACTAAAAGACCCTGAATTTAAGAAAGAATGGGAGAAAAGCGAGGCTGCTTACCAAATCACCAGAGAACTAATTCGCGCACGTATTGAGGGCAAGATTTCTCAAAGACAGCTTGCTCAAAAAACCGGTACTACCCAAGCTGTTATATCTCGGATTGAGAACATGAGTGTAAGTCCTTCCATTAGCTTAGTTCAACGTATTGCCAACTCCCTCGGAAAAAAGCTGGAAATCAAATTTACTTAGAACACTTTGAGATAGCAAGCCATCGCGCGAGCACCACTTTTTAGCCTCAACTCGACTTTTGAAAGGCGTGCAACCCCCGCCCTTCGAAAATCTCATGGTAAACGACACGGGGTTTCACAGCCTCAATTTTTAAGGTTCGCCTCCAATCCGCTAAACAGGTACTCCATAGTTGGATAAATTAGGTTCCAAGAGAGTATAATCATTTCCATGGTTTCAGTTGAGGTACCTCGCATCACTCAAACAGAAGACAAAACACGTTGGTCGTCTGGAGAATTTTTAAGGCCAGATATTGAAAACGGCTTAATACTTGAAATTGGTGCAAATTATTGGCCTGTGTTTACTTGGTCGGAGGCCACTCTCGAAAAACTAAGAAGCGGGTTCGTGTACTTCAACATTGATAATTATGAGCAACATTCAGGCAAAGTAAAAAGAACAGGCTTAGGCGAAGACATTCTTGGTGATCTTAAGAGTTTACCAATAAGGGCTGAAAGTGTAGACGAGGCGTGGGTGTCAAACGTATTTGGACTCCATAGTAGACCAACCGATAAAACTCGTGAATTTCTTAGAGAACTATCAAGGGGACTAAAAACAGATGGCAGAGCATATATTGTAGAGTGGTATTCACCTAGAAATAGTATTTGGCTTCAGAGTGAAGAGTTCGAGCAATATGGATTAGAAACAGAAGAAATATTTACTCAAGAGAAACTTTTGGAATTTATTGATAAATTTGGAATTACACAAAACGTATCTAAACATTTAAAACCTGGCTCCATTCCTGTTAATGTAATTCCCTTTAATAGTTTTGTAATAGTTCTAAAGAAAATAAGTAAATAGTTCGGAAATTGTCCCATTTAATTGAGGATGGCTTTTGACTGCAATTGTTTCTTGGCATCCTGTTTTGTATAATCCTGCCTATGGCAGTAAAAGCGGAGCTGATTCCTGTCTCAGTGAAGATTGAAGAAGAGAAAGTTCCTGGCGAGATTATATACCTTTTCCCCGGTCAGGGAGTGCAAGAAGTTGGGATGGGGAAAGCTTTATATGAAAACTCCGAAATTGCACGGACAATTCTTAATCAACTAAAACCAGAATTATTAGATGCCATGTTCAATGGGCCGAGAGGAGATCAACCCATTGACGTACTCGATGATACCGCAAATGCACAGCCTGCCATAGTCGCAGTCAGCTTAGCGACTTATTTTGCGTTTTTCGAAACAAATCCTTCATTTATGGAAAGGCGGCCCTTTGCGTTTTTGGGCCATAGTACCGGTCAAGTGAGCGCTATGGGAGCGGCTCGTATTGTAGATATTGAGATAGCATTGCGCATAGCAGCTGAAAGAGGAAGATTAATGAAAGAGGTAGGCGAGAGGGGAAAAAACCAAGGCGGCATGTTGGCCCTTCTAGGGACAACATTGGAGCAAGCGGAATTGCTATGCCTCCGCGCTAATACCTCAGAAGTTCTTGGCGGAAAAGAAGGGATCTGGATTGCGAATGATAATACAATAGGCCAGATCGTTTTAAGCGGCAGAGAAAGGCACATTGGCTACGCAGAGGATCATGCAAAAGAAGCGGGAATAATAAAAGTAAAGCGGCTTCCTGTTTTCATTGCTGCGCATTGTCCCCTGATGAAAGAAGCGCAAGATAGGTTCGCTAAATATTTAGACCGCATCGAGTTTAGAAGGCCTACTTCTGCTATTATCCTTAACACAAGAGCAGCGGCAACTTTGGATCCTGGCGAAATAAAAACGGATTTAATTAATGGATTAACTCAAGGCGTTAGGTACAGAAAGGCCTTAGAGGAAGCGCAAAGAAACGGGGCTACAAGTTTTATTGAGATCGGTAAAGGACCATTGTCAGGCTTTGTGCAAAAAGCAATACCAGATTCAATGCAGTTCCAAATAACTACATAAGCTCATCTTTTTCCCCATGTGGTTGAGGCTGACTCGATGCTTTTCCCTTATTTTTGCTTTTTCTTTTGGGTTTCAGTATAATAAACCCTTAAATGAAGCGCGAGAACTTAAAAGTTGATAAGCGAACAATTACTGGCAAGAAAGTTAAGAAGCTTCGTCGGGAGGGGATTCTTCCTGCCAATATTTATGGCAAGGAATTCAAATCTACATCTGTTCAAGTCCCGGTAAAGGACTTTTTAAAAGTTTTTAGCGAAGTTCATGAAACAGGTTTAGTCGATCTAGCCTATGACAGCCAGACTCTTCCTGTCTTAATCCACAATGTCCAGATAGATCCCCGAACGCAGACTCCGGTTCACGCGGATTTCTTCAAAGTTAATCTTAAAGAAAAAATTACGGCGCGCGTTCCGGTTGTGGCTTCTGGTGAGGCAA
>Ga0209541_10009547_pt1 | contig 15712 bp, 15 predicted proteins | sample RifCSPlowO2_01_FD_184027 | JGI IMG/M metagenome (GOLD analysis project Ga0209541, IMG submission 184027) | Groundwater microbial communities from Rifle, Colorado - Rifle CSP2_plank lowO2_0.1 (SPAdes) (version 2) | ecosystem: Environmental > Aquatic > Deep subsurface > Groundwater | place...
AATTTCATATTATCTTTTTAACCGTGCCAAGTTGCAACAAGCCTTTCACTTTTTTGGCATCCATATTTATTCTGTTTGCGGCAACAAGTCAATATGAAATTCCATGAAAAGGTTCTGGCAGCCCTGTTTGGCCTGGAATTCATGGTTTACCACGCAATTGCACTATCTGCCCTCTTCACTGGCTCAACGGGTAGCGAACGGTTCCTCCGCCTGTTACCCCAGCTAGCCGTCTTCTGGCTGGTGCTGGTTTGGGCGCTCTTTGCCAGGCCAACTGGCACCCCACAAACAACGCCTCGCGCACCCATGCGTTGCGAAGGAATGTCAATCAACCGCTCACCCTATCCGTGAACCGCTTGCCCTAAGACAGTAGGTACCGATTTGACGCAAAAACAGAACCTATTTAAAGCGTAAGGGAGGCATATAGGTTATACTGGTTTTCGCCATGAACGTAGCTTTACGAGGTAAGACCAAGCAAATCCTGGAAACCATGGTCCAGGACGGGTATGCCAACACGCAATCCGAGGCCATCCGGCTGGCCATCGTCCACTTTGGAAACGAGTACCTGGACGAGGAAACCCTCGTGAACCGGAAACTGGATGCCATTGACAAGGAAATAAGCGAAGGGAAAAGAAGGCTGCTCACTCCCGAACAGGCACTCGGCGCTCATGCCAAACACCTGAAGGGATAACGCGCATGTATGCGGCAGCATTCGACGAAAATTGGCCCGTCCATTTCAACCGGCTTGACAACGAGTTGAAGGAAAGAGTGGCCAAGAAGATTGCGAAAATCCTGGAACAACCGTTCAAGCGGCACCTGAAGCGAGGGGCCAACTATTTCGTCGACGAAGTCGGACAGCATCGCATCGCGTACCGCGTGTTTGAAACGCCGAAACAAGCCAGGTTCTACTTTGTCGGCACGCACAAGGAATACGAGCGATGGTACCGGCAGTTCTTTTGAACCCGCTAGGGCAGGCCCATGGCCCGACGCAACTTCCGGTTCACATCATAGCATTCAAGGAGCTTTTTCTGGTAAAATCTGTCGTCCGCATAGCGGTCGTCCTCCGACCACGACGTGAGAATGGTGCGGTGTTTGCTGACGAGTTCGGCGTTTTTCCATTCTCTCTCAAGCGCTTTCTTCCGCTTGTCGCCGACTTCCTCGAGGCAGCGAGTGAGTTCACCCGGTTCCTCCAAGTAGTCCCCAACCAGAGACAGGGCGTCCAAGAAGTCGTATCCATTCTTAAAAGCCCCCTTCAATCGGTTTGAGGCCATGCCTATAATTATAAGCGAATCCGCTTAACAACGTATCATGGGAATGGCAAAAAAAATCACGGGCCTCTTGCTCGGATTGAATGGCTTGGTGCTGGCGACAGCTGGCATCGCCGCCCTTGCAACCGGGACATTCACCGGCCCCCAAGGAGAATTTATTTATCGGGAATGGCTTATCTATTCGGCGGGCCTGGGGCTTCTCCTATTTGTTGTCTTCGTCTCCAAAATCCACATAAAGAAAAAAGTGCCGGCCACGAAGCACGAGGGCCTGATTGCCAACCGCTCACCGTATCCGTGAACGCGTGCCGAACCGCAGCGGTAAATCAGTAGTTCTTCGCGAAGTACGCCCACCGCTTGGCCGGGCTGCCGCATTTGACGCATTTTCCGCCGGCACCCGATTGGTTGAAGGGAATGCAGCGGCTGGTCGCGGTCGTCTCTTCCTTGATTTTCTTCTCGCAGGCTTCCTGCTCGCAGAAAAAGGCCTTCACCAGCTTGCGCGCCTCGATGGCCTTCTGGAAGTCCGCGTACGACTTGGCTTCCACGGTGTTCTCGTCGCGGAACTTCTTCGCGCGCGCCAAGAGGCCTGCCTGGACGGCGTCCAAGAGCCGCCCCGCTTCCTGCACCAGATCGGTTTCCTTGACGAACGCCTTTTCCCCGGTGTCACGGCGCACCAGGACGCACTGCTTTTTTTCGACGTCCTTCGGGCCCACCTCGACGCGAAGGGGAACCCCTTTCAGTTCCCATTCGTTGAACTTCCAGCCCGCGGAGTACTCGTCGCGGTCATCCAAGTGGCAGGCTATGCCGGCTTTGCTGAGCGCCTGTGCCAGCTCCCTGGCCTTCGCCAGCACGGCCTCGCGGCCCTTGTCAAAGACGATGGGCACGACCACGGCCTTCACCGAGGCGATGCGGGGCGGCAGGATTAAGCCCTTGTCGTCCCCGTGCACCATCACCAGGGCCCCAATCAGGCGCGTGGAAAAACCCCAGGAAGACTGCCAGGGCACGTGCTTTTCCTCGTCGCGGCCCAGGAACTCGATGCCGAACGCTTTCGCGAAGCCCTGGCCCAGGTTGTGGGAGGTGCCCAACTGCAGGGCCTTCCCGTCCGGCATCAGCGCCTCCAAGGTCGTGGTGTAAAGCGCGCCGGCGAAGGTCTCGGCCTTCGACTTGTAACCGGTCAGCACCGGGATGGCCAGCACGTCCTCGCATAGTTTCCGATATTCCTCCAGCATCAGCTGGACTTCCCGGTCGCAGTCCTCTTTCGACTCGTACACGCAGTGGCCTTCCTGCCAGAGGAACTCCCGCGTCCGCAAGAAAATCTTGGTCTGGCTGACTTCCCAGCGGAGCACGTTGCACCACTGGTTGATACGCAGGGGCAGGTCGCGGTAGGACCTGATCCACTTCGCGTAGGAATCATACATGATGGTCTCGCTCGTGGGGCGGATGGCCACGCGTTCCTCGCCCTCCTTTTTCTCGATCCAGGCGAGCTCGGGGGCGAAGCCCTGCGCGTGCTCGGCCTCGCGCCTGAAGAAGCTCTCCGGAATCAGCAACGGGAAGTACGCATTTTGCACGCCCAAGGCCTTGATGCACTGGTTGAAGTGGGCCTGGATGTTTTCCCACACCGCGTAGCCCCGCGGCCGGATGACCATGAAGCCCTTGACGGGAGCGTAGTCGGCGAGCTCGGCCTTGAGCACGACCTGGGAATACCATTCCACGAAGTCCTGGGCTTTCTTAACGCCAATGCCCAGCAAAGCATCCCTTTCGGCAGGCTTTTTTTCGGCCATGAACGCACCATATATGGGAAGCCAGTTATTTAAACCTTGGGAACCCTGCTGCCCGGGACCCCCCAGACCCCCAAAAAGCCATTTATTACGACAATCAACGAAATAGTTAAATTAATTCCGTTGCCTACTTTACCCGCATGCAGCCGAAAGCCTTAACTAAACCCTATGCACCCCATGTGTACACCGAATACACAGGAGGTGCATGCATGGTGGACGCCAGGGTCTCGCTGAACGAGTACACGAACCGGGTGCTGATGGTCGTCAAGGCCAAGTACGGGCTCAAGGACAAGAGCGAGGCGATTAACAAGTTCGCGGAAATGTACGGCGAAGACGAGGTTGAACGCAAGGTGAAGCCGAGCTATTTGAAGAAGCTGGACCGAATCCAGCGCGAGTACTACAAGCAAGCCAGGAAACCTGGCTACCGGCCCACGAGCATCGAAGAGCTGCGCAAGGAAATCGAAGGTAAGTAAATGCCGCTAGCCCACGACTTTTCCCCTGAACTGAAATCCATCCTTGACAGGCTTTTCAGGCGCGACCGCCACAGGTACGAAATCGTGATGAAGAAAATCCAGGAAATCGTCAACTCGGACGAATCCGCCATCGAACGCTACAAGCACCTGCGGCACGGGCGCAAGGGAGAACAACGCGTGCACATCGACAAGCACTTTGTGCTGACGTTCAAATATGACAAGGCGATCAAATTCGTTCTCTTCGTAGACTTCGACCACCACAACCATGCCTACCAGTAGCCGACACAGGGCCTAGTGCAGCCGCGAGCCCAAAAACACGTCCCAATCGGGCTTGATGAGCACGCACTTCCCCTCGGCGTCGTCCACGCCCAAGGTGAGCACTTCTGAGAGGTGCTTGCCCATCTGCCGCGGCGGGAAATTCACTACCGCGAGCACGAGCTGGTTGAGCAAGGCCTCCTTTTTGTAGTTGGGCGGAACCCCTGCCAGGGAACGCTTCACGCCGATTTCCGCGCCGAAGTCGATCGTCAGCTTGTAGACCGGCTTCCGGAGGTCCGGGGCCTCCTCCACCTGGATGACCTTTCCGACACGGATGTCGAGTTTCAGGAAGTCGTCAATCATTGCCACGGTTTTCTCCCCCGCCCAGCATTCCCGGCTTAGGCATAAAAAGCGTGCCATGGGCGCGGCCCGCGAAGACCTTGTCCAGCGCGTCCTTCTCCTTCTTGACGAGCGCCACCGGGATGCCTTGCTCGGTGAGCCGCCGGGTGGCCGCCAGCTTGGAGGCAAGGCCGCCCTTGCCATTGGCCCCCACGACGCGGCCGGAAAAGTCGAGCACGGACACGTCCCCCACTTCCCTGACCAGCACCCCAAAGCCGTTTCCACCCGCTCCCCGCTCGTAGAGGCCGCCGACATCCGAGATGAAGACGACGCCATCGAAACCCAGGTGCAGGGCCACCAAGGCCGTGAGGCCATCGTTGTCCGAGAACAGCTTGCCACTATCGAGTTCGGCGACCGAGACCGCGTCGTTCTCGTTGAAGACCGGAATGGTGTTGAGGCCAAACAAGGCTTCCACCGTGGCGCGCAGGTTGGCCAGGGCCTGCGGGGAACGGAAATTCTCGCCCGAAACCAGCACCTGGGCCATGCGCTGGTTGAAGGCCTGGAAGGCGCGCGCGTACTCGGCCATCAACTCCACCTGGCCGACGGCGGCACAGGCCTGCTGGAGCGCCAGGCTAAGCGTGCTGCGGGTGAGGTAGAGCCGCTCACAGCCGAAGCCGATGGCTCCACTGGACACCAGGGCGCACTGGATGCCGCGCCTCCGCAGCGCGGAAAGCGCGCGCGCCAAGTCCTTCATGGCCCTCCGGTCCGGGGCATTGTCCTTCAGCAAGGCATTGGTGCCAATCTTCACCAGCAGCCGCTTCGTGCCCGCGAACAGGTTTTCAGTCATGTCCTCACCTGGCCCTTGCCTTCCACCACGTACTTGTAGGACGTCAACTCCCGCTCGGCCATGGGGCCACGGGCGTGCAGCTTCTGCGTGCTGATGCCGATTTCCCCGCCGAAGCCGAAACAACCCCCATCCGAAAACCGCGTGCTGGCATTGGCGTAAACCGCGGCCGAATCCACGCCAGCGAGGAACCGGCGGAGTGCCTTCCGGTCCTTCGCGCAGATGGCCTCCGAGTGGTGCGTGGAATAACGGTTGATGTGCGCAATGGCTTCGTCGACCGAGTCAACCACCTTGACCGCGATTTCCAGGCCAAGATATTCCTTGAACCAGTCGGCCTCGGTGGCACGCAAAAGCCCCTTCACGAGTTTGCGGGAGCGCTCACAGCCATGCACGCGCACGCCGCGCTCGCGCAACGCGGCCACGGCCACCGGCAGGAACTTTCTGGCAATGGCTTTGTGCACGAGCAGTTTCTCGGCCGCGTTGCACACCGAGGGACGCGAGGTTTTCGCGTTCACGAGGATGGCAAGCGCCTGCCGGAGATTTGCGGATGCGTCTGCGGACGCGTCGACGTAGACGTGGCAGTTGCCCGCACCGGTCTCGATGACCGGGATTTTCGCGTGCGAGCGCACCCAGTCGATGAACGAAGCCCCGCCGCGGGGGATGACGACGTCGATGAGGCCATGCAAGGCAAGCAGCTCGTGCAGCCTCCGCTTGCCGCCGACGGGAGGCACGAGGGCCACGCAGTCGGCGGACAGGCCGGCATGCTTCAGCGCGGAACGAACGCAGGCAATGAGTTCGCGGCAGGAATTCTCCGCGTCGCGGGAGGGGCGGAGCAGGAGGGCGTTGCCTGCCTTCAACGCGAGCATGGCGGCTTCCAGGCACACGAGGGGCCGGGCTTCGAACACCAACAGCACCACGCCGAGGGGCACGCGCACTTTGCGGATGCGGAGGCCGGCGGAAGTCGTCCATGCCTCGATGGTTTCACCGAGCAAATCCTCGCGACGACTAAACTCTTCGACCGCCTGAACGGCCTCTTCCAGCCGCCGGTCGCTAAGCCGTAATCGGTCAAGGAACGCCTCGGAAACGCCTTTTACGCGGGCACGGGCCAGGTCCTTGCGGTTGGCGGCCAGGACCCGGTTCCCGGATTTCCGCACGGCCTTGGCCATCCAGCGCAGGGCTTTCGCGCGTTGCGTGGAAGTGGACGCGGCCAGTTCGGACTGCGCGGTGCGCGCCCCAGCGGCCAACGATTTCATGGAGGTCATCGGCCCACCTTTTCGTACGCGCGCCGAATTCCTTTGGCGACGCGTTGCTGGTCCAGGGCTTGCAGCAACCGCTCGGTGTAGCCGCGCTTAGTCTTCACCATTCCGATTATCTCCTCGAACGACCAGGTGTCCGCAAGCGAGGCCGTGCCGCGGAGCAGCGCGCGCGTGACGCGCAGCGAAAGTTTTTCCGATAGACCCAAATCGTTGAACGAAAGGAAGAGCGCCTGCACGAGATAGGAGACGATAGCAATGCCGCAAGCGTCGGCGTACATGAAAGCCATGAAGTCACGCTCAGAAAGCGAGAGGGTCTCGCCGAGCAGGCCGAATATTTCCTGCACCCTGCGCTTGTCCTGGCGCGTGCACGCGCGGCTGAAGCACAGCGCAGTAAGCGAACAATTTTCGCGCGCGGCCACGTTCGGCATGGCGTACGCGACTCGCTTCAAGCCGAAAAAAGACTGCAGGTTTTTCAGGGAAACCCCGGTGACCACGGAAACCAGCAGCGTGTCGCGGGCGAAGTGCGGCCGGGCCTGCGTGAGCGCGGCTTCGGCGTCCTTCGGCTTGACCGCGAGGATGACGACGCGCGCGTTCCGGAGCGTGGACGCCCAATCACGGGTGCAACGCACACCGGCAATGGTCCGAGCGTTGCGCCGCGTGCACGCGGAAATCAGGCGCGCAGGCCAGCCGGCAGAGAGGAGCCCGGCAGCCAGCGCGGAGGCAAGGCGGCCGAAGCCGATGAAACCGATGCAGAAAAATTTGGGGCGATGGCTAGTGAAATCAGTGGAACCGGCCTGGAATACATCGCCTTCTTTGCAGGTTCATCATACTACTTATATCCACAGGAGTATTTAAAGGTTTGCTGCAACTTGGGGCCTGCCCAAAGGCAGGCCTCTTCCCGTGACGCGAAGCGGCACGGGAAAGTCCACAGACGTTGACCGGCTGTGGCGGTCAGTGGGGAGGCCGAGATTTGAACTCGGGTCGCCAGCACCCCAAGCTGGTATCCTGCCAGACTAGACTACCTCCCCTGGCCCCACGATTTTAGCCAGGGAAAACTTTATAACCCCGCTTTATTTATTCTGTTCGGGGCACAGGCATGGTTATGGCTGCAGCCAATGCCTTTGAATGGCGTGCGCGGGACGTGCGCGAACTCCAAGCCAATTACGTGGACGAGGTGTCCAGCCAGTGGCTGTACGAGGCCCTGGCCGCCATGGACAAGGACGCGGCGCGGGCCGCGCTGCTGCGTTCCCTGGCGTCTTTCGAGGAAAAGCATGCCGGCCACTGGCGAGAGCTCTTGGACGAACTAAGGCAGGCCGTGCCCGCGCGCCAGCGGATGGTTGAGCACCAGGTCCTCGCCCTGCTTGCGCGCCTGGCTGGTGTACGCGCGGTGCTGCCCTTGCTGCACAAGGCGGAAGTGGATGGCATCGCCAGGTACAAGGACCAGGCCAGCCGGTGGAAGGACGAGCGCGCGCAGGCCCTCTTCAAGCAGTTGCTGCCCGAGGAAGTCAGCCACGAAGTCGAGTTGTTCGACCAGTTGCAGGAAACCGGGCGTTCGGCAGGCGTCTTGCGGAGCATGATTCTCGGCGCGAACGACGGCCTGGGAAGCACGCTGGCCCTGGTGGCCGGCGTTGCAGGCGCCAGCCAGGCAACCGCGCCGGTCCTCATCGCGGGAACCGCGGGACTGATTGCCGGCGCGGTCTCGATGGCCGCGTCCAACTACATTTCGGTGAAAGCCGAGCAGGAAGTGTTTGAGTCCCGCGCGGGCCTCCAACGCGAGGCCATTGCCTTTGCCTTGGAGGACAAGAAAGAACAGTTGCGGCGCGCGTACCTGGCCAAGGGCTTCACGGAGGCAGAGGCGCGCACCGTCACCGAGCGGTTGGCGCGTTCCCCCGCGGAGTTCGTGAAGGCCCTGCTGACCGAACAACAAGGCATTGGCGAAGCCAGTTTCGATTCTCCCAGGCGCCTTGCCGCCTACACGGGTTTCGCGTTCGCCGTGGCCGGAATGGTCCCGGTCCTGCCCTTCGCGTTGCTGCCCCTGCCCTCGGCCTTGCCGGCCTCGATTGCTTTCACGTGCCTGGCCCTGTTCCTGGCGGGCGCGTTGCGCACCCTGGTGACGCTTCGCTCGTTTTTCCGCAGCGGCCTCGAAATGACGCTGGTTGGCCTGGGCGCGGCCACCGTAACCTATTTGGTTGGCTTGTGGCTGGGCGTGGTCATCGGCTAAGAGGGAAAATAGAAGGCGAATGGGCGTGCCCGGATTTGAACCGAGGTCGCCAGCTCCCAAAGTGGGGCAGCCTGCCGGGCCAGACTAATGGCCGCAGGCAAAAGCATTCTTTTAAGAGAACAATTTTGCCATAATTCTTTCTTTTAAAAGAAAGATTTAAATAGCTGTTGGGGGGCTAGTATAGTATGCTGGATGTCGAGATAAAGAAAGCCGTCAAGGAAGCCATTGCGGGTTTTCATTCAAGGGGGCTGCCGAAGGCATTCGAGAGAGACGTCGAAGTGCCTGAATTCAAGGAGGTCAACAAGGTTTTCGTAATCCTTGGTCCCAGGAGGGCCGGCAAAACCTACATGCTTTACCAGATCATGCAGGAACACCTGAAAAAGGGTTTGGATTTGGTTGATTTTCTCTACCTTAATTTCGAGGACGAACGGATTTCGGAAATGAAAGCCAGCCAGCTGGGGCTGGCACTGGAAGCTTATGGCGAGCTTTACCCGGACAAAAGACCCCTGCTTTTTTTTGACGAAATCCAGAATGTGGCGGGCTGGGAAAAATTCGTCAGGCGCGTGAACGACGAAGCTTATCGGGTTTATGTCACCGGCTCCAATTCGAGGCTTTTAAGCAAGGAAATCGCCACTGCCGTGAGGGGACGGGACTATCCCATTCAAGTGATGCCCTTGTCATTCAAGGAATTCCTTGGAATACGGGGCATCCGCCCGGGCAGGAATTGGGAGTTCAATGGAACCAAAGCAGCCGTAAAAAAAGCGTTTGACGAGTTCATGCACCTGAGTGGGTTCCCGGAAATAGTGCTGGAAAAGAAGCTGGAGTTCATCGACCAATACTTCAAAACCACGCTATTCCAGGACATCGTCGAGCGGTTCAAGGTAGAGAACATCGAACTGATGCGGTTGCTCATGAAGAACCTCACGAGGCAATATGCTTCCGAGTACTCAATGAACAAATTCAACAACTTTGCGAAAAGCAGTGGCTACAAATCCAGCACCTCCGTTATACAGAAATACTCGAAATGCCTTGAAGACGCATACTTTTGCTTCTTTGTCAATGCAAAACAAAAATCCTTCAAAAAGGAATCGGCCTACCTGAAAAAGGCCTATGTCTGCGACCATGGCTTCATCAACTACTACAACACCGAAAAAGACCCCGGCAGAATACTGGAAAACATTGTGTTCACGGAATTGTTCCGCCGTGGCAACACTGAAATAAACTATTACAAGAACGGATTTGAATGCGACTTCCTAACCAAGGATGCCTGCATACAGGTGTGCCACACGCTCACCGAAGAAAACAAGAAACGCGAAACCAGGGGCCTAGAGGAAGCCATCCAACGATTTGGCGGCAGGAAAGGCATCATCATAACGTATGACCAAGAAACCCGAATCGGCAAGACAAGGGTGACGCCTGCCTGGAAATGGCTCCTTGAAAGGTAAGCTACCCACAAGGACAAGCTGATTGGAACTATACTATGATGGGCGTGCCCGGATTTGAACCGAGGTCGCCAGCACGCTGGAAGCCCTTTTCCCAAGGGTTTTTTGCGCAAGCAAAAAAGGCTTTCCCAAAGCTGGTATCCTACCAGACTAGACTACACGCCCAAGGCCTTTTTACAAAAGGCCTGCGAAAAGGTTCCATGCACGGCATGGAACTGGCTCGGCTTCGCCTCGCACGCCTTTTTACAAAAGGCCTGCGACCTTGTCTCCCTGTTGGGAGACGAGGCCCCGAAGACAAAGTCTTCGGGGAAACGGCCTATGCGTTGCATAGGCCTGGCCCGGCTTACATCCTGTTTGGGGGTTTAAACCCGCCAACAGCGTTTTTTGAGCCTTTATATAGGGTTACGTTGTAACGTAACCCTTTATATATTCGTTTGCGCACCGGTTTTTCATGCTTTCAAGGGAATTAGGCGAGCTTCTGGAAAAATGGGCCGTCAAAGAGACTACCTTCAAAAGAGACGTTGAAGATGACATACTGCCCTTCGTGGGCAGTCGCAACGTCGTTTTCTTGTATGGCCCCAGGCGTTCAGGGAAATCCGTTGTCGCCCGAAGGCTTCTGAAAAAAATGCCGGAGAACACGTTGACACGGTACGTCAACCTGGAAGACCCGAAGCTTGTGGGCTCGTTGAACACCGATTTACTGGACGCTTTTGCAGACGGCTTGAAGGCGAAAGACACCCTTGTCTTCGATGAAGTGCAATTAGTCGAGGGATGGGAGAAATGGGTCCGAAGGGCCGTCGACACACGGCAGTGCCAGGTAATAGTCACGGGTTCTTCCGCAAAGCTCTTGAGCAGCGAGTTTGCGACTTCTTTGGGTGGAAGGGGGATTGGTTTTCAAGTACTGCCTTTTTCTTTCAGCGAGTTTCAGCGCGTAACCAAGAAAGGCCTTAACGCCTACCTCAAGATTGGGGGCTACCCTGAAGTCGCCTTGCACCCCGAAAAAAAAGAAAAATTGTTGGAGTCCTATTTCGAACTCGCCTTGATTAAAGACATAATTACGCGGCATGACGTGAGAGACCCTGCGGCTTTACGAAACCTTGCGTTTTACCTGTTGACGAACTCCGGAAAACAAGTAAGCCTGAAAAAAATGCGGGTCGCCCTTGGCTTGTCGTACGACACGATAAGACAGTTCCTGGGTTACCTGGAAGCCTCCTTCCTGGTTTTCCAGGTCCCGTTCTTTTCGTTCTCCCTAAAGGAATCCCTTTCAAAGCCCAGAAAGGTCTTTGCCTTTGACTTGGGAATGCAGCAATACGCTTCAAAGTCATTCACCGAAGACAGGGGCAGGCTTGCCGAGGCAGCAGTTGCAATCGAACTCAAGCACCGGGGATTCGAGGCCTATTACTGGAAAAACGCCGGGGAAGTCGATTTCGTCGCAAAGAAAAAAACGAGCCTGTTGCCGATAAACGTTTGTTACTCCGAAAACCTGCCAAAAAGGGAAAAGGAAGGCCTGATGGAATTCTGCAAAAAAAACAAGGCCCTGAAAGCAACCATCCTCTACCCCGGAAAGACAAGCAAAAGCACCGAAGAAAACATCGAAATAGAAAACAAGAACCTCCAAGAATGGCTCACGGAAAAAGAACCCGCCATCCGGTTTTAACACCAGGCATAATAATCTTCGTGCAGGCCCTGCCCTGATAGACAAAGCAGGCTTGGCACTAGAAGCGGCTCCCCCAGCCCAGCCAAGAAAAAAAGCGGCTTTAAAAGGATGGGCGTGCCCGGATTTGAACCGAGGTCGCCAGCTCCCAAAGCTGGTATCCTACCAGACTAGACTACACGCCCCCTGAAACCATTGGGTGCCGGAAATGCTTTTAAAGGCAAACAATTTAATCCTATCCGTATTATATTAGACAAACACTATTAGTATAGGGGTTGAATTGAGGGGAATGGATGGGTAAACAGATCCGATGGCCGACCGGATGGACGCTGGTGGCGCTCGCCCTGGCCCTATCCGCCATCCTCACCGGACACGCCATGGAATTGACTTGGGGCGGCCCGAACTCGGGAGGCGCCGGAACCCCGTGTGCGACGACGGCGGGAGGAGTTGACTCCTGCACTCCCATCGACGCCTATGCCCCCGGCCTAGACCAAGGCCTTGGACCCTTAACCCAACGCGCGGCCGGGGCCTTCGAACTCGAAATGACCGAAGCCCTGGGGCTTGATCCCAGCTACGACGAGAACATCAGCATCGAAACATGTCCCAGCTTCAACGCAATCTGGAGTTGTGGAAACGGCCCCAGCAAGACCTTGGCCTATGAAGTCGGCTGGCAATGCATCAACGACGAGAACAAGTCCGGAGTCGGGCCCCGATGGGCGGTCAACACGACGGCTAACCTCGGAGGCGGCGCCTGCATCGGCGGCGCCAAGACCGCGTTCGGTGCCTGCGTTCCCCCCGGACAAGGATGCGGTTGCACCTCCACGACCCCCACCACCAGCTACCTCGCCGAACGACTGATTTGCCCCAACCCGAATACTTGCACAGCCTGTGGCACCCCGCCCCCGATGTGCCCCGGGGGAATCATCGGATGCGCGGGGAAATGGACTACCGCCATTCCATGCCGGTTCGTGAACCACCCCCAGCGCCTGGACGTGCGTTTTTACGACCAGAGCAACCTCGGCAACTGCGGTGCCCAACCCTACACCCTGGACTTCATCGATGACTGGAACGTGAACGCCATCTACCATGGACTCGAATTGACCGGCAACAACATCAACTGCGTCAAAGTCGAGAACGGCACCCGCTCCCTCGTCAGCCACACCAGCATGGGAGGCATGGTGTACGCCGGAAACGCCAATAACGGCGAAATCGACACCAACGGGGAACTCCCCTACTGCACGCCCGACACGGCCTTCATCCTGGACACCAATTACGTCATCGACTACAACATCATGAGCAACATCCACCGCAGCATCGACAACAACTTTGGCTTGCGCTATTCGGCGGGCGCCGTCGGAAAATGGGATTCGCCGTACGGCGACCACAACGTGGACGCAGGCGTAAGACAAGGCAAACCCATTAGCTACGTACCAAACAATTCCACCGCCTTCGCGGGCAACAAATGCTTCTCAGACCCCATACTCGGGGGGGCACTGTGGGAGCCCATCGACCTCAACCTTCCCCGCTGGGAAATCGTTGACTTCATTGACAGCCCCCTCAGCCCCAACGGCTGGTTTGGAACCACGGGCAACACGGCCGGCCTCCGCAACCCCCACTGGACGCTCACCGACACCAATTACGTTGGAGACGACGGCAACGCCACTACTACTTTGGCCGGCGGCACCCCGTACGCTGGAAGAATCACCGTCAAACCCTGCCGCTGGGCAAACCATCCCAGAACAACCGACATCCAGGCCGAAGACCTCAACCTTTCAGCCGACGGCGGGACCTCGGGAGGCGCGTGGCGCATGTACCCCATGGACTGGATTGATGACTGGAACGCGGCCGTCCTCTACGCGAGCATTGACCTCAACGGCGCCAACGCGCCCGCCACCTGCCCCAGCGACCTCGTGGGCCGCGCCGGAGACGGCAACAACATGGCCTGCAGTCCCGACTCCAACTTCACCTTCAACCTGACAACCACGGACACCAACACCCACCAATACCTCGTGAGACTCAAAGTCATGCCCAATGTCAGCGGCAACCTAGGCTTCAAAATCGAGCCCCACTATGCGACATCGCTCCTCACCCCCATACGCGGCAACCATGCCACGCCCCTCGTACCGGCGCCCCAACAAGTCGGTTACACCTGCAACGACCCCCTAATTGACTCCCCCGACATCCCCTACAAAACGTTTGCCCTCGTCAGCGCGCCCCTGCTACCCACCGGCTGTTCACGCACCTATTCGAGCGCCCCCGACAACACCGCGAACATCACCTGTGCCGGCAGCTACACGGGCGGCACCGAGTACGACTTCAACCTCCTGTTCGCGCCCTGCAATATCAGTACCGGCACATTAGGCGTAGCCACCTACTATGCTGACATCGACTTCAACATTGCGGCCACCACCGCCAACATCACGTCCGCCTGGCCCACGGACTTCATCAACCAATGGGGCTGCAACCCGGCCTGCACTGCTTCCGGGCAATGCTCGGGCGGCAACACCTGTTTCATCCACCAAGAAAGCGGCTACATAAACCGCTGCAACAACTACTGTGGCACGCATACCACGAACGGACCGGACGCCAACCTGCTTTGGCCGGAAGGCGGCTCGCACTACCAGAAAACGGACGGCAACATCCTCGTCAAGTTCACGGTGAGAGACACTTCCTACGCTCCCCTCCCAGCTAGTGGCAACTTCCGCGAAGAAGACGAACTCTATGCAAGCCTCTACGCGAGCCTCTACGCGGCCGACTTCAACACGTCAGGCAAATTCGCTGCCGACGTCAACCTCGCCCAACTCGCCCGCAACCCCACCAACGACGCCAACTGCAGTGCGCCCGGCGGAACCAGTTACGCCAGCGAACCCCGTTACTTCTTCGACCAGAACGTGCTATGCTTCTACGACTGGAACCCCGCTGGCCTCGCAGACCAAAACTACTTCATCGACGTCAACGTCTACGACAAAGCCAAGAACATTGGACAAGACAGCACGCCCAAACAACTAATGGGCACGGAAAGCGGGCTGGTCAGCGCGTGGAACTTCAACAAAGACGACAGCAACGCCATCCGGGCCTGGGATGCAACGTCTGGCAACAAGCATGGGGAACTGCTTTCCGGCCCGAGATGGGACACGAACACCCCTATGACACCGGCTGAATACACTGACTTGAAATTTGATGGGGTAGATGACAAAGTCGAGATTGCAGATTTGACTTCTAGTCTTAGCACGGCATTTACTGTAGCATATTGGGTAAGAGCACAATCTGCAGTATATAATCCCATGGTCGAAAAAAATGGATCAACGAATAATAACTTTCCTGCACCTTTCGATTTTAGAACCGCTGCTGATGCTTTCCCTCAGGATATTGTTTTAGTATATGGTGCGTCGGGCACCGCTAACTTGTTGACTGCAGTAGATACACTCCCTCAAAATACCTGGATACATGTCGCAGGGACGGCGAATACTACTGTTGGCGGAAGATTGTATGTTAATGGCGTTCTTAGGGCCAGTTCGGGTAATACCACGATGAGTGATGAAGACCAAAAAATCATATTTGGGCAAAGATTAGATAATCTTGGTTTTGCACATATAGACTTAGACTCAGTCTTCATCTGGAACAGTGTCCTCAACAAGAAGCAAATCAAGCAGCAGTCCGGCAGCGTCCTCATCAGCGCCAACGATGCGCCGGCCGTGAGCAGCGTGGCGCCCACGGGCAGCGGGCAGAGCTGCACCGTTCCAACCCCCTACGACATTACATGGACAGCCGACGATGCCGACCTCGACGACGTCAACTTCAGCATTTATTACGGCACGGACGCCAGCACCTGCGCCAACAACACCAACCTCATCATCGGCAACATCAGCCAGACCACGGCGGCCTGCAACCCGGATGACACCAGCTGCCTCTATTCCTGGACCTGCGACGTAACGATAGGCAACTACTACCTCCGCGTCGAAGCCGACGACGGGTTCACCAAAACCAACGCCTGCAGCCCCAACACCCTCAACGTCATCCCCGAGTACGACGAAATCACGATGGCGCTCGCGGCCCTGATCGCGGCAGGCATCTTCCTGCGCGTGCGACGGGCGGCCAAACCATAGGTTTAAATAGTATTCTCATAAGTAGTATACTTTAGAGTTTACTATGTTTTACAACCGGGTGAAGGAACTACAGTTGCTTGAA
>Ga0209541_10009551_pt1 | contig 15705 bp, 13 predicted proteins | sample RifCSPlowO2_01_FD_184027 | JGI IMG/M metagenome (GOLD analysis project Ga0209541, IMG submission 184027) | Groundwater microbial communities from Rifle, Colorado - Rifle CSP2_plank lowO2_0.1 (SPAdes) (version 2) | ecosystem: Environmental > Aquatic > Deep subsurface > Groundwater | place...
AACGAGGTGACGGAAAAACTTTTCAAAAAATATAAAACAGTTGGCGATTTCGCGGACGCGGATATTAAAACTTTTGAGAAAGAGATTTATCAAACAGGATTTTATCACGCGAAAGCTCGAAATATTATCGCAGCCGCGAAGATGATCCAAAAAGAATTCAAAGGAATTTTACCGAAGACGATGAAGGAAATTTTGCGCCTGCCCGGCGTTGCGCGAAAGACCGCGAACGTTGTTCTAGGCAACGCCTATGGCGTCGTCGAAGGGATCGCCGTCGATACACACGTGAAAAGACTCTCAAAACTATATAGCCTTACCAATGAAACTGATCCGGTTAAAATCGAACGGAATTTGATGCAGATTATTCCCAGAAAAGACTGGTTCAAATTTACTTATATGTTGATCGATTATGGCCGCAAATATTGCCCTGCACGAGCGCATAACCATATCGCCTGTCCCCTTACAAAATTAGTTTTAAAGTAGTTATTAATGTTATGAAACGAATTTATCTGGATTATGCGGCGGCCACGCCGGTGCGGGAGGAGGTGAAGAAGGCGATGGAGGAATTTTCCGACAAAGTTTACGAAAACGCCTCCGGAATTTATCAAGAAGGATTAAAAGCAAAAAAAGCGCTCGAAGATTCTCGGAGGAAAATCGCGAAAATGGTTTCCGCGAAGCCGCATGAAATAATTTTTACATCCGGCGGGACCGAAGGAAATAACCTCGCTATATTCGGCACAGCCCACTTAGGTGTCGGACACCTAAGTGGGCATATTATTACCGCTTCATTTGAGCATCGTTCAGTTTTGGAGCCGTTTCGCGAGTTAGAAAAGCGGGGATTCGAAGTTACTTATTTAAAAGTTTCGCGCGACGGATTTGTTGATCCGGAGGACGTCAGAAAAGCTTTACGTCCAAATACGATTCTCGTCAGCATTATGTACGTCAACAACGAAATCGGGACGATCCAGCCGGTTCGCGAAATCTCCAAAATAATAAAAAATTTCAATAAGGATATCATTTTTCATACGGACGCGTGCCAAGCCGCGGGATATTTGGATATAAGCGTTGAAAAATTGGGCGTAGATTTGATGACGGTTTCCGGGGCAAAAATTTATGGACCAAAAAGGATTGGGTTTTTGTACAAGCGGGAAAGCGTGAAATTAACTCCTCAAATTTTAGGCGGCGGGCAGGAATTCGGATATCGCTCCGGAACCGAACCGCTCGCCCAGATAGTCGGACTCGCGAAGGCATTCGAGATTGCCGTCGCGGAAAGAGAAAGTGAAGCCAAGCGCATTAAGGAATTGAGGGATTATTTTGCCGATGGGATTATCAAAAATATTGAAAACGTGGAAATAAACGGAAGTCTCGAAAAAAGAATTCCGTCTAATTTAAGCGTTTCGTTTCTGGGGCATGAATCGGAAGCGCTTATTATCGCGCTCGATGAAAAAGGAATTGCGGTATCTTCGGGTTCGGCCTGTGACTCAAAATTACCCGATCTCCCGCACGTGATTATGGCGCTGGACAAAGGGGAGGGCTCAGCAAAAAGCGTCATACGATTCAGCTTGGGTTCCAGGACAACCAAAGAGGATATAGATTATGTTTTAAAAACCTTGCCCGAAATTATAAATAAAACTAGAATTTAAAGATAATGTTTGAGCAGAAGAATTTCGATCATCTATTGGGAACGCCAGGCTTTTCCGATACGCTTCTCAAATGCCACTTCACGCTCTATCAGGGATATGTTATCAACTTCAATAAACTGAACGATATTTTGGTTGCGATAGAGCGCGACGGCAAATTTGGGACTCCAGAATACGCCGAACTTAACCGCCGTCTAGGCTGGGAATTTAACGGAATGCGCCTTCACGAGCTGTATTTCGGAAACATGACTAAAGAGGAAAAAGCCCTTGATCCAAACTCTGCTCTCGGTTTGGCGATTGCGAAAGAATGGGGAGCGCCTGAGATATGGAAAAAAGATTTTATATCTATAGGGGCTATGCGCGGCATTGGCTGGGCGATCATGTATTTGGATGGAGAGTCTGGCCACCTCTTCAATGTTTGGGTAAATGAGCATGATGTCGGTCATTTCGCTGGATGTCGCCCAATTATTGTGATGGATGTTTTTGAACATGCCTACATTCTGGATTACGGAATTAAAAAGGGAGATTATATCGAGGCATTTTTCAGGGCAATCGGCTGGCAGACCGCTGAAGAGAGGTTAACTAGATGAGATATTTTCTTTTGATCGCGGTATTGGTTTTAATCACGGCATCTTCTTTCGTTTTGAGCCGCGAGCTTTCTCTTCCCAAGAAAGAAGCAGTTTTTGAAAGCGTGACAGAGAAGATAGCAACTTCATCCGCGCCCGAACCAGAAATAGTGCAAGATCTAAAAAAACAGATAAACTCTCTCTCGAGCGCGGTTAAAGACTTGAAGCAGATTCCGCCGCCGAAGCCCAGTCCGACTCCCGAACCAGCGCCCGTCGTGAAAAGCGCTGACATTTATAATAAAGCTCTCGGCGCTGTGCTTAATGTTTTTTGTTACGACCGCAAAGCTAACGCGTATATATTCGGATCCGCGTCCATAATCCATCCGAAGGGGTATATTTTGACTAACGGGCATCTCGCCGTCCGTTTTGAAGATCCAAATACGGAGTGCCAATTGAGGCGCGGATCTCCGGCGAGAAATTTCGCCAAGGCGAAGGTTATCTGGCTCCCCAGTCAAACTCCAAAGATCGGCGCAAGCGAGATACCAAAAAACGACGTTGCGATATTAAAGTTAACGGAGCTTGCTGACGGCAGCGCGCTCTCTGAAAATTTTGAATATTTTGAGATTAACGCAAGCTATGTCTCGAAAATTGGAGAGTCTCTTTATTCCCTAAATTACCCGTCGGAATTTCTCGGCGCGGATACGGCTCTAAGTAATACAAATTTGGTTTTTACTCTTGGAGCCGTGAATAGTTTCTTAACAGTTGACGATAATACTTCTGACGCGGAAGGGGTTTATCTAAAAGGGGAGCTATCTGCCCAGCACGGCTCTTCGGGAGGAATTTTCCTCGATACGCGAAAAGGGGAGATAGTCGGCCTATTTGTCGGCCTTACCGAAGGGAAAACAACAGCCGAGCGCATGCAGTTTATGTTTATGTCCTCCTACATCAACCGTATTTTGCTGGAAGAAAAAGGAATGGGAATTGCAGAATATCTCGCAACGAATCCGTGAAACAAAATAATTCTTTATGCGTCTTAAATATATATGGAGCATCTGACTAAATCCCAATTAATACTTTTGGTTTTGTTGGTTTCGTTTGTGACCTCGATGGTGACGGGGATTATGACTGTGGCTTTGCTTTCGGAGGGAGCAGGGGAAAATCCTATTCAGACTATTCAGAGAGTAATTGAAAAATCTGCAAATCCGCCTCCTGCCGCAGATAGTCCAGCGGTTTCGGATCAAGATAATAATATAGTGCGCATAGTCGAGAACGTTTCTCCGGCAGTAGTGAGCATTGTCGCGGCTAAAGATGTTTCGGTAATTGAGAATTATTACTTAACTCCTTTCGGGGATATATTGGCGGATTACGGCATTCAAAGGCGGCAGGTCGGTGCGGGATCCGGGTTTTTTGTGTCTGGGGACGGAATGATCGTGACGAATAAGCACGTCGTTCAGGACCAGTCTGCCAGCTACACGATAATTTTGAAAAGTGGGAAAAACGTAGGCGCAAAAGTCTTGGCGCTCGACCCGATTAAAGATATAGCAGTGCTTAAAGTTGAAGATCTGCCAGCTGGCGGATATCCCTTCATTCATCTCGGAGATTCATCGGGTCTTAAGGTCGGGCAGACCGTTATTGCCATCGGGAACGCCCTCGGCGAATTTCAAAACACTGTTTCTGTCGGCGTAATCTCCGGGCTCTCGCGGACTATTACAGCTTCCGGGGGATTTTCCGGACCGGAAGTCTTGGCGCAGGCAATTCAAACCGACGCCGCGATAAACCCGGGGAATTCCGGGGGACCGCTTCTTGATTTGTCGGGCAGGGCGATTGGCATCAATAGCGCGGTCGCCCAGGGAGCGGAAAATATCGGATTCGCCATGCCGATAGATTCCGTTAAGAAAGCGATAGAAGACGTAAAATCTTTTGGGAAAATCCGCTATCCGTATCTTGGCGTGCGCTACGTTATAATAAATCCCGCCGTAAAAGAATCGAGAAAACTTCCGGTTGATTACGGGGCGCTTGTGACCGCGTCGGAAGGGGAGCTGGCCGTTCTTTCAAATTCGCCCGCCAAGAAAGCGGGAATCCAGCAGGGAGACATCATTCTGGAATTTAGCGGAAAAAAGATTGATCAAAATAATGCGCTCGCGGACCTCATCGCCGATAAAAAGATAAGGGACAAAGTATCGCTCAAAATTCTGCGAGAGGGCAAAGAAATTTCCCTCGAAGCGACCCTTGAAGAGATGCCGTAAAATGTTATCATAGAAATATGAGTACCACAACCATATCACTGCCTAAAAAAATTTTTGAAGACTTTGTGCGTGCAACTGAGCATTTTGAACGCACGCAAGATGAATTGGAGAATTATTTTTTGAGTCAAAATAAGCAATTTGTAGCGCGCGTGAAGAAGCTTCGTAGCGAGCATAAGAAAGGAAAATTCAGCGATTGGGGAAAAATGACAGCGCGCTATGGCCTATAGTATCCGGCCGCTTGTTTCTTTTGAACGGACGCTTAGGAAATTGGATAAACAGATAGCTCGGCGCGTGATCGAGAAGCTTGAGGCATTGGCAGAGAATCCTGGAATAATCGGCAGTTCTATGGCCAATTTACCGAAAGATCTTTCTGGACTTCACAAAGTTCGTGTCGGTGATCTGCGGGTTTTCTTCTGGGTAGACCATCGAAAAGAGGAAATCGTTCCATACGTCGTGGATAGAAGGGATATTATGTATAAAAATTTTTATCGTGGGAAATGAAAAAAGCCCAACCGGATGATGAGTCGCAGTCGGGCTTTCGAGGCTTGCCCCAAACTTAGTTTGGGTCAGCGGCTAATTTTTTGCCAACGCCCCCATATTTTTCGGAATAGTTGAGTAAGGCCTGCATGAGGCCTTGATATTTATATTGATAGTGATAAAATTAGCAGTGTGAGCATTTAACTGCTAAAATTATTGTATATATGCCACCATTTCATAACTTCACGGTAAAAGCTCAGGAAGCGATAAGGCGGGCGCACGAGCTTGCGATAGAGAGGGGACAGAACCAAATTGATTCAATGCATCTTTTGGCGGCTTTGGTCTTGCAAGACGACGGCATCGTTATTTCAATATTGGATAAGCTTGAAATTGACTTAGCGCTCCTTACGGATTCCATCTTGGACTCCCTCGACGGACAGACAAGGAGTAATTTAATGATCTCTCCGCACCAGATTTATCTGACTCCGGAACTCGGGAAAACTTTGGAAGAAGCCCATAAGGCGGCGGTTTCTTTAAAAGACGAGTTTATTTCAGCGGAACATTTATTTTTGGGAATTTTGGAAATAAATTCCCAAGCCAAGGAAATATTGGGAAGATTCAGGGTAGATAAAGAAAGAGTCATGAGAATTTTGTCGGAACTTAGAGGCAAGGAGAGAGTTTTAGAAGCAGAGCCAGATTTGAAACTTCAGGTCTTGGAAAGATACGCGAAAAACCTGACTAAGTTAGCCAGGCAGGACAAACTTGACCCAGTAATCGGGCGAGAAGAGGAAATAAAACGAATAATGCAAATTCTTTCTCGCAGAACAAAAAACAACCCGGTCTTAATCGGAGAAGCCGGAGTCGGAAAAACTGCGATTGTCGAAGGGCTTGCATCAAGCATATCGCGCGGCGATGTGCCCGATATTTTAAAAGACAAGGAATTAGTTTCCTTGGATCTCGCGTCTTTAGTCGCCGGAACGAAATATAGAGGAGAATTTGAAGAGAGGCTTAAGGGGGTAATGCGCGAGCTCGAGCGGGCTCAAGGAAGAGTTATCCTTTTTATTGACGAGTTGCACACTATAGTCGGCGCTGGAGCGGCCGAAGGAGCGATAGATGCTTCAAATATATTAAAGCCCGCCCTATCTCGCGGCGAATTGCACGCGATCGGGGCCACAACCTTGAAAGAATATCAGAAATATATCGAGCGCGACCCAGCTTTGGCCCGCCGATTTCAGCCTGTGTATGTTGAAGAGCCGTCGCCCGACGATGCTGTCAGCATCTTGCGCGGGCTCAAGGAAAAATATGAACTTCACCACGGCATACGAATAACCGAGGAGGCGATCGGCGCCGCGGTCAATCTTTCATCCCGCTACTTATCGGACAGGTTTTTGCCGGACAAAGCGGTTGATTTAATCGATGAAGCGGCGTCCGCATTGCGCCTGGAATTAGATTCAATGCCGGACGAATTGGAAAAAGCTAGGCGATCCATCATGAAGTTAGAAATAGAAAAAGAGGCTCTAAAAACAGAAGATACTTTGGCGGCAAAGCAGAAAATAAAGAATGTTCAAAAAGACATAGAAGATTTAAAAGAAAAATCTCGAGATCTTGAAATGCGCTGGAAGAGCGAGAAAGAAACCATCGGTAATATTCGGGGGTTTAAAAAAGATCTTGAAGTTTTGCGATCCGAGGCGATGTTGGCGGAGCGGAAAGGGGAGCTGGCGAAGGTTGCCGAGATAAGTTACGGAAGAATACCGGAAAACGAAAAGAAGCTTTTTTTCGAAGAAGCGCGGCTCAAAAAGTTGCAGAAAACACGGAGAATCTTGAAAGAAGAAGTTCGCGCGGAGGATGTCGCGGACGTGGTTTCTCGCTGGACGGGCATCCCCGTTACGAGAATGATCGAAGAGGAGGCGGCGAAACTTTTGAGAATGGAAGCCGATCTCAAGAAAAGAATAGTCGGGCAGGACGAAGCCCTCGCAAAGATAGCGAGCGCTGTCAGGCGTTCGCGAGCTGGAATTGCGGATGAAGACCGCCCGATAGGTTCATTCATGTTCCTAGGGCCGACAGGGGTCGGCAAGACTGAGCTCGCGAAATCGCTTGCGGAATTTATGTTTAATGATGCGAAAGCTCTGATACGCGTTGACATGTCCGAATTTATGGAGAGGCATGCCATTTCTAAATTCATAGGATCTCCTCCGGGATATGTCGGCTATGAAGAAGGGGGACAATTAACAGAGCTTATCCGCCACAGGCCGTACGCAGTGATTCTCTTTGACGAAATTGAAAAAGCGCATCCCGAGGTTTTTAACATTATGCTCCAAATTTTGGATAACGGGCGCCTGACTGACGCTAAAGGGCGCCACGTCAATTTTAAAAATTCCGTAATCGTTATGACTTCTAATGTCGGATCGGAATTTGTGCATGAAATGGAAAAATTGGGCTTCTCCGCTGAGGATGCTTCAGGAAAGGACGCGAGGGAAGACGAGCTTAAGGATAAAATAAGAAAATCTCTCGAGAGGAGGTTTCGGCCGGAGTTTTTAAACCGCTTGGACGAAATAATAATATTTAACACGCTTTCCAAGGAAAATCTCAAGTCGATAGTTGAGATACAGCTTGAACGGATGAAATCTCGGCTTGCCGCAAAATCCATTGAGATAGAACTCACGCCTCATGCGAAAGATTTCATCGCCTCCGAAGGGTATGACCCGCATTACGGCGCGCGCCCCCTCAAGCGGTTTCTTGAATCAAAAATACTTAATCCGCTAGCGGAAAAGCTGGTTAAGGGGGCCATTAAGACGGGCGACAAGGTTACTGTTGATCTTAAAGACAAAGAGCTTGTTGTTGGAGTCGTTTCTTCAAAAAGGCGGCGAGCAAAGCGCGAAGTTGCTGTCGTCGCTTGATTTTATGAGCGAAATAGTATACCTTATCAAGGTTTTATCGTCCGAAAATAAAATTTTAAAATAAATTATACACGCTTATACACACCATTTTTTGATATTTTTACAATAGAGCGGTAAACTAACAAAAGAGAATAAGAATCGGCTAACGAAGCTCTTTTTGAGTTTTTAGGAAGCCGGTTTTTTTATTTACATTAATTATTTCTAATATGTATAAAAATATTATTTATTGGCTGTTTGTTTTTGCGATAGCGCTGACAGGAGTTTCAGCTATGCCGCAGAATGCTTCTGCGGACCATTCAATTTTCCATACCGTCCAGCAACTTCAGGAGCAAGTTTCTATATTGCAAATACGTGTAAATGCTCTCGCGGCTGTTTTATTTGCGGTAAAGCCTGAAGATGCCGGCAAACCTGCGGATGCAGGAAAACCGGCTGAAACTGGAAAACCGGAAGATACCGGCAAGCCAGCGGAAACTTCAGCACAACCGGCAACTCCGGCCGAGCCATCGTCAGGAGGTGGCAGCGGAGGCGGAGGAGTTTCGGCTCAACCCGCAACGCCAGCACAACCGGCAACTCCAGTCGAGCCAGCTCAACCTGCCACAACGCCAGCAAGCCCGGCTAGCCCAGCGGAGCGTGAAGAAAAAATTAAAAATGTCCAGCAGCAAATTCAAAATTTAGCGAAAAAAGTTGAGGAACTCAGCGCGCAAGCTGGTTTGCATAAACCTAGCGAACCCGCGGGCCTCGCGATCTCCCGTTCCTTGACGCGCGGTTCATCAGGAGAAGACGTCAGACAGCTTCAGGGATTTTTAAAAAAATTTCCTGATATCTATCCCGAAGGGCTTGAGACGGGATATCTTGGTCGAGCGAGCGAGAAAGCTATTAAAAAATTGCAGGAAAAATTCGGGCTGGAAGAAACCGGCTCACTCGACTCGCAGACGCGCGGGAAATTAAACGAGCTCGCGAGCGCCGTTTCGCGTAAAGAGCCGCCGAAGATTTCCGATATTGCCCCGGCTGAAATTTCCGCAAATGCCGTAATTACGCTCACCGGAACCGGATTTACGCTTGAAAATAATTCTCTCTCCGTGCGCGGGAAAACTATTCTCACCGGCCTGACTTCTCGCGACGGCACTATTATTGAGTTTTCGCTCCCGACGGGGATTCCTTGTGAAATCGGCCAGGCTTGCCCAGTAAAGATAGTCAATTCAAACGGCATTTCAAACGCGAAAGTAATAAAACTTGTTGAATTAGTTGCAACACTTCCTCCGGAACCGATTCCGGAACCGACACCTCCTCCGCCTGCCTCTACAATTAAAGATACCGTCCCTCCCATACGTTCCGATGGATCGCCTTCCGGCACGCTTCCTTCAGATACGACATCTGCTACTATTTCCTTGACTACCGATGAGAATGCTACCTGTAAATATGTTGTCGATGCTTCCGGGATAAGTTATGCGGAAATGCCAAATACGTTTTCCAATACGAATTCTACGTTTCATTCTTCGCTTGTATCCGTGCAGGCCATATCCCCGTCGTACGCAACGGGTTATGGGTTTTCTGTCCGATGCCAGGATAGCGCGGGAAATGCTAATACGGATGATTATCCCATTTTGTTTTCGGTGGCAAATAAACCTATCCTACCGGCCCTCACAATTATTTCCCCCAACGGCGGCGAGGCGTATAAATATGGAGACGCGGTGACTATTGCTTGGCAAGCTGAAAATATTGCAAGCAAATCTGCGAATATAAAACTCTTGAAAGCTGGAAGCGTTATTTCCACAATCGCGTCTAACGTGCCGCAGAGCGATGCAACCGGGCTCTTCTTATATAACTGGGTTGTTCCTAGCGCGCTTGCGGTAGGCTCCGATTACGCTATTGAGGTTTCCGACGCGGCTTCCAGCACAATGAAAGACACAAGCGACGGACAGTTTAAAGTCGCGTCTCTCATAGCCGTCAAACTTCTTCGCCCCAATGAAGGAGAAGTTGCTATGCTCGGTTTCAAGATTCCTCTCATCTGGGAATATAACGCCTCTGTTCCCTCCGCCGGAATTACCGTGAACCTCTACAAAGGCGGGATTTTCCAGCAAACACTCGCTACCAACCTTCTGCATCAGGGCATAACTGGCATCTCTAGCGAAGACTGGCAGCGTTATTTTCAGAATAAGAGTCCGTACCCATCGTTTGCTTTGATCAATGTTCCCGACGTGCCACTAGGAACGGACTACACTCTTGAAATTGTTAATGGCGCTGACCCTTCAATTCGCGATGTAAGCGACGCGCAATTTCCAATTATTACCTTGCCAAGTCCGGTTACGTTCAAGGGCCGCCTTCTGGACCGTTTTACCCTCGCCCCGATTCCGAATGTACAGCTTGGCGGATACGGCACTTATACCTTTATGGACGGCAGAACCACAACCGTTGCGCATCCTCGCACCACAACAAATTCAAACGGCGAGTTTTCATTTTCCACGACAACCGATCATATGTTGAGCGAAGTGCGCTCTCAAGCGCTTATCGGCGTATGGCCAGCTTGCTATAACACAGGCATGGCATCGCTTTATCGAGATTCCCGATACCCGATAACAACGGTAAATATCGTAAGAGATTTTTCTTTGCAATCTCCAAATTCATCTTCAGTGTATAAATATTTTCCGTTGACCGGCTTCACGCAAGATTGGGGAGATCAATTGCTCTGGCCGATGACCCAAGTCCAATTATATACGGATGTCCCGGTAAAGTTTGGTTTGGAGTATCAAAATAATTTCGGCGTGTTTGGAGGTGGCGGGAATTCTCTGTATAAAATGCAGCATACGCTTTCAACCTCGCTGCCGCTTGATCTGGACACGCGCGTAAAATTGACGGATCAGGCAGGGACAATATATACCTCTCCGTTTGTGCGCCTGGCGCGAAATTATGGATGCGCGCCAAAAGCGGTTTCTTACATGGACGGCACGTTTCAATGGGAACCTTATCCGATTGGAATCGGCATGAGTTGGACTGGAGGAACTGTGGGCACATTTACCAAAGCAACCTTTAGCGTTTCAGCGAATGCCGCCCCCTCTCTTACGTGGAAAATGATAAGCGGTTCGCTGCCGCCAGGCATGGTCTTTGATGCAACATCGGGGACCGTCTCCGGCACTCCAACCGCAACAGGAACTTACATCTTTAACGTGCGCGTGACGGATGCCAACGGCGTTCGTTCATCAGCAACCTTCTCCCTCACTATTCGATAATGAATAAAAACTCCATTATTATTTTTCTTATAGTGCTACTGGCCGCTTCAATTGGCTCCGCGATTTACTTTGCGCAAAAAGGGCCGGTGATCGTAGGGGGGCAGGCTGGCGTGGAGGTATGCGGCATTTTACCGCTTTTCACTGGCCAGCTTGGTTCGGGGTCAGGCGCGCCGAGTTCATACGTCGCTCAAGATATTTGCTACATAGTTTTTGCGAATGAAAATAACGACGTGGCGACTTGCAATAAAGTAAAAACTCCGGATTTAAAGAGTGAATGTTATTCCGAGCTCGCTGTTAAAGGAGGCGGGGCGGACGTGTGCGACGGTGCGCCGGCGGACGCCAAAGATAGATGCTACTCGCAAATCGTGGAAAAACTCGGGGACGTAAAAGTTTGCGAACGCATAAAAATCTCCAATGATCGCGACAACTGCATCGCAAATTATGCCTCGAGAATCGGAGATGGGGCGTTATGCGAAAAAATTATAAATGTGAATCAGCGCGACTCTTGTTATATCAACACGGCCCGCAACAACCCCGCGCTTTGCAATGAGATTTTGAACCCCAACACGAAACAAGATTGCCTCAGAAACATAGCTCGCTGATGCTTAAAACAATTATTATCGTATTCCTTGCGCTTGCGACTATCGCCATCGGCGGCGCTGGTTATTACTATTTTGGAATCTATCAACCCAGAGAATATGGGACCAAGCTTCTTTTACTCCATCAAAAATTAGAGAGTTCCGGGTTGGAGCCAGATGCCTCGCCGCTTGCCGGAGTAGCTGATTACGAAAACGCGCTTGGGGTTCTTGATGGCCGCGTCAAAATGTTGGAATTAATAAAAAAAGATCTCGCGGCAATTAAAACGCCGAAGCGGATGGAAAATTATCGGAAAGAATTTGAGGAATATATTGATTTTCTTCTGCCGCGCCATGAACATGCGCGGGACCTCGCGGAATTTTTAATGAGCGCGAACGCTCTTCACGAAGCGCTTGAGGCATTGGAGAAATCGGAGGAACAAACCTCGCCGAATCAGCAGGTTGGGGATTTCCAGAAAATTTTTATAGAACGTTTTTCTAAAATACAAACGGCGGGGTGCGATTTTGTTGGCAAAGAAATTGATGTGGAAACAGATCCGTCGTTTGCCGAATTGAAAGCGCTGTGGGATGGAGCAAGCCCGGGCTTTGATTTGGTTCTCCAAAAACTGATATCATTAGACCCGAAATTGCCCATTAGCCGAATGAACAGCGCGTTTACCGCGTCCGAGCAAAAACAGCTTAATTCGTATACGCCAAAAGTGGAAGAGCTTTCAAAGAAACTGGACGATTTAGTTAAAAAATATACTGCCTACGATATTCTAGCTTTTAAGCATTTTCCAGACGCAACTTCCATTGAGGCTAGCGAACGCGCTTTACGGTTTTACCAGATTATGCGGGGCTTGAAAGGGAAATAATGAAAGAAAAACTCTTTTTTATTACTCTCTTCTCGGGGGTAATTTTTTTTGGGAATATGGAGGCGGTTCGCGCGGCAACCAGAATCCTAATTGTTCCCGGCCATGATAATGAATATTGGGGCACGGATTACCGCATTTGAATTCCGGAAAAGTTGTCGAAGTATCCGGGGTCTAGCATAATATTCCGCCGCAGGCTGTAATAGACCGCCTCTACGGCATAAATAAATGGGCGAATGAAAACAAAATTGATATAACAATACATATCCATTTCAACGACGTCCCGAGAAAAAACAGGAATTTGCCGGGCGACTATTCCGGTATCGCGATATATATTCCAGAGAAGCAATTTTCAAATTACAAAAATTCTAAGAGGATAGGCGATTCGATTTTCAGCAGGCTTTACGACCTATACGCTCTAAGCAATTTACCAAAAGAAGACGGAGGAGTTGTAGAGGATCAGTGGCTTATAGCGACGGGCTCTAATAATTCCGTAAATAACGCGGCAGTATTGATCGAATACGGATATATTTACGAGCCAGTTTTCCAAGATAAAAAAACAAGGGCTATAGCGATTTCTGATTTGTCGCTCTTGACATATCTTGGGATTAAGGATTATTTCGGCGGGGATCCCGAATTTAAATCCGCGTATTTGCCGTATAGCTGGAGAAATAATCTTAAGCGCGGGGTAAATAATAGTTTGGATGTTTTGTCGCTTCAAGCGGTGCTAATGCGCGAAGAGGTTTACCCTCCGGCCGGGTTTTCAAGAAATGATTGCCCGCTTTCCGGAAATTTCGGTCCATGCACCGAGCGCGCGGTTAAATTATTTCAGAAAAAATATAACCTCGAACCAATTGGCGAAGCCGGACCAAAAACCAGGGCGAAGTTGAATAAACTTTACGGGATTTGATTTTTCTTCAATGAAAAAACCGAACCCAAGTGATGAAACCACGAGGGCTCGGTCGATCAGCGCGAACGCTACTAATTCGCAAATCGTTTATATACGGAGAACGGTAGGAGCTTAAGGATGAGCTCATAACACCTGTAATGCCGTGGCCAGCGAGCGCGAGATATAGTCGAATCTTTGCAGAACCACTCGGTATAATGGAACTGCTCAGTTTCTGGGCAGATGTGAATTGCGATCCCAGCCCCTGCATCTAGGACCGACCGCGTGAGATCCCTTGCGCAACGCCAGAGTTGCGGTTTGGCGGCAACGACCCACAACTCAACGAGTCCTTGCCGCTTCGCCCATGCGACAGCGCCCCTCGTAATACGTAGAGTCGGTGGCGCGTTGCCGGAGATTTCGCTTGTGTAGGTCACCTCAATCCCTGGCTCAATGCAAAGATCAAGCTGGGTATATACTGGAGCGTTAAGCTCACGCGCTTTCACTGAAGCAATGCGGGCAAGGCGCTGATTGGCGAGAATAGTTTTCGGAGCCCCAAACGCAAATGCTATTATACCTGCGGTTTTCAATGGTCACCTCCAACGTTTGAATTCTAGAAAAAACGATTTTTACTTTTCTGGAGCATATCACATTATTTATGATGAGTCAACTTTAAAAAAAATCAGCGCCTCTGCTAATTTTCTAATTTTATACTACTGCAAAATAGCGAAGTGCAGTATTCTTGAATTAGTCCAATTTTTGCAATTTGATACCCAACATTCTTCTTATTGCTTTACGGAGTGAAACCTTAACATCTGGAGATAATTCGGACCCCTTCTCGATGTATCTAGCCAAAATGTCATCAATGTCTCCATCAATAACTTCTGTTAATGGTTCTGGTCGTTCCGCTAAATACTCTTCAATTGCTAGATTCAAATTTTCTCTTTCTTCTGGAGAAATATCGGGGTTATTTTCTCCTTCTACGGATGGTCTAAATTTTTCTGGCACATCGTTTTTGGTTAGTTATTCAATAAAAGACTTTTTGTTTTTTGGATTAAAAAATTTTCTTTTCTTCTTTCCACTAAAACATGGTTCCCTCCAGAGGCGGGCAGGCGAGCCGATGTTTTTATAATAACACAAAATTACGAAGTGCAGTATTCTTGAATTAGTCCGAACGCATTTCGGCGAGGAGTTTCCCGCAAAAATCGAACGGCTTCGCCGGAAGATTTAACAATTTCCAATTTTTCTTTGGCGGCAATTCTTTAAGATAAGTTTCAATCGCAATATGAACATTTAAACCTAATGCGAATTTACCAAACTCACCATGACAACGATAAACAATGCTAACAACACAATAAAATACGATATTCCAAATCGAAGAAGTTTTCGCGCGCGGGAACCTATCGCATTTAATTCTGTATCATTAAGAGTTTTGTACTCTTCTTTTCTAATATATCGCCAAACCCTTAAAGAGTTTTTCGGTGAGTTATTTAGAAACATCGTCGGTTCGCCAAGCGCTTTCCAATTCTCTGGATGTTTTTCTTTAAGTTTATTGAGAAGTTTTCGGACACTATTCAAATAAAAAAGATTGACCACAAATCCAACAATGATGCCAATAAATAAGACGAAAAAACCAATACCACCAATAAGGGTTAATACATCACTTGTAGTCATAAGATTAGTATCAGTTATGATTAAAAAATTTTCTTTTCTTCTTTCCACTAAAACATGGTTCCCTCCAGAGGCGGGCAGGCGAGCCGATGTTTTTATAATAACACAAAATTACGAAGTGCGTGGGGTAGGATTCGAACCTACGTAGCCCGTAAGGGCGCGCGGTTTACAGCCGCGTGCATTTGGCCACTCTGCCACCCACGCTTTTAGTTTTATATAATAGCAGTTTTTTCTGCTAAGATAAAGGGACTTTATGGCAAGCATAAATGATAGCGCCTCGTACGGAGATAAATTGGCGAAAAAATCCTGGCTTATTAAAACCGGTAAAATTCCGAAAATAATCGAAAAACATAAGATTGCCGAGCTGGGGCGGATGATAGATATCGGCTGCGGCGTGGGTTCGACCGCGCTATTTTTCAAAAATTTTTTCAAAGAAGTTCATGCCGCGGACCAGGATTGTTATTTGAGCGATGAAGCCAGAGTCCAGCTAAAATTTCTTAAAATGGATCTAAACTTTGAGAAATTTCCTTATCCGGATGGCTATTTTGATTTAGTGACGGCGCTTCAGGTCATCGAACATCTCGAAAATCCGTTTCAAATCATGTATGAGGCGCATCGGACGCTTCGCCCCGGAGGATTTTTTATAATCTCGAT
>Ga0209541_10009552_pt1 | contig 15705 bp, 16 predicted proteins | sample RifCSPlowO2_01_FD_184027 | JGI IMG/M metagenome (GOLD analysis project Ga0209541, IMG submission 184027) | Groundwater microbial communities from Rifle, Colorado - Rifle CSP2_plank lowO2_0.1 (SPAdes) (version 2) | ecosystem: Environmental > Aquatic > Deep subsurface > Groundwater | place...
GCATATCTCGCGGGGCACGGATATTTTTTTACTAAAAAATTCCTCGTGCTCGCGCCAGTCGCGCTCGCAAGCCCCCGCTCGATATGTGCCTCAACGAATTTGGTTCAGTTATTTTCATGGACGACAATAAAATCACTTACTTCGCCGAAACCGACGCCCGGGGCAAACGGACGCCTTTCGGTATAAAAAATAAAGACCGCTCGCGCCATTTGTATGTCATCGGCAAAACCGGTATGGGTAAATCCACCCTGCTGGAAAATATGGCGATTCAAGATATCAAAAATGGCGAAGGTTTAACTTTTGTGGATCCGCACGGCAAAAGTGCCGAAATGCTTTTGGATTATGTGCCGGAAGAACGCGTTAAAGATGTTCTCTATATCGCGCCGTTTGATTTGGATTTCCCGATTTCTTTCAACGTCATGGAAGATGTCGGCGCCGACAGCCGGCATTTGGTGGTTTCCGGTTTGATGAGCGCGTTCAAAAAAATCTGGGTGGACGCCTGGAGCGCGCGAATGGAATATATTTTGACCAACACTTTACTGGCTCTTTTGGAATATCCAGACGCTACTTTATTGTCAGTCAATCGGGTATTGGCTGATAAAGAGTATCGCAAGAAAGTGGTGGAAAACATTACCGACCCGTCAGTTAAAGCCTTCTGGACCGAAGAATTTGCCAAATACACTGATCGCTTTACCGCTGAAGCCACGCCGGCCATTCAGAACAAAGTCGGCCAATTTACTTCCAATCCGCTCATCAGAAATATTATCGGCCAACCGAAGTCGTCTTTTGATTTGCGTAAAATAATTGATGAACGAAAAATTTTAATCATCAATTTATCCAAAGGCCGAGTCGGCGAAGTCAATGCTGACTTGCTGGGTAGTATGCTGATTACGAAAATTTATCTGGCGGCAATGTCTCGCGCCGATCTCACTTCATCGGCTTTGCGAAAATTGCCTCATTTCAATTTATACGTGGACGAATTCCAATCTTTTGCTAACGAAAGTTTCGCCAATATCTTATCGGAAGCTCGTAAATACAAACTCAATCTGACTTTGGCTCACCAGTATATTGAACAAATGTCGGAAGAAGTGCGAGCGGCAGTTTTCGGCAACGTTGGAACGATGATTTGTTTCCGGGTTGGCGCTTACGACGCCGAAGTGTTGGAAAAAGAATTCGCGCCGGTCTTCACCGCCGAGGATTTGGTTAGTTTAGGCTTTACTCAAATTTATTTGAAGTTGATGATTGACGGCGTTACTTCGCCACCGTTTTCCGCGACCACGCTGGCGCCGACCGAACAGCCGTTGATTTCTTATAAAAACGATATTATCGCCAACTCGCGCCGAACTTACGCCAAGTCGCGAGTGGAAGTGGAAAACGCTATCCGGCTATGGAGTCAACCGATTTTAGCCCCCGTAAAACCTAAGTCAACGCCAACTGTAACACCCATGTCGCCACTCCGCGTCGCCACCCCGATATCAGCGCCAACCCGCCTCGTCGGCGGACAAGCACCGAAACCACCGGTAATACCAACACCGATCGCTCGTAAGCCAGAATTTCATAAACCATTCCAAAATCCAAATAATATTTCCGGTTTGCGACAGGCACTTAAGGTAGTTTTGGAAAAGAAAGAAAACAAAGTGACAGAAAAAAAAGCGGAAGAAAAAATTAACGAAGTGCCGGAAGAGGTTTTAAAAAAAACTTTGGGCTTGGATGAGAAAAAGTGAAGTTATAAAATTTTTACTGCCAGCGGTAATTTGGGCGGCGATGCCACTCTCAGTTTCAGCGACAGTGGAAATTAGCGAGATTATGTATGACCCAGAAGGCAATGACGCTAATGCCGGAGGAGAATGGATTGAAGTTTACAATACTGACTCTCAAGCTATTGATTTAACTCAATGGAAATTTTTTGAGAGTGAAACAAATCATGGTATTAGCACTGATAATGTTTCTGAGATTCCTGCCAATGGTTATGCCATAATTTCAAGTAATCTGGATTATTTCAAAAGCTTTTTCAATAATTATTCCGGTCCATTATTTAAAGCTTCGTTTTCACTAAACGATGGCGAAATGTTGGCAATGAAAAGTTCCAAAGAAGCGACACCTTCAGATTCAGTTACTTATTCTTCGGATTGGGGAGGTAAAGGTGACGGCAATTCTCTGCAAAAAATTAATGGCCAATGGAAAGTCGGGTTGGCAACACCTGGTGTTGCCAATGTTGTAAATTCTTCCGGTAATAATCTACCTGCCAATACCCCAAATTCCAGTCAAAGCCAGAACACTTCGCAAACAACCACCACTGTTGAGGAACAGCCAAAAATGTCGGTTGATGCTGGTGCTAACCGAACGGTGATAGTCGGCGCGGATGCGCTGTTATCCGGCAAAGCACTTGGTGCTGATGGCAAACCTTTGGACAACGTGCGCTACCTTTGGAATTTTGGCGACGGCGAAACAAAGGAAGGACAAAATGTTTTGCATCGTTTCCGTTTTCCCGGTGAATACATCATTACTTTGGATGTCGCTTATGGTAAGTGGAGCAGTAGCGCTCGTTTGACGGCTACCGCTATTAAGTCACCTTTGGTAATTTCTCGAGTGGAAAAGGGAAAAACTGGTTTCGTGGAATTAGCAAACGAGGGCGACGCTGTTTTGGATTTGTTTGGTTGGTATCTTAAATCAAATAATGTTTCTTTTTTGATTCCCAAAAATACTGTCATTGTCGGCGGTAAAAAAATAATTTTTCCCAATGAAGTAACAAAGATTGAGACCAGCGATGTGATACTTTTATATCCTAACGGCATGATGGCTACTGGTTACGAAGAACCGGTGGCGCCTGCTCCGGTTTCAGTCCCAACAAAAGCGTCACTACCGGCAAAACCAGATGATTTTCCCAGGTCTGACCTGGTAGAACACCAGGTCAGACCTGGGAAAGAAACTGACACTGATATTCCAACAACTACAGGCTCTGTCGCGACAGTTTATGAAGCAACATCAGAAAATAGTGGCGGCCTTGGAGTTTGGTTTCTTGCCTTAGGTGGTTTAATTGTGGTATCACTAGGTGCGTTAATTTTCACCAAGAAACAAAGCATTTCTTCCCGTCTCGTCGGCGGGCAGGCGGCGAGCGATTACGAAATTATTGAATAAAATGTCAAAAAAAATTCTAATTTTCTCCGTTGCTTATCGACCATTCATCGGTGGAGCGGAAGTAGCGGTGGAAGAAATAATCAAGCGTTTGGTATCGTCTGGTTTAAATTTTGATTTGCTAACGGTTAATTTAGACGGCCGCCAAAAACGCCAAGAAACATTCGGCGGCATAAGAATTTTTCGTATTGGCAAGGGAACACTCGGTAAATTTTTGTTTCCGTTTAGGGCGTTTCTGGTGGCCAGGAAACTCCATAAGCAAAATCATTACAACGCCACTTGGGCGATTATGGCTAATTACGCCGGTTTTGCCGCTTTGTTTTTCAAAATTTTTCACCCCAATTTACCGTTTATTTTGACTTTACAGGAAGGCGACCCGATTCCAGAAATCAAGCGCAAAGTTTGGTTTGTTTGGCCGATTTTCAAAATGATTTTTCAGCGAGCCGACAAAGTAACGGTTATTTCCAATTATTTGGCAGAGTGGGGCAAAATCATGGGAGCGAGAAATGTAGAAGTGGTACCAAATGGTGTAGACACAGTAAAATTTCAAAATCCAAATTCAAAATCACAAACAAATCCTAATGATCAAAAAAAAGAAATAATTTTAATAACAACCGGACGATTGGTGAAAAAAAATGCCGTGGGCGATATTATTGAGGCATTAAAATTTTTGCCGGAGAATGTGAAGTTGTTAATTGTTGGCACTGGTTTGCTTGAAAGTTTTTTAAAGTTACAAGTTATACGTTACAAGTTACAAGACAGAGTTGTTTTTGTTGGTTTTGTTCAGCCGGAAAAACTGCCAAAATACCTCTGGGCCAGCGACATTTTCGTGCGTCCATCGCTTTCCGAGGGTTTAGGTAATTCGTTTATTGAAGCGATGGCGGCCGGTTTACCGATTATCGGCACGCCGGTTGGCGGTATTCCAGATTTTTTATTTCCTCCCGAAAGGTCAGACCTTTCTACAGATTTAAGGTCCAACCTTGTCCCCACTGGTATATTCTGCGAACCAAATAATCCCCGAAGCATCGCCGAAAAAGTGAAATTGCTTTTAGCCGACAATCCACTCCGCCAAAAAATTATCGCCAACGCCCAAAAACTGGTGGCCGGAAAACATAATTGGAATCTCATTGCCGAACAAATGCGCCTAATATTTCTAACATTTTGACCTGTGGGGAGGGTCCGGAACAGTCGGACTGTTCCAAGAAAGACACCGACTTCCACTATCAGAAAAGGTGAGGCGAACGACAGATAGTTGCCTTTTTGGAAAATTCCCGTATAATACTTTTATGATTTTGTTGAAGGCGAAAAAGCGCGAACCAAAAGCCAATTTGGGAAAAATAAGAAAAAACGGCGAATTACCGGCGATTTTTTACGGCAAACTGGAAAAAGCCACGCCAATCAGCGTAGCTTTTAATGATTTCGTCAAAGTTTGGAAAGAAACCGGCGAGAGTTCGGTGGTTACTCTAGGGCTTGAAGGCGAAGAAAATTTGGAAGCATTGATTCAAGATGTTGATTTGGACCCCATCCGCTCTACCCCCCGTCACGCCGATTTTTATGTTTTTGAAAAAGGTAAAAAATTAAAAATCAAAACCTCGATTGAATTCACCGGTGTTTCGCCGGCAGTCAAGGATTTGGGCGCGATTTTGTTAAAAGTTTTACATGAACTTTCTATTGAAGCCCTACCCAAAGACTTACCTAAAAAAATTGAAGTGGACATCGACTCTCTTAAAAATTTCGGCGACTCCATGGCCGCCAAAGATATCAAATTGCCGTCGGGCGTTACCTTGATGGAAAAACCGGAAGAAGTAGTGGTATCAGTTTACGAACCGAAAGAAGAAAAAGAAGAGGAGGTGCCAACGCCAGATCTGTCGGCTATTGAAGTGGAAAAGAAAGGCAAGGAAGCCAAAGAAGGCGAGGGGACTGAAGCCGCCTCCGCCCCAACTGAACGAGGTTCCGGCGAAACAAAACCGGTCAGCAAAGAAATAAAAGAGCACAAAGAATCAAAAGGGAAATGAAGTTCTTAAAACAAAATTCAAAAACCCCAACCTTAAGGTTAAACCTTAAGGTTAAGCCTTTTATTCTTACAATTTTTGGTTTTTTCCTGTTGACCGGATTAGTTTTCGCTCAAGATATTTCTAATATTGTTACCAATCGTCGAGCAGAATTGGAAAGTCAGTTGGAGGCACTTCAAAAAGAAATTGACACTCAACAACAAATTCTCCAAAACAAACAGCGCGAAAGCGTGTCTTTGGAACGCGACATCGCCATTTTAAACGCTAAAATTGACTCTGCCAAACTTTCCATAAAAGCCCGCGGATTGGTAATAGAAAATTTAAATCAAGATATTGGTAGCAAGGAAAAAACCATTGCCGGTTTATCGGCAAAAATTGATCGAGAACTGGCATCATTGGCTGATTTACTCCGTAAGACCCGCGAGTTGGATAATTTTTCCATCGCCGAATTCGCTTTAAGCGGCAACAATCTTTCGGCTTTCTTTGAAGATTTGGACGCCTTTCAAGCGATTAAAACATCACTTGCCAAATCATTTGAGGAGTTGCGTTCCACCAAAAACACCACCGAGGAAGAAAAAAATTTACTGGAAGAAAAAGTCAAAGAAGAAAATGATCTTAAAAAAATTCAAGAACTGGAAAAGAAAAGAATAGAACAACAAGAAATGGAGAAAAAAAATATTTTAAAAATTTCTCGAGGTGTGGAATCGGTCTACCAAAAAATTATTAAAGATAAAGAAAAGAGCGCGGCCCAAATCAGGACAGAATTATTCGCTTTGCGCGGTTCGGCGGCGATTCCTTTTGAAAAAGCTTACGAATACGCGGTCTGGGCATCCAAAAAAACCGGCGTTCGGGCGGCAATCATTCTCGGAATTATCGCCGAGGAATCCAATCTCGGCGAAAATGTAGGCACGGGAAATTGGAAAGTAGATATGAAAGCGCCACGCGACACTGTACCGTTTTTGGACATTACTACCCGACTCGGTCTTAACCCTGACTTAATGCCAGTTTCTAAAAAACCTTGGTATGGTTACGGTGGCGCCATGGGACCGGCTCAATTTATTCCTTCTACTTGGATTTTGTATGAAGACCGCATCGCCGCGGCAACCGGTCATAATCCACCCAGCCCATGGGACCCGGGGGATGCTTTTATGGCCACCGGTTTACTGATGGCTGACAACGGCGCCGACAAGCAAACTTATGCCGCCGAACGGCTGGCCGCCTTGCGTTATCTTGCCGGTTGGAAAAACGCCACCAAATCGGCTTACGCTTTCTACGGCGATGATGTGATGGACTTAGCCGCCAAATACCAACGCCAAATTGACATTATTAACGCGAATTGATAATGTAACTTTTATGAAAAAAGATATTCACCCGAAATATTTTGATAAAGCCGAGGTAAATTGCGCCTGCGGTAATAAATTTACTGTCGGTTCTACTATGGAAAAAATCCGCGTGGAGATTTGTAGCGCCTGCCACCCATTTTACACTGGTGGCGACAAAACCATTGACGCGGCTGGTCGCGTTCATAAATTCAAGGCTCGACAAGCCAAAGCGACTCCCAAATCCAAGAAATGAATTATCAAGACAACCCCAAGACGGTTTACCTTACCGAAACTTTAGACAAACTTTCCAAGGAAGAAGCGGAGGTTTTGGCGTTGGCGAAAAACGATAAAGGACTTGGTGATTTGGCAACAGAAGAATTAGAAAATATCCGACTCCAAAAAGAATTATTGAAAAAACAATTGGAGGAAATTGCCGATGCAGAAAAAGCCGAGGAAGAATTTCCCAATGAAATGATTATGGAAATCCGAGCGGGAGTCGGAGGCGAAGAAGCGGCATTGTTTGCCGAAAAATTAGCGATAATGTATCAGAAATTCGCCACTAAAAAGAATTGGCAGTGGACTCCCATCTACAAATCAGAGAGCGCCTTAGGTGGCTTCAAAGAAGCAGTTTTTGAATTGCGAGGCAAAAATGCTTTTAAAAATCTTCGCTGGGAAACCGGTGTTCATCGAATTCAACGGGTGCCGGCCACCGAAAAATCTGGGCGAGTCCATACTTCCACCGCTTCGATAGCGGTTTTGCCGTTGCGAAAAAAAACTAACTTTACTATCAATCCGGCCGATTTGAATATGGAATTTTCCCGCGCCGGCGGTAAAGGTGGTCAAAATGTTAACAAAGTAGAAACAGCCGTTCGTTTGGTTCATAAGCCAACCGGCCTTGATGTCCGCTCCACTTCCGAACGCAGTCAAGCTAGAAATCGCGAAAAAGCATTGGCAATTTTATCCGCTAAACTTGAGGATTTAAAAGAAAGGGAAGAAGCGGCAAAATTCGCCAAAAATCGCAAAGATCAAATTGGTTCAGCTGTTCGTTCAGAAAAAATCCGCACCTATAATATTTTGCAAGACCGCGTTACTGATCATCGACTGAAAGAGAGTTGGCACAATATTGCGACGATTATGAATGGTGAATTGGAGCCGATTATAGAACAACTTACGGTTTCACTGGCTTAAAAAACTTTTATCTGCTAAACTGCTTGGCTATGGAAATAACGGGAGAAAAAACAACGAAAATCAACGACCCTTTGATTGAAAAAATGTTTGAGGCGGGTGCTCATTTTGCGTTGGCAAAATCTCGTCGTCATCCGTCGGCCAAACCTTATATCTTCGGCGCCAAAAACACGGTGGAAATTTTTGATTTGGAAAAAACCAAAACCTGTTTAGAAAATGCCAAAAAATTTGTGACGGAAACAGCTAATCGGGGAGAAATGATCTTGTTGGTCAGCGGCAAATTTGAAGCCCGCGACGCGATCAAAAATGCCGGCATCTCAATTGGCCAACCGTTCGTCGGCGGTCGTTGGATCGGTGGCGCCATCACCAACTTCGGAGAAATCCGCAAGCGAGTGGAAAAACTTTTGGAAATGAGAGCCAAACAGACCAGTGGCGAATTGGCCAAATATACCAAAAAAGAACAACTGCTTTTGGACAGGGAATTAAGTAATCTGGAAAAACTTTTCGGTGGTTTAACGTCAATGATTGCTTTGCCCAAAGTTTTGTTCGTCGTCGATTCGGTTAAAGAAAAAACCGTTGTCGCTGAAGCACGCCGTAAAAAAATCCCAGTGATTGCGCTGGCAAATTCCGATTGTGACTTCAGTGAAATTGATTATCCGATTCCCGCCAATGATAGTTCCATTAAGAGCATTTCATTCTTTGTCAAAGAAATCGCCGACGCTTATCGGCAAGGCAAAGAAATTAAAAAGGCATGATAACTAATGAGCAAATTAAAAACCTCCGCGATATCACCGGCGTTTCGGTGATGCAATGTAAAAAGGCGCTTGAAGAATCTAAAGGTGACATAGAAAAAGCTGTTTTGATTCTTCGTAAAAAAAGCGGCGACATCGCCGCCAAAAAGAAAGACCGTGTCCTAGGAGCCGGCGCCGTTGCCGCTTATATCCACAACAACGCCGCTGTCGGCGCGCTAGTGGAACTGCTATCAGAAACCGACTTCGTTTCCGGTAATGAAGAATTTAGGAAAATCGCTTATGACATTGCTATGCATGTCACCGCCTCCAATCCGGAATTTCTAAAACGTTCAGACGTTACTGTAAATGAATTGAAAAAAGTGGAAGAATTGTTTGTTGATGAAATTAAAAGTAAACCGGAAGCGATTCGCAGTAAAATTTTAGAGGGCAAATTAAATGCCTATTTTAAAGAACGAATATTACTGGAACAACCATTCATCAAAAATCCGGATATAACTATTCAAGAAATGATTGATGCGGCCATCCAAAAATTTGGGGAAAAAATTGCCGTTGGCCGTTTTGCTCGATTTTCGGTAAAATAAAAGGCATGATTACCAGCTTAATAATTTTTTACAGCTCTTTGATATTGATCGCCTTGATGGTGGCAATCAAACGGTTGGAACAAGTCGGTAGGACAACACTTCTGGCTCAATTCAATAGCGTGACCGAACCTGTTATTAAAAAATTTGCTGCTGGCGTGAGAAATAATCTGACTAGTCATTTAAGCGTCCGTCGTGCCGGACTTTTAACTATTTTGACCTTGCGGACGATAGAAAAATTTTTACTTTCGGCTCAAATAAAAATCCGAAGATTATCGGAAGTATTGACAAAAAAAGTTCGTTATCACAATCTAAATAAACCGAAGGGCGCGGTATCATTCTTCCTAAAAGATATTGCTGATTACAAAAACCATTTGCCTAATCGGCAAACAGGTCTGCCGCGCAAGGAAACATTGGACCCATAACGCGCCACCCTAGCTCAATGGTAGAGCAACGCTTTTGTAAAGCGAAGGTTCTCGGTTCAAATCCGAGGGGTGGCTAATAATAAAATTTTCTGATATATTTTTCGTATGAATAAAGAACGGCCGGTCGGTCATCTTCACCCGATTTCCGACGCGATTTTACAAATTCGCGAAATTTTTGATGAGTTAGATTTTGAAGTGGTCGAGGGACCGGAGCTGGAAGATGAATGGCATAATTTTGATGCTTTAAATATACCGAAAGATCATCCGGCACGCGATATGCAGGACACTTTTTGGTTGTCTCAACCAAAAAGTGTCCAACAACCAACAACTAATAACCAACAACTAATAACAGACAGAAAACTTTTAAGAACACATACTAGTCCGGTGCAAATTCGATATATGGAGCAAAAACTTAAAGAGGGAATTAAACCACCTTATCGCATAATCGTGCCCGGTAAAGTTTTTCGCAACGAGGCGACCGATGCCACCCACGAGGCACAGTTTTTCCAATGTGAGGGGCTTTATGTGGACAAGGAAGTATCGCTGGCTCAACTCAAATGGACTCTTGATTTTTTCTTTAAAAAATTTTTCGGACCAGACGCCAAAATCCGTTTCCGTCCAAGTTTTTTTGCTTTCACCGAACCGTCGGTTGAAGTGGATATGAAATTCAACAAGCTCCGACGCCAAGATGGGTCGGAGTCCCGACCGCAAGCGTCGGGATGGTTGGAAATGATGGGGGCAGGATTAGTTCATCCCAATGTTTTCAAAGCGGTCGGTCTAGAAGGATATACCGGTTTCGCCTTCGGTGGTGGCATTGATCGATTTTTGATGGTGAAATACGGCATTCCAGATGTTCGCTTTCTTTACTCCGGCGATTTGCGGTTAGTTAATCAGTTTTAAATATGCTTATTTCCTATAATTGGCTTCAACGATATTTCAAGAAAAAATTACCGCCAGCGGAAGAGGTGGCGGAAATTTTGACTTTTGCGATTTTTGAAGTGGAGAGCGTGGAAAAAATAGCCGATGATTTTGTTTTGGACGTAAAAGTCTTACCCGACCGGGCTCATTATGCTCTTTGCCATCGCGGCATCGCCCGCGAATTAGCGGCGGCCCTTACTTGGGAGTCGGACTCCCAAGTAAAAATTTCTCAAGTAAAAACCACAAAACTCGCGCCACTTGTCATAAAAATCGAAAACCCCGACGACTGTCGCCACTACATCGGCCGTCGCGTGGAGGGTGTGAAGGTCGAACCTTCACAAAACGTACGAGATTGGTTAAAAAAACTTTTAGCTTCCGTTGGCCAGAGGTCAATCAATAACATAGTAGACGCTTCCAACTTCGTGATGTTTGATATGGGCCAGCCACTCCATTCTTTTGATGCTAATAAAGTCCGAGGTGCTATTCAAATTAGACGAGCGAAAAAAGGTGAAAAAATGGTGACACTTGATAATAAAGAAATTGTCCTTGACCCAGAAATTTTAATCATCGCCGATGACGAAGGACCGTTAGCCATTGCTGGCGTTAAAGGCGGCAAGAGAGCCGAAGTAATCAACACAACAAAAAATTTGATTCTTGAATCGGCAAATTTCAATCCGATTTTGATTCGCAAGACCGCCCAAAAACTCAATCTCCAAACCGATGCTTCCAAACGCTTTGAAAATGAAATCTCACCGGTTATCGCGGAAACAGCAATGAATGAATTATCAGTACTGATCACCGACACTGCCGGTCCAAAAACCAAATTCGGAGAATTGGTGGATGAATATCCCGAACCGACAAAACCAAAGGTTATTAAAATTTCTCCGAATTTTGTCACCCAAAAACTCGGCGTCAAAATTTCTGAAAAAGAAATTAATGCCATTATGGCAAGGCTTGATATTATCAAAAATATTATTCCGGCCGAACGATTAGATTTACAAATTCCCGAGGATTTAGTGGAAGAAATCGGCCGACTTTACGGTTATGACAAGATACCGACGGAAAAATTATCTGTGAATAAAAATAAAACTGTGGCTAATAAAAATTATTACTGGGAAAGTAAAATTAGGCAAGTTTTAATTGAACTGGGTTTTTCGGAAATTATAACTTCTTCTTTCAGACCGAAAGGAGAGATAGAAATAGAAAAACCACTCGCATCAGATAAAGCGTTTCTACGAACTCAACTCTCCGATCAATTGGCTATTAGCTTGAAGTTGAATATTCTCAATGCGCCGCTATTGGCTTTGAAAACGATAAAAATTTTTGAAATCGGAAAGGTGTTTCCAAAAAGTGGGGAAGAAACTCATTTGACACTCAATGATTTTTCTGAAGCCAAAACTGTCTTAGAAAAAATCTTGGGCGAAAAAATTGCCGGCCAAATTAACGATGGCATTTTGGAAATCAATCTCGATATATTGATTAAAAAGCTTCCTATGCCAACCGAAAGGTTAAATCCTTCTGCTTCTCAAAGTTTAACTTTTAAATCTTTTTCTCTTTATCCTTTCATCGTCCGCGACATCGCGGTCTTCGTGCCAATAGAAATTACAGCCGAAAAACTTTGGGTAACAATAGAAAAAGGAATCGGCCAAGAAAAAAACTTGCTCGCTAATTATTATCTTTTTGACGAATACCAAAAAGCCGACAAAAAATCTCTGGCTTTTCGTTTAATTTTTCAAGCACCTAACCGAACTCTGACTGACGCCGAAACCAACAAAATTATGGAAAAAGTTACTACCGCTATCTCCCAAACCGGCTGGCAAGTCCGGTAAGAAAAAGTTATGTTAATTATCAAATTTATAAAATTACGAATAAGATTGCGGTCGCTATATTATTCGTAATCATTATACGACAATCTTAAAACAAAACGTTATGGGAAAATTAGAACAATCAGTCAAAAGAAAAATCCGTTTAGCAAAAATCCAGAAAGTGATTTTGTCTACTATTGCCATTCTCGGGGTATTATCATCGCCCATGGCAGCGGCTAGAATTCTGAAAGAACTTAGATTAGGCGGCTGGAAAGAAACTAAACGCAACCCGCGTTATACCATCAGCGATTCTCTAAAAAATTTGCTCCAATTTAACTTAATTTATTTTGAAGAAACTCAAAAAGGAAAATTTCTTCGCTTAACCAAAGAAGGGGAAAATTATTTGCGTTTATACACCGAACTTGGTCGTGAATTGTCCAAACCAAAAAGATGGGACGGAAAATGGCGAATCGTAATTTTTGATATTCGCGAAGAAAGAAAAACTCTTAGAGAAAAATTGCGCAATACGCTCAACGCAATTGGTTTCGTTCATCTTCAACATAGCGTCTGGGTTTATCCCTATGATTGCGAAGATTTCATCACTATACTCAAGGCAGATTTCAAAGTAGGGAAAGATATTCTTTACATTATCGCTGATAAAATAGAAAACGATTTTGGCTTGCGACAGCATTTCGGTTTGTTAAAATAATCCCATAGTGGCAAATTAGCCGCAATCTGTTATATTTTTTGTACTTATGAATTAAGATGATATCATATCAAAAGTCAAATTATGGAAAAAATCAATCACATCAGAAATTTTTGTATTATTGCGCACATAGATCATGGCAAGAGCACCTTGGCTGACCGGTTTTTGGAATTAACCGGCACAATTGAAAAAAGAAAAATGACTGAACAGGTTTTGGACCGAATGGAATTGGAAAAAGAGCGGGGGATAACCATCAAGATGAAACCGGTCCGTATGATTTATGACGATTATGTTTTGAATCTAGTAGATACTCCGGGGCATATAGATTTTTCCTATGAAGTATCGCGAGCGTTAAAAGCAGTGGAAGGCGCGATTTTATTGGTAGATGCTACCCAAGGCGTTCAAGCCCAAACTTTAACCACTTTGGAAATGGCGCGAGAAGCGGGACTGATGATTATACCGGTAATCACCAAAATTGATTCGTCTTTGGCAAGAATTACCGAAACCAAAACGGAACTGGCAAAAATTTTGGGCCTACCCGTCGATCAGGAGAGTTTGTCGGCGGAAATTTTGGAAGTATCGGGTAAAACCGGTCAAGGGATAGAACAATTACTTCAAAAAATTATTGAAAGGGTCCCGCCACCGAAAGCCGACAATCATGCCGGTTTCCGCGGTTTAATTTTTGATTTTAAATATTCTAATCACACTGGCGTCACCGTTTACTTGAGAGCTTTCGGTGGTAGAATTTCAAAAAAAGACAAGCTGGCTTTTGCCGCTGGCCAAAGAAAATTTGTCCCGATAGACATTGGGATCTTCACTCCCATGGAAACTTCCAGCGAAACACTTGGCACCGGCGAAATTGGTTATATCACCACCGGCATAAAAGAACCCGGCATCGCCTTGGTCGGCGACACGGTCGTTTCAGCCGACAAAAACCTGCCACCGCTCAATGGTTATCTCGCGCCCAAACCGGTTGTGTGGGCTTCTCTTTATCCGGAAAGTCAAAATGATTGGAATAATTTGCGCCAAGCGCTGGAACGATTGCGCTTGTCGGACTCGTCTTTTACCCATGAAGAAGAATCTTCTGGTATTTTGGGTCGCGGCTTCCGTTGCGGTTTTCTTGGCATGCTTCATTTGGAAATTGTCGCCGAACGATTACGCCGTGAATTCAATCTATCGCTAGTCGTTACTTCGCCTTCCATCACTTATGAAATTTTTAACAAAAAAAATAAGAAACTGATAGTTTATTCTCCCAGCCAATTTCCTGTTGATGGGGAAATTCAGAAAATCTTTGAACCTTGGGCAAAGATAAAAATTATCACGCCCGCCGATTATCTCGGCGAAATTATCCAGCTGGTTCATCGTCACGAAGCAATCGTCGGTCAATCAGAAACTTTCGGCGAAAATCGCAACTCGTTGGAATTAAATATGCCCCTGAGAGAATTAATGCGCGACTTTTTTGATGAAATAAAAAGCGCTACTTCAGGTTTCGCTTCATTGTCTTATAAAATCACCGAACCTCAGGAAGCCGATGTCGTTAAGTTGGAAATTCTGGTTGCTGACGAACCAGTGCCGGCTTTTACCAGAATCGTCTCTCGAGCCCGACTTCAAGAAGAGGCAGAAGCGGCAGTGGAAAAACTTTATAAAATTTTACCGAGACAATTGTTCACTACCAAAATCCAAGCCAAAACCCTTGGACGAATTATAGCCTCGCGCACCCTTAAAGCTTTGCGCAAAGACGTAACTGGTTATCTCTATGGTGGCGATATTACCCGCAAACGCAAACTTTGGGAGCAACAAAAAGAAGGAAAGAAGCGTTTGAAGGAACGAGGGCGAGGGCAGGTAAATATTCCAGCGGCGGTTTTCTTGAAGATGATTAAGAAAGAGTAAGTGTTACCAGAACAACCCGGGAATGTAAAGAAAAACCATACTAACAGAAACAAGGATGCCCAACACTATCCAAATCACCCTAAATCTTTTTTTATTCTGCTGGGAAAAAAGCATTGCCCTTTTATGATATCATATTAACGTTATGTTGCCAAAAATATCAAAAATATTTTTTTCTTATTGGAAAATTGCGATTCTTATAATTCTGGTGTTATTCGCTGGACGAGCAGTTATCAATATTTACGGCCGATATCAAGACAGTCTCGCTAATTTGGCGCTAGCCCAAAAAGAATTGGTGACGATAGAAAATAAAAAAACAAAATTAGAAAAAGCAACGGCAAAATTAAAAACCGAGCAGGGGATTGAAGAAACAATCCGACAGAAATACCAAGTAGCCAAAAATGGCGAACAATTAATTGTCATAGTCGACGACAAACAAAAAAAACCAACCGAACTTGTTCCTAAAACTAAAGGCTTTTGGCAAGCTATTTTTAAATTATTTAATTACAGATGAAATTAGTCCAGCGGATATAGTTTAGTGGCAAAACGACTGCTTCCCAAGCAGTAGATCGGGGTCCGATTCCCCGTGTCCGCACAACAAATTTTTATTTTCCACAAGTGAGAGATTTGGCAAATAATTTGATATAATCATTTTATGAATATAAAAATATATACCACTGTCAATTGCGTGTATTGTAAAATGGCCAAAGAATTCTTCAATGAGAATAAAATCAAATATGAAGAATTTGATGTTGGTAATGATTTAGAAAGAAGGCGCGAGATGGTGGAAAAAAGCGATCAAATGGGCGTGCCAGTCATTCAGGTGGGCAAGGAAATTATTGTCGGTTTTAATAAAGCACTGCTTTTGGAGTTGTTGAAAATAAAAAAATAATTTGCAGTATTCTTGAATTAGTCCGAACGCATTTTTCCGAAAAAATCCCCCCGCGAAAATTCGGAAAGGCGGCGGAGCCGCACCGCTG
>Ga0209541_10009554_pt1 | contig 15700 bp, 14 predicted proteins | sample RifCSPlowO2_01_FD_184027 | JGI IMG/M metagenome (GOLD analysis project Ga0209541, IMG submission 184027) | Groundwater microbial communities from Rifle, Colorado - Rifle CSP2_plank lowO2_0.1 (SPAdes) (version 2) | ecosystem: Environmental > Aquatic > Deep subsurface > Groundwater | place...
GAGCCATACCGGAAATATCTTTACCAAGAATTTTTGATGTTGCCTTAAAGCTAGTATCGCTTACCAAAATCGCTTTCGATGAATTATCAGTAGTACCGGTAATTGTGCCTATTAAAATTCCTGACTCAGATATTACTATATCATCCTTTATTATACCTTGCTTTGATCCTTTATTTATTAAAAATATATGGCCATCAGGACCGAAATGAACATTGAAAACTCCGGCATCAACGGCCCTCATATTTTTGGTCTTGGTAAAGTTTAAAATTTTACGTAAAAAAACATTTTCTTCTTTTAGGCTATCCAGCTCGGCCAGTTGTGATACAAGCTTGCTTCTCTCATTTTTCAGTTGTTGATTTTGATCTGCAAGATTATTAAGATTTTTAATTTTAGCAAAGGCAGAGCCGAGATAACTTATGTGAGAAAACATGGAGGTTCTGAATTTTGTAAAAACTTGGGGTAACTTGATTGAGGATTCAACATGAGTACGGATAAGAAAAATAAATAATCCGATCATCATAAAAGCAAAAAATATTTTGGATAATTTCAACATTTGCATTTTATCCTTAATCACATGGGACCTATGTCCTACTAAAGATAACCCTCTCTATCCGTTGAAACAAGCAGTGACTTTAGCTGCTCGACACTTTCGAGTATGAATCCACAGCCTCGAGCTACAGCAGTTAGCGGATCATCGACTATTTTAACAAAAAGCTTTGTTTCTTCGGCAATTGCCCTATCTAAGCCTCGTAATAATGCTCCTCCTCCAGCCAAAAATATGTGCCTATTTATTAAATCAGCAATAAGTTCGGGGGGTGTTTCTTCAATGGTGTTTTTAACAGCAAGAACAATACTTTTTGTCGAACGATTAATCGCCCCCCTTACTTCCTCAGAGCTTATGTTTATCTCTTTGGGTAGACCCGAGACAAGATCTCTACCTCTTATTTTTCCTTCCAGCTCATCTTCTAGTTCATAGGCCGAACCGAGAGTTATTTTTAAATTTTCAGCACTAGCTTCTCCAATAAGAAGGTTCTTCTCTTGGCGCATATAACGGACAATGTCTTCATTTAATTTGTCACCAGCCACTCTCAACGATCTTGAGGCAATTACTCCACCCATAGAGATAACTGCCACTTCTGTTGTGCCTCCACCTATGTCAACTATAACATTAGCTACCGCTTCCTGAACTGGCAACCGGGCGCCGATTGCTGCCGCCATCGGTTCTTCTATCAGATAAACCTCTCTGGCACCGGCATTATACGTAGCATCTTCAACAGCTCTTTTTTCGACTTCGGTTACTCCGGAAGGCACTCCCACTACTACTCTAGGACGAGGGACAAGAGAAAAACTTTCTTGATGAACTTTGTCAATAAAATATCTAAGCATCTGCTCAGTTACTTCAAAATCAGAAACTACTCCTGAGACCAGCGGACGAGATACTGTAATATAACCCGGTGTTCTGCCAACCATTTTCCGAGCCTCGTTGCCGATAGCAAGTATCTTGCCGGTTTTGTTATTTAGAGCAACAATCGATGGCTCATTTATTACAATCCCCTTTCCCCGAACATAAACCAGAGTATTGGCTGTACCCAAATCGATACCTATATCTTTTGACCAGATGCCGAATAACTTGTCGAACATTTGTCTAAAGCTAACAGACTAATTCTTCAAAAACAAGGATTTTGGTGGAAATACTGTGGATTATAAACAAAAAACCGTCATTCTTGACGGGCTTAGTTTATTAAAACAGTTTGTCTTTTATTATATATTTTTCATTAATTCCATCAATTTAATAAGCTCAAACTCCTTCTTATTACGGTGCTTGAGTTCGATACTATCTTGAGCGAGAGTTTTATTGCTAACGACGAGGCGAATAGGACAACCGATCAAGTCAGCGTCGGCGAATTTTTCACCGGGGGTTTTATCTTCACGGTCATCATACAAGACTTCCGTGCCGACTCTAGATAACTCAGAGTAAATCTTGCCCGCTTCTTCATTTTGATCCAAAGAAATTAAATGAACTTTATATGGTGCGATATTTTCTGGCCAGATGATTCCTTTCTCATCGTTATGAATTTCCACAATTGTTGCCATTAACCTACTGACGCCAATGCCGTAAGCACCGCTTATTACCGGATGCTTATTTCCAGCTTCATCTGTAAAAAATAAGCCTATTTTTTCCGAATACTTAACGCCGTATTTGAAAATATTACCAACCTCAATAGATTTTTCTTCGATTATTTTGCCTCCACACTTAGGACAGGTATCACCTTCTTTTAATTTGGTAATTTCTTGATTCTCCGCATATTCACACTCCGAGCAAAGATAAATTTTGTCCTCTCCAACATCGGATAAAACCTGAAATTCATGTGTAAATTTATCGGTAAACACCCCCCCTCCGGCAAGAGTATAAATTGATTTCAATCCACATCTTTTAAAGACATTGAAATATGCCTCCTTTGCTCTTTGGTAGTAAACTTCCATGTCCTCATCGGTAGTGTGGAAACTGTAAAGATCTTTCATCATAAATTCTCTGCCTCTTAATAAACCCGACTTCGCTCTAGGCTCATTTCTGAACTTAGTTTGTATCTGATATGCGGAGAAGGGAAGATCTTTATAAGAACTGATGTATTTTGAAGCAATGGCTGTTAATACTTCTTCGTGAGACCATCCCAAAACAAAGTTTGCCTCCTTGTCGTTTAGTCCCTTTGCAAAAAATCCAACATCCAAATTCCATCGGCCAGTCGGCTCCATATACTTTTTTTCTACCAATGCTGGCATAAACATTTCCTGGCCATCAATAGTATTCATTTCTTCTCTGACGATGTTCATTATTTTCTGGGCGACTTTCCAACCGAGAGGCAAGAAAGAATATATTCCAGCAGAATTCTTGAAAACAAAACCGCCCCTTATTAAAAGCTGGGCGTTATTCGCCTCCTCATCAGTCGGCACTTCTCGAAGTGTTTTTGTGAATAATTTCGATAACTTCATATATTTTAATTTCTAACCCTACGAACTTTTTGCGTCGTGAGCCTAACAAGTTCAGCATTATACTCGTTATTAAAATATGACTGTGGATCTTCAATCTTCATAGCGTCACCAAATGAATATTCCTCTTGGGTTTCCCTTCTAAACAAACGTATAAGTTGTTCCAAGGCATCGCTGGCCGAAAACTGATCATCCTCAAAACTTTTTGACTTCCCAATATCTCCTTTCTGTCTCCTTTCGTGCTCTGCTATGGTTTCAACTGAATCCAAGTCGACTATCCTACCATCAAGAGTTAAATTATGTGCTGTGACATACCCATTGACCCATTTATTATAATGCATTCTAGCCATATTTATAGCGGTTGTGATTATAAGCCAGTCAAAATAATCGTTATTGGTAAATTTATCCGGTTCTATGTTCAGCTCTTGTGCTACAATATTTTTCGCATCGGATAATAATCTTGAAGACTTATATGCTCGTAAAAAGTCTCTTCCCCGCAAATCATCAATGACATCATGTATACGAGACCTAACGCCAAAAGCCCTAACTTCAATTACTGGTTCATCTTTCTCCGATAGAATTCCTATTTTTTTGGCTTCAGCAATGCTGATTTTATTACCATTGTTATCAATAACTTCTTTTAACTCAAGTATGGCTATTACCCTATGAGTTCTTATTCCAGCTTTTAAAAATTTTTCAGAAAAATTGATATCCCGCCTAATAAGTTCTTCATTCACAATTCCAGTAGTTCCCTTAAAGGAGCTAAAGCTTGATCCTCCAGATATTCTGTCATGAGATTCTACTATTGGTCCAACCTTTTTTACGCCCCTATAATAATCCCCTATAACGTATCCCGTTCCCTTAAGGTCAATGTCCCGATATAAGCGACCCTCTTTATCGCTAAATATAACTCTTCCTAATATTCCCGACCTTGTATGAGAACCGGACACTTCCAGATTATAAGTACTTTCGCCTTTTTGAGGATTAGGTGTTAAAAACATTCCCAAGCGAGAAGATTCTCCCACCTTAAGATTAAAGGGTAAATTCATCTTGTTATTAACCCAGCTGACTTCATTAGCCACCTCTATTGCTGGCAGTGTCTTTCTATCTTTTTTTAACTCAACACCTCCAATCCCAACCGGTAATCTTCTCTCTTCGACTTCTTGCGGTTTTCTTACAACGTCAGTTGAAACATCGGCTTGTTCTGAAATTTCTTTTTTCATACCGTAAAAAATTTAGTTATGTCCTTGATTGTGACATAGATCATTAATGTAATCAAAAGCGCGAAACCGATGCCGTTAAGTGCCGATTCTATTTTTTTATCAATCGGTTTGCCTTTTACTTTTTCGACTAAAAGCATGGCCGCTCTTCCGCCATCCAAAGCTGGAAACGGGATAATATTAAGAACAGCCAAGTTCACCGATATAAGGGCCACAAATTGCATTAAATAACTGAACCCGACTCTAGCCGCTTGGCCGGTAACACTAGCAATACCAACCGGTCCTGAAACTTCTCCGATCAGCCTGCCGTCAGTCACCAAAGTTTTAAATAAAACATAATAACCATAAGCAGTATTGGTAGTTAGAATTAAAGTGTCATTGGCTCCTCGCCAGACTGCTTCATACCAGGGATAAGAAACAACTCCGGTCAAAGCCATAGCAATACCCATACTGCCTTCACCAGGAGGCGGATTTAGTCTTGCTTGTATTTCTTTTCTGACAAGTTCTCGGCCATTCCTGATGATAATGGTTAGAGTTTGACCCTTATTTTCCGAGGTGAATTTCTGAACTTCCTCGGTAGTTTTAGTTTCTAATATAACTCCGTCCTTTTCAAAACCCACTATCTCATCAAGAATGCTCAATCCCGCCTTTTCGGCCGGACTTTCAGGAACAACTTGGATTATTTGAATCTTCTTGTCTCTAGCTGAAAGGGCTATGGCCTCGTCGAATAAACCGATCCTAAGCCCAAAGAAATTTCCCAAAGTAAGAAGAAGTACAGCAAATAGAAAATTCATAACCACGCCGGCAATAATTACTCCTAATCGAACAGAAATAGGTCTAGAGCCAAAACTTCTAAGCTTATCTCTGTTGTCCCCATCCTCGCCAAATATTTTCACAAATCCACCAAATGGTATTAGGTTAATTGAATACACCGTCTCTCCCCTTTTAATCCCAAATAATTTAGGCGGGAAGCCAAAACCAAATTCTTCTACTTTCATTCCCGAACGTCTGGCCACAATAAAATGTCCCAGCTCATGAACAAGAACCAAAACCCCCAGCACCGCCATAAAAATTAAAAAAGTAATCATTCTAGTTTACGACATCAGCTCCTGTTCTTTCTTTTTAGCCAGCTCATCAAATTTCCTATTTACATCGTCGATCATTTTTTGAAGTTCTTCTTTGGCTTTATGAAGATCATCTTCTCGAGCTGTTTTGGCGCGAACCTCGGCCTGAACTTTTTTTAAAATATCTTCTCGAATCTGACGTGTCTTAATTCTAGCCTCTTCTATCTTTTGATTAAGCAATTTGATCATTTCTTTCCTTCTCTCCTCCATCAACGGTGGAATATTTACTCGAACCCCATTACCGTCTGACATTGGAGAAAACCCAGAGCCGTGATCTCTGATCGCCTTTTCAATAAGAGGGATAGTGGCTTTATCCCATGGCTGAATAGTTATAGTTCTAGGCTCCGGGGTCATAATAGTTGCCAGTTCCTTGATGGTTAGCTTTGAACCCATATATTCAACAGGGATATTTTCTACCATTGCCGAATTCGCTCGCCCTGTTCTGATCGAAGCAACTTCGTTCTTGGCCCGCTCAAAAGCGGCGTTGAAATCCCCCTTACGTTGGTTAATGAGAGTCTTATAATCCATAAATAAATTATATCATCGTTTATAAAATAAAAAAGGCCGAGTCAGACTCGGCTTCTCGAGCTAAGCTTGGCCATCAATTTCCATCTTTAGTTCTGGGTACTGTTTCGTCTCGCTTACCCTCCTCCGAAAGAACATTATAACTTTATTAAACTAACGGGATACACTTTAGTTGTCAATAGCATATCTTTATAATTTTTCTAAAAATTTTATTATAAAATCTTCCCTTATAAACTTGTCTTATAACTGTTTCGTACGAAATTATTATGAGACAATATAAAATTCACAAGCTAAAATATCCTAAATATTTAAGTCAACCGCAACTGCTCTTATCCTTCTAACCCCCGCTGAAACCGCCTCTTCTTTGGTAATTTTTATTTTGCCAACTTCAGCGGTATGTGAAACATGGGGCCCGCCGCAGAATTCACGAGAAATTATTTCATTTGTTTTTAGATCAAAAACTGTATAGATAGAAACGGTATCACCATATTTCTCCCCGAACATTCCAATAGCTCCAAGTTTACGAGCTTCATCTTGCGACATAACTTCTTTTTTAACTTCCAGATCTCTTCTTACCCATTCATTAACCCTATCTTCAATTTTATGCTTATCTTCATCGGTTAATTTTTTATCATGCGTAAAATCAAAACGAGTTCTTTCTTCTGTGATGTTACTCCCCTTTTGCCAAACATGTTTTCCGAGTACTTCTCTCAGAGCAGCATTAATTAGATGTGTGGCGGTATGTAGTCTAATTATTTTTTCCGAGTGAGAAGCTAATCCGCCCTTGAATTGTCCGGCAGATGCAGTCCGAGATAACTCCTGGTGTTTTTTGAATTCCTCTTCGAACTCTTTTTCGTTCTCGATAGATCCTAGTTCTTTGGTTAGCTCAAGTGGAAAGCCATGGGTTTGGAATAAATCAAAGGCTTCCTTGCCAGTGATTGATTTCTTATCCCCCAGAATTTTTAATCCTGTCTGAAGGGTTTTTCTAAATTTAGATTCTTCCCTTCTTATTTCATCCATAATTCTATTTTTATTTGAAAATAGTTCAGGATAGAAGTCGGAATAGTAGTTGATAGTTATTTCTGCCACTTCATGAGTAAACAGGTCATCTATTCCAAATTTCTTTGTATATGTTACAGCACGGCGAATGAGTCTCCTTACAATGTATCCCCTGTCTTTATTCGAAGGAATAACCCCATCTCCAATGAGAAAAGTGGCTGCCCTGATGTGGTCAGCTATTATTCTCTCCGATCGGTCATCTAATTTAGTCGGAAACGATCTTATCTTTTCTATGATTCTGGAGAAAGAGTCTATTTTGAAGACATCAGGATGGTCATTGCTTGCCGCGGTAATCCTTTCTAGTCCCCCTCCAAAATCAACATTTTTTTGACTGAGTTTTTCAAACGATCCATCGCCTCTCTTCTTATACTCCATGAAAACATTGTTCCCTATCTCCATAAACTTTCCGCAATCACAATTCGGATGGCAATGTTTTCCGTAATTAGAGTTGTGCTCCACTGATTCAAAACAATAAAATATTTCCGAGTCCGGACCACCTGGCTCCCCTGAAGGCATGTTTTCTGGAACGCCTGCCCTGGACCACCAATTTTTCTTTGAATCGTAAAAAAATATTCTGCCTCCTTGCATTCCAAGCTCCCCACCTTTTTCTTCCGTTAATAACTCAACATCTTTTGCATCGATGCCCTTTTCTGCGAATAAACTTTTCCAGATTTCTGTTGATTCAGTATCTTTCGATATTCCATTAGAGCTATCTCCAGCAAAAACAGTCACATAAATTTTATTTGGGTCTAGTCCAATCTCTTTTGTTAAAAATTCAAATATCCAAGCCAGTTGTTCCTTTTTCCAGTAATCTCCAAGTGACCAATTACCTAACATTTCGAAAAAGGTCGTATGTCTATTATCTCCAACTTCATCAATATCTTCGGCTCTAAAACTTTTTTGAGAGTCAGCAATTCGCGTTCCGAGGGGGTGCTTTTCACCTAGAAGATAAGGGATCATTGGTTGCATACCTGAACCGGTAAAAAGAGTGGTGGCGTCGTTTTCTGGAACTAAAGGGGATGAGGGAACTATTTTATGTCCCCTTTCTTTGAAGAAGTTCAAAAATTTTTCCCGGATTTCAACCTGTTTCATAAGCTTCTTTAATTTACCAGAATACACGTGTTTCTACAATTAAAAAGAGCCCTAAAGGGCTCTAATTTCATTTTCTCCTGTTTCTTACAAGAAAAAGCTCCTCTTGGAGTTTTCTTATCGTTTGACCGCAAAGAATAGATCTCTGTTCCATCCTCACCAACCTACTTACTAATTCTCTTTCTCGTTTTTCAAGCTCTTTCTCTCGACCCTTAAGCCTCTTAACTTCTTTTCTCAATTTTCTTATGAATCTCAGGGCTAACCCTCTGGAAAAATCCCTTATCATATCTGACGCTCCAGATTATAGTAGTGGACGAAAGACTCACTGCATTTTACTTTTTTATAAGAATTTGTCAATATCTTGAGTAAGCTTTTTAAAAAATGGGCGTAAGAATCAAGCATGATACTGACTCCTTCTTATTCTAGAATTAATATCCTACGCCAAGATCACATAGATGCGGCAATATGCATACTGTCTATATTCGAAGACTTATACAAGCTTAGCGGTTTAACAATGCCAGAGGAAGTCAGAAGATATGAAAATTTCTCCGAATTAAAAGATAATCTAAAACGCTGGTTTACTGATCCTCAGATAGATATAGTCAAAAAATTCCAAATAGTCACCGATGTTATGCAAAACCCTGATACAATTTTTCTTGTCGGAGAAAACCATGTCAGAGTTAGGCAGGCTCAGGGCATAAAATATATTGATGCGACCTTTGCTCCAGAATATTGCGTGCGCGGTGATAAAAAGTCGAAAGCCAGATTGACAGTAAAAGAGGCAATCGCTTCGATGATCGAGGGCATAAAAAGCGGGGAAAGAAAATATCCCGGCATCGAAGTGAATATCATCTGCGCCGTAGATCGCTCCAACACACCTGAGCGAGCCGTTAAGCTAGTTGATATTTTTAGTGAATGTGACAGGGATTACATAGTGGCAACTGACCTTGTCTGTGATGAGGCCGGCCATCCACCCGAAAAACATACTCCAATGTATAAGAGAGCAAAAGAGCGTAATCTTCCAAAAACTTGTCATGCAGCAGAATGGGTTAAGAACAGACCGCATGAAGAAAAAGTAACTTACGAACAGATAAGTAGAAATTTTCAAGAAGATCTACCCGATCGTCTTCGTAATCTGCGCACAGCCCTTATTGAATTAGATGCTAACTTTATAAATCATGGCCTCGGTTTGCCTTTTGACAAAGAACTGATGGAATTCATGACAGATAAGAGGATCGGGGTTTCCGTTTGTCCAGGAAATTATATTGCATCAAGGTTAGTTCCCGAAATTGGAACCATAGGCATTCCGATTATGCTTGAAACAGGAGTGCCAGTTACTTTAGATATAGATGATGATCTAATTTTTGATGACATCAGAAAAGTCATAAAAATGACTAATCTCACTAAAGATCAATTACAGCAGCTTAATAGAAATGCCCAGGAAACTAGATTCGGAAATAGAAAACCAATATCTGTAAATATTACTCCGTCGTTATAAAATCGAGTTTTTTAATTTATTTAGGGGGACTAGAGAGAGTTGAACTCTCGCCCGCAGTTCCACAAACTGCTGTGCTAACCGTTACACCATAGTCCCCATCACCTTAAAATTCCTATTTATTCTATCATTTTTTTCAAGATTGGTAAAGATTCTTTTGCTCTATTTCTATTCTTCCCCGTACATGTTGACAACTCACCCTACCTAAAGTATAATAGAGGATATTTCTTAAGAAAGGATCGGAAAGTTGATCGACCAGGCAACACTGATAAAAATCCGATTGTTATTTAAAAAGAAGTTGCTTTATCTTATAGAAAAGCGGGAAAAAGAATTATTGGAGAAAGGCCTGTATATTCCCAGACTATTGATAATAGAGATGGTGGCCATGATTCTCCAGAGAGAACTCCTTAACACAGTAGTCCGACCGGATCTCTATACATTACACAGTGAAGGGGAATTAAGCTATCGCAGACAGATAGCAATAACCGTAATCCAAGAAATGGCAAAAGAGACGTGGATGAACCCATAAATAAGCTTTCAATAGTGCGGCAAATTAAGCCGCTTTTTTGTTTATAAAATTAAGCTTTCTTTAATAACTTTTTAAGAGTACTTCTCATAGTGTCATATATTACCGGCAGTTCAAGGTAATCTATAAAAATCGCAACCCAAGCTAACCAGAAAGGTAGAATAGTAGATTCTCTATGACCAAAGGAATCAATTACAAACTCATCCGTAATCCAAAAAAGATGCAGCCACTGACTATTAATTAGTAAGATAAAAGTTAGATTCTTTTTCACACTTCCCTCCTTGAGAGCATAAAAATACAAAAGAGTTCCACTGATGAGAGCTGGGATCTCAAAATAATCGGCGATGATCAGAAGAAATTGATAAGATTCAGACGGATTAAAAAACGGATAGCCTAAGAACTTTTCAGCGACGACATGAGTTGTAAGCCAGAAGAGATGCAAAATCTGCCAACCAAAAAGCACAGCAACAATCGCTTGATTAAGCAGCAGATTTTCTTTGTACCAACTCCAGAATTTTTTGACCATAACTTGTCGGAGTGCCGAGATTCGAACTCGGACTAAAACGTCCCAAACGTCTCGTGCTACCGTTACACTACACTCCGTATTAACACATGTTATTTATACTTTCTTAATCACCGACTTATACAAAATAAATCCGAATATCTATAGCTTTGTCCTATTCATGACAGACCCTCATTATACATCAAATTTGCTCATTATAAAACCCCGCTCTTTCTAAAAATTAGAGTAGGAGCGAGGTTAAGAATAATTTTAGCAGAGTTTATCAATCGATAAATGGTGCTATCATAATCAATATCGCCAGAATTATAGACAGTATCGGGTCCAGAATATTTATCTTCCAAACCAATACGCCGATAGCTCCAAAGATTACAACGACTGAACCTCCAGCATCAACCAACATATGGCGAGACAATAACTTTCTAAGAACAGAACAATTCTCATCCCCCCTTCTTTTAAGTATCAGAAATGAATATATATTGCCTATTAAACCTAGGGTCGCTACAAGAAAAAACCAAAAATCAATTCTTAATTCCGGCGGATTACTAATTCTAGCCACGGCTTCATAGACTATAACCCCAGCCACAATAAAAAATAAAGAAATGCTTATTTGAACTGAAATTTTTTTAACTCTATTTTTTGATATCCCTGGAATATGCAGTTCGGGAATATAAGATATTAGCGGTGCCAATGTATCTAAAAACAAATGAAAGCTATCGGATAACATTGCCCAACTCCCAGAATATAAGCCTATTATCAACTCCCCGATAAACATCAGAAAATTTATTTTTAAGACCGCCAGGAAGCGGTCTTTGTCAGTATTATAACCGCCTCCCATTAGCTACCTCTTGATTGTTAAAGATTGCCCTTAGTCTACTATTTATCGACATAAAGGCAAATTTAGGATATAATTATATAAAATTTCCCCTCGTAGCTTAACGGATAAAGCAGAGCTCTTCTAAGGCTTTGATGGGGGTTCAATTCCCTCCGAGGGGACAATGAATAATAAAAACTATTTCGCTAGAGGTAGTTTTTATTATTCCATCCTCTTCTTTAGCGTCAATCCTAAGTAAGTCGAATGCATTGACAAAACTGTATAATATTATAATAATATACCGATCCTGATTTCGATAGGAACCAAAAATGGCTAAAGAAAGAGTTCTTTTAAAATTCAGCGGAGAAAATATAAGCGGCGAAGGAAAAAGCGGACATTCAAGAGAGTCTCTTCTCTCTATCACCGGTGAAATAAATTCTGTTGCCTCAAGATATGAGATAGCTGTTGTCGTCGGCGGAGGAAATGTCGTCAGGGGCTCACATTACAAAAAAGAAGTATCGGACAGAAATAATATTACTCCTGATCTTATGGGTATGGCAGCCACCATAATTAATGCTCTTGCTCTCCAAGATTTTTTGGAGGGAGAATTCAATCTGGATACTAGGGTTATGAGTGCCCAAAGAAATGAATGGCTATGCGAGCCCTACATTATGAGGAGGGCCGTCAGGCATCTTGAAAAAGGTCGGATTGTTATTCTAGCTGGAGGCATGGGAGTCCCCAATCTTTCGACCGATTCAACTATGATTATGCGAGCGGAAGAATTAGAGATCAAGTATGTTTTTAAGGGTACAAAAGTTGATGGTATCTATGATAGAGATCCTCGCCAGCATCCTGATGCACACTTTATTCCCAAAATAGGATATGCAGAATACGTCCAACGGAAACTTAAAGTCGTTGATCCTAATGCGGTAAATAAGGCCGAAGAATTTAATACAAAAATCAGGGTCTTTAATTGTTTCACGGCTGGCAATCTTGAAAGGGTTCTCAGAGATGAAGGTATTGGCTCAATTATTTCCTAAAATATTTTAACAGCTCGACAAGCTGTTTTTTAATTTTTAAACCCAGTAGTGAATTTTCCGATAATTTAATATGTGACCAAGTCGCAGTCGGAAAATTCACTACTGGGTAAACTTGCAAAATCCCAAAAAATAACTTAATATCAAGGCCATAAAAGGAACCTTAATAATCAAACGGGGTCGGAATTGAAAAAACTCTTCAGATTAAGCTTCTGGCTTGATTTACCTGTAAAAATATGTGATCTAGCAAAGAGATTGACCTCTCGGTTTTTTGGAAAAATATCGGCTTGGAATAAGTGCTTAGAAAGGAAAACGGGCAAACTAATCGTTAGGGCTTTCTATATATTTGTTATCTTCATGTTCATGCCCTTTATTTGGTATTTCTATATTGATAAGAGCAACATGCCAAATATCGATGTTTTCCTTAATGGTGCTCCTTCAGTCGGACAGATCTATGATACTGACGGAAAAGTAGTTATCCAGCTAGCAAAGGAATATAGAAAAATCGTTCCTTTCGAAAAAATCCCTCCCCATATACGCAGTGCGATTTTAGCAGCGGAAGATACGAGATTTTTCAACTATTGGCTTAACCACGGAATAGATTACATAGCAATAGCCAGAGCAATAATTGTTAATGGGGCTCACACCATATTAACCTCTATCACAGAGAAAAGGAGCTTCGATTTCGTCGCTGCCGAAGGAGCCTCAACCATAACTCAGCAAACAGTCAGGTTATATTTTCTTCAAGGTATTACTAAGAAAGAGAACAACAACCAACTCATCTTTAATAATTTTGCCAACAGAATGCTGGCCAAGCTCTTCGAGGTTAAGGAAGTAAATAAAATATCCAGAAAGATCATCGAAATAAAATATGCAATTTGGCTAGAAGCTGAAATGACTAAAATCTATGGCTCAAGAGCCGAAGCAAAAAAACAGATATTCATCCGCTTCACCCCTTATCTTGGCAATGGACGCTACGGTTTCGAGACCGCCTCTGAATATTATTTCGGAAAACATATTTGGGAGCTAACTCCAAATGAAACGGAAAAAGCCGCTCTCCTTGCCGGTATGATAAAAAATCCTGCCCTTTATACGCCTAAACCTAATCAAACAAAGGAAAGATCTAGAATCCAACTAGTAAGAAGGAATAAAATTTTGGCCAGAATGGCCGAAGACAACTATCTGAACAAAAAGACTAGCGATGGAATGATGAAAAAACCGGTAGAAATTACCGTCAGAAATGAACCAAAAACGATCGCTCCGTCCGTAGTCAATGACATTCTTAAGGAGGTCAGAGCTAACGGTTTCGAGGGCGAAGATATTTTTCATGGTGACATACAGATAAAATCAACCGTCAACCTGGAAATACAGAAAATAGTCAATGAAGCTCTTGAAAAAGGCCTTGAAGCTTATGAAAAAAGGCACCCCGATCAAAAAGGATTGGTTCAAGGATCAGTTGTTGTTCTAAAAAACAGCGATGCGGCAATTTTAGCCATGGCTGGCGGCCGTCAATTTTATCAAGGCCAGAGATATAAGTATAGCGATCTGAATCGAGTTAAACGAGTTAGGCAAGCCGGGTCTGCATTCAAGCCTTTTGTTTATCTAACCGCCTTCATGAATGGCTGGAAGCCTAGTGATATAATCTCTGATTATCCCATTTCTGTATCAATGGGCTATGGCCGGAGACGACACTATATCCAAAATTATGATGGTAATTATATTGGTCCTGCCCCGCTAGAAGTAATGCTTTATAGATCAAGAAATGCGCCGACAGTCAGTCTCACTCTAATGCTGGGCGATGGTAAAAAAAGCGGCATGGAAAAAATTGCCGAAACCGTGAAACTACTTGGAATTAATAGCGAACTTCATCACGATACTGACCATAGAGGTAAAGTAGTTTATTACGTTACCTCTGCATTGGGCGCTTCGGAAGTAAACGTTCTTGAACTTGCTAACGCTTACAGGGCAATGGCCTCTGGCCTCTCAGCCGAACCCTATATGATACGAGAGATAACAGATCGTGACGGAAATATTTTGTTCGAGAGAAAAGATGCCATGAAGCCTTTATCGATAAATAAAAACGCTCTTAGGATGCTCCAATCATCTCTCCGTAAGGTTGTGACCCATCCCGGCGGTACAGCTTATTCTTTGACTGTTCAGAAATTTCCAGTTCCAGTAATGGGAAAGACCGGAACGACCAATGATTTTAGAAACGCCCTATTTGCTGGTTCTACTTATGGATCTAGTGGAATTACAGTTGTTACTCGTATAGATTTTGATGATAATAGCCAGCTCGCTCCCAGAGAAACCGGTGCCTTAGCCGCCCTCCCGGTATTTAAAGAAATAGTTCAAAAAATATACAAAAGTGATTTAGCCGGACCGATGCCTCAGTTCCCAGAAGATATAGAACAATCTATAAGTATATCCGTTCCATAGAGAACGGATATTTTATTTATAAGGATAATTTTACCAAACTTTTCGCCAAAGGCTCCATTATCTTTTCCAAAATCTCTTGATCTGAGAATTTATCACCTAACTCCCTCAATGTATTCTTTATCTCATTTTCATTTAATTCTTCCCAGGGATTAAATTTCAGATGTTTTTCTAATTCGATGATCGGATCAATTACCTTATGTTCCAAATCCACTTTTATACATTTAACTTCAAGCGCCCTTCCTTTGCCTAAACCTCCCGGGCAGTCTAATAAGCATTGATAAACTTTTTCAATGAGATTATAATTAGTCCAGTTATTTAACAGAGATATAATAGAGACGAAGGGAATTCAATGAGAATGCTGTTTCTTGTTCTGTTTATAGTTTCTTACTCTTCTCCCGCATTAGCTCAGAAAAAAACCATAGATAAAAAGTTCATATTGGCTAATGGCTTCATGGTTTCAGGAATTATTTTTGATGTGGAGTCCACATATCTATGCACCTCAACTGGTAAGTGTAGAGAAGCAAACCCTCTTATGCGGCCGTTGCTAGATAAGGGAAGACCTACGATGTATGCAGTTCAGGGCGCTTTTGCTGGCTTAATTATTTACTCTAGCTATGATTTAAAAAGGGGAGGTAGTAAAATATGGTGGTTACTACCAGTTATAGTAGGAACTGTCCATGCTGTTGCAGGTGCAAATAACATGAGAATTTTCATAAATATAAGCCGCTGAAAAGCGGTTTTAAAATTTGATTCTGTTTCAACGGCAATGTCTACTCGGAATCTCTGTGGTAAATGTTTCTCTTTTTCTGTAAGACCGTGGATGCCATCTACAACTAATTTGTCAATAAAGATTTTGTACATAGCTTC
>Ga0209541_10009555_pt1 | contig 15699 bp, 18 predicted proteins | sample RifCSPlowO2_01_FD_184027 | JGI IMG/M metagenome (GOLD analysis project Ga0209541, IMG submission 184027) | Groundwater microbial communities from Rifle, Colorado - Rifle CSP2_plank lowO2_0.1 (SPAdes) (version 2) | ecosystem: Environmental > Aquatic > Deep subsurface > Groundwater | place...
CCCGCCACGGTCAGTGATAATCGCCGAAGCCATTTTCATAATCGGCTCCCAGTCGGGATCGGTCATCGTCGTCACGAGAATTTCGCCCTGCTTAAATTCCTTTATCTGCCGCGGATTCATGATGACCCGCATCGCGCCCGTCGCGACCTTGGAGCCGACTGAGATGCCACGCACGAGCTCCTTCCCCTGGCCGGTGACTTTGTATTCAACGAGTTTGGAATAGTTACGCTCGGCTTGCACGGTCTCGGGCCGCGCCTGCACGATGTAGAGCTCGCCGGTCGTGCCGTCCTTTGCCCATTCCATATCCATCGGCACCCATGTCTTCGCGCGCTCGGAGTAGTGCTTCTCAACGAGAGCACCCCAGCGAGCGAGCTCTTCTATCTCTGGCTCGGAGAGAACGAAGCTCCTTTGTTCATTTGCCGATGTCTTTACTGTTTTGGTCTGCTTGATGCCGATTTTCCCGAGAGCGTAGAGCATCTTCTTATTTTTCACGCCGAGCGTTTTGCCGATAATGGGCGATTTCACTTTGCCTATCTTCGATTTCATAACGAGATATTCGTCGGGCGTCACGTGACCTTGCACAATGAGCTCGCCCAAGCCCCATGTGGCGTTGATAAGGACCAGATCGCGGAAGCCGCTTTCAGTATCGACGGTGAACATCACGCCGGAAGCGCCCTTATCGGAGCGCACCATCTTCTGTACGCCCACCGAGAGAGCGATCTTAGTGTGCGCAAATCCTTTATCAGCGCGATAAGAAATCGCGCGGTCGGTGAAGAGCGATGCCATCGCCCACACGGTCGCGGTGACGACGTCTTTGCCACCGCGAATGCCGAGATAGGTCTCATGCTCGCCCGCGAAGGACGCGCCCGGCAAGTCCTCGGCGGTCGCGGAGGAGCGCACAGCGACGTCGACGTTTTTGCCATATTCCTTCTCCATTTGCGCATAGGAATCGAGAATGGCCTTCTCGAGATCGGTGGGGAAGGGCGTCTTGTACATCGTGTCGCGCACGAGTTTCGCGCATCGCGAGAGTTCTTTCAGATTCTTGGTATTCAGACCAGCGATCGTTTCCGAAATGAATGCATCAAGCCCCGTCTGTGCTAGATAGTAATAGTATGCCTCGGCAGTAACGCAGAATCCTTGGGGCACGCGGACGCCCTGCGGGACGAGTGCCTTGATGAGTTCGCCGAGCGACGCATTCTTGCCGCCGACCTGCGCGACATCGTCCATACCGATGTCGCGCATCCAGAGAATGTGTGGGGTCTTCATATTAGGTCTTTATAGCAATAATAAGGTCGGAAACGTTTGATCCCGTGTGGCCGGTGTTGAGAAAGTCTCCCGTGGTAGTAAAGAAATCGTAGCTCGTATGCGCCGAGAGATGTTCCGATATCGAAAGATTCCGCTGTTCCGCATGCTCGCGCGTCACCTGGTCAGCGATCGCACCCGCGTGATCGCTGTTATCGTGCCCGTCTGAAGCAAAGGGAAGTATGATCTCATCGACGCGGACATCGTCGAGTGTCGCGAGCGCCATTTCTTGATTTCGCCCTCCCTTGCCGTGCTCCTCTCCGAGTGTGACAGTGCTTTCTCCCGCATACAGAAACGCGCTCCTCGACGGTGCATCGTGCAGCTTCGCCGCGACGCTGCGCCCAATGTCCCGTGCTGCGTCCGCGAAGTGTTCGTCGACGACCGTCGCCGCGTAACCAAGTCGCGCCGCTTCGGCGCGCATCGCGTCGAGTGCATCGCGGCCGGTCACGAGGAGCAGATTCGTCACGCGTTCGAAATACTTTGACTCCTTCGGTGTCTCGATGAATGCCACTCCTGCGGGCGGCTGTATCTCATAGTGTGCGAGAACCGCGCGCGCGTCAGCAACGGTCGAATCATCCTGCGTCGTTGGTCCCGAGGCAATGTATTGGAAATTGTCGCCCGGCACATCCGAGATGATGAGGCCGATTACTTCGGCGGGGTACGCGGCCTTCGCCAACCCGCCACCGCGCGCTTTCGAAATATGCTTCCGCACAGTATTCAGCTCTTGGATTGATGCGCCGTGCGAAGTAAGCTCGTCAAAAAGCGTCCGCTCATCGAGACAGGTCATCGGGGCGTCGTGGAGACACAAGAGCGCAGAGCCGCCGCCCGAGATAAGCATGAGCACAAGATCGTCCTCGCGGCACTGCGACAGGAACCCGACGATGCGTTCGGTCGCGCGCCTGTTCACATCAGAGGGCTCCGGGTGCGTGCCGATGTATGTTTCTATTTTTGTAAGGCCGCCCTCCATGGCGGACACGTCAAGCGCGACGCCGGCGGTCAAGCGCTCGCCGAGGAGCTGCTCAATAGTTCTGCCCGCGACGATTGCGCACTTACCGATACCGACGAAGAATACGCGGCGACCGGCGAGCGGATAACGCCGATCTTCGACAACAAGTTCCTCGTTCTCGATGCGCATCTTCCGCAGAATGGCGTTCTCAGTATTCACGTTCTCGTACCCGGCCTCGGCTATTGCCAGCGCGTCTTCGCGCTCTTTGATCGTCGCGAGCTCCTCAAAGTTCCGTATGATGTGCGACACCCTCCCATAGTACTGTGTTTCCACGCTCCGACCAACGTCATTATTCCCATTTGGTATACTGCGAGCATGAAAGGATATGTAACAAACATCGAAGAACGTGCACTCGCGAACGAGTATTTTCGCGAAGTGCTGTTTACCGATGCGAATCTGCAGCTGGTCGTGATGAGTCTTCTGCCGGGGGAGGACATCGGAGAGGAAGTGCATGAGCTCGATCAATTTATCCGCGTTGAAAAAGGGGAGGGGAAAGCGGTGCTCGATGGCGTCGAGCACGCCATCGCCGACGGCTCGGCAATAGTGATCCCTCGCGGCACATTGCATAACATCATCAACACCTCAGCGACCGAGCAGATGAAGCTCTACACCATCTATGCGCCGCCGAATCACAAAGACGGCACGACTCATAAGACCAAAGCCGAAGCCGAGGCGAACGAAGAACACTTCGATGGCACGACGAGCGAGTAGGCAGATATCTCACCGCAGGAGTTCGCGACGATAGAATAGCCGACGAAGTATCGATCGAGCGTAATAGTCAGCACCGATGTATCCGGCAACGCGGCGGGCGAGGACGAGTCCGAGCGCGAGGACAAAAAGTTGGGGATTGATGCTCGTAGTACCCGCGAGCAAGAAGTTAAGGTTCATAAAAAGGCCGAAGAACGCCGCAACGCCCGTGAGGAGTCCGAGAATAAGTGCGATACCAACAAGTAATTCGCCAACGGCAACGAGGTTAGACCACGCAGTCAACTGCGAGAGCACTGTGCTCTGAAGGAACGTAGCGTACCAGCTCTGTACGGCGGGGTGGGCGCCGCCGGTTTTCGCCAGCGCTCCTTGAACGAATCCTTGCAAAGATGCTCCGGCGCCTGTGCCGAACCATTCGGGATCTAGCACTTTATCCAACCCGGCAGAAAACCATTCCCAGCCGACATAGAGACGGACGACGAGCCAGAACGAGGCGCTTCTCGGATTGGCAAATAGGAAATGAGAAAGTGAAGAGACTTGGATTGTGTGAGTCATATTGCCATTGTAGAAGAGAATTGGAGCAAAGAAAGTTGAAGGTGTGGAGTACGGTACGCATTGTCTCCCGAGGTAGCTTTTGCTAGTGTTTGACTATAGCCCTCCTGCGCATAAAGCCTTGGAGGACAGGCCGGGATAGCTCAGGTAGTTAGAGCGAGGGACTCATAAGCCCTAGGTCGCAGGTGCAAGTCCTGCTCCCGGCACAAATTATCCCGACTAAGTCTGTTCTGGCACCAGAACTTTTTGATGCGTGAAGTGGTTATAGTCGGTATGATTGGGCAAATTTCACGCAACGTCTTCTTCCTCTGTCTGTATCCGTGCGCGATTCTCGTCCTCTTTTTCATCTGGAATAGCGGGCCACCTTCACCGCTTTGGTTCCAGTCGGCAGCGAGCCTGTTTGTGATTGGCCTCACGGCGTTTCTCACGTGGTTTGTCACGTTCGCCTACAAAACCTTCCGTAAGGACATCGTGGTGGTATAGGGGACAATTTCGGAAGTTTTTGCTAGGATAGCTCGTACGTACTTCCGTACGTAGATGCGGCTGTAGCTCAACGGTAGAGCGCTACCCTGTCACGGTAGAGGTCGTGGGATCATCACCCATCAGCCGCGCATCAATCAGAGAAAGCCGGGTTGGTGTCCGGCTTTTTCTGTCCCTAATGGCGCATCCGGGGCGTCGTCTCTCTTCATACCGAATACAGGAATGCATCAGTTATACTTCTTTCTTAATTTGAGGTGCCCGGTACTTACTACGTAATTGAAATCTATATGGCCAAGCCAGAAATGAAGAATTTCAGTGCGCCGGATGAGACAAGAACGCCGTCCAATGCGACAATTGAGGTGGTCAAAGTCGGTGGGAAGACCGTGATGAAAGCAACATTTCAACCCGGTTGGAAATGGTCAAAAGACATCAAGCCGACTGCAGGCACCGATGCGTGTGAGGTACATCACTTTGGATACCAAGCGTCTGGGATAATGCACGTGGTTGCGAACGATGGCACAGAAATAGAGTCAGGTCCTGGAGATATCATCGATATTCCTCCGGGACACGATGCGTGGATAGTTGGCAATCAACCCGTCGTGTTGATCGATTTCGGGGATATCGAGAGCTATGCAAAGTAGAAGACGGATTTTCTGCCCTATTCAACGGTAACTGATTTCGCGAGATTGCGCGGCATATCTATGGGAAGTGCACGAGAACGAGCAATATAGTACGCGAGGAGTTGGAGCGGGATGGTCGTGAGTATGGGAAGGAGCGCCTCGTGTGTTTCAGGAACCGATATAACTTCGTTCATTCCCTGTGGTGTGCTGCCCGTCGTAATTGCAATTATCTTTCCACCTCGCGATCGGATCTCTTCAATATTCGAGAGAGTTTTCTCATACACGCTGTCGCGCGGCATAAGGGCGATGGTAGGGAATTCTGGATCTATGAGCGCGAGCGGTCCGTGCTTCATCTCTCCCGCACCGTATGCCTCGGCGTGTACGTACGACACCTCTTTTAGTTTGAGTGCACCTTCGTAGGCGATTGGATACTGAAATTTTCTTCCTATAAAGAGGGCGTTTTGCATTCCGGCATATTTGGCGGCGATTTCTTCGATCTGCTCTCGTTCGCCGAGGATGCTACGCGCGTAGTCGGGGAGGCGAGTAAGTTCTTGAAGAATATTTGTCTCGGCCGTACCGTGGCATTGTTTCAGATAGAGAGCAATGAGCGCGAGCACAACGAGCTGTGAGACAAATGCTTTTGTTGAGGCGACCCCAATCTCAGGACCTGCATGATTGTAGACGCCAGTATCGGTTTCTCGAGCAATAGAGGAGCCGACCACGTTCACGACACCAAGCGTGAATATTCCGTGCCGCTTCGCTTCGCGTACTGCTTCGAGAGTGTCCGCGGTCTCTCCCGACTGAGAGACCGCGATGAGGATTGCTCCTTCCGGGTCAACGGTGCACCGCCGATATCTGAGCTCGGATGCAATCTCGGTCTCAACAGGTATTCCGACGATTTCTTCAATAAGAAGTTCACCTATGAGACTGGCATAGTAGGCGCTTCCGCATCCTGTAATGATAATGCGTTTCGTTTTTCTCAACCGTTCTTCAGCGTCGGCAAGGCCTCCTAAGTGCACGTGCGAGTTCTCGAGGTCGAGCCGGCCGCGAATTGCGTTCTCGATTACCTCCGGTATCTCCAAAATCTCTTTGAGCATGAAATGGTCGTGACCTTTCTTCTTAACTGATTCGATATTCCATTCGAGCGTCTCGATTCCTTTCTCGATCGGTGCTTGGGTCAGTGAAGTGATGGAATGCCCGTGGGAGGTAAGTACGGCCATTTCTCCATCATCGAGATATATCACTCGCCGCGTGTGGGGCAGAAGAGGAGTCGCGTCGGACGCGACATAATATTCACGATCGCCCATTCCTATGAGAAGCGGGCTCCCGAGACGAGCAACAACTATCTTATCTGCTTCTCGCGTCGACATAACCGCGATGCCGTAGGCTCCTCTAATCTCCGAGAGAGCCGCAGCCACCGCGGCCTCAAGGATCGGCAGTTCTCGATATTTCTTACCCACGAGCTGCGCGAGCGCCTCAGTATCTGTTTCTGAACGGAAGACGACCCCTTCTGCCTCAAGTGAGGCGCGAATCGCCCGATAGTTCTCGATAATGCCGTTATGAACGAGCCAGATGTTTCCTGTCGCGTCGGTGTGTGGATGCGCATTGTTTTCCGTGGGAGCGCCATGAGTCGCCCAGCGGGTGTGCGCAATACCGGCTGCTCCAATAAAATCTGACGGGGTGCAACTCTTAAGCACCGAGACCTTCCCGGCTCGCTTCAGGACGCCTTTGCCGGCTACGTAGATGCCTGCGGAATCATAACCGCGATATTCAAGCGCCTCGAGCCCTTCGATTAGAAAAGGAGTTGCATTTCTTTTCCCCACATAGCCGACGATGCCACACATGGTATGTACATATAGTACAACGACCCTCTTCATGAAAAGGATGCGTATCAGGTATACTGGAGCCAAGCCATATGCTTAGCGAATTCAAGCAATTTCTGCTTCGAGGAAATGTCGTAGATCTGGCGGTCGGCGTTGTCATCGGTGCGGCCTTCGGCACCGTGGTGACGGCACTCGTTAGAGACCTCCTCACGCCGCTCATCGGCGCGATCGTGAAGACGCCCGATTTCTCAACCCTTTCTTTCACTCTGAACGGAAGCCAATTTATGTACGGCGACTTTATTAATACGATTATCGCATTCGTGCTTGTTGCAGCCGCCGTTTTCTTCTTCGTCGTGAAGCCGATGAACATCCTCACCGCTCGTGCGCGTAAGGAGCCGCCCGCAGACCCCACGACCAAGAAATGCCCGGAGTGCATGGGCGAGATTCCTCGGGATGCTAAACGCTGCAGGTACTGCACTCAGATAATCAGTTAGGGAAGGGAATGGACGTTTACTTGACTCAATACCCCTAGGGGGTATACTAGACGCGTTACTCAATGGTGATGCGCGATACATGAAACCAACAACGCAGAGACTTGTTCGACGCTTGAAGATAATCGAGGGCCAAGTGCGCGGGTTAGAGGAGATGCTCGCGAAAGATGCGTATTGCATCGATGTCATCACGCAGACCTCTGCGGTGAAGCAGGCACTCTCCGGCGTCGAGGATGTACTTATGGAGAACCACCTTAGGACATGCGTCGTCGATCAGGTGAAAAAGGGCAAGGAGCGCACGGCAGTCGGCGAGATACTGAAAGTGTATAACCTTAAGCGTCGCTAGTTCGACGCGCTCACCATAAATAATCATATGCAACTAACGCAAACCTATCGGATACGAGGCATGCATTGCGCTTCGTGCGCGAGCATTATCGAGAAATCACTGGGGAAGGTCGTCGGCGTCGGTTCTGCAGAGGTGAACTACGGCACTGAGTCGGCAAAGATATTATTTGATAAGACAAAGACGAATCCGCAAGGTTTGTCAAAGGTAATTGAACCGCTCGGGTATTCTCTCGTCATACCGAGTGCGAGCGATATGGGCATGTCAGAGAGCGAGCACGCGGGACATCTCGGATTAAATCAGTCCAAACGCGAGAAACTTGCTGAGCTCGCGGCAATGCGAACGAAAATCATCTCCATCATGCCGATGACCGTTATTGCGATCGTTATCATGGCCTGGGGAATCCTCGCAGAATTCGAGGTGGTGCGCGGTATACCCGAGACATGGAATACCTCATTTAACTGGCTACTTGCGCTCATGGCGACGTATGCGCTCTTCGTCGTCGGGAAGCCCTACCTCCTCGGCGTCTCACGATTCTTGCGCTACGGCAAGGCGAACATGGACACACTCATCGGCATCGGCACGTCGGCCGCGTTTGTGTACAGCATCATCGTGATTGCGTTCGCGGTGCAACTACGCGCGTACGTGAACGTCGACGTTACCTATTTCGACGTGGCGATTGTTGTCATCGCATTTATTACGCTCGGGAAATATCTCGAGACGCGCGCGAAGATTAAAACCGGCGATGCGATAGAGAAATTGCTCAATCTGCAGGCGAAGACGGCGCTCGTCCTTCGCGATGGCCGAGAAGTTGAAATACCGATTGGCCAGGTCGTGCATGGCGACCTGATTATCGTGAAGCCCGCCGGGAAGATTCCGGTGGACGGCGTTCTCACCGAGGGGACGTCCTATGTGGACGAATCGATGGTCTCGGGCGAGCCGATGCCCGTGAAAAAGATCGTGGGCGATTCAGTCGTCGCAGGGACGATCAACACCATCGGGTCATTTACCTTCAAGGCGACAAAAGTCGGTTCCGAGACAATGCTCGCGCGCATTATCCAAATGGTGGAAGAAGCACAAGGGAGCCGCGCGCCGATCCAGGCGCTTGCGGATAAGATCTCATCAGTGTTCGTCCCGATCGTTCTCGTTATTGCGTTTGTCGCGCTTGGCGTGTGGGTACTCGTCGGGGCGCAGTATCTTGGATTTTCGCAAGCGCTCTCCTATGGTCTCGTGTCGTTTGTCGGGATTCTCGTAATCGCCTGCCCCTGTGCTCTCGGCCTCGCGACGCCGACAGCCATCATCGTCGGCGTCGGCAAGGGCGCGCGCGAGGGCATCCTGATAAAAGACGCGGCGACACTCGAGAAACTGCACAAAGTGAACGTAGTGGTAGTCGACAAGACGGGAACCCTCACGCGAGGGAAGCCGGAGCTTGTGTCGTTTCAGAATCAGTCTGACAAGAGCGATGCCGATATCATCGTGATTCTTGCGTCGCTCGAAAATAAGTCAGAACATCCGATCGCGCACGCAGTCGTTTCCTATGCGAAGGAGAAGAATATTGGGCTGGTGCCGGTCGAGCAGTTTGACATGATCAAAGGGAAAGGGATTTCCGGCATGGTACATGGTGTGCAGTATCATGTCGGGAGCGCGAAGCTCGCCGCAGAGCTCGGCGCACCGCTCGCACCGCTCGAGAAGGATACGCGCGAGGGGAAGACGCCGGTGATTCTCGCCGCGGAAGGGAAGGTGCTCGCGATCGCGATGGTCGCCGACGCGATTAAGCCGGAAGCTATCGCTGCGGTAAAGGATCTCCACGCGCTCGGAATCACGGTCGTGATGCTGACCGGTGACGATAAGAACACAGCGCGATTCATCGCGGACATGGTTGGTATTGACGACGTGGTTGCAGAAGTTCTGCCCGAGGATAAGTTGAATAAAATAAAGGAGCTTCAGGCAGCGGGGAAAGTTGTCGCGATGGCAGGCGACGGAGTGAACGACGCGCCGGCGCTCGCGCAGGCGGACGTCGGCATCGCGATGGCGACTGGCACTGACGTGGCGATCGAGAGTGCCGGAATCACACTCTTGCACGGCGATATCAGCAAGCTCGTGAAGGCGATTCGTCTCTCGAAGTTCACGATGCGCGGCATCAAGCAGAATCTCTTTTGGGCATTCGCGTATAATGTAGTCGGCATTCCGCTCGCGGCCGGCGTCTTCTATCCGCTCTTCGGCTGGCTCTTGAACCCGGTCTTCGCGGGGCTCGCGATGGCAGCGTCGAGCGTGTCGGTCGTGAGCAACTCGCTTCGCCTCAAGTCGAAAAAGTTGTAGAATAGACCTATGTCTTTTATGAAGAAAATCGCCTTTCCGCTCATGCTCGCGCCATTTCTCATGGCGGCTTTCTTTGGCTTCGTTGCTATGACGTCTGGGCCGGACGGACGTATGCAGGGCGATTGCCCATTTTCTGCAACCGGAGTAACGCTCTGTCCGCAGAATGCGGTGGCGATTGCTATGCACCACATCTCTGCGTACCAATCATTTCTCAATGTGCCGACCGGGTTCGACCTAGTGGCACTCTTGAGTGCGCTCGGCGGTATCGGCATCGTTGTCGTGCTTATCGCGACGAGTCCTCTCGTGCCCTCCACTGTGCCAGTCTCCATATTGTACGAATCGCCGCCACCTATTTCATACAATCGGAAATTAGTTCGCTGGCTATCTCTTTTTGAAAATTCTCCGTCGTAGTACCGAGAGCACTTAAGAAGCTGCGGCTTTTTGGGTGCTCGCGACTCGCGTGCATTCGCGGGTCTTTTGCAAGAGGCGCTTACTCACTTGTTCATATCGCAATGAAATCAAACACACTAAGTATCATCGCCGTTATTCTTGTCATCTTCGTGGGATTATTCCTCTGGGGTTATGCCGGAAACGGCGCAACAACAGCATCGGTGCAAGGATCAACCGTAGCAGCGAATGCGGCTAGCGGGCTCACCGCTCCGGAAAAGTTCTACGACTTCGGCACGATCTCGATGAAAAATGGCAACGTTACCAAAGAATTCGTCGTGACGAATCCGACCGACAAAGACGTTACCGCATCTACGCTCGTTACCTCCTGCATGTGCACGGCTGCCTTCTTCGTTTTGCCGGATGGAAGCGCGAAAGGGCCGTTCGGCATGCCGGGTATGGGTTCAGTACCGCCGGTGAATGACGTTATCAAGGCGGGTGAGAGCCGCGCGATCCGCGTCATCTATAATCCAAACGCGCATGGTCCTGCGGGTGTCGGACAGATCGATCGATTTGTCACACTCACCGATGCCGCCGGCGCGGCAATTGAGTTCGAAATCAAAGCACTGGTAACACCGTAGACATGAAGCGGATCATTATTATCGGTATTCCCGTTGCAGCCTTCATCCTCGCGATTCTTGTTCTAAAATGGAGTCCGGCGACCTCAACGCTCATCTGGAATGTGAGCGAGAGCGGGACATGGCTCTTGCCGCTCGTCCTCGCCTCCTCGCTTCTTGACAGCGTGCACCCCTGCTCCTTCTCGATTCTGCTTATCACGATCGCGTTCCTCTTCGGCTTGCAGCTCACCCGTGAGAAAATTCTGAAGATAGGCGGTGTCTATATATTCGGCATCTTCGCTTCGTATTTTCTTATTGGGCTCGGCATCTTGAAGGTGCTGCATATCTTCGACACGCCGCACTTCATGGGGAAGCTCGGCGCGACGCTTCTAATCGCCTTCGGTATCATCAATCTCTTACAACGATTCTTCCCATCCGCTGGTCGGTGGATGCCGATCAAGCTCTCGATGCCGTCATTCACGAAACGGCCGATGGCAGAGCTCATGGAGCGGACCTCGATGGTGGCCGCATTCGGGCTCGGTGTGCTCGTCGGCATCTGCCAGTTCCCGTGCATGGGCGGCCCATATCTCATGGTCATCGGGCTCTTGCGCGATCAGATGACGTACACGGCAGGATTCTGGTATCTCGTGCTCTACAATGCGATTCTTATCATTCCCCTCGTGATCGTCCTCTGGTTCTCCGCGGATAAAGTCGTCGTGGATAAGTTGCAAGAATGGAAGCGCAACCATCTCTCCCGTGTACGGCTTATCGCGGGCATCGCGATGATCGTTCTCGGGGCGCTTATTCTCTTCATCTAACGCATATGATTATTACTATTGCGTCCATCTCAATTCTCGCCATCTCTGCTGTCGTATGGCTCGCGAACCGGGTCCTTCCGATCACGATTTGTCCGATTTGCGCCGGCGTGTTCCTCACGTGGGTCGGACTTGTCGGCGCGAACCTCACGGGTTATCCGGTCGATCTCGCTGTTCCCGCGCTCCTTATGGGCGGCACCGTGGTCGGCACTGCGTACCAATTCGAGAAGAAATTCGGCGGCGAGCCCTCAGGCGTGCGGAAGCTCTGGAAAGTGTTATTCATTCCCACCGGCTTCATCGCGGCATATGCCGTTCTCGAGCAGTCGTGGGTCGTATTTCTCGGCGTCGCGATATTCCTCTGCCTGATATCGCTCGCGCTCGCGTCTACAGTCCGCGCGAAGCCTGCAAACCCAGTGGTGCTGACTGATATCGAGCGGCGGATGAAAGATTGTTGCTAATGTAACCTCACGTATGGAAACTGAAAATAAATCGAGAACCGCCGAGGACATTGTGCGTGAATATTCGACGCCGCTTAGCATCGTGGCGGCGGGAGCGCTCATCGCGATGGTGATGTACGCGGGCCCGGCCACCCGCGGCGCCAGCTCGGGGCGAGGAGCAGATACTGAGAGCAGTCTTCAAGAGTTGGTAGTGCCTGCAGATGGCATTACGCTGCCGATTATCTGGGGCGATCTCGGCGCGCAAATGGTCGAGGTCGGTGCGATTGACGCGGCCAGAATGGAAGCGCTCTATCAGGACCGAGGCGGATTCCCGCCGGAATTTCGGAAGATGCTCGAGAAAAATATGAACGAAAAGATCGTCATCACGAGCACGAATTCCGGCTACCTACTGAATCTCCTTTGGGCGCTCGGCCTCGCGAACAAGAACCCCGTTCTCGCAGACACGACGGAGATGATGAACCCGGCTTACAAAGGAGCGGGCGGATTCGCCTCAACCGGCGGTTGGACACTCGCACAAGGTAATCCGATGAACCACTACAACATGCACACGCTCATTACGCTCACGGCCGCTGAGCAAGCGCTCGTAGATCGCGTGTCACGAAATATCTATCGTCCGTGCTGCAACAATTCGACGCATTTCCCGGACTGTAATCACGGGATGGCGATGCTCGGCTTCCTCGAGCTCATGGCTTCGCAAGGCGTGAACGAACAAGACATGTATAAAGCCGCGCTCGCAGTGAACTCGTACTGGTTCCCGGAAACGTACCTGACCCTCGCGACCTACATGCAGAATAAAGGTGTCGAGTGGAAAGACATCTCGCCGCAAGAAGTGCTCGGGAAGAATTATTCGAGTTCGTCCGGCTACGCAAACATCGCTTCGCAGGTAACCCTACCGGAGCAGGGAGGCACTAGCGGCGGATGTTCAGCATAGCGAAAGAGTATACTGTTGGGAGCGATTAGTAACCTAACGATACAGTATGATGTACGGACTCTATAACGACTATGGATGGGGCGCAGGAAACATGATGGGCTGGTTTGGCGGCGGCATCTTCATGATTCTCTTCTGGGTGCTGTTCGCCATCTTCGTCGTGTGGGTGGTGCGAGAGGTGGCGGGGAAAAATCTTCGTTCTGGTTCGCAGGCGCTCGATATCTTGAAGGAGCGGTATGCGAAGGGTGAGATCAACAAAGAGGAATTTGAATCGAAAAAGAAAGACATCTCATAAACAAAAATGGTAGAGTAGTGGTTCGAATGGAGAATCAAAATCAAACACACACCTTCCACGTGCACGGGATGCATTGCCAAGCGTGCGTACTCCTGACCGAGAGCGAGCTCGCGGACGTGGATTACATCGCGCGGGCGACCTCGACACTCGCTACTCGCACGGTCGAAGTGTGCGGCGACTTCGGCGACCGCACACGAGAGGAGATTGCGCTCGAGCTCTCGCAAGTGCTCGCGAAGCACGGCTACTCGCTATCTGTTGACCAACTCGAGCACGAAAAGAATTGGTCAGACTTCGCCGTCGCAGTGCCAATCGCGCTTCTCTTTGTCGCGGCGTTCGTGCTCCTCCAGAGACTCGGGATCGTGAATCTCGTAAACGCGGGCGACGTGACCTACGGTACGGCGTTTGTCGTTGGTATCGTCGCGTCGCTCTCGACCTGCATGGCGGTCGTGGGTGGTCTCGTACTCTCGATGTCAGCCACCTTTGCGCGAGAAGGGGACAAAGTGCGTCCGCAAGTCCTGTTCCACCTCGGGCGTCTCCTTTCATTCTTCATCCTCGGCGGCGTAATCGGCGCAATCGGTTTGGCATTCACACTCGGTACGACAGGCACCTTCGTCCTCGGTCTCCTCGTCGGCGTTGTGATGCTACTGCTCGGCGTGAACCTCCTCGACGTGTTCCCTTGGGCAAAGCGGCTTCAACCAGCGATGCCGAAGTTCCTCACGCGGCACGCGCTCGGCGTCTCGGAGATGAATCATGTCCTCACGCCGCTCCTGGTCGGCGTCGCGACATTCTTCCTGCCCTGCGGATTCACCCAGGCGATGCAGGTCTACAGTCTCACAACCGGCAGCTTCTTCTCCGGAGGTCTCACGATGTTCGCGTTCGCACTCGGCACGCTGCCGGTCCTCGCGCTCATCGGCATGAGCTCATTTAGCATCAAGAACGGCAGGAACGCGGGGATCTTCTTCAAGTCCGCGGGACTCATCGTGATACTCTTCGCCGTCTTCAACATCGTGAACAGTCTTGCGGTCATCGGGCTCATTTCACCCGTGTTCAATTTCTAGATAGTATTCGAAAAATGAAAGCAACCTATATAGCAATCACCATCGCTGCAGTGTTCATCGGCGGGGCACTCTTATTCGGCGCCGGTGGTTCGGGAGAATCGGTCGATCCTCCCGGGAACAATGTCAGCATTGTCGATGGCAAACAGATTATCGACATGCGAGCCAAAGGCGGCTACTCGCCGCGCTCGGTCACCGCGCGCGCGGGCATCCCGACCATTCTTCGTTTTCACACGAGTGGCACCTTCGACTGTTCGTCATCACTGCGCATCCCGAGTCTCGGCGTGAGCCGGTATCTCCCGTCGACGGGCACGACCGATATCACGATCGATGATCCGCAAGTCGGACCGCTCCAAGGGATGTGCAGCATGGGCATGTATCGATTCAGAATTAATTTTCAACAATAATCTCGCGGTGCGCGCAGTCTCGCGTGCTATAAATAGAAAACATGAACGGCTTTCATCACATGCGCGCGCGGGCGCGCCACACGAGGGGGCTCGAGCCATTCCCCGCCACGAACGCATGGAAACGTTCTCTCGACTATCTTATGTATGCCGTGGGCATCCTCGCGCCGCTCGCGCTCCTGCCGCAAATTCTCCAGATATATGAGTCGAAGAGTGCTGAGGGTCTCTCACTCTCGACATGGGTCTTGCTCGCGCTCTTTAACCTCTTGTGGGTGCTCTACTCGATGGTGCACAAAGACAAGCAACTCTTCATAGCGACCGCGTTCATGGTCGCCTTCCATCTCGCGATCGTCGTCGGCATTTTGCTGTATTAGTAGAGCTGACTTGTCCACAGGAGGTGCTTTACTAAATAGACTATAGCTGAGATACTAGCAATGATGGATAAGACATCGTTAGAGCGGTGGTACGTTCGCGACAAGAAATCTGTGCACGATATCGCTCAGGCATTTCGTTGTTCTGACGGGAAGATAAATTATTGGATGGAGAAACATTCCATTCCGAAGCGCTCAATTAGTGAGGCGATTTATACGATGCATAATCCGCTCGGCGATCCATTTGCGATCCAAGCTCCAAAGACAAACAGAGATTCATTCATTCTTGGTCTTGGTCTTGGCCTCTATTGGGGTGAAGGTACGAAAAGGAATCTGGGGCAGGTTCGGCTTGGCAACACAGATCCGTATCTTGTGCGTTCATTCATTCTATTTTTACGAAATGCATATGGTATAGATGAATCACGATTGCGCTTCGCGCTCCAAATCTTCAGTGATATGGATCAGGGGAAGGAAGAACGATTCTGGCAAACGTTCTTGAAGATATCTCCGAAGAAATTCTACAAGACTATCAATACCCGATCCGGCAGCATAGGAACGTATCGGGAAAAGTCCAAGCATGGTGTACTCACGATTTATTTCAATAATAAAAAATTGCGGAATATTTTAATCAGTGAAATTGAAAAAGTGAAAGAACTCCGTTAGTATGCGTTGGTGCCTTAATAAAGCCGAGATAGCTCAGTTGGTAGAGCAGCGCCATGGTGGGTCGC
>Ga0209541_10009556_pt1 | contig 15699 bp, 22 predicted proteins | sample RifCSPlowO2_01_FD_184027 | JGI IMG/M metagenome (GOLD analysis project Ga0209541, IMG submission 184027) | Groundwater microbial communities from Rifle, Colorado - Rifle CSP2_plank lowO2_0.1 (SPAdes) (version 2) | ecosystem: Environmental > Aquatic > Deep subsurface > Groundwater | place...
CTCTTTTAGCTAAAGCAGTAGCAAATGAATCTGAAGCTAATTTTATTTTATTAAACGGTCCTGAAATCATGAGTAAATTTTACGGAGAATCAGAAGCAAAAATAAGAAAGATATTTGAAGACGCAGAAAAAGATGCTCCCTCAATCATTTTCATTGATGAAATAGATGCAATAGCTTCAAAGAGAGAAGAAACTCAAGGAGAAGTAGAACGCAGAGTTGTATCTCAATTACTAACAATGATGGACGGTCTAAATTCAAGAGGAAAAGTAATAGTTATAGGAGCAACAAACAGAATAAACTCAATAGATCATGCACTAAGGCGTCCAGGCCGTTTTGACAGAGAAATTGAAATATCTGTTCCAGATAAAAAAGGCAGATTAAACATTTTAAAAATTCACACAAGAGCCATGCCTATGAAGAAGGATGTTAATCTTGAAGAGTTAGCTGGAAAAACTCACGGTTTCGTCGGAGCAGATTTAGAGTCTCTAGCAAAAGAAGCAGCAATGGGAGTATTAAGAAAAGCTCTCCCTGATTTAAACTTAGATGAAGATAAAGAAATACCTCAAGAAGCTTTAGATAAAATGGTTATAGGAAAAGAAGATTTTGAAGCAGCTCTAAAAGTTGTTCGTCCAAGCGCAATGCGTGAAGTTTTGGTAGAAATGCCAAATATTTCATGGGAAGACATTGGCGGACTAGACACAATAAAACAAGAATTACGGGAAGCTGTCGAATGGCCTCTAAAACACAGAGAAAGTTTTGAGCGTCTAGGTATAAAACCTCCAAGAGGAATTTTATTATACGGTCCTCCAGGAACTGGAAAAACATTATTGGCTAAAGCAGTGGCAAAAGAATCAGAAGCTAATTTTATCAACGTCAAAGGACCTTCATTATTATCAATGTGGGTTGGTGAATCTGAAAAAGGTGTAAAAAAAATCTTTGAAAGAGCCCGTCAAGTTTCACCATGTGTAATATTCTTCGACGAAATTGATGCATTAGCAGGAAAAAGGGGAATAGAAATAGGCACAAAAGTTACAGAACGCGTTCTAAACCAAATGCTATCAGAAATGGATGGTATAGAAGACTTAAAGAACGTCGTAGTTATAGGAGCAACAAATCGCCCAGACATGTTAGACGCAGCTTTAATGAGGCCCGGTCGTTTTGACAGAATACTTTTAGTAGATATTCCAGACGAAAAAAGCAGAGAAAAAATAATTGAAATACACACAAAAGCAATGCCAATAGTTCCAACAAAAGATGAAATAAAAGAAATAGAAAGATATTTTGACAAAGACTCAAGACTAACGCCTGAAATGTCTGACAAACAAAAATTAGTTCAATATTTAGTAAGAAAAACAGAAGGCTTCGTAGGCGCAGATATTGAAAGTTTCGTAAGAGAAGCCGCAATAATTGCATTAAGAAAAAACATAAATACAAAAATAGTAACAGTCACAGACTTTGACGAAGCACTAATCAAAGTAAAACCATCAGTCTCGGAAGACACTGCAAAACGTTACAAAAAAATAGAAGAACACTACCTCAAAAAAGCAAAGATCGGTGGTTTGGAATTAGGCCCACTTTACGCTAATTGAAAATGGAAGTTAAAGAATTTGTAAAGACAATATTAAAAGATGTAACTGGGCTGTGAAGGAATCAAACAATGAAAAAAACCATTTTTATTTACCTGAAGAAAAAGAAGATGGAATTGACTTTGATTTAGCAGTTGTTTCCAAAAAAGAAAGAAAGGGCAAAGTTGGATTAAAAGTAATAGGTGGAAAAGGTAGCCTTTCAAATGAAGCTATAGTCAAGGACACTGAAAATTGAGCATTTGTGCCTTGACTATTTAGGGAAAGACATGCAATTTTGCTCAATTATTTATGTCTTTAACTATATAAATCGTATTAAGTTTAGAGTTAGAACCTATAGAACAAATACAATAAAACAAATAAATAAAACCAATAATTTATAGCCACATACTTTTCTCAGCCATTAAGAAACAAAGCATTGATACACTAACACAATAAGAAATAAAAGTATTTATAAAGAATAAACTATATTTTATAATAAATGACAATTAATGCCAATCAAACAAAAGAAATTGAAGACTTATTAAGACAAAAGATAGATGAAAAGCTAAAAAACTATGCAAGAGAAACAAGTTCTATGCCTTTTTTGGCAAAACTAATGCAAGATTCTGAGAAAGTTGCGGCTTACTCATTTATTCATTCCCTTGCGACCACTTTAGGAATGTCAATTTATGAAAAGATATCGGAGATTATTGCTTCTTCAAATTATGATATTGTAAAAACAGGTTACGATGTTGAAGGAGAAATATCAAATGATGAAAATAATGGGATATCTCAAATATTGCAAGAAATTAAAAATGGGACAAGAACCACAAATAAAGAGCAAGAGATAAAAGAGATATTGCAATGTAAAACTAAAACTGGAAGAAAAATAAAAATTAGAGCAGATTTATTTTTAAAAAAAGGAAATGAAGAGTATTACATTGAAATCAAAACTGCGAAACCAAACATAGATGTTTTTGCTAAATCTAAAGAAAAACTTTTACAATGGATTGCATTAAGAAAAAAGAAAGTTAATACCTTATTGGCAATTCCTTATAACCCATATCACCCTGAGCCATATAATCGATTTACCATGCAAGGTTATCTTGACGAAGAAGATTTGTATGTTGCAGAAAAGTTCTGGGAACTTTTGGGCGGAAAAGGAACATACAAAGAGATTCTTGACATTTTTGACAAAGTTGGAAAAGAGTTTAAAGATAAAATACAAAAGAAGATTAAAGAAGTTGCAGAAGAAAAGATGAAGATTTAACAAGCAAAACGCAACTACTTTTTCTTCATATGAAAAATAATCTCAGAGTATGGTTGCCTGTCCCTTTCAGTCCTGTTTAAAACAGGCCTCTTAAATTGTTCAACTATTTTTAATCCGCTTTTCTCAGCAATAAGTGGATAAAGATTATATTTATCATTGGCAACTATAAAAAAATCTCCATCATCTTTAACAAATTTACTTATATTAATAAATACTTCAGATATTCCATCAACATATTCTTGTTTGGCTTTTTGTCCCTGTCCTTTAAACAACGGACCTATTTCTTTATCATCTTTTCTTGAAATGCCAAAAAGCTCATAAGCATAAGCATGTTGTTCATGATAATCTATTTGACCAACATAAGGAGGAGATGTAAAAATCCCATCTATTTTATTATTTTTTAACAATCTATAAAAATCAGCATTATTATTTTTAATTTCTTCAAATATATCTATATTTCTAGAATCTCCATGTATAACTTCACTAAATACATTCTTTCTTATTTTTGAAAACTCATCTAATCGGTTTATTGTATCATAAGTATATCTTATCAAATGCTTAATAATAGAATTTATAGGAGTGCATAATTTCTTGTGTTTCCTGCAATAATATGGGTCAATTTGAGGTTTTGTTAAAGTAGCCAAATCAGAGTGAGTAGTAGCTCTGCAAGAACGAGCAGTTCTGCTTAAAATAATTCTTAAAGCATTTTTCAGGTTTTTATCGCTAAAATAATTTAAAAGTTTAATATAAAAAGATAATTCTTGTCTTGCTCTTTTTGGAAACCATTTATTCAAAAAATTATTCATTTCATCTTCATTTAACAAACCAGATTTGTCTTTTGTTCCATTAGTTTCAAAAAAAGTATCATTTTCTTTTAAAAACTGTTTAAGTTTCTCTTCCCCATATTGTTCTTCATTATCAATTATGCCATTCCACACATTGCTCTTAAATTCTGGATTTGGAAAATATATTTCATTAAATTGGTTTAGTTTTTCTTTCAGTTGTTTATCAAATGAATCATCAAACACCTCTTGGCTAAACTTCCTCGTTTTAAAACAAATATCTCTGGCATTTTTATCTAAAATAGAAAGATTATAATTGCCCATCTTGACTTTAGAAATCAAGCAATTAAAGTCGGAAATATCTACCCCTATTGAATGCAAACCTAATTCTGAAGACTGAATAAGAGTTGTTCCGCTTCCCATAAAAGGGTCTAATATTACATCTCCGGATTTAAAAAAAACTTCTTTTTTAAAGGTGTTAAGATGAGAATCTAAAAAATATTCTACTAATTGAGGTATGAACTTTCCTTTATAAGGATGCAACCTATGAACATGTTTTGTAGTATCTGACTCTCTCAAATTGGAAAATGATAAACTCCAGTTTAAATCAGGGCCTAATTGACTTTTCCATGAATTTTGTTTTTTCACTAAATTTTCATCATAATAATTTTTTAATTCACTTAGATTAACTTTTATTTTTTTCTCTTCATCCAAATATTTTTTTATTTTGGCATATTGAATAAGATAACTTATATTAGATGTAGTTACTGGCTTGTCTAAATAATCACTTGCCCACAGAGATGCCTGACCAACTGAAAGAAGCTCCTGGCTCATTTTTCAACCTCTTTTATTCTTTCTTCCATAAATACTTCTACACTCCTTGACAATGCAACCGCCTTTTTCTTGCAGAAATCTCTATATTTTTCATAAGTTCCTTCATCAAGACTTAAAGTCACATTTTTCTGAACCATCACAACCTCATTTGAATACAAATGTATATAAATGAAAAGTATATAAATTATTCTGCCTATTTTCAAGTAATAAAATCTTTATAACTTCAATTTTCCCTCGTCGTAATATACTTCGTCCCATCCTCAAGAAGTAAAACAGTATGTTCAGCTTGAGCAACTTTTCCGCCACTAACTTCAACTAATTGAGGATACTGATACAAAACTCCTGCCTGCTCAAGCTGACGCATTGCAAGCATTCCTCGAGAACCAAAACGAGCGTGAACCCATCTCCCAGCAAAAGGAAGAGTCTTATACTCATCAGCAATCCACGCGAGTACGTCACGAGCAAATCTATCGCGCACACCAGAACCAGAATCTACATTAACGCGATAAATCCCGCTCTTTCCACCGTCACGAACACGTCCAAGCCCGTTTGTAGCAAACGGCTCAGTCGCATAAAGTCCTTCTTCTAAAATATCTTTCTGTCCAGAATCATAATTCGGAACAGTCCATCCAGCATGTACAACGAAGCGTTCAATACTATGTCCTGACAAATTAGATATTGAACTAAATCCAAACTTAGAAATCGCAGAACTAATCTCAGCGCCAATTTCAGTAAGACGCTTGCCAATAGAAAAAGCCGAAACAGACGCATTAACAGCGGCCTCAGCAGCTTCAATTAATTTTCTATTCTCCTCAGAATCCTCAAGGTCAACAGTAAAAGCAGTATCTGCAATATACCCATCAACAGAAATTCCAATATCTACTTTCAATAAACCGTAAGCAATAGAAGTATCTCCAAAGACAGGAGTATAATGAGCTGCAATTTCATTCATGCTCAAATTTACGGGAAAAGCGGGTTTAGCCCCAAGAGAAGAAATCTTTTTATCAATCAAATCAGCAATCTCAAATAATAATCTATCGCGAACAACAATCGAACGAGCATATATCCGTAGCTCTTGAGCAATCTTTCCAGCTTTCAATATTTTATCAATAACAGACTTTTCCACGACTCACAATAAAAAACACAGTTTAAAACACTTCTCTTTACAAAATAAAATAACCATCTTATAGAACACAAATGCTTTTATAATCAAAAAAAGTGAGCAAATCATGAGTAACAAGCTAATTATTATATTATTGGGAATTCTAATTATATTATCGAGTATAGCCATTGCATATAAAGAAGAAATTAAAGAATTTTCAAATAATGCAATCCAAGAATATGTCATAAAACAAATACAAACGCTATCACAAGAAAAGCAAGAAGACTTCAACAAATTCAAGAGTTTAAGTATAGAAAACAAATTCCAAAAAGCCTTAGAGTTAAACAAATTAAATAATATAAATGGCAAAGACAAATCAGATAATAATGAGGTAGCAGAATGAAAAAGATATTATTTATTTTAGTTTTATCTTTCACATTTTTACAAACAGCTTATGCCATCGAAACCACAGAAAGTCATGGATTACCACTAAATGCACAAGGAGGAGTAGGTAGTGGATTTTCAGGTATGCGCATCGAATCTTTAGCCAACATGACATTGACTAACATAACAAAAAGTCCACTTACAAACGGAAATAATTTGTATATTTACAACGATAGTGGAGCACTCATGATTTCAAAACAATTTTCTTCAGATATCGCAACATTTAATCAAGGAGAAATAAATCTTACTGCAGGTAGTAAATACCGTATAGTGACCACGGGTGGAGGATCATGGACTCACGCATGTCTAGGTTCAGACCCAGGATTTCCAATAACAGGACAATACTTTTCTTGGTTAAACGGTTTATTTCCTAATCAAAACACTATTGAAAATTGGGTTTATTTCTGTAATATCGAGTCTATAGGATTTTCAACAGATTATTTTCCTCCATCACCTCCAATCCTCTCCCCAATCGGAAACCAAACAGCTCCTGAAAACCAAACACTTACAATTCAACTGCAAGCAACAGACCCAAACCTTAATGACACATTAACCTTTCTAACTAATGCTCAAACTACCCTCCCATCAGCATCATTCCTAAATTCAACATCAGGTCTATTCACATGGACTCCAAACTTTAACGAGCAAGGATTCTATCAAACCACTTTCTACGTCACCGACGGACAATTTATAGATTACGAAACAATAAATATTCAAGTAATAGATATAAATTTTGCAACCATAACTCTCACAGGCAATGCATCAGTAGGAAACAACTTAATACTAAATATAAATGACCCTCAAAACGCAAATAAACCTTACATCTTAAGCGCAGCATTCGGAAGTTCTCCAGGAATACCATTAATAGATGGAAGAATAATTCCTTTAAATGAAGACTGGTTATTTAACGCAGTCTTATATGTCCCATCATTATTCGGATTTAGCAATTCAATAGGAAGTCTAGACTCTCAAGGCAACGCTCAAGTAATCTGGAGCATTCCAAATCTTCCATTCTTTCAAAACGCAAACATAAGTTTCAGTTTCGCAACATTAAACCACAATGAACAAGGATTAAGAGTTATTCAATCCATAGCCCCAGCAGTTAACATAACGATTCAATAATCAATTTATTCTTCATCTTCTCCCCAGGATTAATTAAATTGGTATAATATATACCATAGAGAGGTATAAAAAATACCGAAAAGTTTAAAAGGTATAATATATACCATAGAGAGGTATAAAAAATACCGAAAAGTTTAAAAGGTATAATATATACCATAGAGAGGTATAAAAAATATAATGACCTCTATTGAAGAACACGTTAAAAGAATAATAGAACACCTAGAAGAAATAGAAGATGCTATAAATCAAGGAATAGAAAAAAAGCCAATAACTATTGGTTTTCATTGCTCTGCATGTTCAATAGAGCTATTAGAGATTTATCTTCACATAATAAACGTAATTCCAACAGGTAAAATAGTGAAGCATGACTGGTTCAAAAAACCCACTCCTCAACAGAAAAAAGAGCCTTTAATCGATAGAACAATGCCTATAATATTTCCAAATAAAGAAAAAATATATGAACTGATTTATGAAATAGAGATTGATAGAAATTCTCTTCTATATGGCAGTCCAACTAAAGATAAAATAAAAAGAGTTTTAGAAAATTTTAACAAACTCAAAGAAATAATAAAGCCACTGGTGAAAAATGAAATCAATATATAATCAACTAATTGGATGCGCGGCGGCATTAGTTTCATTTATAATTCCTAAAATAGATGTAGATGAAATAATACTATTTGGTTCAGTTGCAAGAGGAGAAGCAACAGAAAGTAGCGACATAGACTTGTTCTTTAATGCAAAAGATAAATTTAATGAAAAAAAGAATCTAATAGAAGAAGAAATAAAAAAATTCTATAAATCACAGATATATGAACAATACAATTTAAGAGGAATAAAAAATAAATTTTCTTTTGAAATAGGAAATCTTAATTCTTGGAAATTGAAAAGAAGTATAATTAGTGAAGGTATTGTATTATATGGAAAATACAAAGAGTTGCCGTCAAATCTTAAAGGAAACGTATTATTCAATCTTGCGCCAATAAAAGATGTAACTAAAAGAAATAGAATAATGCGCGCCTTATATGGAAGAAAGGAAAAGAATTATATTTCCAAAGGAATAATAAAAGAACTAAACGGCAAAGAAATATCTTCTTCAGTTTTTATAATACCCTTAGATAAATCAGAAAAAGTAAGAACTATTTTAGAAAAAGAAAGAGTTGAATTTAACTTCTTTGAATTTTGGTCTTAATTCCGTCTAATTCGTCTCTCTTTTGGAACAAAATTAATTAGTCCCTTGCCGTCAGAAAACCCGCATCCAAAAATATCATTACCATGACGAACAACATACATTCCTTTCTTAAGAACAATATTCAAATTATGTCCATTCATCCACCCATCAACCTGCTCATCTGTAAGATTAACAATATTCTTTGAAAACTGCTCCTTAAAAAACAAAGCCCCATCAAATCCAAATCTAATAAACTCCATATCTTGCTTAAACAAATAAAGTCCAATAAATTCAACATTAGAAATATCAGCAAGCGCATAAATCTCATCAATAGTCAAATCACCACTAAAGCCACGTATCCTTTCCTTGCCTGTTTCAAATAATATCTTAGGCACAGAAGTGACTCCAAACTGTTCATTCAATCGTTCAAGCAATTCCTTCTTTTTTTTAGCATTGTAAAATTCAACTTTCATTTTAAACCCCTAAAATATTTATTTACTATTTCATTATGTGTGAAAGCTAAATTCATTTTAGAAATCTCGCTTCTTGAAAACCATTTAGATTCAGAAACCTCCCAGTTTCTCTTCAATTCTCCAATAGTCTCAATCTTAAAAACAAAAACCTCTGCATGCAATTTCAATCTTCTAAGCATTTCCTCATGTACAAAAAGAAATTTTACACTACCAGATTTTAATCCAGTTTCCTCGAACAATTCTCTCTTAGCAGCATCTATATTTTTCTCCCACTTTTTCATGCCTCCTCCAGGCAAACACCACTTGCCTCCATCAACAAGCAAAGTAGACCTTTTAGTCAATAAAATCTTGCCATTTTTAACAACGATGCATGCAACAGCGGACTGTATTCCAAATAGCCAAATTAATGCCCTAATCATTTCACTTCCTCCAAAAGCCTAAGCTTAGCCACAAAAAAACCCTCGCTATCATTATCTTGTGGATAAATTCTAGCACATTTAACCATTTCAGAACTAAACGCCTCACCATCCCAAGAAGTAACACCAGGGCGAAATTTCAAAGGCAAATTCAAATGTTCGAGTGAAACAGGAAAATTTTTCAAAGCAAAATTAACAACGCTTTCATTTTCCTCAGGCGAATGAGTGCAAGTAGAATAAACTAACACTCCATCTTTTTTCAAACATCCAAGCGCATTAGCAATCAACTTCTTCTGCTCGCGAGATAATTTGTAAACAACTTTCTCATTCCACATCAAAAATGTCTTAGCCGAGCTGCGCAAAGTTCCTTCCCCAGAACAAGGAGCATCTAACAATATTTTATCAAACTTAAATTTCTTCTCCGTCAAACGTTGACACAATCCAACACCATCATTTCTAACACAAACAGCATTCATAACACCGCAACGCTCTAAATTAGCAGCCAAAATCTTAAGTCTATCGAGTTTAACATCATTCGCAATAATAGTTCCACTATTCTGCATAAAAGAAGCAATTTGAGTAGTCTTGCTTCCAGGAGAAGCGCACAAATCAAGCACCCTTTCACCAGGCTTAGGATCTAAAGCAATAACACTCATCATACTGCAAACTTCTTGAATATAATAATAACCAAGCAAATGTTCTATGGCATTACCCAACTCCCCGGGCAGAAGTTCTTGCTCAACAAGCATTATTTCAGGATGTTGAATATAAGGCTGAACAACATTCCACCTCTTCTTCAAACGTGCAAAAAGCTCTTCACAAGAAATCTTAAGAGTATTGCATCTAATATAATTCAAAGGCTTAGTATGGATAATAGAATTATATTTATCAAAATCTTCCTTATCAGGCAAGAGAGTCTTCATCCTAGATTCAAATGCAGGTTTCATTTCAGGTTTAGCCATAAAATCAAAAAGTTTAGGAGTGTTTAAACTTTTGGATGCAAACAAATTCCACCATAAAGGAATTTGTTGCACAGCAAATTGCAACAGTCAGCAATTTGCTTGTGCTCAAAGTTTTCTTCAGATAAACTTTGACATAATGAGTGTTTAGAGGGTTTTAAATTCTATTCAAATAGTATCTGCGGACTGAGCAAGCCTTAAATTTTCATAGCTTAACTGTTCCAATCTGTTTTCATCTAATTTTGCATAAATCCTTCTTGCAAACTTTATAGAACTATCCATTTTAAGTCTTACAACTCCTGGTCTTTTTCTAAGAACAACGCCAACTAAACCCTCGGAAGTAGGAGGATTAATAATATCCACCCTAGCAAAAGAAAGACCTCCAACATTTATTAATTTAGCAATTCCAGGATAAGTCCTATCACCATAATCGACGAAAATAAAAGAACCCTCCTTAAAGCGAGAAACAAGACTATCTACATAATTCCTAGCAATAATTTCTTCCGAATCTATTTGAGGTAAAGGTTCAACAGACACAAAACAACAAAGCATAACTGCTTTATATCTTTATCGTAACCAGAGAATACAATAAACAAACCTAATAAAAAGCTACTTTTTCCTTTCCCACCTAGATAAAGCATTTTCTCCCAAAACTGCGCCTCTAACTTTAAAACTATCTTTAACCTCTTTCCAAAACTCTCTCCCGCGATAACTCAGATTAACAAAAGCAACAACAAACATAGAAATAATTGCGCCAAGTCCAGCAAGAGCCATATCCTTTTGAGCATCCCAAACATCTCCCTGCGTTCCAAGGTAAGCCACTCCTAAATCTCCTCCAAACAATACGGCAATCCACCACTCTAAAAGTTCATATATTGCAGAAAAAGCAAGAACAAACTCAACAGGAATATAAATCCCCCAGAATCCTCTGCTCTTTCCAATCCTAAAGAAAATCTCTCTCAACGGATATGCGAGCAAAAATCCAAATGAAAAATGAACTATTCTATCATAATGATTTCTTGAAACATCAAAAAGACTGCTCATCCAATATCCAAAAGGAACTTCTGAATAAGTGTAATGTGTCCCAATTATATGCAATATCATATAAACAAATATCAACCCATAAGAAATATTAGAAAGTCTAAACCATCTATAAATAACAAAAAGCAAAATCAAAAAAGGAATTGTCAAATAATTCTCGAGTTTCCAGTCTTCAAAATGAGTTACATTAACACTCAAAATAATCCAAATAAACACATAAAAAACAAATAATATTAATGGAAATTTACTTTCACGTTTAGAATTCTCGTACCACTTAACAGCCAAAAAAGTAAATAACAGAGAAATAGCAAAAAGCATCCAAGGTCCTAAAACAATGTCAAGAGATATTGGAGACTCCCCTATATAAGAAATTCCAAAACTATTAATCAATGCAACATATAATCCAATTCCAATAATCGCAGAAAGATAAAACTGTTCATTACTCTTCTTATAAGAATAAAAGAACAGCCATCCAAAAACCAAAACCATAAAAGCCTTTGAAAAAATATTCAAATCATCAAAACGAACACTAATCCCAATATAAAAAGCAATTAAAACCAAAAGAATAAGAAACATCATCCAAAATGACTTTCTGCTTACAGCGCCATTTTTCATGAAACATGAAAGTAAAATAAGTATTTAAAGTTGATTTAAAACACAAAAAATCAGAAGTCTACTCTCTTAATTGTCCAGGACAACTAACCCAACCTTTTTTTTCAAGAACTTTTTTATCAACACTGCAAGAACAACTGCTAGGCACAGTCCTAGACTCTTCAGTTACTGGATTGCACATATAATTAATATCACCAGTACACATAAGACCAAATAAGCAAACTTGAAAATCACTTCTATAAAAGAATACAAAATAAGAAACAACTATAACTAATAATATTATAATTGCAATAATTAAATTCTTTCTCATGATTATAACATAAGTTAATTGTATTTAAAAAGTTAGTTATATCCTGATGATTAAGTCCCCACATCATGAATTACAAAACAGAATTAATCCCTCCAGAAGAAGCAGTTAGAGTATATAATTTTATCAAAGGAAAAAATCTTGATTATCCAGGATATGCTGATTGGGTTGAAAAATGCAAAAGACAATTAGAAATTGGAGAAAAGAGAGCTATAGCCACAAGTGTCAACAATCAAGTTATTGGTAGTATTGTATTTCAATGCCTTAAAGGAGACAACAAAATTATGGAGGTAAAAAATTTTAGAGTTGATGAAAACCATAAAAGACTGGGAGTAGGCTCATCTCTCGACCATTCATTATTCAATTTAGCTAAATCAGAGGGTTTTAGAAAAATTCAAATAGATACACACTCAAATAATGCTGAGATGATATCATTTCTAATTAAAAGAGGTTATGTAGCACAATCGCAAGAGAATCTTTATTCCCCAAATAAAAAAGAGATAATATTGACAAGAGATTTGTAAAATGGAACATCTTGCTATTTTATCAAAAAAGAAGAGATTATTGGAAAAAATAATATCTGGAAGCAAAACAATTGAATCTCGTTGGTATAAATCAAAAAAAGCCCCTTTTAACACATTAAGTGAAGGAGATTTAATTTATTTCAAAGAATCTGGAGATAAAGTCATTGCCAAAGCAGTTGCAGACAAAATAATAATCTTTAATGAACTAACGCCTGAAAAGATAAAAGATATCATTTTAGAATATGGAGACAGAATAGGCATAGATTTATCTTATGCTAAAGAAATAAATGATAAAAAGATGTGTATGCTAGTATTCTTAAAAAATGTTGAAAAAATAGAACCTTTTGAAATTAATAAGTCAGGTTTTGGCATTATGAGCGCGTGGATATCTGTTGAAAGCATTCCAAAAATCAAAAAAATTGATATTCCATCTCAGATTAATTGAGGTTATTAAAACACTAAAGTAAAATAAGTATTTAAATTCGTTCAATCAACTGAAATTATCGAAAAGTATTTAAACATTAGGTTATTCTAATGTATTAATATGAAGGAATTATGCAAAATCCATGCTGAAATGTGCAAGGTATTCTCAAACCCCACGAGATTGGAGATATTGAATCTTTTGAGAGATAAAGAAATGTCAGTAACAGAACTTATTGAAAAAACAAAATTGAGCCAAGCCAATATTTCCCAGCATTTGTCAATTATGAAATCCAAAGGAATTGTTATATCAAATAGGAAAGGCAAAAACATCTATTACAAACTTACTAATCCTAAAATAATCAAAGCTTTTGATATAATAAGAGAAGTGTTAAGCGAAAGATTAAGGAGCAGGATGCTATAAGGTGAAACTATGAAAAAGGAGCTGAAAAATTAATAATTATGGAAGAAAACAAAAACGCTTGGGTCTGGGCTCTTGCAGCCGTAGTATTGCTTTTCCTGTTCGGCAGTTTTGGAATGGGCGGTTATGGTATGATGGGCTTTGGATTTATTTTTATGTTGCTTTTCTGGGGACTCATTATTTGGTTTATAATTACATTAGTCAATGCCAGCCAGTCAAGTAAGAAAGAAACAGAGGATTCATTAACAATCTTGAAAAATAGATACGCTTCAGGCAAAATCACGAAGAAGCAATATGAAAAAATTAAAAAGGAGCTAAATAAGTAATCAAATGAAGATAGGAATTATCATAAGCACTAATGAACCTGAAACAGTTTGGAATGCTTTTAGATTTGGTGTCACATCAGTGAAAGCAGGTCATGAAGTAAATGTATTCCTCTATGGAAAGGGCGTTGAGAGCGAGGAGATAAAAAGCACATTCGATATAAAAGAGCAGATCGACATTTTCTGTAAGAATGGTGGAAAAATTTTAGTTTGTGAGGGTTGCCTGCAGATGAGACCAAAGACTAAGAGCAAGGTTTGTGTTATAGGCCACCAAAAAGATTTGCTTGAAATTGTTGAGAAATCTGATAAAATTTTGACATTTGGTTAGGAAATCCTATAACAAATTATCATCAATCGTAAACTCTAAGTCGTTTATCGATTTTTTGATTTTTATTTGTGTTGCTCTTCTAAAGCGTTTTGTTCTGATATCCTCGCATTTGATTTGCTTATAGCAAGTTTGCCTGTGCTTTTTTCAAGTTGTTTTCTTGCGACTTTTGCGGTTAATGCTCCTTCTTTTGCAACATCTTTACTTTGCTCAAAACCTGAAGGATTATGAACCATGGAAATGTCTGTGGTTGCAACTTCGGCAAGCATATTAAGAACAAGTTCAGTATTTGTCATATTATCTCTTAAATTTTCTTTTTTTAAATCCTTGAATTTCTTATATTCTCCAGTAGTCATTCCACTCCAGGTTTTACTCATTAAATCAGTCAATTCTGCATATTCTGCTCCTTGCTTTACTCCACTTTTGTCCCACTCATCTGTTAAAGTTTTACGAACTTCAATAGATTTAATCCGCTGATTTATCCAATTTTCATTATAACCTAATCTACGATAATTTTGAATGGCCCTATAAATAGAAAGTTCTGGGTCAATAGTTTCGTCTATTCGCTCATTGCCTACTTTGGCAAGCCACATCTTAAATGGCTCTGCTTTCCTTGAAGGGATGGATTGAATAAGTCTTAAAATTTGCTCCGTATCAGCTACATCTGTAAGACGCATTTTACCATCTTCAGCTTCCATTTTCAACTGGTTAGTATTGCTAACCACTTCACTTCCTTCAGATTTTAACTTATTTTTTAACCATTTCCAATAATTACGAACTTTTTGATAATCAGACTGGTCTGTTAATATTGCAATAATATTTATAATAGAAAACCACCATTTTTGTTTATCATTATCCCAGATAGTACGAACTTTAGTTTGTTCAAATAATCTAATTGTATTTTTTCTATCTGGTATCATTATTTTGTTCCTTCAATTTCTTCAACAATTTTATCAATTGCTGTTCTAAGCATAATTCTATTGATTAGATCACATAAAAGTAGAATTGTGTAGACAGAGAATTCTGAACAAAAGATGTTACAATTATCAGAATTGTCTGTAAGTTTGCTTTGTTTTTTAACAGTTTCAAAAATTTTATTATGTCGAAGTGTTTGGAAACCGCACACTTTAGTGTGCGGAACACTTCGAGCATCCAAAAATCGAGCACCAATCAAACCACGCCTTTTAAGGCGTGGTGGTGCATCGATTTTTTGATTTAAATCCTTAATATGGACATTCCCGTTGATTATGCTACTCCAAAACGGGAATGGATAGATAGAGATTCCAAAAGAAGATGGAACATGATTAAGGGGGATCTCTATATCTGTAACTTCTCGAGTATCTTCAGCCACAACATAACTTGAAACTGCAACGCCATACTTATTTTCCGAAATACATTCAACATTCATAGGATATAAAGGTTCAGCCGACACAAAAAGAAAAGCATAACTGCTTTATATCTTTATTGTAACTATAGTATATATTAGGTGATTAGTGCTATTTCGGACTAAACTAACCTCCTTACACATATATCAAACAAGAGCTTAAATAAGTTGCCATTTCTATTATTATATCTGAACTCCATCTCTTTC
>Ga0209541_10009557_pt1 | contig 15699 bp, 14 predicted proteins | sample RifCSPlowO2_01_FD_184027 | JGI IMG/M metagenome (GOLD analysis project Ga0209541, IMG submission 184027) | Groundwater microbial communities from Rifle, Colorado - Rifle CSP2_plank lowO2_0.1 (SPAdes) (version 2) | ecosystem: Environmental > Aquatic > Deep subsurface > Groundwater | place...
AATAACAGGATCGCGAGATAGAGGAGGCCGCCGATCGCGACCAGGCCGACCATGGGCATGGCCGGGAGCCACCAGAGCGCCAGGCCCATGATGCCGGCGGCGATGAAGGGCTTGGGCACGAGCCTGTGGAAGGCCACGGCGTAGCCGCTCCTCGCGGCAAGCCAGGAGATGAAGACGAGGTTGATGAACTGCGTGATGATGGTGGCGAGGGCAGCGCCTTTGTGCGCGTAGAGCGGGATGAGGAAGAGGTTGAGGAGGATGTTCAGGATCGCGGCCATTCCACCCGAGAGCGTGAAGAGCCCTTGTTTGTCAATTGCGTTTAATAAAAACCCTATGAGATAATTGAGGAACAACGGAGCCACCAAAAGCGCCAGCATCCTCAGAATGACAGCAGACTCCACGAACTGGCCGCGATAGATGAAGGCGATGAGCGGATCGGCCAATAGCCACAGGCCGACTGAAAGAGGGAGGGCGATGACAAGGAGCATATACACCGATTTCTCATCGCAAAAGGGCAGAACATGATTAACAACCCTATCGGCTGGGGAATCGCAATTTCTGTGCTCCTTGTTATCGGCATTCTTGTTGTTATAATGAACTACAAAAAGCAGGGAGCGGAGGAAAAAGCCACAACTCGCATCTTGCTCTTCTGGCTCCTCTTCGCGTTTCTCGGCGTGAATAGCCTCACATTCAACCTTCCTGTCGGCTTCCACGCGTTTAGGTTCTGGATGCTGCTCGCGATTCCTGCATCCCTTCTTGCGGCTGAAGGATTCCTCTTCGTCTACGATTTCCTTGTAAAGCAAAAAGTCCCCATGGCCGCCTCCATCCTGCTCCTTGTCGCCTTGCTCTTTTTCACCGCAGGACTGCAGAAATATCAAGTGAATACCGCCCAGTGGCCGCCGGGCGCGTTCTGGACTTCGGGCGAGGAGCTGCAAGGATATCTATCGTTGCTCTCTTTGCCCCCCGATACGCGCGTCTTCACGTACCAGAACCCTGAGCCGGTCATCGGGCTGAACGCTTTCGACTGTATGTGGTGCGACGAGGTCTTCGAGTTCAGGAAGGACGCGCTGCTCGCCAACGCGACCGAATTGCATGCCTGGCTGAAGGAGCATCAGTATAAGTATCTGATTGTCAGCGGCATGGCCGTGAGAGAGCTTCAGGAGAAATATGGGAACCAGACTTTGGAATTAGTGAACAGGCGCGTCACAGACTTGGCGACGTCACAGCTCTTCTTCCCCGCGTTCCAGAACCAGGCAGTTGTACTGTTCAAGATTGCCTAAGACTTTTTCCCGATTCTCGACAGCCAATTCCGCAACACTTAAAAATATCCCTCGCACTGTCTGATTATGCCAACATTCAAGGAAGTCTATGCCAAGGCGGGAAGGCATCACGGTGATTTCGGGCTCCGGTATATCGGCTACCACCCTGGATTGCTGCTCGTGAAGCTCTTCGCCAACACGCCCCTCCAGCCAAACACGGTCAGCCTCATCAACATCCTTTGGGTCATCGTCCCTGTGCTGCTGCTTTTCCATGGAGGGTATATTTTCGGCGTCCTCGCCACAGCCGCGCTCCTTGTCAACCTTGTCCTGGATTGCTTCGACGGCAGCCTCGCCCGCTTCCGGAACGCCAAATCCCTCCTGGGAAAATACTTCGAGCATATGTTCCACGAGATTTCCGTTCCCGTCCTCATGTTCGCCCTGAGCGTCTTCTCCTATCAGGAGTGGGGGGACGCGCGCCTGCTCATTCTCGGCGCCTTCACAGCCATGTCCACTTTTATCATCCACGCTTCCCGCAGGAAGAAGGACGCCATCATCCTGGAACGATCCTACAAGGAAGGCAGGCTCATCCCCACAAAGAAGTTCACCCGCTCGTTCTGGGCTGGAGAGAAAAAGGGCGTTTCCTGGCTCGCCCACCATTTCATCTTCGCGTTCAACAGCATCGGCCATCAGGACTTTTTCCTCTTTGTCGCCGCGCTGCTCGGCTGGCTGCAGTACGCGATCCTGTTTTATGGGCCGTTCTACATCCTCATCGCGCTGGCAAAGATTGTCTTGGAGTTCAGAAGGGGATTCAAGGACTATACTCTCTAATCCTTCGCTTCATAGCTGTTCTTGGGGCATATCTGGAAAAGACGCTGTTGCGCTGAGGAGGGCTTGGACGAGTCCATTATTGAACAATCATTCAGTATTTCTTGCAAATAAAGGTAATATTTATAAACAAAGCGAGAAAACGAGGGTTGATCATTCAAATGATATCCAAAAATGAGCGCAAACTCCTGGAGTTCCTTTTTGAGAATCAGGAAGGATATAGCATCAATGAACTCGCGCGAAAGACAGGCATCAGCGTAGGGAGCGCCCACCTGATCCTTAAGGAGTGGGATAAAGAGGGATTAGTGATTGCCCAACGATTGGGCAATTCCATCTCCTATAGGCTGCAGAAAGACCACGGGAAGATACAGCTCCTGCTGCCTGTCCTCGGCAAGCGGGACAGCAAGAAGAGGACAAAGATCCTGGGGACATTAGGGCCCGCCTGCTGGACTGCCGAAAAGCTACGTGAGCTTCTGGATGCTGGAGTCAATGCCGTCCGTATCAATGGCTCACATGCCACAAAGGAAGACATAGAAGGGCTTATGGCGCTGGTGAGAAGTGTAGACTCCTCAATTCCCATCCTTCTGGATATCCCCGGTGCCAAGATACGGCTGCGGGAGCTGGCAAAGGAGATGAGAATCGAGAAGGACCAAGAGGTGATATTTTCATCAGAGAATGATGATGGGGCCTTGCCTGTTGATACCCGGGGGCTTCATAAGAAAGTGCTTCCCGGGATGAACTTTTCCATGGATGACGGAACACTCGGGTTTATCGTCGAGTCTGTTGACAGAACAAGAATCATCTGCCGCTCCTTGAACTCCGGAATCGTGAGAAGCAGGAAAGGAATCAATATCCCCGACATCCGGCCTGAGAAAGATGCGCTCTCTGCCCGGGACAGGAAGCTGCTGCTTGCTGGCCTTGAGCAGGGCATTAGTTTTGTGGGAGTGAGTTTTATACAGGAACCCAAGCAAATCGATCCCATTCTTGGCCTGCTGAAAGGCACCCCCTGCAAACTTATATCAAAGATCGAGACCAAGGCGGCGATGTCCCATTACCGTGAGATCATCAGCTTATCCTATGGTGTGATGATTGATCGGGGAGACCTTGGCGCAGAAGTCGGACTGGAAAAGATCCCCCGGCTCCAGAAAAGGATTATAGCGGAATGCAACAGGCAGGGAAAGCCTATTATTGTGGCGACACAGATGCTTGATTCCATGACTCAATCGCTTTATCCCACCAAGGCCGAAATAACGGACGTCGCCAATGCTGTGATAGACGGCGCTTCCGCACTTATGCTGTCAGCTGAGACGGCAGTGGGCAAATACCCCCTTGAGACCGTGAAAGTGATGTCAAGCATCATCAGGGATATAGAGAGCGACACCTCGTATCATGTTGAACTGTTTCATCCCGAAGAGCCGGATATCACTGATGTCATGGGAAGCGTTGCCGCGGAGATCATACAGAATCTCGACATCACCAAGGTTGTCTGTGTCACCTCAGGCGGATATTCTGCGCGGATGCTGGCCCGAAGAAGGCTTCCCGTCCCCATTCTCGCGGTGACGAACAAGAAAGAGATAGAATCGAGACTGCACCTCATCTGGGGGGTGACCCCTGTCCTTGTGAGCACACCGATTGACCATAGCGGAAATGCCATACAGAAAAAGAGCATCATCGAGGAATGCATCGCAAAAGGAGAGCTCTCAGAGCAGGATGTGATTCTCCTCATTGCCGCCGTATTTCCCAACAATAGGAAGATTACCAACATGATCGAAGTGCATAAGGTAAGCGAACTGTTAGGATATTTCGGAGGCCGAACATGATAGCTGCGCATGGCGGAAAGCTCATCTCCAGAGTCCTGAGCACGGACAAGAGCCGTCGGCTTCTTGAAAACGCAAGAGAGATGCAGACCCTGGAAGTATCAGATGATACCCTGCTTGACATGGCCAATATCGCGACCGGGGCCTTCAGCCCCCTGGAGGGATTCATGGGGCAGCAGGACCTGATCGACGTGCTTGCATCGAACAGCCTGCAGGATGGCACCATCTGGACATTGCCGGTGGTGCTCCCCTCTCCTCAGAAGCCCCTTGCCCGGCCCGGGGAGGATGTGATTCTCACGGATGGGGAAGGCAGGCCGAAAGGCCTCCTGCATCTTGAGGAGGTGTTTGCCCATAATCAGGAAGAGACCGCCCAGGCAGTGTTCGGCACAACCGACCTGCTCCATCCAGGGGTGAAGAAGATGGCGGAAGAAGGGAGCCATCTGATGTCAGGGAAGATAGAACTCATAAAGATGCCAAGACCCATCGCGCCAGGATGGGAGATGACCCCTCTGCAGACACGGGAGGCCTTCCGGAAGAACGGATGGCAGACGATCACCGGGTTTCAGACGAGGAATGTCCCCCACCGCGCGCATGAATATCTGCAGAAAGTCGCGCTGGAGATCACTGACGGCATCCTCCTTCATCCTCTTGTGGGCTGGAAAAAAAGCGGTGATTACAGCCCATCAGCTATTATGCGGGGATATCAGACCCTCATACGGCATTACTATCCCAAAGACAGGGCCTTACTCGCCGCCCTGGCAACAAAGATGAGATACGCCGGGCCGAAGGAGGCGATCTTTCACGCGATCATCAGGAAAAATTTTGGCTGCACCCATTTCATCATAGGGCGGGACCATGCGGGAGTCGGAGGATTCTACAGGAAGTATGAGGCCCATGAGTTTGTGGATGTGGTGGGGGACCTGGGCATTGAGATCCTGAAGCTGAAAGGGCCCTATTACTGCAAGCGCTGCGAGTCCATCGCCACAGAAAAGACCTGCCCCCATCCTGAAGACGCGCACCTCTCCATCTCGGGCACTCAGGTGAGGGCGATGCTCGCGGCAAAGGAGAAACTCCCAAAAGAATTCATGCGGCCGGAGGTCAGCGAGGAACTGAGCCACGAGGACCTGTTATGAGCTATGCAATCTGGTTTTCAGGATTATCCGGGGCAGGAAAGACCTCAATCGCCGGAGCGTTGGCAGGAAAACTGCGCGCCCACAACATCCCGGTAGTAGTGTTGGATGGCGATGAAGTGAGAAAGACCTTGTCCAGCGACCTCGGGTATACGCTCAAAGAACGGGACACCCATATCAGGCGGATCGCCCAGCTCTGCAAGCTCATCGTAAAGAACGGAATCATCGTGATCGCAAGCGTCATCTCCCCAAAAAAGGAAATACGCGAAGAGGCCAGAGCGAGCATTGGAAAAGAGAAGTTCATAGAAGTGTTTATCGATTGCCCCCTTGAGATCTGCAAAGAAAGAGACCCTCAGGGGCATTACAAGAAAGTGCAGGACAAGCAAATCACAGAATTCGTGGGCATCACCATCCCCTATGAGGCCCCCGAGCATCCCGATGTCCACTGCCCCACACACCAACTCTCAAAACAGGAATGCGTAGAACGGATCTGGGACGAACTGAAAAAGAGGGGCGCGCTATGAAAGCAGATTTTCACGTGCATAGCGCGGCATCCGACGGAGCGCTCTCGCCAGCAGAAGTCGTGAGGCGCGCCGCCAAGAGCCGCATCGGCATTCTCGCCATGTGCGACCATGATACCGTCTCTGGCATCCCCGAGGCGCAAAAAGAGGGGGAGCGGATCGGCGTGAAGGTCATCGCCGGCATTGAGCTGACCGCGGACGAGGGGGAATTTTTGAACGCGCACATCCTGGGCCTGGGCATTGACCTCGACAACGGCGCATTGCGCGGCATGATTGCGCGGGCGCAGAAGGCGAGGCTACAGCAAAAGAAGGAGATGGTCGAAGCCTTGAAGAAGCTCGGGTATCCCCTCTCCTGGGAAGAAATCAGGCGCGAGGCGAAAGGAGAAGTCACACGAAGCCACCTCGCGGACGCCATCATCACCCACTCGCCGGAGTATTCGAGGGAGCAGGTCTTTCGCGAACTGCTCGGGAGCGCAGGCAAGGCCTATGTCAAGAGAACGGGCGCGCCGACCATGCGGGAGGCGATTGCGGCGATCAAGAGCGCCGGCGGGTTGCCTGTGCTCGCCCATCCCCTCAGATATGCTTTTGATGTTGTCGAATACGTCTCATTCTTCCATGAAAGAGGGGGCGAGGCCGTCGAGACCGTTTACCCGTATCCTATTGTTGACGAGAACAGGCAAGCATCTCTCCTGCACGCCGTGCGTTCTTTGGGCCTATTAGAGACAGCGGGCTCGGATTTCCATAAGCCCGAGCGCTCTGTGATGGGCGCTGTGGAGCTCGACGAAGATTCGCTGCGAAGACTTCTCGAACGGTTATCCCTTTAGCCAATACGCTACCGAGAACATCCTTCTGTATTCTATCCGCTTGCCATCCTGAGCGAGGCTGCTGATGAGCATCCACGCGCAGAAGAGCCAAGTGAGCACGCCGAAGAGGAAGCTGAACGCGCCAAATAGTGGGGGCATGGGGGGCAGGCCCAATCCCCACCCAATCAACTCAAAGATGTATAAAAAGTAGATATGCGCGCCGGCGAGGAAGCTAAAGATGACTGTCTCTTTTCTGATGGCCAGGAACAAGAAGGGGAGAATCCATAAAAGATATTGAGGATGGATGAACACGCTCACGGTATACAGCGCGTAAAACATCATGCGGATGGACTTGCCCAGCGATTCCTGCTTGCTGAAGATAAGCGCCGCGGCTATCAATCCAATCGCAAGGATGACCCTTCCCCAGGCCTGGAAAAAGCTGTTGAGCACGCTCACATCCCGGCCAAGATAAGCGAGCGCAACCTGCAATTTCGCGATTCCCCAGTTCGACTGGGGCGTAAACTGGAAGGGCTGGGTGAGCGCGACACTCAAATAGGGGCCAAAGGCGAAGGGAAGATAACTGAGCAAGTAAGAACCCAACGTTATTATCGGAAACAGCACCCGGTCGCGGACAGACTTAAACGCGAGAAAGAACACCGGCCCCAGGATGAGCGGATAATACTTGAAGCTCGCTCCTATTCCCAGGGCGAGCGAGACCAGGGCAACGCGCTTGGCGCCTTCCAGGGTGGTGAACCAATAATAGGCGAGAAGCATCGCAAGCAGAACGATCGCATCGAACTGGCCATGAATCGCTGAGATGGCGAACAAGAGCGGATTGTACACAAACAAGGCCGACCAGAGCAGCGCCTTCTTCCCGTCGTATCTCTTGCTCAGCAAACTGAACAGGAGGAGCGCCATTACACTTTCGGCGAGAATCGGGAGAATCTTGATGATGAAATAATAGGGGAGCCCTGTCATCTGCTGCAGCCACCCATTGAACCAGGAGAGGGCGTAAAAAGCGGGGCCGTAAATAAGGTTCCTGCGCAATTCGACAACGCTGTAGGGGTTCTTGCCTTCCAACTGCAGGTCAGAAATGCGCTGCAAGGTGTTGATATCGCCCCTGCCGTCAGCAGTGACTGCAATATGTCCCGGAATCAAGAACGCGAGAATGAGCTTGAGGATGATGGGCAGGACAACAAGAACAAGGATGCGCTTAGTCTTCATGTTCCCTTGCCCAGGCGATGTTCCTCTTGAGCCCCTCATCGATAAAGATCTTCGGCTCCCAACCCAGAATCCGCTTGGCCTTGCTATAATCCACCAATAATTTGCCCACTTCCGCTGTGCGCGGCTCTATGAACTTTATAGGAGACGAGCTGCCGGTCTGCGCAAGAATCTTCTTGGCGATGTCAAGGATTGTTACATCCTCTCCTGTGCCGAAATTGATGGCTTCGCCGCGCGCCTTTTTTTCCTGGCCCATCAGCAAGAATCCCCTGATCATGTCATCGACGTACGCAAAATCACGGGTCTGCTTGCCATCCCCGTGAACCGTAAGCGGCTTGTTCTCCAAAGCAAGGCGAATAAATTTAGGGATGACATCATACGTGTGCCTGGGGCCATACGTATTGAACGGCCTCATGATCGCTACCGGAAGCTGATACGTGTTAAAATACGCATAGGACAGACGGTCTGCCGCGACCTTCGACGCGGCGTACGGCGAAGTTGGGTATAAGGGGTGCTCTTCGCTGATCGGCCCCTTGCAAGGGCCGTACATCTCCGATGACGAGGTGCATACCATCTGCTGCACATCGATCTCACGGGCCGCCTCCAGCACGTATAACGTTCCCATCGCGTTCGCTTCCATCACTTCAATGGGGTTGGAGAAGGAATGGGGGACATATGCGTCCGCCCCCAGATGAAAGAGGATCTCCGGATTGTTCTTTCTGATCAGCGTCGTTGTTTCGCAGGACCCCAGATTTCCCCGGATAATGTGCTCGAATTTATCCCGGATATGCTCGAGATTCCTGAACCTGAAAAACGGCATGGGAGGATGGGAGATATACCGCGTAAAAATTGAAACTTTCGCCCCAAACTTGAGAAGATTATCGCATAAGTGCGAGCCGATAAATCCGTCGGCGCCCGTCACCAGCACCCGTTTTCCCTTCCAGAACGATTCCTTAATCATGGCTTTAGGTATCGCCGCCGCTTTTTAAAGATTGCGAAAGATTCAGCATTGCGCATCGCCCTAAAACGGGGCCGCATCCCGACGGCGAGACAGCTCCGCCACCATCTCCTTGAGCCCTTCTTCGAGCCGGATTTTGGGGCTCCATCCCAGAAGCTTCCTTGCCTTGGCGATATTCCCGATTGACGAACCTTCTGTTTGCGCCGCTTTTGTGCGCACTATTTGCGATGCGCTCTTGGTCATCCTGATGACCGCCTGGGCGAGATCATTGATGCTCGTCCCTTCCCCTGTCGCGAAATTCAGCGTTTCCCCGTCCGCCTTCTCATCGTCCAGCAGGATGAGGGCATGAGCAATGTCCCGAACATGCAGGAAGTCGCGCTTTTGGTTTCCTGAACCCTCAATCCTGAGCGGCTTGTTCCCAAGCGCATTTCTTATGAACAGCCCTATGACATCTCCTTCCTGGCCGGAGCCGTACGCGTTGAAGAACCTGCCTATCGCAACGTCAAAAAACCGGCCAGATTCCCTCACCAGCTTCTCGGCCTCAAGCTTGCTCTTCCCGTAGGGGTTTTCCGGCCCGCACGGGCTTGTTTCCGCCACCGCGCCGTCATTGTGGCCATACACCATGCACGATGAGCAGAAAATGAATTTTTTAACATTGCATCTCTTCGCAAACTCCAGCATATTTTTCGTCCCTTCCACATTTATTTTGAATGTCTCCTCTGGATTTTGCAGTGATTTTCTCACAGAAACCAGCGCGGCAAGATGATACACGACATCATAGGTTCCCGTGATGTCGGCCAGCTCATCCGCTTTGGTGATGTCGGCACACAGATGATGACTTGCACTGGTCTTTGATCGTGAAAGGACTGTTACTTCCGCTCCTTCCCGGATCAGCTGCCTGACCAGCTCCTTTCCAATGAACCCGTCACCTCCTGTGACGAGAACCCGCTTCCCTTCAAACGCTCTCATTTTGCTCTTCAAAATAAGCTTTTATGAGCCTGACGATCCTGTCCAAGCCCTCTTTTTTGAGGTGGTGGTGGCAGCCGACATAGAACCCGCCCTGGTTTATCCATTGGGCGATCGGATAGTCGGATTCCTTGGTGCCATAGAGCTTTTGGTAGATGGGCTGATTGACCAAGGGGAGCATGTCCCGGGTTTCCACCCCATTCTTTTCCAGGTAATTGACGAGCTTTGTTTTCGCTTCGTTTCTCACGACTATCGGGAACATCATAAATGAATGGTCCGCGCCCGATCTCGTCTTCGGCAGCTGAATCTGCTTGACATCAGCTAGATTGTCGATAAGATATCGCGCATTCTTCTTGCGCTGCCTGAGATTGTGGTCGCGCTCCTCGAGCTCAGCGCAGGCGATCGCCCCCTCCATCTCCGTCACCCTAAAGCTATGCCCGACGTTCACGAACGAAAACCGCCTCGCTATGATATCCCTGAGGTCATCTTCTGACTTGTTCTTGTCATCGCCAATGTCGATAAAGACGGTGTCTCTCCCATGATTCATCAATGAGCGCAGCCTGTCGTGATAGGCGGGATTGTTAGTTGTGTTTATTCCTCCGACCCCCGCGCTGAGGATATGGGCGACATACAAGGAAAAGCAGCCGATGTCCCCCCAGCTTCCGACTGCTTTCCCCTTGAAACTGGCGAACATCGTCTCGCAGGAATCCTCCACGACCTTGAGCTTATGCTTCCTGGCGATCTTCATGATCGATTCCATGTCGCAGGGCTGGCCGAACAGATGGACGGGGATGATCGCCCTCGTTTTTGGGGTAATCTTCTGCTCAATCAGATGTGGATCCATCCCGTAATAGTCTTTTTCCACATCCACGAAGACCGGCCTGAGGCGATTGTGGATGACTACATTAGCGGTCGCGACAAACGTCACGGAAGGGACAAGGACTTCGTCGCCGTCTTTCCAGCCATGTAGCTCCTTGAGTGCCTGGATCGCGATGTGCAGCGAGCTTGTCCCGCTATTTGTAACCAAGCCAAACTTGCAGCCGTGCAAGGCCGAGAACTCCTGCTCGAGGCGCTTGACAAACTGCCCATGGATAAACCAGGGATTGTCCAGCGCCTGGTTGACATACTTCCTCGCGCGGTCGCTTATCTTGGAGCAGCCCACGCCCACTTTGGGATTCATCTTTTCCCGGGCTCTTTTTTTGTTTATAAATCTATAGGATGGCCTCGGCGTGGGCTTAGAGAAACTATTTAAAGGAATCCTGAGGCATCTCCATCATGATTTCCATAGTCGTAGCGATGTATAACGAGGAAGCGGTGCTCCCCGCTTTCCTGAACACTTTCTTTGAGCATATCGACCTCAAGGAGCCCTATGAGCTTTTGCTTGTCAATGATGGCTCCACCGACGCCTCGGTGAGCATCGCGAAGACGTTCCAAAAAAAGCACAGGCAGATACGGATTGTCAGCTACCATCCGAACCGGGGCCTCGGCCACGCCCTTCAAATGGGCATCGCCAAGGCAAGGGGGAGAGTCATCGTCACCATGGACGCGGATCTCGCCCACCATCCCAAATACGTTTCCACGCTCGTGGACATCTCCGATCAAGGCCATGATCTGGTTATCGGCTCCAGGTATGCCAAAGGCGGAGGAATTGACGAGGTGCCATTCGTGAGATGGGTGCTGAGCCAGGCCACAAATCTCATCACGCGGCTTGCCATCCTTACTGGGGTGAAGGACTTGACAACCGGGTTCCGCGCATACAAAGCCGGGAAGATCAAGTCCATCAAAAGCAACGCAAAAGGATTCGATGTTGAAGTTGATATCCTTGTGACCTATCTCAGGAAGCGCTGGAGCATCCGCGAAGTCCCCGTACGAGCGCCCGTTGACCGTGCGGCGGGTCAATCCAAGTTTAACCTGCTCCAGGACAGCGTTGATTATACCCGCGGCCTGTTCAGGGCCATTGTCCTGCGGTGGTTCTGAATGCAGCTCCAGCTTTTTTACGACATGTGCGTCAAATGGCTCATGGAGTCCCCCATCAGGAGGAAGGATGGCGCGGTCTATAGCTGGGTGAACAAGGAAAAGCCAGGATATGTGTACCCGGAAATCATCGGATATTCTATTAAATTCTTTGCCGACCTGTATGACCGCACCCGCCAGCAAGCCTATCTCACCCTGGCCCAAGAATCGGCCGATTACCTGAGCACACACCTTTCCAGGAATGGGAGCGTTGGAAGAGACGGCTATGACTATGCCTTTGATTCCGCGATCTGCGCCTCGGGGCTGATCGGGCTTTCCAAAGTCCACTCCTTGGACGAAGCCCAGGAACGCGCGCTTTCACGCCTGGCGCATTTCATCTTCACGTCGCTTTCAAACCATCAGTCCGTGCTTAAGGATGGGACTGCTGTTGTGGACAACGACCGCTGGTCCTTGAGCTGGGGCGCTTTGCTCGCAAAAAATGCCATCGCGCTCCATGAGCTTTCTGAGCATTACAAGGATGACAAGTATAAGGCGCTCGCTGATAATTTGTTCGCTCTCACCAAACAATGCTTTCATGAAGACCATTTCTGTATCAATGGCGAACGACCTTGTGTCTATACACATCCCCATTGCTACGCGACTGAAGGCCTCATTTTCTTGGCGACAAAAGGGTATCCAGTTCAGGATATGGTGCTCAAGTCGGCGCAGTGGCTCGCGCACAACCAGCAGGAGAACGGGGCCATGAAGAGCTGGTACTATCGCGACGCCCCCACTGAATACCAGGGAGACGCCACTGCCCAGGCGATCCGCATCTGGGTGTGCGCGGACAACAAACGCTACAAGCGGAACATCGAAAAGGCGTTTGGCTTTCTCGCCAGCCTTCAAACCAAGGAAGGTGGCCTGGCCTACAATATCGCTGACGGCAAAACCAGCAAAGATATAAATTCCTGGGTGACCCTGTTCGCCGCGCAGGCGGCGCAGTGGCATCTTCAAGGCCCCCGGAAAAACTGGATCGTATGAAAATCTGCCTCATTGTCGGAACGCGGCCGGAAATCATCAAGATGGCGCCCGTCATCCACGAATGCATACGCAGGAAACTGGACTTTTTCATCCTGCATACGGGCCAGCACTATTCCTATGAGATGGACCAGCTGTTTTTCAAGGAACTGGAACTTCCGCCGCCCCGCTATAACATCAACGCAGGCCTCAAGTCCTTCCGCCTGCAGATTGGGATGATGCTGCGCAAGATCAAGGAGATCCTGGTGAAAGAGCGGCCGGGCATTGTTCTCGTATTGGGAGACACCAATTCCGTGCTCTCCGGCGCGCTCGCCGCCAACCAGTTGAACATCCCCATCGGCCACATCGAGGCGGGGCTTCGCAGCCATGATGTCGCGATGGTAGAGGAAACAAACCGGATCATCACCGACCATATCGCCACAGAATTGTATACCCCCACCACCGAATCCAGGCAAAACCTGATAGAAGAAGGACTCGATGAGGGCAAGATCTTCCTTACGGGAAACACAGTTGTCGATGCCGTATTTCAGCATAAAGAGATGGTCGACAAGAAAATCAATGTCTTCGCGGATCTGGGCATCGAGAAAGGAAAATATATGGTGATCACAGCCCACAGGCCGGAGAATGTGGATGTCCATGAGCGCCTCAAGAACATGCTTGCCGCATTTGAGCAGGTGCACGCGAAATACCGCTTGCCCCTGCTGTGGCCGATCCATCCCCGAACGCAAAAAATGATCAAGAGCTTTTCCCTCGCCATCCCCGGCTGCCTCACCCTCCTTCCGCCTATGGGCTATCTGGGATTTTTGCAGCTGGAAGCGCACGCGAAAATCATCCTCACCGACTCCGGGAGCATCCAAGAGGAAGCCTGCATCCTCGGAGTGCCTTGCGTCACCCTCCGGGACAACACCGAGCGCAATGAAACGCTCACCATCGGGAGCAATGTGCTTGTCGGCGTAGAGCCTTCAAAAATCGTGGAAGGGGTCGCTCAGATGCTTTCCCGCGACACCCGATGGAAGAACCCTTACGGGGACGGCACCTCCGCCAAGCAGATTCTCGATATTGTTCTCAAGAAATAACTATCTCAGGAGCATTAGTTTTTAATCCACCAGCTTGTCTCATTCTACCCTGTTATTCTCTTGGGAGACGTCGGGCGGCGCGCTCCTCCTGAGAAAGCTTTCCTTAAGAAATACCAGCTCTTTCCTGCCCACGCCGCCGACAGCGAACAGGAGCGCGCCGTAGACGAGGATTCCCAGGGGGACGGTGAGGAAGAGGCTGAATTCCCTCATCCACCACAGCACCATACCCATGCCTATGGCGCACAGGAGCGGCTTGAGGCTCTCCCTGATGATGAGCGTGTGATAGCCGGCCCTGCGGGTGTAGAAAACCAGCATCGCGAACGCCACTCCCTGCGAGAAGACGGTCGCGAGCGCGGCGCCCATCGCCGCGAGAGACGGGATCAAGACTAGGTTCGCCGCGATATTGAGGATCGTGCTCGCAACGTTCGCCGCCGAATACTGCCTCTGCCTGTCTATCGCGTTCAGGAGATACCCCATGAGGTAATTCATGTATAAAAGGATGAGCACGACAGAGAGAACACGGAGCAGGATCACGGACGCGAGAAATTCCTCCTTGTAGACAAACTGAATGACCCTCGGCGCCAGGAGCATCAGGCCGACAGTGAGGGGCAGAGCGAGATATGCGAGATATTTAACGAGTAAGCCATAGACCGCTTGGAGGCTCTTCCTGTCTTCCTGCGCATGGTGGCGCGACATCGTGGGGAAGGAGGCATAGATGAAAATGATGGGGACAAAAATGAGGGCGCCGGTAATCGCGGAAGCAGCGCCATACAGGCCCGTCGACTCATATCCTTTCATGGCTGCCAGCATGATCTTGTCTACCTGATAGTAGAGCGTGATGGACACGAGGCTGAGCCAATACGGGAAGCTTCTCTGAAGGATGCCCTTCGCGTGCTCAAGCCTGAACAGCGGCCTGAACCTGACGCACGAAACCTGCGTCATGATCCCGCTGATCAGCAGCGAGAGCGCCTTTCCCACGAACAGCGCGGCGAAGAGCCCCACAAGCCCATACCCTAAGAAGAAGGAGAGCGCGGCGAACGCCAGTGGCAGGCCTTTCTCGAGCGTTGTGGCAATAGCCTTGAGCTCATTGCGCTCATAGGCAATCATCACCCTTCTCGTCAGGCCGTGGCCCGCGGTCATGATCTCCTGCATGCACGCGAGCAGCAATACTATCTTCATCTGGGCGTCCTTCACGACGAAGAGCGCGCTGATGAATCCCAGCGTGAGGAATCCCGAAGAGAGGAGCATGCCCAGCGTGCTCACCTCACTCACGAGCCCGCTTATCTTCTCCTGATCGCCCCTGAGCTTGGAGACTTCTTTCAGGAGATAGGTGACCAGGCCCATATTGGCAAGGATCGAGAAGACAGCGACAAACGCGAAGGCGAAGGAATATTTCCCGTACCCTATGCTCCCCAGGCTGCGCGTCACCAGGACAACGAGCAGGAAGGCGAGCAGCTTCTCCACTACGTCCGCCACCAGCAACCAGAACATGTTCCTCACGATGCGGGACATGGGCAGGCGGGCTCAAGCAATGTTTATAAAACGATACGCTTTCTTCGGAAGCATGTGCGGCATCTGCGGGTTCATGTGGGAGGACAAAAAGCTGCTGAGGGAGATGATGCGCTCGATCTCCTATCGCGGGTCGGACCAAAACGGGACGTTCTTTGACAAGGGCATTTCCCTGGGCCATCTGCGGCTGAGCATCATTGATTTGTCTGAATGCGGCAGGCAGCCGATGTTCAACGAGGAGGGGGACATCTGCGTCATCTTCAACGGCGAGATCTATAATTTCCAGGAGCTGCGCCCCGAACTTGAGAAGAGAGGGCATCGGTTCTCCTCGAATTCCGACACTGAAGTCATCATCCATGCATACGAGGAGTATGGCGAATCCTGTGTCGAGAAATTCAACGGCATGTTCGCCTTTGCGATTTGGGATTCGAAGAAAAAGGAGCTTTTCCTGGCAAGGGACAGGATAGGAGTGAAGCCGCTGTTCTACAGCTTCAAGAACGGAAAGCTGATGTTCGCCTCAGAGATCAAGGCCATCCTTCAGCACGAGGTTCCTTCACTGAATGTGAGATGCCTGCAGCAACTGATTGCGTATGCGTATCCGGTGAATGGAGAGACCCTTTTCG
>Ga0209541_10009558_pt1 | contig 15698 bp, 13 predicted proteins | sample RifCSPlowO2_01_FD_184027 | JGI IMG/M metagenome (GOLD analysis project Ga0209541, IMG submission 184027) | Groundwater microbial communities from Rifle, Colorado - Rifle CSP2_plank lowO2_0.1 (SPAdes) (version 2) | ecosystem: Environmental > Aquatic > Deep subsurface > Groundwater | place...
GTTATCCGGCGCCCGGATAACACCCGTGGCAAAAATCCCGGCGATTTCTTTCTCGAAATTGGCTAAATCCTCTTTGTTGATCGTCCCCAAGCCCGTCGATTTTCCCGGTGTCATATCTTAATCCGTTTCATGCTCTTGAAACCACGCGATGGTGTGCTTGAGCCCTTCTTTGAGTTTCACTTTCGCCGTCCAACCCAAACGTTTTTTGGCTAAAGTAATATCCGGACGACGCTGCCTAGGGTCATCCACAGGCAGCGGTTTATAAACGATCTTGCTTTTCGTGTTCGAAAGCTCGATGACCAATTTCGCGAATTCAAGAATGGTGAACTCATCTGGATTGCCGATGTTCACGGGTGTGGTGACATCGGATTTCAGCAGCCGAAAGATCCCCTCAACGAGATCCGAGTAATAGCAAAACGACCGCGTCTGCGTACCACGGCCATAAACGGTCAGCGGCTTATTATGCATGGCCTGGTGGATAAAATTAGGCACGACCCGCCCGTCGTTGATGCGCATGCGCGGCCCGTAAGTATTGAAGATCCGGACGATGCGCGTGTCCAGTTTATGATAGCGGTGGTAGGCCATGGTGATGGCTTCGGCGAAACGTTTGGCCTCATCATAAACCCCGCGCGGCCCGATGGGGTTCACGTGCCCCCAATAAGATTCTTTTTGCGGATGCACCTGGGGATCGCCGTAAACCTCCGAGGTCGAGGCCAGCAAAAAGCGCGCCTTTTTAAATTTGGCCAACCCCAGCGCGTTGTGACTTCCCAAGGCGCCGACTTTCAGCGTTGGTATCGGAAAATTCAGATAATCCACCGGGCTCGCCGGAGAAGCGAAATGTAAAACATAATCCACGGGATCATTGAGGCGGAACTCTTTGGAAATATCGTGACGGATGAACCAGAAGTTCGGGTTTTTCTTCAGGTGCTCAATGTTGCGGGTGTTCCCGGTAATAAGGTTGTCCACGCAAAAAACCCTCATCCCTTCCCCGATAAAGCGATCACACAGGTGGCTCCCCAGGAAACCAGCACCGCCGGTAACAACAACTGTTTTTTTGTTCATGGGTTCTTTCTAAAGCTGGTAACGGCTAAATTTTCGTTATTTTATCGCTCTTGATCCCTTTGTAGACATTACGCACATCGTAAATCGCGCGGGCGTGATTCAGGATGGATTTATAATCAACATTGGTGTGGTCAGTGGCGATGACCACACAATCATACCGGGAAATATTTTGTTTATTTAAAGCAACAGACTTAAGATTAATGGCCCCGATCTTTAAATACGGGATAAACGGATCGGAATAATCGACCTTGCATTTTCTTTCCTGGAGGATCTCGATCAATTTCAAGGAAGGCGATTTGCGCAGGTCTTTGACGTCTTTTTTGTACGTCGCCCCCAAAACAAAGATTTTGGAATTTTTCAGGCTCTTTTTATTTTTTTTCAAAATTCCGGCCAGGGAATCGACCGCGTAGGAAGGCATGGCGGAATTAATATCCGCGGAGAGTTTGATGAATTTCGAGCTGAAGCCATGGTGCCTGGCTTTCCAGTAAAGGTACAACGGATCGTCGGGAATGCAGTGCCCGCCGACGCCGAGTCCGGGATAAAAAGGCATAAAGCCGAAGGGCTTCGTCTTGGCCGCGTCGATCACTTCCCAAACATCGATGTCCATCTTGTGGCACATCATGGCCGCTTCGTTGGCCCAGCCGATGTTGATAATGCGAAACGTGTTTTCCAGCAGCTTGGTCATCTCGGCGGCTTTGGCCGTGGAAACCATGTGGACGCGCTTGATGATCTGTTCGTAAAGAAGCTTCGTCAATTCTCCGCTGGCAGGCGTCAGGCCCCCGACCACCTTGGTGATATTGGTGACATCATGCGTTTTATTGCCCGGGTCGATGCGTTCCGGCGAGAACGAAAGGAAAAAATCCTTGCCGGATTTCAGTCCGCTTTTTTCCAGCTCCGGCTTGATAAGCTCTTCGGTGGTGCCTGGATAAGTCGTACTCTCAAGCACGACGAGTGTATCTTTCTTGATATATTTACAGATGGTGCGTACCGCGCTCAAAATATAGGCGATATCCGGCGTGTATTTGCGCTTCAATGGCGTGGGAACGCAGATGATGATGCAATCGATCGTCCGCAGACAATCGAAGGTTGTGGCAGCCGAGAGATGCCCGCTGGCGACAACGCCGGCCAACTCACGGCTGGGGATATCGAGGATATAACTCTTTTTCTTCTGGATATTGCGGACACGATCTTTATCAGTATCCAACCCAAAGACCTGAAAACCTTTTTTGGCGAAATTCACGGCGAGCGGCAACCCCACGTATCCCAGCCCGATGACGGCGATCTTCGCTTTCTTCGACACAATCTTTGCCTGCAACGTTTTTGACACTTGATCAGCCCCTTTTACGTTCCAACATCCCCCGGCCGACGCCGTAATATTCAAAACCCGACGCCTTGAGGCTCTGGTCATGGTACAAGTTCCGGCCGTCAAAGAGGATGGCGTGCTTCATAACGCGTTTGATTTTCTTAAAATCCAGTTTCTTGAATTCATCCCATTCCGTCAACAACAACAGGCAATCACAGCCTTTGGCCAGGGCGTAGGGGTCATTGCAGTACGTCACATTCTGGAAAACCTTTTTGGCATTAGGCATGGCCTGTGGATCATAGACTTTCACTTTGGCCCCCTCCCGCTGCAAGATCTCAATGATGCCGATGGCAGGGGCATTACGCATATCATCCGTATTGGCTTTGAACGCGACCCCTAAAACCCCAAGGACTTTACTCTTAACGATCCACAATTTGTCCTCGATCAACCGGACAAAAAGATCCTTCTGCTCTTCGTTGACATTGCGGACTTCCTTGAGCAGATTGAACTGATAACCGTTTTTCTCGCTCAAACGAATGAAGGCATCAACATCTTTCGGGAAACAGCTGCCGCCGTAGCCTATCCCTGCGTCCAGGAATTTCCGCCCGATGCGTTTGTCGAATCCCATGCCTTCGGCGACTTTCAGGACGTCAGCGCCGATGCTGTCGCAGATCTGCGCGATGGCATTGATAAACGAAATCTTCGTCGCCAAGAATGAATTCGACGCGTGCTTGATCAATTCCGCTGAATTGATATCGGTAACGACCATGGTGGGTTTCAAGGGCGCGTACATCTCGCGCAAAAGCCGTTCGGCCTTGGCCGATTCGACACCAATGACCACCCGATCCGGGTTCATGAAATCATGGACCGCGGAACCTTCACGTAAAAATTCCGGATTGGAGGCCACATCAAAATCCAGTGTTACCTCATTGCCTTTACGAAATTTCGCAGACAAATTCATGACGATGGTGCGTTTGATGCGCTGGCCCGTATTGGCAGGGACGGTCGATTTCTCAACGATCAGTTTATAGGAATCCATGGCGCGCGCGATGTCCCTGGCAACATTCTCGACGTAGGTTAAATCCGCTTCACCGTTTTTCTTCGATGGTGTCCCCACAGCGATAAAAATAATAGTGGATTTCTTCGCGGCGTCAACGATGGATGTCGTAAACGCCAGACGTTTATTGTTGAGGTATTTCTTCAACAGTTCCTCGAGGCCGGGTTCATAGATCGGGACTTTTCCCAGCTTGAGGCGTTTGATCTTCTCATAATTATTATCCACGCAAATGACGGTATGTCCGATGTGCGCCAGGCAGACCCCGGTCACCAACCCGACATACCCGGATCCAATAACGGCTATATTCACGTTTAATCTCCTTCCGAACTTTGCGAGCCGGCCTTACGCTTGTTGAAGCTTGTTCCCAAATCCACGACAAAATCCGGGAATGCCTTGAGCGTAAAGACGATCCAGATCTCACTGCCTTGCGATCTGGTCTCGTTGAAATTGATGTCCATGGTCCATTCGTGCAGATCGCGGGTAAGCGTAAGTTGTTGTTCCTTATGCTGCCCGCTACGGACATCAAAACGGTTATATGTCTTTATGGCCCATTTAGGATTAAGTTTATACCCCAATTCCGTTGTAATCTGATCATCGACCTGCCGGCTCCACCGTTTGCCGATGTTGACCCACCAGTTCTTTCCCCCATTAATGTACATGTCGAAATTGGCCGTGGTCAGATATTCCTCACGCGTGTCATAGGTGGAATCAAAATAAAACGTAATCCGGTCAATGGGACGAAAATCAATGTCCGTGGTAATGACATTGAACCCTCCCTTGCCGGGGTTCTCTTTTAAAGCAAAATCCGTTCCGATGACCGCGCGCAGCAACTCGACTACCTCATTATTTCTTTTCGTCTGTAATTTGTTTTCTACGGAAAAATTAATGGAATGTCCGATATCTTTGCTGTCAATGGCATCGAAGGAATCCAGATCGTTGGAAGTAAACGTCGGCGTATGGTTGTAAGAGTAAGAAACCGCTGGCGTAATGATATGCCGCAAACGGTGGATATCCAGCCCCCATTCATTCATTTCGACATCAAATACTTTGTAGAATTTTGTACTTAAACTTGCACCGGTACGGAATATCCCGCGAATGGCATCATAATCCTGCGGATCTTTGGTCTTGCTGTAATAGGTATGTTCTCCACCGACGAACGGCCGGAGTTCAAGGAAGCCGACTTTCATCGCATAAGAGAGTTCATTATCTGCATCCAGGCGCATCGTCTCCCGGCGGACTTCCGTTGGAGAAGCCTCCTTGCTGCTCAGATTGGAGTAAATAGTCGTGTTTTTCACATAAAAATTCGTCTCGCCAATTTTCTGGCTTGACAGGTCATAGCGTAATTCCGGCAGACGCTCGACCATCCCTTCAAAACGGTTCACGCGCTTGTCCGTGCGGAAACTCATAACCCCCGCCGTCAAATTTCTGGTCAAAAGAAAAAACGTATCCGGCGATCCATCCTTGTCAAATTCCCGCTCAAAGTACTCTTTTAATAAAGTATTGTCACTTAATTTGTAATACTGCCAGATCGCGCTGGTATTCTTGTCAATGTCCCACTTGTGCCGCCATTCCGCCTTAAAACGCTCGCGCTCAATCGTCGGGCTGGGACGCGGCTGATAAAAATGTTTCGAGGCAATGCGGCGTTCGTTCATATAATAAGTTCTGATCGTACCGGAGCCCGTATACGGTGTTTTATAAGTGACATCAAAACCCGAAGCGATATCCTTTTTCTCGCGGGCGTCGAAATGCAGAAACCCTTTTACATTATCGTTTAATTCATACCGCATGGCGGTCAACAAAAACATCCCCCATTCCTTGTCATATCCGGGGGTAAAAACAAAGCGCGGCTTTTTCCCCGTCAGATCCTGGCTGAACTTGGGGATATACAATATCGGCACGCCACCGATTTTCATACACACTTTGCGGGCCACCATTTTGTCCTTGGGATAAATATCGATTTTACCGGCAGCGACGCGGTAGTGCGGCTGGTCGTGATCGCAGGTGGTAATATAGCCGTCCTTCATAAAAATATGATTCGCGTCAACTTTGGAAACCTGTTCACCCTTGCCATAATAAGGGTCGGCAAAAATCGAGGCCGGCGTAAAATCCCCGGCCATTTTCTCAAAATTGAATGTCATTTCCTCGCCGGAAATCTCACTTTCGCCACCTTTGACAAGTCGAACATTGCCTTTGGCATGAGCAGTGCCCGTATTCCGGGAGAACTCCACCCGGTCGCAGGCCAGGGTGACATCATTATAAAAGATTATAACGTTACCTTGCGCGGTGACCTTGTTGCCGTCCATCGAATATTCGATGATATCGCCATTAAGTTCAACGGAAGTGGTTGGCCCGGCGGCGGGCTTAGCTCCATCTGGCTTAACTTCATCTGGCTGGAGTGCCTTTGGCTGAACTTCACCAGGGAGAACCGCGTCAGACTGCGCCGCAACCGGCTGCGTTTCTTCCGCCGCCGCGAAACCAAAAATAAAAACGGGAATACTCACGACCAGCAAGATCAACACGATTCCCGTTTTTTTGATCACCAGATTAGCGTCCAAAGATGGATTCCTTCACCAGGATATGCGCGCCGAGGATGCCGGCCTCGTCACCCAGCCGGGCCCGCACAATTCGTACCATGGCGTTCTGAACCGTCATCGCGCGGTTCCGAACCACTTTTTGAATCGTCTTTTCCATAAATTTATAATTACCGGCGACCCCGCCGCCGATAATGATCATCCTCGGATTAAGCAGGTTGATGACCCCTACCAAAGCATTGCCGATATGCGTAGCGGTCTCCCGCCAGAACCGAACGGCGCGGACGTTGCCACGGCTGGCTAAAGCAAACGTCTCTTCAAGCCGGATATTTTTCTTTCCGAACACCTTCGCGGCCTTAGCCATCAACGTTCGATTACCTACGTAACGCTCGAAACACCCCCTCCCGCCACAATTGCACGCCGGGCCGTGTTCATTCAAAGGCATATGACCGATCTCCCCGGCAACAAAACCTTCTCCACGATAAAGGACGCCATCGAGGATAAGTCCGCCACCGACACCCGTTCCCAGCGTAATGCAGACCAGATTCTGGTACCCTTTCCCGGCGCCAAGCTTCCATTCTCCCAAAGCGATCAGGTTTACATCATTATCCATAAATACGGGAATCTTTAACTGCTTTTGGATAATCTTGCGTAATGGAACATTTCTCCATCCTGGAACATTCGGCAGGAAAATGACAATCCCTTGCGGGCTATTGATCTGCCCCGGCAACCCGATCCCGATGCCGGCAATATCTTTTATTGTCTTGCCGTTCTCCCGGACAAGGGACCGAACCGCCACCACAAGAGCATTAATTAGCTGGCGAGGATGATGGACATAACTCTTTGTTATTAAATTGGTTTTAGCTATGATTTTCCCGGAAGGAGCAACCAGTCCCAGCTTGATATTCGTTCCCCCAACATCGACCCCGATGGTGCACAACGGCATGTCTATCCTTGTAATATTAGTATTAGAATGGAGACATTGTACATGAACAGGGTGCGGGATTCAAGCCGAATCAATCATAAATGCCAAAGACGCAAATGCGGTTTCGTCCCTCACGCTTGGCGCGGTAGAGCGCCCAATCGGCCTTGTCGGTCAATTCTTCTATCCGGGTCCCGTCTTCGGGATAAGTGGCGACACCCAGACTTACGGTGATCTTGACCTCGGCGTCATAAGCCTTGATGGCGCTGGCCTCGACCGCTTGACGGATACGCTCCGCGGCGAAACGCGCTCCGGAGCGGTCGGTGTCCGGCAGGATCACGCAAAATTCCTCCCCTCCAAAACGCCCCGCGATATCGATTTCACGGGTGTTCTCCCGGATCAGTTTGCCCACTTCCCGTAAAATCTGATCACCCATCAGATGCCCTTGCTGGTCGTTGAAGGTCTTGAAATAATCGACATCGATCATCAGAAACGACAGCTTCATGCCGCGCGCCTGCGAACGTTTTAATTCTTCCTGAAAACGCTCGATCGCGTAACGGCGGGTGTGCAATTCCGTCAGGCTGTCGGTGATCGCGATGCGTTCGATCTCGTGATAAAGTTTGATACGCCGCAAAGCTAGGGCGAACTGATGGCCAAGGATCGTGAATTTTTCATGATGTGCCTGGGGCATTCCCTTGACGACCAAATAGCCGATCTGCCCGGTTTTTCCCTGAAGCGCGAAAAGAAAATAGTCCGTCGATTTTTTATAATCGTTGATCTCATCGCAGAGCGGATGCACCAGCGAGCAATCCGTAAAACCGACGTGATCGCCTAGCTTGCTCTTGAAAATTTCAAAGGCCTCTTTCTCGCCAAGGCTCTGGGTGATCTCTTTGGTGATCTCATAGAGCGTCAGGATCTCCAGGACCTCGTTCTCCAAACGTAGTCTCTCCACGTAAAACGACTCTTTCTGGTTAACCAGCGACTGCGACCGCGCACTTTCTTCGAGGATTTGATCCTGTTGTTTCAGCTCCAGGGCCTCGACGACTTTTCGGGCGCAATACGCGACCAGCGCGACATAGATCATAACAGCCAAGGGCATCACGATCGTCATGCGACACACACCTGGTTGCGGCCCTTTTCCTTCGCCTGATAAAGTGCCAAGTCCGCTTTATGGATCAATTCCTTCGGGTTGATCGCGTCTTTCGGGAACGAAGCCACTCCGATGGAAACGGTTACCCTGGTTTTCTCCCGGCGCAGAACGATAGTTTGTTCCGCGACTTTTTTGCGCAATGCCTCGGCCAATTCGACGGCTTTTACCTTTGGGCAATCCGGCATCAGGACGCAAAATTCCTCGCCGCCGTAACGGCAGACAAGATCGCCCGGCTGGCGGAAAAAATCGGTCAGGATCATCGCCACCGCGCGCAAAACGATATCTCCGGCCACGTGTCCGAATTTGTCGTTGTATTGCTTGAACTTATCCAAATCAAACATAAGAAACGACATCTCGCCCTTGCGGTGCATCTGCCGGCTGACCTCAATGGATAAACGTTCGAGCAGATAACGCCGCAAATAAAGACCGGTCAGGCTGTCCTTGATGGCCAGTTGCTCCAAACGTTCGTACAATTGCGCGTTCTCGATGGCGACGGCTCCCACGTCGGCAATGGTGGTCAAAAACCGCAGATCTTCGGTGGTAAAATTCTTCTCGTGAGGGCTGTCCATGCGCAGGATCCCCAGGGCCTTCTTGCCGACCATCAAAGGCGCGCTCATCAAAGAACGGACCGGCCTTGTTTCTTCCCCCGCCATTTTTTCTTCATCGAAACGATAATCTCTTTTGGTATCTTCAATCAATAACGGCTGCATGGCGCGCATGACCGACTGATCGTAAAGATCCCCCTTCTTCGATTTGATGTTGACGCGCATTGCGCCTTTATGCGAAGAAAAAATGCCCAACTCTCCAGTCTGGGGATGGAACAAATAGAGGATCATTGTCCGCTCTTTTTCCCCGAAAAATTTGTTGACCTCCTCGGAAAGAGCCGTTGAGGTGTCATCCAGGGAAAGGCACTGGCTCAACCGTTCGGTCAGCACCCTCAATTCGCCGTAAAGAGCGATCTTATTGCGCAGGGATCCGATGAACGATTTTTCTTCCTTGATCTCGGCCTCGACGAGATTCCGTTTCTCTTCAAGATTCTGGCTCTGCAGGACGATCTCCGCTTGTTTCTTGTTTAATCTCAAATAAATTGGAAACAAATAAAGCAGGATGGCGGCCAACCCAACGGCAAGAAAGATAAAAAACGTAGTTTCGTAAAAAATCGCGAAAACAAAAAAAACAACAAGGATGAGTATTAAGGCGGTGGCGAGGAAGAAGTAAAAATTATATGATGGTTTTTTCGGTTTCTCGGTCAAAAAAGTGCACCTTGCTCATGTCAAGCACAAGATCCATGTCCCGGTTGACTTCCGGTCTATTATGAGCACCAACGCGCGCGATGAACGTATTTTTCCCGGAATTGAGATATAAATAGACTTCCGACCCCAATGGCTCAACGACCTCGCAGGCGGCACGGATAGTATTTTCCGGGGAGGCCTGGGAAACAAAGAGCTTATCATAAATGTCCTCCGCGCGAATACCGAAGATGACCTCTTTGCCTTCGTACGCGGCCAGGACTCCGTACATATCCTCGACTAATTTGACCTGGAATTTCCCTTCATCGAAATAAAGTTTGCGTTCCTTTTTGAGGATACGCCCCTGCATCAAATTGATAGGCGGCGAACCGATAAAGCCGGCCACGAATTTATTGGCCGGTTTGTCGTAAATGGTCATGGGGTCCGCGCACTGCTGCACTTTTCCGTCTTTCATGACGACGATCTTGTCACCGAGCGTCATGGCCTCGGTCTGGTCATGGGTCACGTAAACAAAGGTCGTCTGTAAACGCAAACGTAGTTTGTGGATCTCGGTGCGCATCTGAACGCGCAGTTTGGCGTCAAGGTTGCTTAAAGGTTCATCGAATAAAAACGCTTGCGGTTTACGCACGATGGCGCGGCCCAGGGCCACGCGCTGGCGTTCGCCGCCGGAGAGTTGCCGCGGACGGCGTTCCAGCAAATGCTTGATCCCTAAAATTTCGGTGGCCTCCTGAACACGGCGAACGATCTCATGTTTGGGGTATTTACGAAGCCTTAGCCCGAAAGACATATTCTCGAAAACACTCATGTGAGGATACAGGGCGTAATTCTGGAAGACCATCGCGATATCGCGATCTTTGGCCGGGACATCGTTAACCAGACGGTTGCCGATCCATATCTTGCCGCTGCTGATCTCTTCCAGGCCCGCGATCATCCGCAACGTCGTGGATTTTCCACAGCCGGAAGGCCCAACGAGGACCATAAATTCCTTGTTCTCAATGCCTAGATTGACATTGTCGACGGCCTTAACGCCGCCCTTATAAACCTTGGTGACATCCCGAACGCTGATCTGGGCCATATTGTTTTAAATAATCAAGATGCAAGAAACAATAACCAAAAAAAAATATTTGATTACATTTGAAACTTGTTATTTGGTTATTATTTGGTGATTGTTTCTTGGTTATTAAATTGAGTGTTCATTCTATAAAAAAAAGGCCGAAAATGCAATGAATTTTGATTCCTCCTAACGCCCGAAGGGCGAAGGAGTACCGCTATTTATTATTCATCTGTGTGTATTCAATGATCTGGCCGGCCACATCCCGGCTGTCTTTGCGCTTGACGATCATGTCAATGAGGCCGTGCGCCAGCAGGAATTCGGAGCGCTGAAACCCTTCGGGCAGTTTTTGGCGGATCGTCTGTTCAATGACCCGCGGGCCGGTGAACCCGATCAAGGCCTTGGGTTCGGCGATGATGACATCTCCTATACCCGCGAAAGAAGCCATAATGCCCGCCATCGTGGGATTGGTGAGAAAAGAGATATGAAGCAATCCGGCCTTATTGTGACGCGCCAGGGCCGCGCAGGTTTTGGCCATCTGCATCAGGGAATAAACCCCTTCATACATACGGGCGCCGCCACCGGAACCGGAAATAATAACGACGGGCAAACGGTTTGCCGTGGCGTGTTCCACCAGGCGCGTAATCCTCTCGCCAACGACCGATCCCATTGAACCCATAATAAACTGGGAATCCGTCACGGCCAGCGCGACGGGTTTCTTTTTCAGCAGCCCTGTCCCGGTGATAACGGCATCGTTGAGTCCGGTCGCCTTCTGGTCGCTAGCCAGTTTTTCTTTATACGTCTTTGGCCCCTTAAAACCCAAGGGATCCGTTGAAACGAGATTGGCATCCATTTCGTGGAATGTCCCATCATCGAGAAAGATGTCGATGCGCTGACGCGCGGAGAGAGAAAAATGGTAACCACATTTGGAGCAAACGTGAAGATTATTTTCCAGCTCCTTCTTATAGGTAGGGGCTTCGCAGTCAGGGCACTTCATCCACAACCCGGCGGGGATGTCCTTTTTCTTGACCGTGACCAGCGTGTATTTCTTGCTTCCGAATAAAGCCATAATTTTTTAGTTTGGATACGGTATACGCGCGCGGATTAATCCATGGTATAAACCGTCAAGCCAGACAACACCTTGGGATAAAAATAAGTCGTCTTGGGCGGCATTTTCTCGCCATTGAGGGCGATGGCCTGCAATTGGGTGATTGGGACGGGATTCATGATGAAACCGGCGGCGGCCTGCCCGTGGTCGACCATGCTGATCGCTTCATCGAAATCTTTGGTGTAAACGATGTCTTCGGATTTGATGCCTGCCTTGTCAAAAACAAAATGCTTCAGGATGGTCGCGTCCAGATGCTTATATTCTTTCGAACCCTCCCGGATGAACTTATCTATCAGCAACTTGTTTCTCAAGCGCAATAATCGCACGCCGCCTCTGGTGTACAATCCAAAGGCGTGTTCGTTCTTCCCGGCGCGTGCCAAGGGGACGAGCAGTTCCCCTCCATTGGGGAGTTTATCGATCCGGAAATATTCCTCCAAAACATTTAAGCTTGAAGGGAATGATTTGACGATGCGGTGCATGGGCAAAATCTGCAAATCCCGGGAATCCATGTTCGTAAAATACGTCATGACGTAATTAAACGGCTCATCGCCCGTCGGTTTCTGGGTCATTTTCGCCAGTTTCTGCCGGCGCAGTTCCTGGGCCACCCGGTAACGATGGTGTCCGTCGGCAATAAATAAATTCTGGTCCCCAAGGGAGGCATTGATCTCGCTGATGAGCGCAGCGTCATCCATGCGCCAAAGCCGGTGGCCGACGCCATCGTCATCAACGATGTCCACCAAAGGCTGTTGCGTCAACACCTTCTTTGTGAAAATCTTTTCTATCTTTTTCTGCCGGTCGGAATAACAGACAAAAATACAGCTTAAGTTGGCGTTGAGACTGCGCCAGAGTTTGAACCGATCTTCCACGGCATGGGCGTGCGTGTTCTCATGCGGCTTGACTTTAGAATCCTCACCACCGCTCAAATGCATAAGAGAAATGAAGCCCAGCCGGCTATATTTCTGCCCCAGGGCCTTATATTCCTGTTTATAAAAATAAATGGCAGGTTTTTCATCCTGGATCAGGAAGGCACTGTTGCGCCACTCGGAAAATATCCTCTTGGCCAGCTTATAGCGGTCTTCCTCCTCCCGCAGGGAGCCTATCGGCGGCGCGTCCTTCGGCAAGATAACATGCACGAAATTATATGGACTACGGGCGGCAAATTCTTCGCGCTCTTCCTGGGAGATCACGTCATAGGGCGGGCACATCACCTTCCTTAAGTCCTTTATTTTTTCGGTGTTATAACGAATCGCCCGAAATGGCTTAATGCTGGACATGGTTAACTGGCCTTTAGCTTGTTCTTGATTCTCTTTTGGCGAAACAGATATATCCATACCCCTAAAAACCCGCCTGTTGTATCGGCAATGGCATCCGGGAGACCCGCTTCTCTTCCCGGAACAAAACTCTGATGGTACTCGTCGCTGATCCCGTAAAGCAAGGAACAAATAGTCACTACCTGCCAAAGTTTTACCGCGGGCCACTGTTGCATGAAAGCTCTGGCTAACAAGAAACCGAAAGGCAAATATTCGAGGACATGTACGGCCTTGTCAAGGTTTTTGATTTCCAGGGGCGGCTTCACATCAGGCAGTGAAGAAGCATAAAAAATAATACCAGAATAAAGAAAGACAGGAAACCAAAATTTGAGAAATTTGAGTTTACGGCCGGCGGGCTCCCTTTGGGAGGAAATTTTTTTTCTCGGGCTCACCCTGAGCGAGCCCAAACCCATTCGACTTCGCTCGGGGTTCGTCCTGAGTTTATCGAAGGACGCAGGGCGGGTCGAAGGGTCTCTTGAGGTCAGTGACCGCATGCGCCGCCCCCGCAGCAGGTGGAACTACCCTTGGCTGATGCCGCTGGCTTGCCGGCAGGCTCTTCCCCGCAGGCCGAGAGGCTCCCTGCGGGAGGAACCTCTGGCCTTTGGCCAAAGGCTCCCTGTGGGGAGGAGGATGATCCCTCCGATTTTGGAGCATCCTTCCTTTTATAATCCGTTTCGTAAAACCCAGTGCCCTTGAAAATAATCCCGCTTCCCGTGCCGATCAGCCGATGCAGCTTCAATTTGCCGCATTTCGGGCATTTCTTGAGTTTTTTGTCCACCATCGACTGCAGGACTTCAAACCCGTGTCCGCAGGTGCCGCATTCATATTGATAAGTTGGCATATTGTCTCCTCCAATGAGTACACAATTTACGGAACGAAGTGAACGTAAATTGTCTGTACGAATTGGGCCCTTGACAATTTGAACAAATTGTCAAGGGTAAATTCCGGCAGCAACTTATGTTCACTATCGTTCCATAAGTTGCGCCGTCATTTATTTGAACACCTTCTTGATCTTCTCGCTAATGGATTCGCCCGCGGAACTGATATCTTCCCCGCTTATTTCCGCAAATTTTTCCAACAACTTCTTTTGTTCGGCGTTGAGTCTCTCGGGGACTTGAATCATCACATGCACGTACTGATCGCCAGGGGATCCCCCGTGCACATCCGGCATTCCCTTGCCCTTGAGCCGGAAGACCTTCCCGCTTTGCGTTCCTGACGGGATCTTCATCGCAACAGATCCATTAAGAGCGGGAACAGAAACCTCCGCGCCCAAGGCCGCCTTCACGAAAGGAACAGGCAATCGCATGTGAATATTGTTTCCATCGCGTTCAAAAACGTCATGCGGCAGGACGCGGATATACAGATAAAGATCTCCGGCGCCGGCGCTGCCGACCTCCCCTTGACCGTTCACGCGTAAGCGCGAAGTATTGTCCACCCCGGCGGGGATATTGACATCTATCTTGCGCGTCACACGTACCGCGCCTTTGCCGTGACATTCGGGACAAAATTCCGTGATCATCTGCCCGCGCCCGCCGCAGGCCGAACAAGTTTGCTGCATGCGGAAAAATCCGCTGGACATGACCACCTGGCCGCGCCCGCCGCACTGGACGCAAGTCTGCATTTTACTTCCTGGTTTGGCCCCGAAACCGTTGCAGGTCGTGCAATGCTCATGACGCGGGATCGTGATCTTCTTGGAAACACCATTATGAGCTTCCTCCAGGGTGACTTCCGCCTCATATTCGATATCGCGTCCCCGCTGGGAACGCCGCGAACGCCGTCCGCCTCCCCTGCCGGCAAAAATATCACCCAAGTCGCTTTCGCCGAAGATCTGGCCAAAGATGTTCCCGAGGTCCACGCCTTCAAAAACATCGCTAAAATCCGCTCCGCGGAAAATATCTTCGGAGGTATACTGCTGGTCAATACCGGCGTGCCCATATTGATCATACATCTGCCTCTTTTCAGGATCGGACAAAACGCCGTAGGCCTCGGACATTTCCTTGAATTTGTGCTCGGCTTCCTTTTTCTCCGCTTCCGGCACGCGGTCAGGATGGAATTTCAAGGCGAGCGAGCGGTAGGCTTTCTTGATCTCCTGGGGAGTGGCGTTTTTGGCCACACCTAATATCTCGTAGTAATCCTTTTTCATTTTTTTGTATAAGATGCAAAGAGGCAAGAAACAAAGACGCAAAGAAAAATTTACTGACCACAATTTAATTTTTCTTTAGCTTCTTCTCTGCCTCTTGCCTCTTATCTCTTTGCCTCTTTATTTTTTATCGTCTTCCGCCTTAAAATCGGCGTCGATGACATCGTCATTGCCTTTGGATTTGCCTGGCTCCTGCTCGGCTGCCCCGCCATGCTGATGGGCGCCGCCATGAGAAGCACCAGCGGCTCCAGCGCCAGCCTGTTGAGCGGCCGTGGCCTTATACACTTCTTCGGCCAATTTGTGGCTGGACTTCTGCAGCGTGTCCATGGCCTGTTTGATCTTGCCTTCATCCTCGGTCTTGATGGCCTCTTTGAGGTTATTCAATTCTTTCTCCACTTGGGATTTTTCAGTAACAGAAATCTTGTCGCCGTAATCCGCCACAGCTTTTTCCGTGGAGTAAAGGATCGCGTTGGCTTGGTTGATCAATTCAACTTTTTCCTTGCGCTTCTTGTCCTGATCGGCGTACTTCTCGGCTTCCTTAACCATTTTTTCGATCTCTTCCTGGGAAAGTTTGGTCGGCGCCGTGATCTGGATTGATTGCTCCTTCCCCGTTCCCTTGTCCTTGGCCGTCACATGGACGATCCCGTTGGTATCGATGTCGAAGCTGACTTCGATCTGCGGAACACCACGCGGGGCCGGCGGAATTCCTACGAGGTCAAAACGTCCCAATTCCGTATTGTCGTTGGCCATGGGACGCTCGCCCTGCAAAACACGGATGGTCACCGCGGGCTGATTACTTTCGGCAGTTGAAAAA
>Ga0209541_10009559_pt1 | contig 15698 bp, 16 predicted proteins | sample RifCSPlowO2_01_FD_184027 | JGI IMG/M metagenome (GOLD analysis project Ga0209541, IMG submission 184027) | Groundwater microbial communities from Rifle, Colorado - Rifle CSP2_plank lowO2_0.1 (SPAdes) (version 2) | ecosystem: Environmental > Aquatic > Deep subsurface > Groundwater | place...
TATTTCTTCCCGCTCTCCTCTTCTAACACTTCCATGCTCTGCTTTGACACACGCTGATGTCCCACTAAATCATGATCCGTGCGGTAATGTAATCCTCCCATCTCCGTAAACCCATGTTCACTTACATCCACTTCAATATCAAAATGGTACTTGTTATAGAACGCTTTCTCTTGATCATTCAACTGATACAACCTAAACTTTTCTCTATGCACTTTTAACACTTCCAAATAAAACTGCTGAATCTTTACCAAATGATACACATAAAATTGCGGTAACTTCTTTTTCACTAACTCCGCTGCCGTTCGCTCAATAACTTTTCCTTTCTCTCGATCTTCCTCTAATAATACACATAATTTATAATTTGCCACACTCTCAAAATCAGGATGCTCGGCAATCTTTTCCGGATTGAAAAAAATCTGCAGCTCCGCTTGCGTAAACTCTCGTTGTCGAAGCGTAAAATTTCGTGGTGAAATCTCATTACGATACGCTTTTCCAATAACTGCTAACCCTAACGGCATCCTCTTTCGTAACATCTCCAGCTGTAATTTAAAATTCACATACGGCGTCTGTGCAGTTTCCGGACGTAAATACGCTTTACTCACTCCCGAAACACCCATCTGCAGCGGAAACATCATATTCAACACCGCAACCGGCTTAAAATCACTCTTACACATTGGACACTTCAACTTATGCTTCTCAACAAGTGCCGTCAACTGCTCTGGTGTAAACCCTTCCGTTCTCTCTTTAATCTGTTTCGTAATAAAATGATCCGCTCTATCCCCAAACTCACACTTTGAACATTTAATGATAGGGTCGATAAAATTCTCTAAGTGCCCAGACGCTCGAAATACATTCTCATGCATTACATTCGATCCCTCAATCTCAAAATAATTATCACTTAAACTCAAAAAATACTTGCGCCAGACACTCTCAAAATTATGCTTCAGTAATGTTCCTAAATGTCCATAATCATATAACCCTGCAATCCCCCCATAAATCTCACTCGAAGGATACATAAACCCCTTCTTCTTGCAAAACGTAACCAAATCTTGTGTTGTAACTGACATAAGAGGTATATTTTAGAGGGGATTTATTAAAGTTTGTGGTAGTTTTTATAAATCTCTATGCTCAAAACACTCGTTGCACATATTTCCATTGGTTATAAATCACAAGTGAATCATAATGCATGATAGTATCTCCAAATTCTTTAAAAAATTCTTCCATGATTTCATGAAACCGCGCATTGCTTTTCGCATACACGCTGCATTGATAATCCCATTTTCCAAACAGTTTTGTGTACCAAATAAAGTTAGGATGTTCCTCAATAAATGTTATAAACTTTTTCTCATCAACAGCCGTAAACTTAAACAATACCTGCCACCATTGCAACCCTAATTTTGTTAATGAAAACAACGTATAAAATTGCAGTATAACCCCTTGCGCAATCATCATTTGAATTCGTTTTTGTGTTGAGATAGGGGATAACCCTACTGTTAACGCCAATTCTTTGATGGGTAGGGTCGAATCTAATTTTATGATCTCTAAAATATTTTTATCCTGTGTACTTAATTGCGGCAATAGATTCGTTTCTTCTTTTCTCTTCCGTAATTCTTTTTCAAAGGAAGACCCTTTATGCTCAAGCAATCTATACAAAGAGGTGATTTCTTCTTTTTTAAACAAAAAATTTGTTCCAACTAACCCTTGCTCCAAAATTTCAGTCATCTCAAATTTCTCAATAAAAAGATGATATTTTTGGGCAATCTGTTGAAATACGCTGCGAAATTCTTTTTCATTATAGACTGTGATAACTACCTGCAGATCATAGCTCCCCGCACAGGTAAGAATGGTGGTAATTTGAGGAATATTATACAAAAATGTGACTAACTCTTTTTCGTTAAGAACGCGTTTAAATTTAAAATAGATTCGATAACTACGCAGTCCTAATTTGCGATGATCAAGCGTCGTAACTGATTCCAATAATATACCCTGTTCTCTCATCCTCTGGATTCTATAGGACACAACTTCTCTGCTAATGCGCAGAGCTTTGGCAATTGTCGTGTAGGAAAAGCGTGAATTTTTATGCAACAGATAGAAAATTTTACGATCGAGAGCATCTAATTTAATTGCGCCTTGCGAATAATCAAACTCTTGAATCTGTCCAATAAACTGTTTTTCTAACATTATTCCCTTAAATATATGCTTTTATATAAACTATTTGGTCTTATTTTTTACGAAAAGTATAGATTATAGTACTTTTTGGATATTTATGAGGAAACAAGCTTATGTCTCTACAAAGATAAATTCAATGATTTACTTATTTTTAGTAGTAAAATATATAAACCTCCAATAATATTCCAATAATATACAATTTATAATCTTAAATAAAATCATCAAAAACACTATATAATTCAGTAAAAATACCTCGTAACACATTATATACAATGGTAAAAATTCATGTAAAAGATATGAAAATATTGCGTGAATTAGATTTTGATGCCCGGCAGCCTATTTCACAGATTGCGCGCACAATCGGCCTCTCTACCGAAGTAACCGCCTATCGAATTAAACAATTAGAGCAGAAAGGAATTATTAAAAGGTATTATCCTGTTATTGATATTTCAAAATTGGGATATCTTTTCTGCCGCTTTCGGTTAGTGGTTGAAAATTTAAATTCTCAAATTGAAGAAGAGATAATACAATTAGCAAAAGAAAATTCAAACGTAGGCTGGGTGATTATTTCGGGGAGCTGTACAGTAGGTATTGTGTTATATGCAAAATCAATGCGAGAAGCAGAAGAGAGCTATAATAATCTTATTTCACGTTTTCCAACACCAATTAAGTCTAAAGAATTTTCAGTTGCCCATCGTATTTATCATTTTCGGAGAAATTATTTGTATAATACCATTGAAGATGATCAGTTAGTGTGGGGTGCTGAGAATGTTATTGATATTGATAACATTGACCACAAACTGCTGCTCTCTCTTACCCAAAATGCCAGGATGAAATATACCGATTTAGCGGCACAAGTAGGATTAACACCGATGGCAGTATTAAATCGGGTGAAAGAAATGCAAAAACAGAAGTTAATTTTAGGATTTCGCTGTTCGTTGGATTTGAAAAAGTTAGGATATAATCATCATAAGATATATTTGTATCTACAGAATATAAACCCCTCGCGTAAAGAGACATTGAAAGAGATATTGCGTACGCATCAAAATGTGGTATATATTACTGAAGCATTAGGAAAATCCGATTTAGAGTTTGAGATGCATGTGAAAGCGGATCATGAAGTGCATGATTTCATGAAAGAATTGCGGGAAAAATTTTCAGAAATCAAAAGTTTTGAGAATACTATTTTTTATCGAGAAGAGATTGTTAGGTATATGCCGGAAAGGTAGAATTCATTTTCCAAGTATTGAATTTATTTTTTACATAGATGATATTTCTCAGTAAACTGTGGAAGTCCTAATAAATATATATCATTAGTACTAATGGAGGATGCGTCAGGATGTTCTGACTTTATTGCTTCAAATATTTGAAATCGATATCGAGTTCCTCTCATACTATCTTTTTCTTCGGTGAATTTTCTAAATTTTTGTGTCACACATTTTTGAGTTATGACCTGTGCATAAGCAATGGTCAAATTTACCCATTGGGGGTCGTGAGTCATTTTGTTTAATTTGAATTCTCCTGTGTACAAATCTTCCGCTCTATCTACCACCTCATTTACTATTGCACTTAAATCATCTTCTCCTTTTAGTAAAATTCCATATAATAAGTTATACATCTCCCCTGCGTTTCTCTTTGCGCGTTCATCCAGATTAACTCTTTTAATAAAGTTAAACATTCTTCCTGCAATAAAGTATGGATTATCTTGGTCTCTAATCTTTTCCACAAAATAAAGAAAATTATTAAATCCTTGCTCATCCAAATAATTTGATGCAAGATTTAGGATAGAAAAAATTTGAAATTTAGCTAAACTAGTCGTTTGATTATAATGATTTAGTAGTTTTATTGCTTGCTCCTGCATTGTGACATTTCTTTTCCCATTTATTTTTGTCATGAAATCAAAGACGTGTTGAAATGGGCCAATTTTAACCTCAAACATCTTGTTGTCTTTATCATATTTCATTTCACCTGCTTCTTCCATTTCTTCAATTGTTAATGGACCACCTGAAACATGGAACCCATTTAATTTTAAGGAGTATATTTTCTTTAAAGGGATTGAAACATCTTTTCTATTAAATAAATCAACACTGGAAATAATATCCTGAATATTACACTCTCTTTTGTTTATGAGATAACTGACTAACATTGCCATTAGGGCTGGTTTATCACTATATTCGTTTGCTAGATACTGAGCTCGAAGTAATAGTTCTGAATCAGGAGTGCAATCAGCAAGGTGAGATAAAAGTTCATCTATGCTATTAACTTTAAATGGTTCTTGAACGATTATTTTTATTTTTTTTGAAGTTATGCCACCGCGTCCATCATCAACTGTTAAAACTGCTTCTTCAGTTTTCCCTGTATATTCTTTACTTGGGGTCCAACTAAAAGTAGCGTTGCCATCTCCATGATCAATTAATTTAGCACCAAATGGAATTTTTTGAGCTTTCCAAGTGAGTTTATCTCCCTCAGAATCAGTTGCTGAAAACGAAGATTGATTTTTTTTTCCTGCTATCGTTTCAAGACAATCTTCCCCGTTTCCACATTTTTGAATACCCCAATTCATACATCTTTGAGAATTACTTGAACCAAATAATTGTTGAGATTTCTTCTTAATTTCATCTAACCTTTCTATTGCTTCTCTTTTTTCTGCACTAGAATGATTTAAATTATAGACCAATTCACCTTTTTTTATTTTTAATCCCTCCGCTTTATCCTCTTTTGTTCGAATTATTTCTATCTCTTTTATATTTAATTTTTCTCCATAACCATCATCGCAAATTATGGTTAAATAATCCACTTTTGGATTCTCACAATCAATCACTTTTTCCCAAAAATAATGACTTCCAATACCTAGACCTAAAACCGCAGCGGCAATTGTTCCAAGCAAGCCCATTCCTGCAATTTTTAATTTCGATGCTGGTTCTTTTACTTTTTTTAATACAGCATACCGTTGATGATTGTGAACTAACCACTTTTTCTCATGAGTACGAACTTCTTCCATTGGAGGATTGTCAGGCACACCAAATTGTGCCTCACCCATAATTCTTACTCTCTTCATTTCCATTTGCCAATCTACAAATTGTGCTTCTAAACCATATTTTTCAAATAAAGAAATAACTTCTTTTTCTTGAAATCTTCGACTGCGTAATCCTATCAGTTTTGTTCCTTTTTCTAATATGGTTCCTGATTCATGCTTAAAATCATCTTGTAAAATAAGATAACCAATATTCCACATATTACCTCTTTTGTCTCTCTCTTCAGACATAAAATGGCCATTTTTATCAGTTATAAGAATCTCTTTAGGAAAATCCAATGCCTCAAAATAATTATAGAGAAAATCAAGATTTCTCTGTCCTGATGTGTTTGGGGTATAGGTTCCATTTTCTTGTCTGCCTTCTTCATAAGCACTAAAATGACGATTAAACCATTCAACAACCAGATATTCCCTTTTGCGCATACTTTTTGCAAGGTTTTCAACAACAGGATTAGGATTTTTGAAATTACCTATTGTTTGCCCTAACAGAAAATGGAGCATAGGCGAATCTTTTCTTTCTCTTACTAAGTGATCAATTTCCATATCTCTTATTGCAGTTGTGACTAAATTTGTATTTGATAGTTCTGTGCTGATTGAATCTGCGGTCTGAAGAATAATATCATTATAATCTACTAAAAGCAATCCCCTCTGTTCATTTGGGAATAGTTCATTCAATTTATTATAAACCCACGAAATTTTAACACCATTTCCACACCCATAATCAGTGATGGTTTGAGCACATTCAGAGAGATTAAGATGATAAGAGAGTAATGTTTTGGCGGAAAATAACAATTTTTCTAAGCCGGAGAAGTCAGGTTGACCAGAGACTTGGACAAAATGTTTTACTTGATTCACAGTTGTGTATAAATATTTCTCTTTGTTTGCAAGATCGACTACTTTCGTCTTTTTACTTTCATTAAATGCTGTAAGAATATCTTTTTGCAATTGTTGTTGCATTCTTTTTTTCTTAATGGGATCGGTTTTAGAAATAAGTTCATCCTTGAGTTGTTTCAATGAATCTTCTATTACTTGCTGAAGATTCTGATGCTGGAATTTTTGGCGCCAGGGCATTTGAGTTGGTTATGGGGGTGACTATTTAAACATTTCTACAAATTACTACTATGTAGTACTATTTAAATTAGAAGAAAAATGAAAAGAGTTACAAAAAAATCAGAATTTAAGAGTTTTGAGAATACGATCTTTTATCAGGGAGAGGTAACGAGGTATATGCCAGAGGAGAGAAAATGTTATTCCATTAAATCATCCAATCGATCTCCTCTTTTATTTCTTAAATTATTATTTTTAATATTCCCTAGTAAATCTAATTTTTTCAAAGGATCTCTTTTGAGAAGTTCGGTGGTTATTGTATCAAGAGGAGAAGTGTCATCTGGTAGACATATTCCAGTTTTATATAAAAATTCTTTATTACCATAACCTAAAGCAATTGCTTCGTTATTTTGGGCTAATGCAGTTGTTAATTTTAGATATAACAAATATACTCGCCTATCCCCATAATAGTCTCCCATTTGGTGATATACACAGTCTTGTTTTAGGATATCAGCAAAAAAAAATAAATGATTCGACCCATCAAGAGGATTTTTTCCGTTTTTAAAAATTTCATCCATTGAAGAGATTATATCGTGCAACATATGGGAATCTTTATATTTATCAACAGCTTCAATAACGGATGAAAACATTTGTCTGTTTGAGTTATTAACAAATTCATCTTCAGTGTGTGTTACTAGAAAAGCAGTTCTGCTTAAAAAACCAAGAATAAGAGGGCCATATTCTTTATCTTTTAAATCTTTAGCTAAATTGACATATTTAACTAGTACATCCGATGATAAAGATTCTGATGATGTTTTGATCGATTGAAGTACGGAAACACCTTTACTTGGTGCCAATCGCTGTTTTCCCTCATAAAACATAACTTGATCCCAATCATATCTTGCAAAATTATTTGTAGATACATAATATCTAGCGAGATCAATCACCGCATCTGTAACTCTTTGATCTTTCTGTTGGAAAAAAGGAAATAAAAAATCAACAAGTAAGTCCCCACTTTGGTTTCTTTTTTCTGCTTCTTTTAATAATTCTATTATCTGCTTATTGGTAAATTGATTAATTAATTCAATTGTTTCAATTCCATTGTGTGTTTTGTAGGCTTGTTCTGCTATTTTTGCCACTACTCTTTTTTCTGATTTATGAATTCCACTTTGATTATATTTTTCTATAAAATCCATCATTCTGAGCATAGAAGATAAGTCATGAGTACAAGAACCAATATAAGCTAATGTTTCATTTTCATTTTCAAAAAGGTCTATTAATTTTAAACATAAAGTATATTTGGTAATCTTCAGAATATTTTCTGCTTTTTTCTTATTTTCTAAATATATCTTTAATTTTTCTCTTTGATTCCATGATACTTTTGTAGAATAGAGCAATCCTTTAACCAAAAATGTTGTTTCATAACCTAATTTTTTTTCGGAGCCAAATTTCAATTGTTCAATAGATCCTATAGAAAGTATATTTTTTCCATTAGATGTGTTACATTCAATAGCATAATTCTCAATCACCGGATTCTCACATTCAATTACTTTTTCGCCAAAATAATATCCTCCTGCTGCTATTCCTATACCCGCTGCTAAGACTACGCTTATTAATACACTTTTCAATCTTGATAACGGTTCTTTGACTTTTTTGAAAATAGCATAACGTTTATCACCTTCTGGGGGATCATATTTTCGCTTATGAGTAATCCAACGAACACCTCTACTACCCATATCAATTGTCTCTGTGTTTTTTTCGAAAACGACTGCCTCTAAACCATATTTTTCAAAAATGTCAGGGAGTTCATTATCTTGAAAGCGACAGCTTCGTAGTCCTATGAGGTTTGTTCCAGGTTCTAAAGTAATCTCATTTCCATTACTATCATTTTTATAAGTAAAATGATTATTTAATATAAGATAACCAATATTCCAAAATCCTTTGGAAGTCTTTTCACTTCGCATGAAATGGCCATTGTTTGTTGAAAGATATTCTCGTGGAATGCCAAATTCTTCGAAATATCGATATAAGAATTCAAGAGTTCTCTCTCCAACTTTACCTTGTTCGTACTCGGATGGGTCACGATCGAGCCATTCTACAATAAGATATTCTCCTTTACGCATACTTTTTGCAAGATTTTCTATAACTGGTCGTGGATCTTTAAAGTTCCCGATGGTTTGACCTAAAAATAGATGAAGTCGACGGTTATTATTACGTTTTTTTATGAAATGATCTTCAATATCCAATGGCGGTTCTGATTTAACGGGATTTATCCCTAATTCTTCTGCAACTTCTTTTGCAACAGTAAGAATATGATCATTAGAATCAAAAAGACGAAGTATTCTGTTTTGTTGAGAAGAAGGGGAGAGTTCTTCTAATAAATGATAAATCCATGCCCCTTTAACTGCGTTGCCACACCCATAATCAATTATTTCTTGTGTTTGGTTAAATTTTTCTTTATGTGTATTGAGAATTTTTTCTAATCCTTTTAATTGTAGTTCTGTTGAGATGCTTACGAAATGCTTTGCTTGTTCAACTGTAGAATAAAGATTTTTTTCTTGCAAAGAGAGATCAATATTTCCATTTTTATCTTTTGTGGCTTCTTGTAAAATTTCGTTAATTCTATTTTTCTTTACTTCATCGATATCATTATATAATTTATTGATGGCTTGATCAATAATTTGTTGAAGATTTTCAATCTGAAATTTATCACGCCATGCCATAATCACCTATTTTGAGCAAGACTATTTAAATATTGTGTTAAAATTACTACTTTTTAGTACTATTAAAATATAAGTATTTGGAAACACACAAAAATCATATTTCCTCTATATTCTTACGAAAAGTAAATTTTTATGACGAAAATTATTGATTTTATTAAAATAACTCGCCCGCCATTTATTATATTTCCAAGTAGTAAAGAAGTTCTCATGAACCCAACCAACCCAAAAACAAAGCTAACCAAAACACTCACAACTCTTCTTGCCTCTCTATCATTATATTCCTCTCCTGTATCCGCCACCCCGCCCCAACCACCCCAACTCACTCAACAAATCGACACCTACATCACAAACAATAAATCAGCCTGGGTAAACGAACTCATCGAATTCTTACAGATTCGCAGCATCAGCGAACGAGGCAAAGACAAAGTAGAAGATGAAAAAAACTGGCAGGAACGTCTTAACGCTCTCAAATTCTTATCCAACCGCTTCCAAAAAATGAACTGCACAACTAACCCTATCTACATTGTTCAAAAAGAGAGTGCAGCAGATTTGAAACGTAATGCGTTCTTAATTGCCGAATGTAAATCTCCCAATCCAAACGCTATAACGATGTTAGGCTATGGCCATGCCGATGTCAAACCCGAAACTCCACAACTTAAACCCGAAGATAAATGGTCCTGTGCCCCGACACAATTCCCCGAAAAAGGAAGACCATTAACAGACTACGTCACCGAAGTCGAACTCAACATCAACGGCAAAAAAGTCAAAGACCAACAAATCTGCGCTCGTGGCAGCAGTGATGACAAAGGTCAATTAATAACGTATCTCTTTGGTGTGGAAACATACAAAAAAACGCTCGGCGAACTTCCTATCAACGCTAAATTCTTATTTGAAGTGGCAGAAGAAATCGGCAGTCCTCTCGGAAATGAATTTGTTAAAGAACACCAAGAGAGACTAAAAGCAGATATTATTATCATGGAAGACGGTGACAGCAATCGCTATGGCATTCCTTCTATTGCTTATCGCCTTCGTGGTATTTTGGGCGCAACTATTACGGTTACCACCGCAAGTAATTCAGCTCATTCCGGCTCAAAAGGATATATTGACAACGCCGTTGAACAAGTGCTCAGAATTGCCTCTCAATTAGAAGATCCTAAAACCGGACGAATTACCTTTCCTGAAGCATACGAGGGCATACGCACTCTAACTCCAGAAGAAAAAAAATACTTCACTCTCCAAAAAAATCAATTCAACAAAGAAGAGATTATGCAAAAATATAATGTAACCCATTTTGCCGGAGAAAAACAATATCATCCTTTGGAACGCACCAATCTTCGTCCAAGTCTGGATGTCCATAATCTGATGGGAGGAAGTAATAGTACAATCATTCCGCATACGGCTTCAATCTATGTCACCATGCGTCTTGTACCAGATCAGAACCCTGAAAAAGTCGCAGCAGGGTTAGAAAAAAGAGTGACAGAAATTGCACAAACTCTTGGGCTCACCAAATCACAAGTACAAGTAACAAATCACGGCGGAAAAATTGCTTTTTCTACCTCAGTTGAACATCATTTATTCAAAACGATAGCTCAGGCCATCAAACAAGGATATGGCGCCTCTGAAATTGATTACGTAAGCTCCGGAGGCACCGAACCAATTTCCTCCGCATTAAAACAATACCTTAATGCGCCAATTGTCATGACCGGCTGGGGTGATCCCGATTCTAACCCTCACGCCAAAAATGAACGCTATCTTGTTGAGTACGGTCTAGTCAAAGGCGTAAGATCAAATGTTCTGATTATGTATGAATTAGGTAAGATACAGAAAAAATAACAACATAGAGAGGAAAAAAATAATGATAACACTACAAAAAATCGGAATTATGTCTTATGCAAAAATAAACGCGCTGATGGGTTTTATTATTGGGATATTTATGGGTCTGTTCTTTATGATTCTTCCGACAAATTCAGAATTAGGCCAATTTAAAATACTGTCTCTCTTAATTTTTCCTTTCCTGTATGCCTTGTTGATGTTTATCTTAGGCATTTTGACAGCTCTTATCTACAATCTTGCCTCAAAGTGGATTGGCGGCATCGAAATCGAATTAGAAAAATAAATTCGGAGAACTAAAACTATGTTAGAAGAAAAAATAAAATCAAAAAGTGCATTTAACAGAAATATCAAAGAGAATATGCGTTTATACTCAGTAGCACTAGCGTTAAGCAGCATGATCGGTTGCAATTCATTCAACTATCCGCAGACAACAAAAGAATTTACCCTTACCTGTGCACCATATCAAACGCTCTATTGCAGTAAACCGCAGGGGAATGTGCAAACAGATTGCACGTGTTATGATAATCCCTCTTCCACTCCACAAGATGATCTTTGGGTGAGATTATGGTAAAAAGTTCAAACATAAATTTGGAGACTAATAATGAGAAAAACAATTGACTTTATCATAAAAAGCTTTACTTCCATCACTTTGCTTAGCTGCGATGTTAGTAGCTCAAGGGAGAACTATCTTTATTGTGAGGGAAAATATAGTGAAGACCCTGCTTATTGCAGTAAAATTAGCAACATTCAAAAAAATTATGAAATGGATTTAGCCTTTGATGACTGTAATAAAATGAGTGGAAAATATATTTGTTGTGAATATATCCCCTCAACAAATGAAAAGATCTCTTGCAGTTGTTATTGCGTTTATCCAGAATATCAAAATGAAAAAAAAATATAAGAGGTAACAACCATGACAGAAACCAAACCAAAAAATATTCTACAAAAACATCCGTTCATTACGGCCGCACTGGTAGTACTAGGCGCAAGCGTAGGAGCATATCACGGCTGCACAACCACATATTCCACCATTTCAGAAGCAAAAGTGCTCAAAGAACGAACAATAGCAGGAAAAAGTGATGAAAACTATGTATTGTATGTGAATGTACACGAAGAAATAGAGGGGAAAAAAGAAGATCGTCTCTGTGCTCTCTACATTCGCAATGATAAAGATGGGAAAATGCCTCTGCCCGTTCTCGAAGATTTTGTACGCGAAGGTGCCACCATTTTTGTTCCCTATTTAGAAAAGAAAATTCTGCCTTTTGGCACACCAAAATCAACCTACCAAGTGGGCTGTGTGGGAACTATCTATTCGGATGAAGTAAAAGTATTACTTCCCGGCGATGTAACCGAAGTGCTCAAGAAAGAATTAGCGGGAACAATTGACCAAAAAGTACAGCAAGAGTTACGGCGGGCAAAACAAGAGATGAGAGAAACGTATGGAGGAAAATATCTATGAGAAAAACTCAACCACCCGCAGAGAATAAAGAGAATAGCGAAAAAAAGACCACAACCTCTCTAATGGGAGGAGGCATCTTCCTCATTATTTTCGGCGTAGGTTCATTCATCCTGCCTTATCTTGGCTTTCAGTTTAAAGTATTCCTCGTCCTTTTTGCCCTGTTTGGCAGCTATTCGTGGACAATCTCTGTAATCGGCATTCTTGCCGGAATTACACTTGTCTTCGTTGAATTACAAAAAACAAAAGGTGAAACCTATGCTTGAAAAAATACTAAATACAAAAAATAAACTCTCGAGTATCACTTTAGCGATAAGCATAGCAGGATGCGGTACAACAATCCAACAGTATAATCCAAAGAGAGATGTGTGGTATGAATGTAACACGCGTAATGAGTATCCATTAAAACATCCTTGTTATACAGTGATTAAAAAGCATCATGCGGCACAGTCAAATTATTCTTCACCATTGTCATCGCTGACAAACAATGAACGAGATTCAAGTTATGACCGTTGGAGACAGCGCAGAGATGATAATTCAGATCATAGTGGACATTATGAAAAAGACAAAAGCCATTGGGAAAAGCCCGATGGTGGCCATTGGGAAAAACCAAAATAATAAAAAATAAAATGGAGAGTGAGAAATATGCTAGAATCAATCATTAAACCAAAAAAAGTTATTTCAGGCATGGCTTTGGCCATAAGCGTTATGGGCTGCGGAGCAACAATTGACCATCTTGATAAAAAAACACAAGTATGGTATGAATGCAACACAAAACGAGGATATGCCTCGCAACATCCTTGTTATGAAGTAATCCAATCATATCTTACTGCCCAGAAAAACTACTTATCTACATCCTCTTCTTCATCTGACAGAAATTACGATAAAGGGGATCATGATAGAGGAGATAGGGAAAGTAAGTCTGACAAGGGGCATTCTGAAAAAGCAGGTGGTGGACATTGGGAATGTCCTAGATAAAAAATGGAGGGAATACTATGCTTGAAAAAATAATAGAAAAAAACAAACTTGTTGTATCATCGATAATGGCAATGGGCGTTATAGGATGTGGGAGTGGTTATGCATCATCTTCACCAAGTTCATCCTATTTAACAACCAAAGACCATGACAAAGGGAATCATTACCGAGAGAAAGATGCTAAAGATAAGTCAGAAAAAGAGAAAGGACACTGGGAATGTCCCAAATAAACAATAATAACCAAAACGGAGGAAAAAAAATGAATACAAATATAAAAAATAGTTTAACCGGAATCGTTCTTGCGTTAAGTGTCGCTTCATGCGGTGGAGACGATGATAAAAAAGCATGTGGAAATTTAAACGTGCAAGGCGGAACGTACAACAATGCAACCTACAGCAGTGCCGCATACAGTAGTGCAAATGGAACAGTTAGCGCCGATCCAACATGTAGAACTGGTTGCGAATATAAACCCAGCGTTGGCTGCTGCTGGTGTCCAGACTAATTTTAGAGATTATTTTTTACGAAACATATATTTTATTCATTTATTATATATTTTTCGTAAAAATTTTAGCAGTTTATTTATTATATTTAGGTTTATATTTGTATGATAACTTAATATAAATTACATTCAAAAGATTGTGATATAATACCATGAAAACGTTAGACCAAATCGTAACCACTGGAACTACCGCAGAAAAACAACTCGCTCAACTAGCTCAGCAATATCCCACCCAACCAGAAGAACTCATTTCTGATGCTATTTCTCAAAGCAGGAAATCCTATTTCAAATGGATGGCAGGAGGAATCATCGGGATGCCGTTGCTAGGATTTTTGGGATTTGGTGAGTATGGTGTTCCTCTTATAAGTCTTACATCTATCATTGCATCACTACGGATGATAAAAACAGGTGAATACAAATCAGCAAAAAAGAGCTTAGAACATCTTGAGGAATGGCAAACCAAATATTTTACAGAGGATAATAGCCTCTTTTATTATACCACTGGCAATTTTACTTGTTCTCCTACGCCCGTTGATATATTGTTTGGACAACGTATTTATCCTATAAATTCAATTGAAGAATGGACTGCTCCACAAATGGAACAACAAGAGTTAGAAAAAAAATCTGTTGTTAGGAAATCTCTTCCCGATGATGCGTTAGTCTTTTTAAACCAAGTATACATCACAGAAAAAAAGAGAGTGAAGTCAAATTATAGTGATTTTGTTCCCGGAGCGGGAAGTGCGTCTATTGATTATACCCAGCTGACGCTTGCAATTGAAAAAAATGGACAAAGTGTGGAATACACAACGTCAGTACGTGACAGCCTAATCAAAAACACAACAGACTTCTTTCAATTAGATACAGGTAAACCAATCTCACTTATTTGTCAAATGAAAGATAAGAATACGATCGGAAAGATAATTGAATCATATCATTATTTGCATGAAAATATCTACTGTAATATGAACTTAGAAGAAGAGAGTATCCAAGAAGTAAAAAGAGAATATACAAATTTACAAAAATCATCTTTCACTTTATGTGAATTTATGTAATAGGATAGGGAGAAGTCATGGAATACAAAAAACACATCCTAGAATTTGCAAAAGGAACTTTGGTGGTTATTGCAGGCGGAGCCATAGGATTGATTGCGTATAACGGCCTCTGGAGCAATACAATAGAAAAAGTTACGGTAAAAGAGGTAGGTTTTACAGAAGTATATTTCTATCATGTGGGAGGATGGGCGAATGTTGCACAAACACCCATGATAAAAGTGGATACCTTTGATACCTGTTTGAGAGGGTATGAAATTATCGATAAGAATATAACCCCGGGCGAAAGACTACAATCTGTCTCCTATCGCTCCCCGTTATTTGGAGAGTGCAAAGTATTAACTGAAATTGTGAGGGAAAATTAAACCATGACATCATCAATTACCTACCACTCAGCCATCCCTGAAAGATGGCTCAATATAGAGGCACTTCACACCGCCCAATTACTGCCTGAATTACAACAACCAACAATCATAAAACATCCTTCCAAAAATCCAACAGAAAATCCACGTTGGCTCATCACCCTGCAACACGCTAACGAATCAAGTGGGTTATATGCGTTTGTCGATATCTGGAAAAAATTACACCAACAACAAATAGAATTAAATCACGATTTATATTTTGCAATCGTAAACGGCTATGGAGCAACGCGACGAGCAGAATATCCTATGTTTGGCAGACGCTTTGCGCCAGATCAGATTGATTGGAATCGTTGTTGGACAAAACCAGGAGAGGCAGGACGAACCGATATGCCAACATTACAAAAAGAACAAGTCACCGAATTAACCCAGATTATTATCCAAAGTCAACCGCAATACGTTATCGATATCCATAACACCACCGGAAAGAATAAACCCCTCGCTTTCGTTCAAGAACGCTATGCCCATAACACTTTAACTCATAACCTCGTAGA
>Ga0209541_10009560_pt1 | contig 15697 bp, 12 predicted proteins | sample RifCSPlowO2_01_FD_184027 | JGI IMG/M metagenome (GOLD analysis project Ga0209541, IMG submission 184027) | Groundwater microbial communities from Rifle, Colorado - Rifle CSP2_plank lowO2_0.1 (SPAdes) (version 2) | ecosystem: Environmental > Aquatic > Deep subsurface > Groundwater | place...
CCATGGTCGATTCTCGCCACGGGCTTATTGGTGGGAATGACATAAGTCTCAAGTCCGTAAACTTTGTAGAACTCCTCTTTGGAAGTGGTGGCGGTGCCCGTCATGCCGGAAAGTTTCTTGTACATGCGGAAGAAGTTCTGATAGGTAATTGAGGCGTAAGTCCTCGATTCCTCCTTAATCTTCACCCCTTCCCTCGCCTCAATCGCCTGGTGAAGCCCCTCCGACCAACGCCGGCCGGGCTGCAAACGGCCGGTAAACGCGTCGACAATCACGACTTCGTCGCCCTTTACGACATACTCTTTGTCCTTGTGATAAAGCGCCTTTGCCTTGACGGCGGTTTCGAGATGATGGACGTATTTTATGCCGCCTTCGGTATAAATATTCTCTATGCCGAGAAGTTTCTCGGCCTTGTTTATGCCATCGTCAGTGAGAGAAATGGCTTTGAGCTTCTCGTCGACCGCGTAATCCTTTCCTTCATCGAGAGAGGCGGCAATTTTCGCGAAGCGGGTATAAAGTTCTCCGGCCGAACCCACGTTGCCGGAAATGATTAAGGGCGTTCGCGCTTCATCTATGAGAATCGAGTCTATTTCGTCGACGATAGCGTAGTGGTAATCGCGCTGGACGAGATACCGCTCGTCGTAGACCAGATTGTCACGAAGATAATCGAAGCCGAACTGGACATTGGTGCCGTAAGTTATGTCGGCGCGGTACGCTTCCTGCTTGTTGACCGGCCTCAAAAATTCGTAAACAACCTGGAAAGAGCCTTCCACATCTCTTTCCTCATCTGCTTTCTTTGAAGTATGGGATTCGTCGTAGAGATACGAGAGCTGGTCATTCAATACGCCGACCGAGAGACCGAGGTAATTATAAATTTGTCCCATCCAGGCGGCATCGCGGCGCGAGAGATAATCATTCACGGTCACTACGTGCACGCCCCTCCCTTCGAGCGCCGTGAGATATGCTGGCAGAGTGGCGACCAGAGTCTTGCCTTCGCCGGTCTTCATCTCGGCGATGCCGCCATGATAGAGCGCCAATCCCCCCAGAAGCTGCACGTCGAAATGCCGCTGGCCGAGAGTCCTCTTGGCCGCTTCGCGTACTGCGGCAAATGCTTCCGGCAGAATATCGTCGAGCGTAGCACCGTTTGAAATGCGCTTTTTGAAATCTTCCGTTTTCGACTTCAAATCTTCCGGAGAGAGATTTTCAAACTCTTTTTCCAGCGCGTTAATACGCCCCACTAGGGGCTTCCAGGAGGCAAGCTTTCTTTCTTCCGGCGAACCGAATAAACCGCCTAAAATAGCCATGAGAAGCTTATTTTACCACATTTTTTAACAAGGAAAAACGCCCGGCCTTGCGGGGCCTGGGCGCTTTTCCGGCAGAAGCGGGACTATGCTCGCTTCTTGCGCGAAGATTTCTTCTTCTTCGCTACTTTCTTTTTCTTTGCCATTGTGTTTCCCGAGACGTCTCAGGATATTATTGGTAACGTCAGTCGCAGAAAAATATTTTGGAAAATATTTTTCTGCGGTTATATTAATTATCATACTTACTACCCGCACATACAATAGTATAAACGTCTTATATGTGGATAACTTACTTCCGGAAATTTTTCTTTACTGATTCCGTATCTGTCTTATGTATTCGTCGTAAGTCGCGGCATTCTGCGGGTCGAGCGCTTTGCGACGCCCGAAAAGTGCGGTGAGGTCTCCGAATCTTTTGGTCGCGTAATAAGCAGAAACGATTCTGTCATCGAAGACTACTAGTCTTTCGGGCATTCCGGACATAAGTTCCCGCTCGAGCGCTCTGTCACCGGCATAAATGGCTCCCGCGAGATATATAATCTTCGCCTCGTTGTAACCCGGAGCCATTTCATAGGCCTGTTTGAAGAGCTCCAGCGCCTCGACGGACCGCCCTTGGTTTATAGCAATGGCGCCAAGCTCGAAGTAAGAGAGTTGTTTGCCGGGAGAGAGCTCCTTTGCCCGCTCGAAGTATGGTTTCGCGTCATCCAATAGTCCCAAACCCGAGAAGAAAGACCCGGCTATGAGCTCTGTGCGGGCGGAATTGGAAAATTTTTTCGCTTGTCCTTCCACCGCCGCTTTCGCAAACGAGTAGAAAGAGTTCTTTTCTTCCGCGGAAATATTGCTCCCGAGTATTGATGGAACGTTTGAGGACATATGCTCCACCACTTCCGGCCGGCCGAGTAGCGAAGCTTGATACGCTTTCTCAAAATAGGTTGCGGCGGCCGGCGGATTCTTGAGTTGCACAGCCTTGAGCGCCTCAATCGTATAAACATTGCCCATAAGGGGCTTCGCGTTCACGAAGTAAAGCGCCAGAACAAGGAGTACCGCCGCCGCAGGCACGGCCAATGATTTTATTCGCGTTTCGGAAACATCTTTTATCCAGAGAAGTTCGCCGGTGGCATGCGAATGAAGATAGGCGAGAAGCGAGAAGAAGAGCACATAACTTGTCAGATGGTCGAAAACGAAGAAGTTGTGAAAGAAATACGCTGAGATGAGCCCGGTGAGAATCGATTTCTCGGCAAAAGAGAACCTGTTTCCTCCGCGCCAGACGACACGCAAGTATGCGGCATAAAGCAAGAGATACGCGAGAAGACCTAGCAGCCCGCCAACCACCGCCCAGTCAAGGAAAATGTTATGTGCTCTGTCGAACCATGGTTCTAGAATAAACATTTCCGGCTTGTAATGCTCCTGGAAGACATAAGAGAAGTTCTCCTGCCCCCAGCCAAGGATGGGCCGTTCTTTGAAGCCCTCAAGAGCTATCGGCCAGACGAAGTAGCGGCCTTGAGTCTTGATATCAGCGAGCGTCAAGGTGGAGAAGCGCGAGAGCACCGGACTCTTGGCGACAAACGCACTGTCTTTGACCATGAAGAATCCGCCGACAAGAACCGCCAGACCGACAATGACCGCGATGCTTGCTTTCCGTATCGAGCGGTCTTCTTTGTTCATCGAGTTGATAACCGCCATCACCAAGAGTCCGCCCAGGAGACCCAAGATAGCGCCTCTGGTCGCCGTGTAATAGATGATAATAATCTGGAAGATGATAAGAAGGCTGTAAGTCCAGCGCATATTCTTGTTCCTCCACTCCCTTGCCATGAGAAGCAGGGCGACGAAGATGTGGATAAGCATGTAAACCGCGAGATAGATGGCGTTGCCGAAGGTGCCATCGACGCGCGCCAGGTCCTGCGAGGGTTGGAGCACGCCCCAGACCTGTAAGAGCGCGTAACCTGCCATGATGGCGGAAGCGGCAAGAGAAGTGTTCCACCATCTCGTCCAGTGCTTTTCTTCAAAAATAGAGCTGATTACGAGAAAGAACGCACCGAGATGAAGAAGCGAGATGTAGCCCTCCATGCGTTCGAAGTTGCTCCAGAAACTAGCCGCTCGGTCAACGCCCAGAAGGTCGGCCAGCCCGATGACGGCGAGAAACGCCAACACGGCATAGAGAATAATAGAGCGCTTCGGCCGATATTGCTTGTCCCAGAGCGCGAGCACCACCCAGGCCGCGAAAATAACTTCGACGATAGCTCTCCATGCGAAGGCCTTGGTGGTTATGAACGGGAAGAAGAGCGAGGAGGAAACAAGAAACGGCACAAACGGTATCAGGAAGAGCCCGGCAAATATCACGCCCCGCAGCATTTGTTTATTCATAGGCATTATCGTACCATGTTAAAGACGTATGGAAAGCCTGAGAAATAAGGCCTACAACCTCCTCCGCCGAAGCGAGAGCTTATTCAAAACCGACATGGTTTACGCCGCCAAGGGCGGCTTCTGGATATCTTTCGGACAAGGTATGTCGAGCTTGCTATCCCTGTTTTTAATAATCGCTTTCGCAAACCTCTTGCCGAAAGAGACTTATGGTATGTACAAATACATCTTGTCTTTGGCCGGGATACTGAACATTTTTACCCTTACAGGCATGAATAGCGCCGTTTCCCAGACAGTAGCGGTCGGCCATGATGGAGCCTTGCGCTCATCGGTCAGATACCAGCTCAAATGGAATCTTCTTATGCTTCTGGCCTTCTGGATATTGAGCGGGTACTACTTTATGCAAGGCGATGATTTGCTCTCCATCTCATTCCTCACTTTGGGCGCATTTATTCCAGCAACTTTAGCCTTGAACACTTACGGAGCTTATCTCGACGGCAAAAGAGAGTTCAAACTCGCGAGCCTGGCTACCATGGGCTCGACTGTAATTTATGTCATAGGAGTTCTGGCTGCCATCTTTTTAAGCGGGGAGGTTATATGGATTATATTCGCTTACGCGGCCACCACATTCGTCTCTACCCTCTTCTTTTATTTTTTCACCATTAAAAAATTTAAACCTCCCGCCGAAGACGGCGGAGAAGTATTGCGGTACGGGAGGAAGCTTACTTACGTAGGATTCATCGGACCAGTAGCTTCGCAGATAGACAAAATAATCCTGACACACTTCTGGGGCCCCGCACAGCTGGCGATTTACGCTCTTGCTCTGGCTGTGCCTGAAAAGGCTGTTGCTCTCTTAAAAAACTGGGTCGGTATCGGTTTGCCCAAGTTCAGCGTAAAAACCGCTGCGGAGCTGAATACCGTGTTTTACAGACGCATATTTCAAGGCATCTTGATTGGCGCGCTGGCCGCGCTGATATACGTCGCTCTGGCACCGTATCTATTCAAATATCTTTTGCCGCAATATCTGGATTCCATACTTTACTCACAGATTCTCGCCCTAAGTTTCCTGTTCGCCATACCCAACCGTTACATAAGCTTGCTCCTCGTTTCCCAGAAAATGTCCGGGGCCATCTTCGCCAATAGCGCTCTGCAGTCGGTGTTGCAGATACTTTTCTACGTCGTACTCGGCATCTGGGGCGGCATCATGGGCCTCATCCTGGCAAATGTCATCTTCAACTTCGTTGGAATGATAGCCAATATTTCCATCTGGCGCTTAAACAGCAGAGGTATTTAAATTCTTCTCCAATTCGTCCACAACCCACTTGCTACCGTTTCTTGTCGGGTCGCCGAAGAAGCGCTCTTTGAGTCGATCTAATTCTTTCTGTGGAATGTTCGGAGCCGCTTTCACAGCTTCGACTAGCGCTTCGGGACTAGCCACAATAAACGAATAATCTGATGGGTGTTCCCGGAGATTGAAGTAGTCGCCCCACTTGCTTGTCTCATAGAATATCGGACACTTCATTGTATAGAGCGCTTCGAGAACGCCTGTGCTGTGCGACCCTACGGCAACATCCACTTGAGCGAGCGCATCCATAATCCCTGTCCTGATAATCCGTTCGGAAGGAATTTGAGCCAAGATATCCGGACGATTGGCCTTGAGCCAATTCTCGAACCCATCGCGGTCTACACGAAAACTGATAAAAACAGATACGTCTTTGGCCTCAAGTAATTTTTCCAAATACACCCCCGCCTCGGCTGGCACAGCGACTCTTTCCGGCAATTACTTGGACCGCAATATCCGCGCCATCGTGCCGTACCCGGGGACGAACGAGTTTATTCTTCTCGTACCGAATGTGAGCGAGGGAGTAGATGTGGTTCTTTCGTCATGGGATGGCGCCAAGCAAAAAACTCTTTTTTCCTCTCCGCTGTCGGGGTGGAAACTTTTCTCTCTCTCGGATGGAGGGGTGTTCCTTTCATCTTTACCCGCGGATGATACGGCAGGTTATGCCTTTGAAATACAAAGGGGTGTTCTTGTTCCGCGAGTGCGAGATATCCTCGGGTTGACGTTTCTGCCACGCTCATCTTCCGACGCTGTTCTTTTCAGCCAATCAGGCGGAGGCGATGTTTCGTTATTCGCCAGCCTTAAGAAGGACACCGGGATATTAAGTCTCCCCATAAAAACTGTCGCCGATAAATGCGTGTGGGCACCGCGCCCGATTCCACCATCGGTGAAACAGGCGAAGACAGATTCTGGACCACTCATCGCGTACTGTGCTGTACCGGATTTTTTCCCCACGAAGAACTTCCTCTCCGACTGGTATATGGGAACGGTTCACACTTCGGATTCGTGGTGGCGCATCGACGCAAGCACGGGAGAAGTTACTCCTGTGCTCCAGTCTGGCGATACGAACCAGACATTTGATGTGGAAAACCCGATGATTGATAGCGACGGCACGATGATAGCCTTCATGGATGCAAGCGACAAATCGCTGTGGCTGTTGAAAATCAATGCGAAATAAGTTTTTAGATTTCCGGGCAAAAAATTGATATGAGTAATATTTTTAACTGGATAAAGAAATTGTTGGGCAACCTAAAAATGCGCTCTCACGGAATCTTGTACGCCGCATTCGTACCGCTTGCCAAAGATGATTACGATGCGTCTCCAAAATTAAAAGTCCTTTTTGATAATGATGCGAATCTGGTCCAGTACCTCAACACCATTTTCAAATTCGCGATTACCGTTGGGGCCATTTTGGCAGTCTTGCGTCTTTTGTATGCCGGCTATATGTACATGGCAAGCGACGTGTGGACCAGCAAGGAGACTGCGAAGGGGATATTCCGCGATGTGTTCCTCGGACTTTTTCTTCTTCTTTCCATATACATTATCCTCGCTCAAATAAATCCGAACCTTCTTAATCTGAATCCGGAAATTACACCAATTAAGCCTTCGGAGATAACGGGGCCGCCAAGCCCACCTTCTGCGGGGGTGTGTGCAAACTGCGTAACTCTTAGCAGCCTCGGAATACCGCACAAGATACCGGGACCCGCGGGGGGAAGCGGCGGCTGTCTCAACACCGTGCAACAATGCCAAGTTAACAGCGATATGGGTTCAAGGCTTCAAAAATTCAAGGAAGAGCTCGGTAGTGGCATTACATGGACTGTGAGCGAATCGTGGCCACCAACGAGAAGTCACGCGAATTCATGCCACCGAGATGGGACATGCGTTGACTTAAGCATCGCGGGAAGTCAGGGAAGTATCACGGTAATAAATAGGATCTACGAAGCAGCAAATAAATCTGGAATCTCCGCTCAATATGAGGTCGCGACACAGGGAAGGGCTGCGCAGCTGCGCAGCGCTGGTGCTAAATTGGTCGTCGTGGTTCCCGGTATTTCAGGCGAACATTTCTCTATGTACAAAAGATAGTGGTAGTGTCTTAATTAAATTCTTGAAGAGTCGTACTTGATGACGACTCTGCGATTTCTTCCTTCCCCGGAAGATTCTGTTTTTACGTTCGGAGAGTCGGAAAGTACCGTGTGCACTATCAGGCGTTCGTACGCATTCATAGGGGTGAGTTCCACATCGTATTGAAATGAGCGAGCGCGCTCGGCCATCATAATCGCTTTGGTTTCCAATTCTTTAATCTGCTTCGCGCGATAGTCGTTGACATCCACCAGAAACTGAAGATACTCAACCGCTCCCGCCTCTCCGCTTGACGCTTGTGCGGCACGTGACGCTGCAGAGGAGCGACTTTCTGCGATTTTCTTCACGAGATGGTCAATGGCGTGGACCGTATCCCCGTGCATTCCGATGAGTTGGCGCGCGTCCTGCATTTGTATCGCAAATATCGTCTGCCCCGCTATCTGCGTTTTCAAAACCCCGGAATGTGGCACTCCGATGGCCTCCAGTAATTCAGTAAGTATGCGCTCGACAGTGGCTTCCATCGAGGCACTATACGATATTTCTTTGGGAAACGCGAACCCGCCGAAAAACCAAACCGGTGTTCCCCCGCCATCCAATGTCAAGGTGACACCTTAACATTGGAACTCTGTTCGGACGCGCTACTCGCGGAATCTCCTGCCCATCAACAATTCCTGCGAAATCATTGCGGTATTACTCGTCACCCAGTAGAGCGCCGCGGCGGAAGGCACTGTGTAGGCAACGACGCCGATGAACACCGGCAACACGTATCGCATTTGAATATCAAAACTCTTCGCCATGTCTTTACCGAAGGACCCCTGGCTAAAGGACGCTGCTGATTCTGAAGGCGCGGTTTTTTTTCTCGCTCCCATTGAAAGGCGCGTGTAAATAATTTGCGTCGCTGCGGCAAGAACAGCGAGAACCAAACTTTTGCCGGCCATGTCTATGAGACCGATAAATTCCATGTTAGCTCCCGCGGGCTCTGAGACGAAAGAGTAGAGGCGGGCGATTTCTATTTCGGGAAGCCCGCCAAATGCGAATACCCAGTAGAGCGCAAAAAGAATAGGAAGCTGAATTAGAATCAGTCCAAAACTTGCGAACGGATGAACGTCGTTCTTCTTGTAGAGGGCGAACATTGCCTTTCCTTGCTGTTCACGGTCGTTTTTGTATTTTTCTTTAAGAAGCTCCATCTCGGGCGCAATTTTTTTCATCTTCTGTTGCGTCAGAATCGCTTTCTTGGAAAGGGGGTACAGAACGACGCGCACGATGATGGTAAGGATTATGACTGCGATACCGACGTCATGCGACGGAAGCATTCCCACGATAGAAACGAGCCCGTTGTAGAGCGGGTCGTATACGGTTGCATTAAACGCTGATGAAATCATTGCGGTAGTATACCCCATGAGATAATCAACGCCAGATTAAATCAAAATATCAGAGTGGGTGACAGATACCGTGTGGACGTGTATGTACACAAATCATTATCTCACGGGGTATACCCGCGTTGGATAATAAAATCTATTGAAACACTGGGGGGTGCCCGTATATCACGGAATAATCCTGCGGATTATGAAGCGGGAAACTTCATGCTCGCGCGGGAAACAAGCGCAGCGACGTCTTTCTTTATGTCTTCGTACGATGCGCTGCTCGCAGGACGCATAGCATAAAAAATTAGAGCGGAGGGTGCCGGAGCGAATGAAAGGCACTGGCGCATCGCATTACGCCACCGCCGCTTTATCAAATTTCTCACTACAGCACGCAGCGCGGTTTTCTTGGAAACAACGCATGTGGTTTTCAGGTCTCCCTGTTTTTGGCCCGGCAGAGTTCCGAAAGAGAGAATAAAGAGGGACCCGCGCTCACGACGAAACTTTGCCATGTCCGCGCGGACGAAATCCGCGTGCGTCACTGAATTTTTGCGGGGCATCCGATTTTGCAAAATCGCGTCGCGTACTGTCCTTTGTTACGCGACGGCAACACTCACGGGACAAGACGCGAGCGACCCTTTCTACGCCGGCGTTTCAAAAGCGCGCGGCCGCTTGTCGTGGCAGATCGTTTGCGAAATCCGTGTGTTTTTGCCCTTTTCCGCTTTTTCGGCTGGTATGTGCGTTTCATATACATCCACTGTACCTGTCCATGAAGAATAAATCAACTGTGAGGTACGAATTTCTACATATCAGCTGATTGCAGAGAGCCAAAAGCCTGTCGCCCGTAGTCGGTATCCAGAAAATTCCGAGTTTCTGTGTGGCTACAAGCTACTGGCTATTGGTTATTTGCTATCCCCATACTGTCCACACCTTGTGAACACCACGCGTGAAATCTGCGGGACTATGCACGGAGAGAGTGGCGCGTATAATGACCGCTCTATGCAACCTCCCTCCTCTATACAGCCTGCTGCAATGTCGAACAGAGAGCTTTGGCAAAATGCCCTGGTCCAAATCGAGTTGGGGACCTCTGAAGCCAGTTTCCGCACGTGGTTTAGGAACACGGACATCGGAAACAGGGACGGAAGTACTGTGCACGTCGCCGTCCCGAGCAAGATCGTCAAAGAATGGCTGGTGGAAAAGCACCACAAGCTCATATTGAAAGCGATCCGCAGCTTGGACAGCACGGTACGTACAGTTGAGTACACGGTGCACCGCTCCGCAACCCAGCCCACAGCAGAGAGAAAATCGGGGAAGACTTCTTTGCCTGAAAATGCTTCGCTTGACCTCCAGTCCCTATACATAGATAAGCGCGATAATCTCAACCCGCGTTATACGTTTGAGACTTTCGTTGTTGGCCCATTCAACCAGCTCGCGCACGCGGCCGCAAAAGCGATTATTGAAAGACCTGGGCAAATATACAACCCTCTTTTTATCTATGGCTCTACGGGGCACGGAAAAACTCACCTCATACAAGCGGTGGGCAACTATTTCAAAAAAGCGCACGCCAATAAAAAGGTACTCTACGTTACATCCGAGCGATTCGCGGTTGATTACATAAATGCTGTGCGCGCCGGACGCGCGAATAGCTTCAAAGACCAGTACCGGCAGTACGACGTTTTGATAATGGATGACGTTCAATTCATCGCGAACACAGAAAAAACACAGGAGGAGCTTTTTCATTTATTCAACGCCCTTCACGATAACAACAAACAAATAGTTTTTTCGTCCGACAAGCACCCGAATTTTCTTCCGGGGTTTGAGGATAGGCTGAGGGGACGTTTTTCTGCCGGAATGATAGCTGAAATACCAGAGCCGGACATTGAATCAAGAACGGCTATAATAAAGGCCAAAATCGAGCAACATGGGTTTAATATCCCGGACGACATTATCCAGTACATCGCAGAGAGCGTGCGCGGCAATATCAGGGAACTTGAGGGCGTCCTTAACATGATAGTCTGTAAATCCCAGCTGAAGGGGAAAGCGGTGTCTCATGCGGATGTAAGAGCGCTAGTAAAGCACAACATAAAACCCAACAGAGGAATTTCAATAGAAGAAGTCGTCCGCAGAATATCCCTGTATTACGAGATCCCCGAGAAAAGTATTTATGAAAAAACTCGCAAGAAAGAGGTTGTTAAGCCTCGCCAGATCATTATGTACGTGCTCCGCGAAGAATTTAACGTGTCCTACCCGTCAATAGGCGAGAAGCTTGGCGGGCGCGACCACACAACGGTCATCCACTCGTGCGAAAAAATAAAACATGAACTAAAAACTAATATTTCTCTGGAGCAGGAGGTGGAGCACATACGTTCACTGATTCACTCATAAGGTGTTCATATCGTGTATATATAAATCTGGTAACACGCTCATATATAAATATATTTAGAAAATAAACCTAACAACTATAACCTATCAACAGACACTCAACATATACCACCTCAGAAAACGTCCCAATATTTCATTACAAAAACACCTTATACACACAATGCACATACATAATAGTAGTAATAGTATTTAATATATAAATAATTTATATGAAACTAACAACTACAAAAGAAAAAATTCTTTTCGCAGCTGTTATAGCGGAGCGTGTTGTTGGTAAAAGGGAATCACTACCAATCCTTTCATGTGTTTTATTGGATGTTGGAAATACTATATCGGTTCGCGCTACAAATTTAGAGTCTGGAGTTGATATTGGAATAAGCGCTGATGTTGAGGAAAAGGGAGAGGTAGCTGTTCCTGCATCAATATTTTCACAGACAATACGATCAATAAACAGCGACAAGGTGTCTCTTAAAACTGATTCGGAAAATTTAATAGTGGAGTCACGCGGCACTAGGGCACTGATAAAGGCTGTTCCTCATGAAGAATTTCCAACACTGTCCTGGGATGATGACGGGGAAAAGAACATCTCAATTTTAAGACTTACAATGATAAAAGGAATTCAATCCGTTTTGTGTTCCACCTCTCATTCAATGATACGGCCTGAACTGGGAAGTGTTTATATATCAATAAAAAAAGATGGGATTGTTTTCGCAGCTACAGACTCTTTTCGACTAGCTGAAAGGGTCATAAAAGGGGGAGTGTCTTCCGGCGAAGGGGAGTTTCTTGTCCCACTCAAACACGCCACAGAGCTTGTGTATGTACTTGAGCACAATTTCAGTGAAAGTGTGAAGATACGCGCATCAGACTCGCAATTTGTCGTTGTGACAGACAACACTCGTTTTGTTGCGCGGGTTGTTGAGGGGACCTTTCCGAACTACACGGAAATTATCCCAAAATCATTTACCACAGAAGCGACAATTCTCAAAAGTGATTTCGCAGAGATGTTGCGCAAGGCGCGCGTGTTTTCCGGGAATGATCAGCACGTGGGGCTCCACGTATATCCAAAAAAGAAGATTTTTTCAGCCACTGCGCAAAGCCCGGATGTGGGCGAAACATCAGACTTGATTGATGCGGCGGTGTCTGGCGAAGACGTAGATATAAATTTTCATATAGGCTACCTTTCAGACTGTGTGTCAGCGATAGACTCCGACAGCATCACGTTGGGATTTTCCGGCCCTGGCAGGCCCCTTGTTATTCGCGGGGTATCGGACCCCGGATTCACCTACCTTGTGATGCCGCTTAATAGGTGATTTTTTTCTTGGTTCTCCAAGAAGTAAAATCGCGTCGAAATTGAGGTCTATCGGATAATGATAGACACCTGTGGACGGCACAATTTCGACGCAGTAGCTTATTGAATGGTAAACGAAACTGCCTGTTCTTGATTCCCAAGAGTACTTTCGGCAACGGCGCGCAATACGGAAGGGCCGTGCGCCGCCGGCATGAAGGAGACTTCATAGGGCGTTACACTCGAACTCCCGACAAATTGCCCATTTAGGTAATACGCAACGCGTGAGACGCTCTCGGGGCGCGGATGGTACGCGTAAACATGCAGGGGAACAAACGCAGGAACACTTGCTCCACTTCTGGGAGAGATGATAGCGAACGGGGGCGTTGTTTGCGCGGCAGGTGGGGCCGAGGGCGTCTGCGCTGCGGTTAGACCTTGTGGGTTGTTGCTAGTCCATAACTGGACAGGATATTCCCAATGTGCGAACTGCGGGTCAGAAGCGGGGTTTGAGGGAGGGCCGGAACGCGGATTAGCTTTAGTCACCCAGAACAAAATGTCGTGGATTCCTTGCGACGGGTTTGTATTCCAGTTCCCGCGCAGGACTGCTGGGAGAGTGTCGAGTTCCATGTCTGGAGCTGGAGGCGCGAACGGTGGAGACTGGTATTTAGTAAGAGCGTAAGCAAGAACGTCATGCCACAAGGGAGCCACGATAAATGCTGCGATTTTTTTTACCATCGGGCTGTTGTCGTTGTTACCGGCCCACGCACCCATGGCAATCCCAGGCGTATAGCCGATTATCCACGCATCCCGGGAATCATTCGTGGTGCCGGTTTTGTCTGCGACGTCTGCATCCGGGAAGTAAAGAGGGGAATCCGCACCGAACTCTGGAGTTCGCGCGACATTGTCGGACAATATGTCGTTTATCTCCCGCGCGATTTGGCTTTCAATGACGCGCGTGCCATCTGCCTTGTAGCTTTCAAGAACATGCCCTGCTCTGTCTTTCACTTTAAGTATCGGCGTCGGCGGGTTGCGCACTCCATCGTTCGCAAAAACACTATAGGCTCCTGTCATTTCAAGAAGATTCACCTCACCGCCTCCCAGGACCAACGTGAGTCCGTACTGGTCCTTGTCTCCGAGCGTGGTTATACCCATATCTTTCGCAGTTTTCAAAGAGTCAGTGATTCCGGCGAGGTAGAGGGTTTTGACGGATGGCACGTTCACCGATTGCGCCAGCGCGTTGCGCAATGTTATCGGCCCTCTGAACTTTTCGTCATAGTTGCCTGGCGAGTAGCAGGGCGGCGTGTCGCTTGCGGTGTCCGACGGTGCGCAGAACGTTGAAAATTGGGTCTGCAGATCGAACACTGTCGTTTCTGGCGTATAACCCTTTTCAAATGCTGTCGCGTATACGAACGGTTTGAAAGAAGATCCCGGCTGGCGGTTCGCCAGAGTTACGTTCACCATACCGTCTATGTTTTTGTCAAAATAACCGCGCGAACCGACCATCGTGAGAATCTGTCCGGATTTAGGCTCTATTGCGACGAGTCCGGCGTTAGTGGCGTTGAAGTTCTTTTCATTTAGGAGGGCCGCATTTGTCAAAACATCCTCCGCCTTCTTTTGCAAATCATAATCAAGAGTTGTCACGACATGAAGTCCGCCGTTTTCCACCGCATCCGCTCCGTATTTTCCCTCTAGGTATTCGCGCACATAAAATACAAAGTGAGGCGCCTTAATCCCGGCCTCTGCAGTATCTTTGAACTCTACCTTTTCGTGGAGCGCGTTTTCGTACTCAATATCGGTGATAAATTCGTTTTCTTTCATTTTTAAAAGCACGAGATTTTTCCGTTTCTCCAATTGGTCGCGATGGTTGCCGTAAGGTGAATAGCGCGTCGGCGCCTGCGGAAGCGCCGCCATGTATGCCGCCTGTGGGAGCGATATGTCTTTGGCATCTATGCCGAAGAAATATTGGCTCGCTTCCTGCACGCCGTATACGGTGCCTCCGTACGAAGTTTCGTTCAGGTACGTTGAAAGAATTTGGTCTTTGGTGTAGATGCGCTCAAGCTTTATGGCAAGAATTATTTCCTTGAGTTTGCGGATCAATGTTTTGTCTCGCGTGAGGAGTGTATTTTTTACGACTTGTTGGGTGATGGTGGACCCGCCCTGCGCGAAACTGCCCGAAAAGATATCAACTAACGCGGCACGGGCAAACGAAAGCGGGCGGAAGCCGAAGTGCTGGTAAAACTCCGTGTCTTCAACTGCGACGGTTGCGTTCCTGATGTTTGGCGATATCGCATCCAGTGGTACTGCCGTGCGGCGCATCGTTCCGTGTACGTCATAGAGAAGGACGTTTCCCGTACGGTCGTAGATTTTTGTGGACTCGGCAACTTTGCGATCCTGGAAATTATCCAGTGACGGAATCGCGAGAACTGCCCCCCATGCGACAAGCATTCCCGCGCCGAGCATGCCGAGAAGAAAAACCACCGAGAAGGATGTCTTGATTACATGAAGCATGTCATTCCGCGTCCGCGCGCTCGCGTACTCTTTTTTATTATAGGGAGAATGTTTCGAGGGCATGTTCGGTGAATTGTACAATGAACAGAGTGTTGCTAACAGCGATTTTGTATGGCATCTTCAGGTATTCGCTCATCTAACCTGTATGAAAGTAAAACTTAAGTACGGAGAAAATCCCCACCAAAAAGCCGTTGCAAAGCCGAGGGTGACGACAGACGCTCTCGCTATCGCGAAGTTCAAGCGGGGAGACGGCAAGCCGTTTGTCGGCGCGGAGACAAGCTGGATATCAATCACCGACCTCGGCAGGCTTCTTCAAGTGGTTGAACGGTTTGCCGCTGCCTACAGAAAAAATGTCGCTCCCTCGCTTCCTTGCGTCGCGGCAATCGTCAAACACGGAAGCCCTTGCGGTGCCGCGTTCGGGAAAAATCCAGAGCAGGTCGCTCACGACACGTGGCTTGGCGACCGGCAAGCGGCTTTCGGGGGCTCGCTTATTGTTACATTTCCTTTTACTTCAAAAATAGTGGAGGTGCTTGCGAAAGCAAACGGCGGCAAGATGCCGTTTTTAAGCGCGATTGCGGCTCCGTCGTTTGGAAAAGGAGTAACGGAGAGAATCGGTGCGAGAAGCAAGGGTACGCATTTCATCTCCAATAAGGCACTTGGGAAAATTCCGGCGAAGATTTCCACATTGCCGGAGATAAAATCAGTACGCGACTATGTGCTTGAACAGACGGCGCCGCAGTACGTTCCCGTGTTCTCCAAGGTTGAGTACCACGGCCCTGCGTTTTCTAAAAAAGATTTGCAGAAAATCACCGCAGACCTCTCGCTTGCGTACGCGGTATGTTCGGCGAGCACGAGCAACACGGTTTCTCTTGTGCGCGGCGGCGTCCTGATAGGGAATGCAGTCGGCCAGCAGAAGCGCGTGGGAAGCGCCAAGCTTGCCCTCCGCCTCGCCCATGGGAGCGGCCACGAGACGAAAGGCGCAGTGGCTGTGTCGGACAGCTACTTCCCATTTCCGGACGGCGTAGAGGCATTGGCGGCGGGAGGAGTGAGGGCGATTTATGCAACTTCCGGTTCCGTACGCGAT
>Ga0209541_10009567_pt1 | contig 15689 bp, 20 predicted proteins | sample RifCSPlowO2_01_FD_184027 | JGI IMG/M metagenome (GOLD analysis project Ga0209541, IMG submission 184027) | Groundwater microbial communities from Rifle, Colorado - Rifle CSP2_plank lowO2_0.1 (SPAdes) (version 2) | ecosystem: Environmental > Aquatic > Deep subsurface > Groundwater | place...
AAATCCTTTTCCCCATGGAGAATCCCAACCAAGAGAGCTGTTAAATTTCCACAGAGCAAAATCAGTTTTATTTTTTTTCTCGCCTTTCGAAATTCTCTTTCCCTCTTTCAGTCCTTCAATATTCAGCTTCGCCAATTTTCCATAATTCTTGAATTTCACAGAATCAAAATAAAGCCCGTCGCCGGTCCTATAAACAAATCTCTTCTTCTCCAAGCTCTCAATTAATTTAATCTGTTCCTGAATATGTCCACTCGCCTTCGGCCAAAAATCAGGTTCCAAAATATTCAGCTTCCTAAAATCCTCCCTAAATGCCTTAAGATATTTTTCTCCAAGTTTCTTCATTGATTCAAGAGAAATTTCCATTCCCTCTTTCTTTAGTCCCCTCATCATTTTATCTTCGCCTTCATCGCTATCAGAAGTTAAATGTCCAACATCCGTAACATTAATTACGTGCTTGACTTTATAGCCATTATACATCAAAACTCTCTTCAGCAAATCAGAGAAAATATAAGTTCTCAAATTGCCGACGTGCGCGTAAGAATAAACCGTCGGCCCGCATGAATACATCCCGATTTGCTTTTTACTTATCGGCTTAAATTCTTCTTTCTTCCGCGTTAAAGTGTTGTAGAGTTTTAGTTCCGTCATTTTATCTTTCCGTAATAATAAGGCTTTAAGGCTTTAAGAGCTTCTAAATTATCTCCATGAATAATTAGGTTTTGTGAGTTCTCTCCGACAGACGCAGACTTTATTTTCTTTAAAAGTTTAAACGGAACTTCTTTGTCATGGTTCACTACCGCTTCTTTTCCAATCCAATTTAACACAAGCATATAAAATATAAGAATAGGACATTAAAAAAGTTATCTTATTTATAAATAATTCAAATTAACTTTTCTCTAATCTAATCTAATCTTTGAAGCTAAGCAAGCTTCAGCACCATTTTTCTTAGAGAAATATTTAAAATATAAGAGACATTTATTTCCACTATGAATATTCTTTTTGAAGTAAAAGACAAGACGGGTAGGAAATTGCGAATGACTGATTATAATTGGAACCATATTGTCAAAAGGCATCCCGAAATACCTTCGCACAAAGAGAAGATAATAGAAACTCTCGAAAAACCGAATAAAATTACTGCATCTTTAAAAGAGGATGAAACCAAGTATTATTACAAGTACTACAAAAATCTGCCTTCCCCATACAAATTTATGAGAGTTATAGCAAAATACTTAAACGGCGAAGGATTCATAATATCATCACATTTCGTGAAAGCAATACAATGAAAAAGCAAGAAACATTTGATGTATATTATGATGAATTAGGAGATTTTCTAGAGATATCCTTCGGTCTTCCCCCAGAAACCGAATATACAGAAGACATGGAAGAAGGTATTTTTGTAACTAAAGATAGAAAAACAAATGAAATTAAAAGCATAAGTATTCTTAGTTTCAAGAAAAGAGCAAAAGAGGCAATTTTGAAGAAAGTTCTAAAACAGCTCGGGATGTCTATCCCAATAGAAATAAGTGTTCCTTCTGATTAATTAACTGGAAGTTGGGTTAAATCCTATTTTTTCACGAAGAAAAATGATCTAGTCAATAAAACTCGAAAGTTTTCCTTTAGGAAAAGCCACAGAATAAATTATAATTTCGTATAATCTTCCTTAAACGCCCTTTTCCGTCGACAAAATCAAAGATGCCGAGCGCTTTGGGCTGACCACGCTTGGGCTAACGCGCGCGTTCGGCGCTTCGCGCCTCTCAACTATTGCGGCTATTTTTTTGGATTGAAACTCCTCAAAAATTTTCTTAATCTCCTACAACACCCAACTCCGTAAAAATTCCTCACAAAATCAATGCACCCAGCCTCAACAGAACTGAGCGATATAACAAAAAATCGCGGCTAAACAGAAATTTTTTCTTTTAACTTTATCTCGAACTAAAAAACTTTGAAAAAAGAAAAAAGAAAAAGAATTAATCAAATATAGAGCTCATCCGCAAAACAATAGTTCTAAGATAAGGCATATTTAAAATAGGCCTTTTATCCTGAGAAACTTTCAATCTTCTCACATCCTCTACGTCTTCAACCTCGATTGACCTTGTCCCCATCTCGATATCATATTCTCTTGGAACGGTGTAAGAAGGTTCATTAATTACCAAATGGCCTTCCCATTTAGAGACTTCAGAATAAGACTTTCTGACAAGATGCAAATTTCCCACTATTTCAGTTGAAGTCTCATCAATAGACCTCAAATCAAAAACAATTTCATTAGGCGGAGAGGTTGTCTTGATTAACCTAAATATTTTCGCCTCAGAGCCGACACCAACTCTTATAAGCCCGCCACCCATCATGGCAATTTGTTTTTCAGTTTCACTCAACTCTTTTAAATTATCCACAGTGTTTCTCATCCAAAGAGCCTGGACTACATATCCTTCATTTTCTGAAGTAGCCCAGCCATGCCCATAATATGCTCTAGTACTTCCACTCGGACTAATATCTTTCACCATATCTGCGGCTCTAAATTGCGATTCCATTTGTCCACTAGCAGTCCCTTGGCTAAAAGAATCTGCACTTGACTCATCTCGGTCGCCGTCAGGAGTTGCAAAGGTGTCCCTGGAAATGTCACTATCGCTGGTAAAATCCGTCAGCGCATCATCTGACTCAGTTTCCTCGGCCAGAACAAAGCCCGTAGCAAATAAACTCACGACTAAGAGCAGCGCAAAAGCACTAAGTGTTTTTTTCATTTTTTTACCACCTCCTTTCACTTGATTTTTTTTCATGACTTACTTTAGTCAACCTTATATAAATATTAATAGAGTATTTTTTCTACAACAACAAAAATTTACTCTACAGAAATATTTTATGGAAATAAATTTAATTATTTAATTACCTATAATCAGGTTATTTATCTAATTATTTATCTTATATAAAACAAGTTAAAATTTCTAACTACTATCTTTGTTGTGCCATAAATACTACATTACTATAAATAAAAGTTAAGCAACTTCATGAGATGAAAAATAAGAATACCAAGACTTCAGATAAAAAACTAAGAAAAAGAAATTAAAAAACTCATAGAATAGACGAGAATCAATGGCCAAAACCAGAAGATGTATGGAAAGCAGAAAAAGAATAATAGATCTTTTACAAAATGGTAACAAATATAATTTCATATAAGAGAATAAAATCTTTCTTAGCTTTTACTCTACATTATTTTTAGGAGGAAAAATGAAAAAAACATTTAAATTCTTTTTTGCTTCAGGCATTATCTTAGCTCTTGCTATTCTCATTTTAGGAAAATTTCTTTTTAGTAGTAGAGATAACTTTCCTTTATTTATATACGGCGTAAGTGTAACAACATTTCTATTTTTTATTTTTTTAGTAAGATACACCAAATATAAAGACCCATCCATAAGAAAAAAATCAAATAAAAATTCAGAAAAACCATTTATTTCATGTGTTCTTGCAGTTTACAATGAAGAAAAAATTATCGGAAAATGTATAGACTCCCTATTGAACTCAACATACAAAAACAAGGAAATTATCGTAGTCAATGATTCAAGTTCTGACTCAACAAAAAAAGTCCTGGAAAATTATGCTTCAGATGAAGTGAAAATAATTAATCTAACGGAAAGAAAAGGAAAGAAAAAAGCAATTGCTGAAGGATTAAAAATAGCGAAAGGAGAAATATTTGTTTTCACAGATAGCGATTCAATTGTCGCTCCGGATGCGATTGAAAAAATAATAGAAGTATTCATAGCTGACCCGAGTATTGGAGCAGTTTCAGGACATGGAAGAGCATTAAACGCAAATGAAAATATTTTCACAAAAATTCAGGACTCTTGGTATGAAACTCAATACTCAATAGAAAAAGCATTTGAAAGTTCATACGGTTCCGTAACATGTGTTTCCGGTCCTCTGGCAGTTTTCAGAAGAGCCGCAATATACAACTACATTCCTGCCTGGATAAATGACAAATTTCTCGGAAGAGAATTTAGATTCGCAACCGACAGGCAGCTCACAGGATATGTTCTCGGAAATAAATATCAGGGAGAGAAACTAAAAGCAAGATACTCAGACTCTCCTTTTGTAAAAAACGAGAATTATCCGACGCAAAATTGGAAAATTGTGTACTGCAATTCAGCGCATGTATGGACAAACGTTCCCAATACATTTGGAAAAATAATAAAACAGCAGGTAAGATGGAAAAAAAGTTTTATAAGAAATTTATTTTTTACAGGTCGGTTCTATTGGAAAAAGCCGCTCCCGGTCGCATTAAAATACTACATAGGAGCAATCCTGACATTAGTAGGGCCGTTTATCGCCCTCAGACATTTAATTTATCTCCCTTTAGTTGGCAACCTGACATCCGGAATATTATATTTGTCAGGAATACTATTAATCGGAAGCATTTACGCAGTTGCCTTTAAATTAGAAGACCAAAAATCTCCGACGTGGAAATACCGCCCGCTCATGAGTGTAATCTCAACCACAATAATTTCATGGCTCCTATTTTACTCGCTATTCACAATAAGGAGACAAGTCTGGCACAGAGGATGATAAAAAAAATACTAAAATTTTTATGGGATGCTCTAATTATTATAGGGATATTCTTACTATTCATAGTCATATCTCTGCAATATTACGTACACGCAAATGATGAAGTACTAAAAAACAGCCAGACATACAGTTCGCTAAAAGGCAATTACATTAGCAAAATAATTAATGAAAGAATTTTAAGTCTATTATCACGACCACCAAAAGAAATAAATTACAGTGAAATATACCAAGTCAATTACACAGAAATAGAAAATGAAGTTAAATTTCTAAATCTTTCTTATCAAGAAGAAGGACAAGCGCAAAGCATAGTTGTCTTAAATTATCACGGAATTGTAGAGGATGGATTTGAAGATGGATACAGTCTTTCTGTCGAAAATTTTAAAGCTCACATGTACGCACTAAAAGAAAAGGGTTATCAAACAGCAACGGTAAACGATCTCTATCTGTTCATGCGCGGCGAAAAACCTCTTCCTAAAAAATCTATTGTTATAACATTTGACGATGGAGTAAGAAGCACCTATTATTATGCGGACCCAATTTTAAAAGCGTTGGATTATAAGGCAGTCATGTTTGTAGTCACAGGCTACTCTTTCGAAAAAAACAACAGCAGATACTATTTGAACAAGGAAGAATTAACCCAAATGCAGGAAAGTGGAAGGTGGGATATTGAAGCACATAGTTATTTAGGACATAATCGCCGCCTAATAAATCAAAATGATACTTTCGGACCTTTTTACTCAAACAAACTATGGATAGAAGGCGAAGAAAGATTAGAAACAAATGAAGAATATCTTAAAAGAATTTCTTACGACTTGAAAAAAGCAAAACAGGATATTGAAACAAATTTAAACAAAACAGTAATGGGCTTCGCTCTTCCCTTTGGAGACTTTGCTCAAAGAGAAAGCAACTATCAGGAAGCAAGTATAATTTTGCTGGAAGAAATGGCAAAAAATTACAAAATGGTATTCTACCAATTCAAGCCGGCAATAAACAAAGACTTCAAAGCAAATTACAATGATAAAATCTCTGACTTTTACTTAGTAATGAGAATTTCAACAGATACTATACACTCGCCAGAAGAACTCTTAAAACAAATTGAATCGGCAGAAGCAATTGAACTTCCATACGCAGAAAAATTTGATGATGAAAATAGGTGGGTAACAATTAGCGGGATAAAAAACATAACAAATAAAATTACTCTAAGCAATCCGAAAAACACCACGCTTGCAATGGCTTACTTAGACGGCTCTTATTTATGGAGAAATTATAATTACAGTGTGATTCTTGACAGTCATGAAGCTGAAAATATATTTTTGCTCGCGCGTTTCCAAGACGCTGCAAATTACGTTGGCTGCAAATATACAAACAGTTCAATACAATTTATTGTAGTTGGACAAACAAAAGGAATAATTGAAAGAGTAAAACTGTCAGATAATTTTCTTAAAAAAGAGGCACAACTAAGAATGAGGGTAAATGAAAATGAAGTCACCTGTTCATTTGACAACCAGTCGTTACAGGTAACAAGCGAGTTAATTCCCTCACACGGTGGCGTTGGTTTTAGAGTAGAAGGATTCCAAACTGCAGAAAGCCAAGTTTCATTTAAGGAAATAAAAATTTCTCAATTAAACAAAGAATGGGATTTCTTATGAGAAATAAATAAACAAAACAACTCTATCCCCCAACATCTCTTCCTTCAGACAGCCCTCTAATCTCACTAAAGGTTAAAGCACGATCATATATTTTAAGTTCATCAATGCTTCCGCGGAAATGACTATTCCCGTCGGAAGTTCCCAAATTCAAAGGAGCCTCCCCATTTTCCGGTCGAATATTATAACCGCTGTATGTGTCCGCGTCTTTCAAAACTCCATTTTTCCATACCTGCACATGCGTTCCGTTTGCAACTCCTACGATATGCATCCATTCTCCAATTATTATCGGCTCCTGAAAATAACTTCCCGCGCCCAAACCTCCGTTAAGATTGAAAAGATAAAAACTGATTCTGTTGCCTCTTCCCTCATCATTTGAAGAATTGTATTGCCTGAAAACATACTCATTATTCCCATTATTACTCTTCCCTAAAAAATGTATATAATCTTTATGGCTTCCTTCACCGACAAATTCTGTTCCCATAAATTTAACCCACATTGAAATTGTCAATTGCCCCGTCGTGTTTGCGCTCAGCGTATTACTGTCCTGGACAGTTATTCTATCGTCAGTGCCGTCAAAATTATAAGCACCGTCTCCTTCTGGACCGCCATTCGCATCCCATCTTGCCCAGCCCCTTTGAGTTCTTCCGTTATTATTGTTAAAAGATAAGTCCGCTATAAAATTCCTCCTCTCCCTGTATTCATTATCTTTATTAAATTTAAAATACAAGACCCTTGCAGCTTCAACTTTTGAACTATAAATAATAGCAAAAAATATTATAAAGAAAAATGCTATAACGACTAAAAGTTTTTTATTTCTCAATTTATCCTCAAATCAAAATAAATTATTGCCTATTTAAAGTTGCATAATAATTTTTTAGTTACAACATGTCGTATATTTTATACTGCAAAGTGAAAAAATAGTCGTAAAATAAAAACAACACCTGTATAAATACAAAAAAATCCTCCAGTTATATGCTTGGCTGGACATTAGTCTTTTTGATTGTTGCAATTATCGCAGCAATTTTAGGATTTGGTTTAGTTGCGAACACAGCAACATTAATAGCAAAAATTCTCTTCTTCATCTTTCTGATTTTATTTATTATATCATTAATAAAAAAATATGCAAAATAAATCCCTTATATGATAATTTTAGAAAATTGATAGAATAATGCCGAGGTTATAAATTAGAAAATTGGCCCATAAAATTAATAAGAATCATTATGATTTTTTATGCTTAAAATATTCAATTTGCTTAAGGCGCTTTTTAGTCTCTTCCCGTGTTTTATAAGTGCCCATATTCCTTCCACTTTCAGAAACAACTTTGTAACCATTTTTTATCTTCTTTATCATTTTATTTATGATTTATCTGTATTGTAATAATTGCTCTGCATCCACAGCAAGGACAAACACCTTCTACAATCATGGGAGCAGAATTATCCATCTCACCGTCCTCATCTTCTTCATTTTCATCTTCCTCTTCTTCATCATCCTCTCCGCCCCCCATCCCCTATTTTTTTATCTTCCATTTTTTGCTCACGGTATTCTGTGGATGTTTCATTTTTCATTATAGCTTAAAAACAATTTCCTATTTATATAAAAGCAGTATTTTTTATACTAAAAATATATTTTGGTAAGTTATCGATTATAAAATAATAAATGAATATTTAGATCAACATAATTTTATTGAACAATAGAAATATATCTTATGGCCTTTACAATAATTATCATAAGATTATTCAACCAGTTGCCTTAAATTTATTATGCTATTTAAATTTTTCATCTTCATCAGCTCCTCCCTCTTCTTTCCTGCGCCAGTAAATCCCCTCAAAAACTTCCCACCAACATATTTAACGCGCCCTAAATCAACAGAAGAACCATAATATTTTTTCTCCAGCTTCAAATATTCTTTAAACAATTCCAAGTTCTTCTCAACGCTAAATTCTTCCTCTTTCCCATTCTCCAAATATTTTTCAACACGGCTAAAAATCGAAGGGTCTCCAATCGCGCCGCGGGCAATCATGACTCCATCGCAAATCTTCAGCATGCGCGAAGCGTCTTTCCCTGAAAAAACATCTCCGTTTCCAATCAAGGGAATTTTAATCTCCTTCTTAACTTTTTTAAACCACGACCAATCCGCAGGAACATCCCGTCCGTGAACAGCCAGTCGCGTGTGCAAAGTCAAAGCGTCAGCACCCGCCTCTTCAATAATTCGCGCAACTTTCAAAACATTATTTTTCTTAAAACCCAAGCGAATTTTCGCAGTCACCGGCTTGCCCGTTTTCTTTAAAATTTTTATCATTCTCCCAATTTTTTCAGGATTGTTCAGTAAATAACTTCCTGCCTCGTTTCCTGTAATTCTGATTGAAGGACATCCGCAATTCAAATCAATCAAGTCAAAATTCTTCCATTTCTTGCTCGAAACAAATTTCTCAAATTCCTCCTCGCTGTTTCCTGTAATTTGCAAACCAATCGGTCTGTCTTCCCGCGAAGTTTTCATCAGCAGTTCTGTTTTTTTATTTTCATGCAAAATCGCATCAATATACAGCATCTCCGTATAAGCCATCCCCGCGCCACAGCGTCGGCATAGCAACCGATAAGGCAAGTCAGTAACATCTACCATCGGCGCCAGAATCAGCGGATTTTTTAGCTTCAAGTTTCCAATTTGTAAAGATTGCATAGAAGTTAATTAACTTAAAGAATTATAAATCTACCGACGCTGTTCTTCTTGCTTGGCTTCATAACCTTTTATATAATTTAGCAATAATTTATTTTCAGGAATTTCATCACTGTTTGAATCAAATCCAATAAAACTATACCATTCTCTTCTTTCACCATCCGTTAAGGGTGCTTGACGGTCTCCAAAATCATTAACAGCATATTTCATTGATACTTTATACAAAGCATAATGCCTCGCATGAGAAAGGGCAGGCAAAACAACAGCGGTACCCAATGCTAAAAAAGCAATTCTCATTCCCAAATTACGATGGCACAGAAAATCTTTAGGTTTACTCATTTAAAATAACTACCCTTCCAGTTTAAATAAATTTGTATTTTTAAGAAATCTCTCCCGCAGCATCTCCCCCTCCATAATCTCATAATAATTAAACGGATAATCACCTCGCCTGTCTTTCGTTGGCAAGCTATTTTTCCTTACATCAATCCCAAATCTCTCAGCGACATTTCCAAAAGTTGTTCTTTCAACTTGCTCCGCGCTAAATCCATTCGCGAGCAAATATTGAGTATAAAAAGTCCAGTTCTGAATTCCTGTTATGCCTGACAAAAAATCCCCTGAAGTTTTATCTTCAATCATGTGCGGCGCATGGTCAGTTTCAATCCAGTCTATCCTGCCCCCTCTCAAAAACTGAAGCATTCTCTTGTTATCTCCCGGCTTGCGCAAAGGAGGATTCATTTTATACATTATCCCGTTTTTTCCGTACATCCTGCTGTAATCAAAAATAAAATGATGCGGACAAACACCGCATGAAATATCCGCTCCTAAACAGCGGGCATCTTCAACAATTTCAACCGCCTCAGGAACAGAAATATGCGCAATATGCAGTTTTCCGCCGAACTTAGAATCTAAAGAAAATTTAATCATATCTTTAATCGACGCTATTTCAGCTTCCGGCGGCCGCGCAAAACAATGTGTTAAAGGCATTCTATAATTCCAACTTTCTTTACGCATCAAACCTTCTTTCTCCGCATGAACAGCCAAAACACCATTGTATCCTTCCTGCGCCAGAGTAGAAAAAATATTTCTCTATTCTTCCTCGCGGATAACTCCCAGATTGCCAACAGAATGTCCTGCGTACAGCTTAAAACCGACAGCTCTTGGAAAAAATTCTCTATAAGTTTCAACAGCCCTCTTAATCTGTTCGGTGTCAGCTGTCAAGCCGATATAAGTTCCGTAAAAAACTTCCTCAACTCCCGCCCTCTTTGCTAATTCAATTCTTGTTTCAACTCTTCCTCTTGAAGTTACAGGAATTTTTGTATTTGGCATATCAAAAACCGCGCTCACTCCGGAATCACGGGCAACAAGCAAGCCATGCTCTACCGTCTCCTTTTCCGATTCCTCCTCGTCGCGAAAATGAACATGACAGTCAATTACCATATCTTACCGCCTCAAATCTCTGTCCGCTCTTTTCTTTTCTTCCGTCTTTCAATTTTTCATATTCTCTAAGAACAAAATGAGCAAATCTTGGTCCTGCATAAGGGTTTCTTTCATTCCTGTAAACAAAACCAGTGTAAGCAAGACAGGCATTGGCTCCCGCTTCAATCATGTTATAAAGCTCCTTGCCCGTGGAAATCCCTCCAACCCCCAATATAACTTTTTCGTCTCTAACAATTTCCTTAAGAAATCTTACAGTTCCAAGCGCATCGAGTTTTAATGACTGTCCGCTAACTCCTCCTTTCCCGTATTCAGAATGTTCAATGGGGCGCGTGTTTAATGCTTCGTAACCGTCGACAAGCTCATAAGAAATATCTACAAGTTCTTCAAGTCTCTCACTAGAAAGAGAAGGCGAGAATTTAAAAACGAGGGGCCTTGTCTTCAAGCTCTTGTGAATTCCCAACTCAGAAACAAGCTCCTTAAAATTATCAGGATTATCTTCAAACGTCCTGCCATCCCAGGTATTTGGACAGCTGACATTAATAACCGTATAAATCCCAAATTTTCGCAATGCAACATAAGATCTAACAATATCTTCTATTGCTTTATCACCAGAAATATTTTTGTCATTTGTTTTCGCAATGTTAACGGCAAAAGTTGTTTGGTCTTCAACGCTTTCATAAATCTCCGCCGCTCTTTCAGAAGAAATACAATTCAATCCCATTCTGTTTAATAAACCGCCATTCTCTAACCTAAACAACCTAGGTTTCTTATTTCCCCTGCCTCCTCCAAAAGTAAAACTTCCCTCCTCAATCCAAGCAAAGCCATAATTTCTGACAACGCCATGCAACTCCGCATATTTATCAAACCCTGCAGCAACTCCAAAAGGATTAGGCAATTTAACGCCAAACAACTCAGTCTCACTTTCCGTCGTCCTATATTCGCCAGGCGCAAACAATCCGCGCTTCATCCCTCTCTTAGCAACATTGTGAGCGAACTCAGCAGGTAGCTTCGACAAAACCCAAAGAGAAATTTCTTCCAACATAAAACCTTCCAGTCAATCTACATTAAAAATTAATCGCTTCCGTAATAATAAATAATAAATAACAATCTTTCAGTCACTACTCTTTAGAAGACGAGAACATTTATATATAAAATGCGCTTTGAAAAAAGATATTAGGTTGTTGCATATGGAAAAAGACATTGACAGAATACAAAAAAATCCTGACACAGACATCATAATAAGAATAGACGACTTCGGCGGAAAAGTCGGTTTGACAATAAGAGAATTCGTCAGGGGAGAAAGATACACTGGATTCACAAAAGCAGGCACAAGAATCCCTGCTGAACAATTCAAAAATTTCAAAGCCGCAATTAACTCTATAAAAGAAAGTGATTTTGAAACCGGACCATCAGAACAAAATAATTCACATTCTAACGGAACTTCCGGGCAAAAAGAGGCAAAAACATACGGCAAAAACACAGGTTTCCAGAAGCGCCCTCCCGCTCCCGCCGATGACGATATAGAAGAAATGGCTATCTGAAGTTTAATAACATTTTCAAATATAGAATGTTTTGAAAAACCTTTTTTCAGTTAATTTATAATAATTTCATTAATATATAGACGACTTTGAATAATCTTGTTTTTGAAGAGTTTGTAAATAAATTAAGTTACCTCCTGATTTTTAAGATATTAATTTTGTCGTCGGTAATTATATAGAAATCTAGGGCTTGGGCTATTTTTCATTCGTAATGGATTACAGAGAAATAGGGTTTTTCAAAACTCTTTATAATATCGACGATAAAATAATAACCAAATTATCTAATCCTCGCAATTAAGTCTTCCGGCGGCGGAACAGGCATTCCACTTTCTAAATCAACAAAACAATAAACAGACCCTGAAGTAGCCACCAATGAGTTACCTAAAAACATTTCCTGCTCTATTGGAATTCTTACGGGTCTGCTAGAACTCCCAAATCTGGAAACAATATCAACTTTTATAGCAGAAGAAGGAACAGGAATAAGATGATTATAAGAATGGTTTATAGAAACAAAGCCCAAATTTCTTTCCCTCAAAGATTCAATACTTGAAACCTCTCCGAGCAAGTCTATCCTTCCTTTCTCAAAATATATTGGATACCTGGCATTATTAAGATGCCCATTCCCATCCATGTCCTCAGAAGAAAGTTCACAAGTAATTCTCGACACTATTTCCATAAAAACACAGAAAAAAACAAATACTTAAATCTTCCCAAAATTACAATATCGGCCGTATATCCAAAAACTATTGCCTGCAACAAATTAATCCCTTTTCTCTCCATAAAATAAAATCTTACAATCTTCATTAATTTAAATTATTATTGGCGATTAGTCCAAATTGGCACTAACTTTTTTATTTTTTGCGGTTATAGCTCCAATAACCATATAAACAATGATTTTAAATTGCAAGTAATGTCTGACAATAATTAATTACGATTTATCGTCGTTAATATTAATAAATGGCTATTTTTTGGTGCTAAAATGTATCAATCACCTTATTATTTTATCAAGGATAAACTATTACAAACTTAAAATACTTCTTTGGCTAATCTTATCAAATTAATTTAACAGCCTTGAGAAATAATTTTCGGATAACATACTATATGGGGACCAAACTATCCGAAGGAACAACAAGATTTCTGGTCATACTACTAAATCTTACAGGAATTCTTACTCTGACTCTTCCCGGCTCCAAACCATATGCGCTCATATCTCTCACTGTAACATAACTCTCTTTAACAAAGTTATTAGGGACAGTTAAAATCTCGTCAGCAAGTTCTCCTTTACCGTTATCATCATAAGCCCGAAAAAGACAAACGGTTACTCCAGGAGAACTCTTCTCAACCAAACAACTTAACCCATATTCTCTTTCCATGTTAATAAATTATTTTCTGGCTTTTAAAAGATTATCATACTTAAGGACACAAAACCAAAACCCTTTTAACCCCCCTACATTCTCAATAACTATGAAAACAATAAGACAACCAATAGTAACAGTAGCAGGTCACGTTGACCACGGAAAAACATCCATTTTGGATTGCTTTAGAGGTAGCTGTATTCAGGAAGGAGAAGCCGGCGGAATAACTCAGAAAATTTCATTCACCCGCTTCCCGCAAACGCAAATAAAAAAATCCTGCCCTTTAATAGAAAAGCACGGAATAAAACTGGAACTCCCCGGATTTTTATTTATCGACACGCCGGGGCACGCCGCCTTCTCAAATCTAAGAAAGCGCGGCGGCTCATTAGCTGACTTGGCAATCCTCGTAGTGAATATAAAAGAAGGAATAAAACCGCAAACGCAGGAAGTCCTCCAGATTCTTAGGGCAAACAAAACGCCTTTTGTAATAGCGCTGAACAAAATCGACACAATTTCCGGCTGGAAAACACAAAAAGAAAAATCACTGAGCGAATCAATCAACTCGCAGTCAATAAACGCATCGCAGGAATTCCAGGAAGCACTCCTGACTTTCCAGGGCGCGCTCTCAGAATACGGATTCGAGTCAGATTTATACTACGACATAAAAGACTTCACGAAAAAAATAGCCCTCGTCCCCTGCTCGGCAAGAACAAAAGAAGGAATCCCTGAATTGCTTTTCACACTGTGCGGTTTGTCACAAAAATTCCTGAAAGACAAATTAAAACTTGCCGAAGACGCAAAAGGAGTAATACTGGAAATTAAAAAAGAAAAATCAATGGAGCACATGGAATGCATTCTCTACGATGGAACACTAAAAGAAGGCGACGAAATAGCAATCGCGTCATTCGATAAAACAATTACTGCAAAAGTCCGTTCCATGCAGGAAATAGAACCATTATCATTAAAATACAAACCGGCAAAATCGCTGACAGCATCGACGGGGGCAAGAATACAAATAACCAACAAGGAAGAAATCCTTTCAGGAATGCCGTTCCAGAAAATAAGCGGCAACCTCTCAGAAATAAAAGAACAATTCAAAAAAGAAATAGAAAAAACAATCAGGACAGACAAGGAAGGAATAATAATAAAAGCAGATTCTCTTGGAAGTCTCGAAGCACTAATAACTCTCTTAAGGCAAGCAAACATAAAGATCGTAAAAGCAGGAATCGGGCCAATAGGAAAATCAGACATAATCTCGGCAAAAACAAATCTCGAAATCAATCCGCTTAACGCAATAATACTCGGCTTCAACGTAACAACAGAAGAAGAAATCCCGTCAGCTGAAAAAATAAAAATCATAACTGACGAGGTCGTTTACAAGCTCATAGAAAAAGTGGAAGAATACAGAAAGGCGAAAAATGCGGAAATAGAAAAAGCAAGACTAATGGAATTAACTTCGCTCTGCAAGCTCGAAATCCTCCACAACTACGTTTTCAGAAATTTAAATCCGGCAATCTTCGGCGTCCGCGTTCTGGGAGGAAAATTAAAAACAGGCCAGAACCTCATTGATGAAAACGATGAGCAAATCGCCCGAGTCAAATCGGTACAGCACGAGAAAGAATCCAAACACGACGCAGTTGAAGGACAGGAAGTCGCAATCGCCCTTCCCGGAATAAACTTCGAGCGCAGAATGAAAAATATAAAATTCCTTTATTCAGACATTTCAGAATCGCAGTTCAAAAAATTCAAGCAAAACAAAGATTTGCTATCCTCAGGTGAATTAAAGATTTTGCAGGAAATTGCCGAGATTAAAAAGTTCGGATGATAATTTAAACATTTTTATTATGGGCTATCACAAAGGTCAATATATTTTACATTGTACATTGCTCTTCCAAATAGGGTCTGAACTTTTTGAATGTCATCTCTTCCATCATCATTAAGATCAACTGCAAATACCGAAGTTTTAGGAATATCTTCGGGAATAAAGTAATGCTCCTTTGGGCGCATTGATTCTCTAATCAAAGCCTTATCTTGTTGAGAATAATATCCTCCAACATAATGTTCTTTGCCAACAATAACACCACAATTATACTCCGCAGCTAAAATTTTTTGTTGTTGTTCTTGAATATTTGTTCTACTATCACAGCTGCTTAAAGCAAGTGCACCAAAAAGGGCAGTTGCTAAAGTTCCTTTTATTCTATTAATTCTTTTCTTATTATTTTTCATATTTTTTGTAGAGCTAATCTCTATTTAAATCTTTCCATTTGTAATCACTAACAAGTTACTATTAATAATATCATAAAATATATAAACACCCACACATACGTGTGGGTATGACAAAAAACATCTCAATATCAGAAGACGCATATAGAATACTGGCAAGTCTAAGAAGAAGAGAAAAAGAAAGTTTCTCGGAAGTAATAACTAATAAATTCAGCAATTTATCAAAACTAAAAGAAATTCATGGCATTCTTGCTGGAAAAGC
>Ga0209541_10009574_pt1 | contig 15681 bp, 20 predicted proteins | sample RifCSPlowO2_01_FD_184027 | JGI IMG/M metagenome (GOLD analysis project Ga0209541, IMG submission 184027) | Groundwater microbial communities from Rifle, Colorado - Rifle CSP2_plank lowO2_0.1 (SPAdes) (version 2) | ecosystem: Environmental > Aquatic > Deep subsurface > Groundwater | place...
ATAGATGAAGAGAACATAATAAAGATGGAGCCTATGCCTCCTTCTGAAATGCCTGAGCAGGACATGAGAATTGAAATAGATTTTGACAAAGTCTATGATTTGATTTATTCCTCTGAAAAAGAGATGCAGGGAGAACGCATAGAGTCCCCCCCATGGAGCAGAAAATCTCAGCCAGTGCAAAAAATAAAAGAAGCAGTCAATGGGATAAAGATGTGGTTTAAAGTTAAAAGCATGCTAAATTCAGCAGATTATTCTCCTTCAGAATCAAAGAGCGACGCTAAGACCCTGCTCAATGAATTTATGTCAAAAATGATGGAAGGCGGAGATGATAGGGGCAAGGGGAAAGACCGAGATATGAAAGAAGAAAAGGATAATCAGGATGGAAAAAATCTCTGGGATTCTAAGGAGAAGATAACTGGAGAGGTCGTAGGGAATTAAGAAGCCTTCTGTAAAATCTCTCTGGCAAAGATTTTAAAATGCTTCTTTCTATGGGATAGCTAAAGACATTAAAAGTTGAGCAAGGGTGTCTTTGGCTATTACAGAGATTTTTCAAAATCTCTGTCTATCTGGCTCCTCAATAAGAAGATTGGGCATAGTGGAAGACAAACAAATATTGCTCAAACAATTTTGTCTTCTGCTATATATTGAGGCGATAGCACCTCAAGAGCTAATTCTTGAGAACTTAACCTCGCCACTTGCGCGACTCGTTAGAAAAATTAGCTCTTCAGCCAAGAGTGAATCTTGTCTGAATAAGATTTTGACTGCTGAGAAAACCTTTGGTTTTCGAGGCCTGAAAAACTCAAAAGTTTTTTAGGAATTCACTTCGGTCAAAATTCCAATCAACTAACGAAGTCAGGTTGAGAATATAATAATATGGAGATAAAGAAAGTTTCACTTAAGAGTCTCGTTGATGGATTCAGCAGCCCCTGGCCAGATGTAATTAGCGTTCCATGGGATAGGGGAAATGGGGTTCCCGAGAATCCTACTTATAGGTATGAGATGGAATGTATAGCAACCTTATGCAAGCTTCAGAATCCTAAGAAAGCATTTGAATTTGGAACATTTGAAGGCTTCACTACATTAGTCATGGCTGCGAATACACCTGAAGATGCCCTGATTTATACCCTGGATCTTCCATTAGATTGGATGCCTGACTTGGAGCCAGAGTGGGATAGATATAATACAAGTTTTGCAATTAATAGAAAAAGGAAAAATTTCTTTAAAGGTCAGCTTGAGGAAAGAAAAATAAATCGTATTTATGAAGATTCCCTGAAGTTTGATCCTGCCCCTTATAAGGGCAGCATAGACTTTATTTTAGTTGACGCAAACCACCAGAGAAAATATCTAGAGAGGGACACAAATAATGCAATTAAGATGTGCAGACCTTCTGGCATTATATTATGGCACGACTATGGATCTACCTGGCCAGATGTGACTCCTTTTCTTAATGGCCTTGCCGACAGCATCGATATGGTGCAAATAGAGGGAACAAATTATGCTATACATAGAAGACGCTGATTGGTACTTGTTTAGCTCTTTTAGGCTAGCGTTAATTTTAGAGTTCATGCTTGTTTATGTCCCTATTGTCTATCGGATTCATTCCGTCCAGAATAGCTATTTTTTACCTAAAAAAATACCTGATTGTATCTCTCTCACAGAATATCGGCCTTAGTTAAAATTCCAACTATTTTATCTTTTTCAGTCAATAATAGAGCATTAGAAAATTTAAGTAAAGGCAGGACAGAACTCAAAGGAGTATTTGCAGGCAGAGTGGGAAAAGGAGAATCCATAATTTCCCCAATATTTTTCTTGAAAATATTTTGCCTAGATATTTCCTGCTCATCGTCGCGGGTTAAAGCATCAATTATGCTTGACTCGCTTATGCTCCCAACTAATTGATTTCTCCTAAAGACCACTATCTGAGATATTCCCTTAGTTTTCAGGATGTGAGAGGCTTTTCCGATACTTTCCTTCTCAGACAGTTTAATAATAGGGGAAGACATTATGGAAGAGCATAACTTCTCTTTGCCATGTTCAAGATTATCCAATGTTGAAATAAGTTTCTGCATTACCAGATACGAGGGCTCAAGCTTTCTAGCCTCGAGCTTTGCGATAAGCGACTGGGAAACTCCTGCAGATTTAGCAAGTTCCTTCTGAGTTAATTCTAATTTTTTTCTCCTTACCGCAATAAATGAAATATCAGGCAATATCATAAAATAGCATAATTTGCCAAATATATAAATATTCGTTTAGGAATAATAACCATCTAAAAATATTACCCTATTAACTCTATAAGTTCTTTTGTTGTAAAGACATCTATAAGGCTTTGTTCTTTTAAATGAAAGTCATTGCTCCATATCGGTATATTGAGATGTAGCGCAAGAGCTAGATAAGCAATATCTTTTTCGTCTTTAATAAGATCTGCTACATTCCTTATTTCTCTTGCATATTCCTTTTCACTTACAAACTTTATCTTATCTTTTATCCTATTTTGAATTAAGCTAAAATCACTTTCGCCTGATTTTTTTACAATCTCATTCTTATACTTAGCTAGCTCTCCTAGAGCAAAATAAGGGGAAAAAATTTCCAGATCAGTATTTTCTATGAGATTGCTTGTGAAACTTCTCTTATTGCATAGTGCAAAAAGAATATTCGCATCCGCAACTAATTTCATTATTTAAGAAGCCCTTCTTTTTTGAGTTTCTTTGCAATGCCTTTCTTGGCTTTTCGCCCCATTTCAACACTCCACTCAGTAAATTCTCTTTCTCTATCAATCTTCTTTAGTATCTCCTCTTTCCAGGTAAGCTGTTTAACTTTCTCCTCAATCATCTTCCTGACTAGCCCAGACCAATTTATCTCAGGAAATTGCCTCATTTTATCTTTTACTTCATCTGAAATTGCAAGTGTTATTGTAGACATGTTTGACTTCCAATGTATAAATATTTAATACTGTGTAAATATTTAAATCTTTTCTTCCTAGCCTAATATTCCTATAGGAATATTTTAGTCAGAATAATATTAATACCTCTGGGAATTAGATAGGATATGGCAAACAATCACCGTCTTCCAAATTACGAAAGGCCCATTAGGTCTGCAAGATACGATTTAGCTAGACAGACAAGCTTAATTCTAAGGCAAAATAGTCGGAACATATCACGCAGGCCCCTAGAAGTAGGAAGCTGGCGGTATTATCAGTTTGAAGTGTATGTACAAGGAGAAGCATATTGCTTTGGGAGGAAAAAATGAACTGGAAAAATCTTGCACCAGGTCTTGTAAGACAAAGATTAATTATAGAGGGTACAACTGCTACAATTGTTGAACCAAATACAATAAAAGATTACCTAAGTACGCTCGCAGGCAAATTAGAAATGCAGGTACTTTCAGGACCGTTTGCATATTCAGCTCATGACATGGGCTTTGGAGGATGGATACACTGGAAGACATCAGGATGCCATTTCTATAGCTATCCAACTAACCCTCCTTTATTCACAGTCGACATTTACACGTGCAAGCCATTTGATCCTAAACAAGCAGTAGATTTCACTCTAGCCTATCTTCATGCATTGGACATTGTACATCAGGAGATAAAGGCATGAGTAATAAGTATGATGAAAATCAATTGAAGGACATGTTCGCAGCTACACGCTTGCTTTTTAATCTTCAGAAGCAAACAAATAGAGAAAATTATTTCCCATTGAGGAAACTTGCTAGAATTGCTTATGAGAAGCTTCATAAACCGGAAGAACAAGCAGAACAGCATTGCGTTTTTCAGCAAGTACTTCGGTTCTGAGGTCATTGTCAGTCAAATATCGTACAGTAGTGAGGATGAAGTATTGACGTTTGTGCTGGATTCTAAAGACATTTTTGTCCTGAACAATGTGTTCGAAAAACTCCAAAGCCAAGAGTTGCGCTCACTCTACCCCACCCTGCAATACGGTGGGCTGTCTCGCGCCCAAACCGGTCGGTATAGTCTCAAATTGACGGTTAGCTTACCCAAGTATGTGCTACAGAAACCCTCATGAAAGAAGCTAAACAAACATTTAACCTCCAGCTATTTCTCCACTTGCGCCAAAAGTTGGTGCTAGCCATTGGCGTGGGGCTGGTTACTTTGATCATCGTGTTATTGCTTGGTGTACCGCAACTGCAGCAGACGTTCGAAACGCGCGCCAAGTTACAAAAAGAAACCGCTCGTCTCGACAAGCTCAAGCAAAAGTTGAGCGAGTTGGATGGCGTAACGTACGAGCCAGCCTTCGAACAAGTTGCGTTTATTTCCCAAACACTGCCGTCTAAAAAACCCTTACTCGAGTTGTTGACCAGTCTCTACGCGGTGACGCAAAAATCCGGCGTAATAGTCAATGACTTCTCGATTAATCCAGGACTGGTGGCCACGACAGCCGCTGAGCTGGCCCAAGCTTCTCAGACGCAAAAAGCCGGCTACGATACGTTGGAGCTCAAGCTCTCGGTAACAGGTACCTTTGCCCAGATTCAAGACTTTATTTTACTGACCGAGACGGTGACGCCCTTTACCACCATAACTTCGTTTGCACTCAATGCGACGTTTGGTCAAACTGCAGAAGTTGCAAAAGACGTATTTTCCGCAGAGTTAGTGACCAATACTTTTTTCTTCACCAAGTCGATCTCTGTTTCTCTTGAGGAGGCTCTGCCAAAATTGGCTGAGGACGACTATATTGTCCTTTCGGAGCTCTCTGGCTACGAGCGCATTACTCTGCCAGAACAATCCGGCATTTTGGGCGGTGGCTCAGAGGATTTCTTTCAGGTAGAAGGCTTCACATTTCCCAGCAACTAAGCTGGTGTGACTTCGGCAGGATCTTCGACGACGACGTGGGCACGAATGCCTTCTTTGACGGCGCGAATGCGGCTGATGTTGCGAATTGCCTGGATAACTGACCCGCCTTTGCCGATAACGCGACCCATATCGTCTGGATGCACATGGATGACGTACTGGGTGGTATCACCCGTTGCGCGTTCGGTGATGGTGACATCCTCGGGATGTTCAACTAAATGAATGAGGATAAATTCGAGTAAATTTTTCATTCGCTGGCTACAGGTGCAACTGCTGCTGGTTCTGGTGCTACTTCTGGTGTTGCTTCGGTCACGCTTTCAGGCTCAGGGGCCGGAGCGGCTGCAGCCGCTTTTGCTGCAGTTTGTTTGGCAACGGCTTTTTTGGACAAGCGGGGCTTTTTGGCTGGGAACGGGGTTTTGCTGGCCGCTCGTTTTGCGAGGGCTGCGACTGTTTCGGTGGGTTGGGCACCGCGAGCCAGCCACGAGGCGTACGCTGTCAGATCAAACTCTAAAATCTTCGGTGTTTGGGTTGGTACGTATTGACCGAGCAACGCCGTGTATTGACCATCGCGCTTACTGCGCGCTTCATTAACCACGATGCGAAAGTGTGGTTGATTGCGTTTCCCAAACCGAGCGAGCTTTATTTTTAACATAGATGGCTTTTTCTCACGAGGTCAGGATTATACGCTACGACTTTTAGATTCTCAAGCCTTGTACTGCTTGAGGGCTTTTTCGGCAGCATCTTGCTGGGCTTGCTGCTTGCTCTTACCTGTGCCCAGAGCGACGTTTTTGCCAGCGACTCGCACCGCTACGGTAAACTCCTTGTCGTGATCTGGGCCGCGCTCTTCGGCTACACGATACGTGGGTGCGCTGAACCCTTTTGCTTGGATGACTTCTTGTAGCTCGCTTTTGGCGTCGCGGTGGGTGCCTTCTTGGAGAATGTGGTCGAGCTCTATAAACAGATGCTCAGCGAGAAATGACTCGACAGCTGCAAAACCTGATTCGAGGTAGAGGGCGCCGATAACCGCCTCAAAAGTATCGGCCAGCAGGCCGTCATTGTCTCTGCCGCCTGACTCAATCTCTCCCCGACTCATGATGATGGCGTCCCCAATTTTCAGCTTGCGGGCCACCCGCGCTAGGGTAGTTGTTTTGACCAAGGCGCTGCGGTAGGTGGTCAAAACTCCTTCCAATTCTTTGGGGAAGTGTTGGTACAGGAAATTGGTTGTTGCCAGCTCCAGGACTGCATCACCCAGAAACTCGAGCCGTTCATTTGACTCAAAGCGTTCATACGTACCGCCTGCTGCCAGTGCACTGCGGTGGCGCAAGGCTTGTTCAAGTAGCGGTGGTGAGATGACAAGTTGAAACATGCCGGTTACCCAAGTTCACTTTCTTCGGCTACCATTTTGGTTAAATCACCAACTGATTCAATGCCTTCGCTGAGTACGGCTTTCAGATCCAAGTGAATACTAAATACCTTATTGAGTTTGACGAGGACGCGCTCGAGTTCGAGCTCGCTCATCCCCAAATCATCCTCAAACAAGGAATCCTCCATCACCTCTTCGAGATTATTACCGGTCGTGTCGGCGATTACCCGACAAACTTGTGCCAGGAGTTCGGCTGTTACGGTCATACAAGACTTTCTGTTTTGATTTAACTTAGTAATAATTTTGCCAACACCCCGTTCATGAATTTCGAGGAACTAGACCCACCATAGGCTTTGGCGAGCTCGATCGCCTCGTCCACCAAAACTTTCTTTGGGGTTGGCTTGTGCTTTGATTCAAACATAATCAGCCGCATGATTGCAAGGTCAACTTTGCCAACTTGTGTGAGTGGTCGCTCGGGAGCGGCCAATTGGATAGCTGCATCAAGCTCCGGCAGTTCGTTGAGAATCGCCTGCAACTCTGCTGTGTGCTCGGGAAGTTCTATTCGCTCCAGCGCAACACCCGAAAAAGTGCACGCAAATAAGTCTTGCAGAAGGGCTCTGCGTGCTTGGTGTCGTCGGTCCATACGGATTATCCCTTGTGTTGCGTTTGCCGACGAGTTTTTGGTTGTACGGCAGTGACCGGCTTGGGAGCCTTGGTTTTTGCGGGGACGACCACTTGGCTTGTGCTCGCTGTGCTCGGCGTCATCTTCTTAGTTACCTTGTCTGGTGTCTGTGCTTGTGTTAGTCCAACACTGCGCAAAATGCTCGCCACAATGCCCCGCTTATGTGGCGGTATACTGGCGCGGTTTGCGTCTTTGGTTATTTTTGGTTTGTTGCCCGCTCGGCGCTTACCGCGCTCGACTCGAGTAATTTTATTTTTTGGTAGTGCTCCCATGATTGCCTTTCCTAAGCAACCGATTGTACTGCCTAGCCTGGAAACTGGCAAGTTCAATCTGCAACCGCTCAATTGGCTGCAGTGAGCGCTGGAGTTTGGTTGAGAAACAAGCTGGAACTCCAAGTGGGCGGCAGGTGCTCCTCGATAGCCCTTGCCTGACCAAGCAGGGTCAGGTTGGTCCAGGTTGCAAAGCGTAAGAATGAAAAGCCATGTTGCAAACTGCCAAACAGATCACCAGCACCCCGGTTTGCCAGGTCAAATTCAGCGAGTGCATGTCCGTCAGTGGTGGTGAGTAACTGTTGTAAGCGGACGGTGGTAGTCTGCGACGCAGTGCTGGTAAACAAGTAGCAGTAGCCTTGCTGCCCTGCCCTGCCGACGCGTCCCCGGAGTTGGTGGAGACTGGCCAAGCCATACTGCTCGACCGACTCGATGACTAAAGTACTCGCCTGGGGCAAGTCGATACCGACTTCCACGATTGGTGTGCTGACGAGCAGATTGATTTTTTGGGCAAACAGTTTGGCTAACAGGTCTTTTTGTTCTGCCAGTGACTGCCGCCCGTGGAGTAGACCAAAGTTGAGGCGGGAGCCAAAATGCTTCGTAACCTCTTTGAAGCGCAGATTGGCAGCGGCAATTTGGGTTAAACCTGGTTCTTTGGACTGATCAATAAAGGGGCAAACAAGCATTGCCAAGTACTGCGGGTTGGCTGCCACCTGTGTCTCGATCCAGTCATACAGTTTGGGGCGCTTTTTTTCTGGTAACAGCCAAGTTTTGGTTGGGATTCTATCGAGTGGCAGCTCGGTAAGTTGCGAGTGGTCGAGGTGGGCAAACAAACTCAAACTGAGTGTGCGCGGGATCGGCGTGGCGGTCATGGTCAAGCGGTGGGTGTGTATTGCGCTTTTCCCCAACCGCTGTTTGACGCCAAAGCGATGTTGTTCATCGTAGATACTCAAGGCTGGTGCGATCTCAGCCAAGAGCGGAAAGAGAGCGTGGGTGCCGACAAACAGTTGGGGTGTCTGCAGCGAAACTTTTTTGCGCTGGGCGCTCATCACCAAGGTAACGGGCAGCTCGGGAAACAAGGTTTGCAAGGTGCGAGCGTGCTGTTCTGCCAAGACACGTGTTGGGGCGATCAGGCAGGCATGCAAACCTTGCAGGACTACTTGTCGGGCAGCGATACCAGCGACGACAGTTTTGCCCGAACCGACATCACCTGTCAGCAAGCGATTCATCGGTTGGCTGCGTCCCATGTCTGCCAAAATTTCCTCTACAGCCTTTGCCTGGGATGCAGTCAGTACAAAAGGGATGCTTGGGGGGATGATGGGTTGGCGGCGCGTAATGTGCGGCGCGTCGTGGAGTTTTGCCCAGAGTGCCTTGTTTTTTTTTGCTTGGCGGATCAGTACGACAAGCTCTTCTGCCGCCAATCGTTCGCGCGCGGCAACCACCAGGGTTTCATCAGAGGGAAAGTGTAGTTCCTTGAGCGCTCGACTGATACTTGGCAAACCCTGCGCCTGAAACAGTGGCTCAGTCAGCAGATCGCTCTCGTCTAGAAAATCCAGAATGTGCTTGCAAATTCGTCGCACTCTCCCCTGCTGAATCCCAAGCGTACTGGTATAGATGGGAACTAAACGATTGGTGTGGATGGTATTGTCAGAAATTTTTTCAAAATTGGGGTGGACCATGCCACCACGCGAACCAACACTGCCGCTAAAAAAATACTCTTGGCCACGAATCAGACTTTGGGTGATGTGGCGGGCATTGAACCAGAGTAAATCGAGCTTACCTGTTGGGTCAGAGATAGTCGCGCGCTGCACCGATCGACCACCACGAAAATACGTGCTGGTGCGCTCCACCCGCGCGCGAAGAGTGACCGCTTCTCCCGGTTGAGCCGCAGCAATGACCACTTGTTTGGAAAGATCACGGTAGCGAGTGGGTAGTTGTAACAAGAGGTCGCGGACAAACAGAAGGTTGTGTTCGGCAAACTTTGCCTGGAGTTGCGGTCCGATGCCTTTAACTGCGCCAAGCGGAGTATCGAGGCGATACATAGCTGTTACAAAAGGGCCAACAAGCCACCACCAAGCGTACTCAAAATCATGGTGATGATGGCGAGTATGACAAAAACCTTGATGATTCGTTGGCGAGTTTTTTTAGTCATGGTTGATGCGAAAGTAGGCCCGTTTACCAATACGAATTGCCGATACGGTTGTGATGTCGATGATTTGTTCTGGGTCGCTCACGCGTGTTTCATCGGGAGTATAGAGGGCAACGCCACCCTGCACAATTAATCGGCGTAAATTCCCCCTACTCTCGTCTGGCAAACACTCGCTCGCGAGAGTTACTGCCTTGATTTGGCGAGTAGATGGCACGACAGTTGGTGCATCTTCAGGAACGGACTTTTGTTGGACGCTTGTCGCAAAATGTTCTGCAGCTTTGTTTGCTGCTGCTACAGAGTGGTACTGACTCACAATGGTTTTTGCCAGATGCTGCTTAAACTCCATGGGGTTTTCGCCAGCTTGCATCGCTTGTTGCATCTTGGCAATCTCTGCAGATGGCAAATCGGTCAGGAGCGTGCAGTACTGGATGATTTGTTCATCGGCGATCCGCATCAGTTTGCCATACATTTCCGCTGGCTTTTCGGTCAGGGCGACAAAATTATCGTATGACTTACTCATCTTGCGTCCGTCGGTGCCGTTGATGATTGGCGTGGTCAGTACCCACTTCTCACGGTTGTGGTACGACTTTTGCAGCTGGCGCCCCATCAGCATATTAAACAACTGGTCGGAGCCACCCAGCTCAAGGTCTACATCCATGACAACACTGTCGTACCCTTGCAAGAGCGGGTAGATGATCTCATGGCCAAAAATAGGCAGCTCTTTTTTGATGCGCTCTTGAAACATGTCACGCTCGGTAAGCTGTTGCACGGTTGTCTTGGCGAGTAGCTTGACAATATCTTGATACGTCAGTTTATCGAGCCAGTCGCCATTGTAGCGGATGGAAATTTTGTCAAAATCGAGAATCGCACTCGCCTGCTCTTTCCAGTTTTTGAAGTTAGCCTCGATACCAGCATCCGTCAATTCTGGTCGAGTACTATCCCTACCCGTCGGATCACCGATGCGGACGGTGCCATTGCCAATTAGCAAGATCACCTCGTGCCCAGCCGCCGCAAATTGCTGGAGCTTACGCAGCACGACTGAGTGACCAAGCGTGAGTACACTCCCGGTTGGGTCAATGCCGAGGTAGACGCGGATGGTTTTTTGCTCCATGAGAGAAAAAAGTCCAGCTGCATCGGGGACGATTTGTTCGACACCTCTGGTAAGTAGTTCGGGGAGTTTGTTCATCGCAAAAGTATTGTACCGCAAATTTTTTTGCCCTTTATAAATCATAAATCAATAGGACTTCCTCATTCAGGAAGTACCAATCATTACCTAATCGTTACCAACTCAGTACGCTAATCATTACCGCCCAACATAGTGCACGTTCCTGCCAGCCCCTTGCGCTGTCAAAACGTTTAACGCAATAAGTTTTTGTAACAACTGATAAGCTTTTTTGTTACTCACTTTCAGCAATTCACGAACCTGCTTATTTTGAATCGAGCCATTTCTAGTAGTAAACTCCACCACCTTAACTTGTTCAAAATTAAGTGCAATTTGCGTATCGCTACTGACCCTTTTTTGTTTATTGCCCAAAAGCTCAATTTTTTCTTTGACCGCCTTCATGCTCACTGCAACACCCTCGCAAAAATACTCGAGCCAATGTGTCAGATCATATTCATCTTGATGCACAGAACGCAGCATTTGGTAGTAGCGTGATCGATCGGAGTTATAAAAGTCATCGAGTGCAAAGAAGCGGTTGGTATCAAAAGAACGGCGAATTAAGATCAATGTTGCCAGCATACGCGCAGTGCGACCATTACCATCTAGAAAAGGATGTATCCGCACAAATTCATAATGAGCAATTGCAGCTTCAACAACTGGATTTAGCGTGGAGTTTTGATTCTCATTGATCCAATCAATCAAATCACTCATCAGTCGCATAACTTGGTCCGTTGGAGGTGGTAGAAATGTGACCTCACCTGACGCACGGTTACGCAATAAAACATATTGTTTGCCTGACCGGTAGTTGCTTTCATGCGTTTTGTCCTTGAGAACTCCTGCAGTGATAGTACGATGGAGCTGCAGAATATCTTTGTTTTCGAGATGTGTCTTCTTTTTTTGAGTAAGACTGTTTAACTCTTCGAGAGCTTGAAGATAATTGAGTACTTCCTTTTTGTCTTTGACCCAGGCTGTTACATCACGACCAATAAGCAAGTCAGTGACTTCTTCAATCGATAATGAGTTGCCTTCAATGCTGGTTGAAGCGTGAGTACTGCGAAGCAAAGCTTCTTTACGCAGGTTCAACTCCCACTGAGGGATGAGTTTGGCATGTACAATGATCGTGCGATACTCACTAATTTGTGTCAGAAACTTGAGAGTTAGGTCGCTAATCTGATACTTGGGGTAAAACATCCACTATAAGTATATCATCGTCAGATATTTTTCTTTCCACCCCTAGTCCGCTCGCTCCGAAATATTGTTGTCAGAATTCGCATTTGACAAAATGGATACGCTAGTATAGAGTACCATCATACTAGTACACTAAATTAGTACAATGAAACAAAAAAACCTCAAAGAACTAGCAGCAGCTATAGCAGAACTCACCTCTCCTGCTGAAGTGGTCGAGTTCTTGAGAGGGATCTTGACGCCAAAGGAATTACTAGAGATTCCTCAGCGATTGCAGATAGTAAAAATGCTCAAGCAGGGTGTGCCACAGCGACAGATCTCGGGGGAGCTCAAAGTCGGTATCGCAACGGTGACACGAGGCTCAAAAGAACTACAAAAAGGACGATTCAGAAATGTATAACCTTACCCGCAATTACTCTTGTTGGTGGCGCTCCTTAATTTTATTTAGGAGTTAATTTCGTCGATTTTTGTAGAAATTATAAAGCTCCTACGGGAGCTTTTTTATTAGAAAAAGGAAAATATGACAGACGGAAAAATTTTGTCAGCAAGCAAGAGCTGTCGGCGCCCAAGGCTTAATCATGCCTGATATTCCCTATGATGAAGAAACCAGTGAGCACTTTATGGCTGCTTGTCGGCAGGCTGACCTAGCCCACATCCGCGTGCTCTCGCCCACCAGCACCCCAGAGCGCATCCGGCAAAACCTGGCAGTGGCGCATGGCTTTGTGTACTGCACGGCTCTAGCCGGCACGACAGGTGTTCGAGCAGCATTGCACCCAGAAACCAAGAAGTTCTTGACTCGCGTGCGCCAAAACACCGATTTGCCCCTGGCGGTTGGCTTTGGCATTTCAGAACCTGCTCATGTGGCGGCTCTGATCGGAGCGGCTGAGATTGCAGTCGTGGGCAGTGCGGTGTTGCAAGAGATTGCTACCCATGGTCTGGGTGGCGTGCATGACTTTGTAAAAAATTTGGTGGAGCCTGGTTTAGTCCTATAAGTAGAAACTCCCTCTTGCATTCTCTTGGGCGTAGCATACAATTTGTACTGTTATGATGTACAAGCGTGCTTTCACCAGCCTCTATTGGTTTATTAACCAATAACAATTGGTGAGGGAGCGCACGTATTCATAACAACAACAAGTAAAAAATATACACGGCACACAAGCTCCTTCACGGAGCTTTTTTTGTGTGCAGAGAGGGAAAAATGTTAGCTGATTGTGAAAGGGATAAACCACTCCCACCAGAGTTAGCGAGAAAAGAATTGTCTGCTAAGGAGATGGATGAATTGGCGGCGACTTGTGGGGCTGGAGCTATAATCGAATGGGCATGCTCGTTTAGACCTGAAGAACAAGTGGTTGACTCTACTTCCGACTGAAGCTGTTTAACTTGCTACAATAGGCTCGTGACGCTTTCTCCCCGCCTCCAGCACCACTGGCTAGTTTTTCGCGGGCGCGTGCGGTACGATTGGTACCGCATGAGACGGTTATTCTCTCGAAGTAAACAACTGCGAGCAGCATCGCGTAGAGTGCCAGGGCGACCGAGTCTGGGTCGCGGGAAGTTGTTGTGGTTCAAACTCCTGCGTTTTGCGGCCCTCGCGAGTGTAGTGGGTGCAGTGCTTGGCATTGTGTTGTTTTTTGCCCTTTTCGCCTGGTTTTCCCGCAGTTTACCCAAGCCAGGTGAGGTGATTCGCCATTCTGGTTTTAGCACAAAAATCTACGATCGCACGGGAGCCTTGCTTTACGACCTGTACGACCAAGAGCGACGGACTCCCGTGGTCATCTCGGAGTTGCCGGAATCGCTCCTCCATGCCACGGTCGCAACCGAAGACAAAGACTTCTACAAGCATCGGGGTTTTGACATGCTCACCGTGTTGCGTATCCCCTACAACATCATCGCGCGCCAACGGGTTGTCGGTGGTTCGACGCTTACTCAACAGTTGGTCAAAAATGCCCTGCTCACCAATGAGCGCACGATCACCCGCAAGTTCAAAGAATTTGTCCTATCACTGCAGCTCGAGCGCAGCTTCACTAAGGACCAGATTCTCGAGATGTATCTCAACGAAGCTCCCTACGGTGGCACTGCTTGGGGGGTCGGCACGGCTGCCGAAGTGTACTTCAACAAGTCTGCCAAAGATCTCACCCTTGTTGAGTCGGCAATTTTGGCTGGTTTACCCCAACGACCCTCCGCCTACTCACCCTACACGGGCAAAACCGACGACGACGGTACCCCGCTCTGGAAAGTCCGTGCCAAAGGAGTGCTGCGGCGGATGAAAGAAGACGATTATATTACCGACCTGGCATACGAAGAAGCCATCGCTGGTTTGGAAACCGTGGTGTTTTCTCGAGCGCAGTTATCGATTAAAGCACCGCATTTTGTATTTTATATTCGCGATTTGCTCGACCAATTATATGGCGAGGAAGTGGTAACGACCGCTGGTTTTAAGGTCACGACTAGTTTGGATTTAGCCTTACACGAACAAGCACAGGCGATTGTGGCAGAAGAAATTGACAAAGTAACCAGTTTGAACATCACCAACGGCGCAGCCATGATTATGGACCCACGTACGGGTGAAGTTCTGAGCATGGTTGGGAGCAGAAACTTCGAAAGCGAAGATATCGATGGTCAATTTAATGTAGCGGTCGATGGTTTGCGCCAGCCAGGTTCTTCGATCAAGCCAGTCACCTATTTAGCTTTGTTACAGCAAGGGTACACGCCGTCATCTATTTTGGTTGATACCCCAACAGTCTTCACCCCAAATGAAACAGCCGATGCCTACGAACCAAAGAACTACGACGGCCAATTCCGCGGGCCAGTTTCGGTCCGTAACAGTTTGGGAAGTTCGCTCAACGTCCCCGCTGTCAAAGCCTTAGCGATCGTTGGCCTCGATGCCTTTTTACAGCAAGCCTACGATATGGGTTTTGTCACGCTGGAGCCAACTGCCGACAATAAAAAACGCTTCGGGCTGGCAGTAACCTTGGGTGGTGCAGAGGTACACTTGATCGACATTGTTACGGCGTATAGCTCGTTTGCTTCGGGGGGCAAAAAGGTAGAGCCGGTCGCAATCTTGAAAATAGAAGATCAATCTGGTAATACCGTGTTTGAGCACAAGCCGGTCGAAGGGCAACAGCTTTTTTCAGAGGCGTTGGCGTTTCTTATCAATCACATACTTTCGGACAACGCAGCCCGGGCGCTGGCTTTTGGGACGCGTTCGCTGCTCAACATCAGCCCGAGTGTGGCGGTCAAAACTGGCACCACCAACGATCAGCGGGACAACTGGGCAATTGGCTGGTCGCAAGAGGTCATGGTTGGTGCCTGGGTGGGAAATAACGACAACTCGCCCATGAAAGTAGTGGCCTCTGGTGTATCCGGTGCCACGCCCATTTGGCGCAGGATTATGTTGTTGGCACTGGATAGTGGGTACGGTTCTCCAGCTTGGGCAGTGCCCGAAGACGTTGACCAGGTACTGGTTGACAGTATTTCGGGGTATCCCGAGCACGATGGTTTTGCTAGTCGTAGCGACTTTGCCCTCAAGGGAACCCTGCCGTCTCTCCCAGATTTGGTGCATACTAAACTCAAGTTGTGTCGGGGTGAGGACAAGCTCGCCCCCGAAGCACGCGTCGCAGCCGGTGATTACGATGAGCGCGAAGCGATTGTTTTGCGTGAGAACGATTTAGTATCACTGGATGGTACCAACCGTTGGCAGGTAGGCATCAACGAGTGGGTCGCCGGTCAGACTGATTCTCGCTACAAAGTGCCGAGTGAGTACTGTGGCAACCAAAGTGATATTTATCTCAACCTCAGCAAGCCAGAAAATGAGAAAAAATACGATACTGAAGACATCGAAGTGAAAGTTGAATCAGATTCGGGTGAGGGTATCGAGAAACTCGAATTGATCGTTAACGGTTCAGTTCGAGAGACGATCAATAACCGCAACTACTCTGGCACCATAAAACTTTCTAAAGGTCGCTATGAAATTTGGGTGAAGGCGTATACCCGCGCTGGTCAGACAAAAGAAGGCGGCAAGGTCAAAATTGGTACCGGTGGCGAAGATTGGAAAGCACCGGATCCAACCC
>Ga0209541_10009575_pt1 | contig 15681 bp, 19 predicted proteins | sample RifCSPlowO2_01_FD_184027 | JGI IMG/M metagenome (GOLD analysis project Ga0209541, IMG submission 184027) | Groundwater microbial communities from Rifle, Colorado - Rifle CSP2_plank lowO2_0.1 (SPAdes) (version 2) | ecosystem: Environmental > Aquatic > Deep subsurface > Groundwater | place...
AACTTATTCCAAAACTTTTTAATGTGCGATTTGTCTTGCCTGATGACACCAGCAAATTAGGTGGAACAGACAAAAAACAAAAAAATCCTTATGGACATTACATCTTAACGATTCTCGGATGCAACAAGTTCCATAAGGAAACAGGTGGTTATTATACCACAGTCAAGATTCTCTAGAAAACTCCCAAAGATTTGCTTAATTCTACTTCCTACTAAAGTAATCGAATACTGATTTTGAGATTTGGGCAACACGTTCTGCCGCATCCCCCGGTCTTGAGCTGCTGGATAAAACTACTATTATATAGTCTCCCTTTGGGTGATAAACTATTCCACCGTCGTGAGATACAAGACCCAGCTCTCCGGTTTTGTGGGCAATAGTTGTGTTCTGGGGTAGAAGTTTTGGAATTTTATCATTTAACTGCTGTGCTTTAAGAAGCGCAATCATTTCCTCTGTACTTTTCGAGTCGGCAAGCTGTCCTCTATAGAGTCTTTCGAAGAATAGCGCAATATCATAGGCTGTTGTGGTAGGAAGCTCATCGTTTCTTCCAAGATCTGATTCAAAGAAACCCTTTGTATCCATAAACGCCGAAACTTTCGAGAGTCTTAATTTCCATGCAAGTAGAAGTGCCGAATAATTATCTGAAATAGTTATCATTCTGCGCAGAGCCACGTCTACGGGAAGTTCAATTCTGCCTTCTTCTAACTCTGCAGACTCGGTTGCAAGATGAAATTTTTCATTTAAAACTGTTATATCCTCACTTAAAATTGCATCTTTTTTGAAAGTCCCAAGCTGTATGTGTTCGTAAACAGCTCCCATTACCCAAAGTTTATACAAACTGCCAGCTTCGAAAATCTTATGCTCATTGAGAGAATAGCTTTCTCCTGTTTTAAAATTAGAAATAACAACGGCGTAATCACCCTTTGCATCTTTCAAGGCATTTCCTACAACGTCAGAAAGACCACTTTTGGTTTGTGAGTCTTGGAATGGCAAATCTGAAGTAAGTACCGAAGACGACAGTGGAGAAATTATAGTTTTTGACGAAACCCTGTTAGCCAAAATAATCCAAACAGAAGCGATAAGAATAACAAGAAAAATAAGCCTTAAAAGGCGAATAAGTTTTCCTTTCGCAAGGCGTTCCCTCCGCATCATTATATTTTAAACAATTAGGTGAAGGGGCAAAATTTTCGCAAGCCGCATTCCAAGCACCACGGCGAATAAAATAAGAATAGCGCGATCTGCGGATAAGAAAATTTTAGTCCCGAACAAAAACCGGCTTTACTCAACAACCAAAGTTCCCACCATTCCCATTTCTTTATGATTGCCAACCGAGCAGTAATATTCAAAAGTACCGGCTTTATCGGCGGTAAATTCCAGAACTGCTTCCTCTCCTCCTGAGATGACAGGAGTTTTAAGATTGAGCTCGTCTATAGAAAAATTATGGGTTCCTGCTGCATTCTTAAAAACTATTTTAACTTTTTCTCCCCTTTTCACTCTTATTTCTTTGATATCAAATTTGAATGGACTCCCGGCAACTGTAAACTCTTTTACGTTCTCTGTTGCTCCCGAATCGCTCGCACTTGGCTCAGTTACTTCTTGAGTCGGGAGAGCGCTCTCTATCTGATTTTGGGTACCCCTATTCTGGGTTGGTGAATTCTTTACCACGAAAGCTGCACCAACAGCGATAATTGCTATGGCTATAACAGCAAGAATTAAATTCCTATTCATTTTTATCACCCCCCTTACAATATTAAATATTAAAAATTAAATAGCAAATATGCAAATTAAAACTTAAATATTTTATTTTTGATATGTATTTTTAATCTTTTATATTTTATTTTTTATTTTAAGTTCTTATCGAAGAACTGAATGGATCTTTGCATGGCAATGTTAAAATTTTGAGACAAATTGTGGTCATCGCCGGGATATGAATAAAATTCGACTTCTTTTCCTGCCTGCTTCATTTGCCCATCAAGTTTTTCTGAAAATTCAATGGGAACTGAAGAATCAGCTGTTCCATGATGAAGTTGAAGAGGTCCTGAACTATCCTTCAAATATGAGTTTGCAGAAATCGAATTCCAAAAGGCAGGATTTTTAACCGGATCTCCAAATTTTTCTATTAAAACATCCCTCCATCTTCGGGCACCGACAGGGGGTGTAAAGGCCGGATTTCTCCTCCACCTAGTTAGCAAATCCGGATAAGATGCGACAACTCCTGCCCAAATTACCCCTGCTTTAATGTCCTTTGAAACAACCATACTTCTTAAAGTTATAAATCCTCCCAATGAATGTCCCCACATGCCGATTTTTTGACTATTAACTATTGACTCTTCGACTTCGCTCCCTTCGGCTACGCTCAGGGCAAGCTGACTATTAACTTTTAATCTTTTAACTGAGGAGACTGCATTTAGAACATCTATTGTATAAGAATTTGAACCATATGCGCCAGTTGCGCTTCCTTCTGACTCCCCATGACCCCTGTAATCGGGTTTAAAAACTACATAACCCTGCCGTGCAAAACCGTCAAGATAAGCTACATACCTTTCTGTAGTTTTATATTCTGAAGGAGGAATATAGCCATGATTGAAAACAATAGCAGGCCACCCACCTTGTGGCTTCTGAGCATTTGGTATTGTCAAAAGACCATAAATTTTAAGATCCTCGGATTTATAAGAAGCGATGTAGCGGTTGTAATTTGAACCCGGTTCAAGAGTTTGTTCAATAACAAAATTACTTCCGGGGTAGTTTTCTTTTTTTAGTTCCTCTATAGAAAGAGGATTAAGTTCATCAAGAATTCCTCCTTCCTCTATCTGATTTCCTACCTGATCTGTAATTTTTTCTGCCACATCTTTTTGGGTTTTATCGGGCCTTACAAAAAAAGCAATTACCCCTAAAGCAACAATTAAAATAAAAATTAACAGCAGTTTATTTTTAATCATAGAAAGATAATTATATAATTTTGTTTCGCTGAAGAAAAGTAAGGATCTGAATTATTGCTTGGTTTAGTCAAGGGAAACTATGCATACTGCGCTTCTACAACTGAAACGAGTTTAACTTCGTATTGACCAGCTGGTGCAGAAATTACAACCTTTTCTCCCACGCTATGCCCGTTTATTGCTTGAGCAAGTGGTGAGTTAGAAGATATTTTTCCTGCTTTCGCATCAACATTATCCGGAGCAACAATCTCAAAAGTTTTTTCTCCAAGCGTGGGATGAAGAATAGTAAATTGCCAACCAATTCTCAAACCATCTCTACGATCCTCTTCAGGTTTTTGGGGAAAATGAAGTTGAACAGAAGCCCCATCGCCTGGAGTTTGTTCTATTCCCTGCTCTGCTGCTAACCTTCTTCTTTCTCTTTCAAGTCGTCTAAATTTCGCAAGATACAGCCTACCTGCTTCATCGGGCTCTTTTGCAGGAAGCGACTCACCCGGGATTTTCCCTTCAAAGAACCGTGCTTCTGCTCCTTTAATAAGAGCGTGCTTGCCGATTGATCCTTTGGCTAAAGGTTTTTGCCTTACTTGCGCCTGCACAGTTTTAGATCTTCCCGGCGCCCTTCTAAGAAGATCTAACAGAGCAACTTGAAGTTCTTGCGTTAAAAATTTTTGTTTTCCAATTTTAATTGGTCTAATGTCAATCAGCTTCATTCTCCCTCTTAAGGTTTCGTAAGAGAAACCAGCCTTTCCCACAAATTCTTTTATCGAAACTGCCCCTTTCGGAATAAGCGGTACTTCTTTTTTTGGTGTCGTAACACTCTCCACTTTTGGTGTCGTCACACTCTCCACGTTTGGTGTCGTAACACTCTCCACGCTCTCTGGATTCCTAAATATAAAGTCGTTATAAAGCAAAAGGATTTCTTCTACTGAGAGCCTGAATTCAGAATATCTATACGAACTATTGGGTTCTATTCCCATTTTTTCAAGGGCTTTTCTGATCGTTTTGTATGGCTGCTGGAGTATGTTTGAAAGCTGAAAAAGAGACTAATCTCCTTTGATCTTTTTCTTCGCTTGCCCCATCTGGTGTTTCTGATTCTAGAGTTGTTCTTAAGGCGGGTTGGACAGGAGATTGTACCGATATCATCTCTGGCGTCTGGTCTTTGCTATCTCGAGAAGGTGTTTCTGGTTTTTCCCATATCAAAACTGGAGGCTTTCTAGCAAAAAAGGTGAGATCGCTGGCTTGCTTTACATCAAGCTTTTGCATTGCATCTGCCACTTCCTCAAGCACTTTTATCGTTTTTGCGATTTCTCGGGTAAGATCAGGATTATGATTCCCAGAAGATCCTAAGTTATTGTTTGGGGGCATTTGAATTTCTTGTTTTGCAACCATCAATTGTAGCTTAACAATTCCAATTAAATTGGAAATTTTATTGATTTAGATTAACGGGATTATACAAGAGGGCCTTAATTCCTGTCAAACTCCTTAACCTTCTTAACCTCTGTTTCTCCGTTTTTTTTGCCTGCCTTGCCGGCAGGCAGGTCTTCTATATCGTATCCTAATTTTTTAATTTTGTGTCTTATCTGGTCTGCAAGATGATATCTTTTTTTCCTTCGAAGCTCTTCCCTCTCCCTAACAAGCTCTAATATTTCATCAGGAATTGGCTCTTCTTTTTTCTTTAAAAGTTCCTTGGATCTTTCAAGATCAAGACCCAAAACTTTATCAAATTTAAAAAGACTTTGAGCCTTGGCGCTATCAGGATAATCAGATTTGACAAGCTCCCAAACAATACTCAAAGCTTTAGGCATATCAAGATCATCGTTTATAGCTTTAAGGAATCTTTCTTCATATTCTGCGCATCCTATCTTGGGATTATCAAAACCCAATGCGATTTCCCGAAGATGATTTAAGGCAGTCTGCGCACCCGCCAACGCCTCAAGCGTGAAGTTCATTTTGCTTTTGTAATGCGTCATAAGCGTTAAATATCGGAAAGCCAAAGGCTCAAAGCCATGCTTCTTCAAATCAGAAAGAGTATAAATATTTCCTTTTGAGCGGGACATTTTTTCATCATCTACCAAAAGGTAACCACCGTGAACCCAATAGTTTGCAAATTTTTTACCCGATGCGCCTTGACTCTGGGCAATCTCATCCTCATTGTGAGGAAAAATAAGATCCTCTCCGCCCGTATGGATATCAAAAGTATCACCCAAGTATTTTATACTCATAGCACTGCATTCTATATGCCAGCCGGGGAAACCCACACCGAAGGGACTATCCCATTTCATAAGCCTGTCGTTTTCTGCTTTTTTCCAGAGGGCAAAATCCGCGCTGTCCTTTTTGTCAGTTTCAACCGAAATCCGCACAGCTTTAAGAAGATTGTCCATCTTATCCAAAGTGTTCCCCGACAGCTTTCCGTAATTTTTGAACTTTTTAACATTGAAATAAACTGTCCCGTCAACATTGTAAGCATAGCCTTTCTTAAGTAAAATCTTGATTATTTCTATCATTTCTTTTATATGATCGGTTGCCTTAGGATAGACAGTTGCAGGTAAAATATTTAGTTTTTTCTCATCTTCAAGAAAAATTTTTGTGAAGTGTTCTGCTATTTCTTGCGGAGTCTTACCCTCCCTTAAGGCCTCTTCAATAACAGGATCAATCTGCTCTCCCCCCTCCTCCATTCTTCGCATATGCCCGACATCCGTAATGTTTTTGATGTGAATAACTCTATAATCGTTATACATTAAAACCCGTCTTAAAATGTCGGCTCCAATATATGTTCTGAAATTTCCGATATGAACTTCCCTGTAAACTGTCGGTCCGCAAGTGTAAATCCCAACTTTTTGCGGATCTATTGGTTTGAAAGCTTCAACCTTGCGCGAGAGTGTATTATATAGCTTTAACATAATTAAAAATGGAAATTGAAAATATAAAAACTACAATTAAAAATCTATAAATTTTTTGACTTAAGCGTTAAAAGACTTGATCCAAAAATATTTGATATTTCTTTTAGCTCTTTGAGGAGCTTATTTGATGATTCTCTGTTTGCTTTATTTGAATCTCTTAGAAGACCTATCCAAACTTTTGTTTCATTAGAACATTTAAGACAATAGTGAAAATAATTAGTAAAATCTTTTTTTGAACTGGAAACTTGAGTTTCAGAATAATTGGAAATTATTCCAGTTCCACTATCTATTACTTGTTCGCTAATTACGCGACAAGTCGGATCTCTTTTATCCAAACCATCTACAAATTTTATTAATTCCAAAACAAATTTATAAATTCTTGCTTTAAATTCATTTTTAAATTTTTCTTTGTCGTTTTTCATTTTTATATTTTATTTTTTATTCTATCCACTGGCGCCGGGGAATTTTTCAACTCTCTGCTGAGTTCTTGTAACAAGAGGCGGCGGTTTCTTCTCTTCCTTCTTTTGTAAGTCTACCATTTCCTGCTCTTTTTCTTTTTCAACTTTTTCTGCGGGTCTTTCCTCAGGCTTATCTCTTCTGGGATTTATTAATGGCTGATAATAAACTTCATCATGGAGCTTTGCCGCAAGCTCTGCCATTTTTTTCTTTTCTTCCGCTTGTTTTGCAGCTTCCTCAGGCGTTTGAGGAGTATTGCTAGAATCATTGCCAGGTTGCTGCTGCTGTTGTTGTTGATTTTGCTGTGCTTTTTTATTAGAAGGACCGTATAAATCTTTTACGAAATCGTCGTTTGTCTGATCGATTGGCGTCGGGATTCCCATCTGAGAAACTGCTGCCTTTGCGGTGTCAGATGTTCCCTTTGTTACGGCTTTTGCTCCTTGTTTTGCTGTTGAGACACCGCTTTCCAAAGCTTCTTCAAAAAAACCAATCTTATTACTCATAAACCTGTCTTCCCTCCATGGCTCTCTGAAGAGTTACCTCATCCGCATATTCAAGATCCGCTCCGACAGGAAGCCCTCGACCAATCCTAGTAATTTTGACTTTTGAGTTTTGACTTTTGAGTTGTTTCAAGAGGTACATAGCTGTTGCTTCGCCCTCCATGGTCGGATTTGTCGCAATTATAATTTCTTTTATTTTGTTTCCGTTTGTTGAGTTTTTTAATCTTTGCAGAAGTTGCGTAATGTATATTTCATCCGGACCAATATTATTAAGAGGGTCTATTCTGCCATGAAGCACATGATAAAGCCCTTGATATCTACCATTTCGCTCAAGCGACAAAACGTCTAAAGGCTCCTCAACCACACAAATCGTGGACATATCACGCCGGTCGTCGCTGCAAATAGAACATGGATCACTCTCTCCCACTGAGAAACACGCTGAACATAAAACAGTATCTTTTTTTAACTTTTGGACTGATTCTGAGAACCTATCTAATTCGCCTTGTGGGACATGAAGAAGATAGAAAGTTAACCTCTGAGCTGTTTTGGGTCCGATTCCCGGTAGTCTCTCGAATGATTCTATTAAATTCTGTACTGCTTTTGGGATTCTCATAATTTAATTAAAAACTAATAACGAATAACTCAGAACTAAGAACTAAGAACTTTTGCTATTTCCCCTGCAATTGATAAAACTTCCAATTTCTCAAATCTTTTTTCCCTGGTTATATCAATACTGTCTGTTACAAAAATTTTGGATGCCTTCGAGTTTTGTAAAATACTCCTTGCATCCCCCGAAAATACAGGATGAGTTGCGAAAACAAAATTATTTTTTATTCCGTTTGCTATTAGAAGATTTACGGCAGCAACTATTGTCCTACCAGTCGAAATCATGTCATCAACTATGATAGCTCTTTTGGCATTTTTTTGCCACCCTAAATCTTGAGTATCGAATTTATTTGAAGAGATATTCCCGCTCTCAAGATCCCTATCCTTAATAATTGAAACATACGGCATGTTGTCCAAAAGTTCTGATAAAATTTTTATTCTTCTTATCCCTCCCATATCCGGAGAGACTAAAATAGTAGTATCTGTTAAATGCGGGGAGCTTACAAAATTTTCGTTGTGAGCATTTGCGCCACGAGCCTTCTTGCTTGAAGATAAAAAGTTACCCGCACTGTGAACACGAAAATTTTCGTGGGCGACCTCAGCATTTTTTCCTAATAGTTCTTTTACTTTTTCCGCAAAAATAGGCAGTGCGGAAAGATGATCAATCGGAATTTTGAAAAGCTCGGGGATTTTTATTGAGTGCAAATCCAAAGTTATTAGCCTATCCATTCCTACTGCTTCCAAGGTCTTAATAACCACTTCCAAAGAAACTGCTTCCCCGTCTCGAAAAACATGGTCTTGTCTTTGGTATCCGAGGTATGGTACAACCGCCGTAATACTCCCTGCTCCACTCCTTTTGACTGCATCAACCAAGAAAAATAGCTCCATATAATGCGAATCAGGAAGAGGAGACGTAGTTTCTACGACCACTACATCTTCGTCAACAACATTTTCTAAAATTCTTACTCTTCTCTCTCCGTCGGGGAAAATGAAAATCTCAGTATCGGATAATTTCAGATCTAACTCTTTTGCGATTTTAGCAGCTAAGGGTTTGTTGGAAGAGCCGGAAAAAATCTTCATCTAGCTATATTTTACTTGAATGAATTACAGTAGGCAATGCATCTTATTGGCCGCCGCCGAGTAACCCCGAAAGGCCGCCGCCCATTTGCTGAAGTTTTTTCGCTGCTATCTCCTGGGATTTTTTCACTGCTTCATTTACTGCCTCTTTAATATCATTATCAGATTTTCCGTTAGTTTTAATTTCTCTTATTTTCTGGTCTCCTGAAATTGTTATGTCAACACCATTTTTCGAGACACTTACTACCTCAGCTTGAAGCTGTCGCTGTATTTGCATGGCTTGGTCCCGCATTTTCTTAAGGTCTTTTAATTGTGAGAACATATTCATCAAAAATCACCTCCCTCGCCCCGGAAAGCTTTAGCGAAGTGGGGCTTCTAAGATTTTAGCACAAAAAAAACAGCAATATTTTTACCTGTTATTTCTTTCAAAGCTTTTTTTATAATTTCCCGCGATTTTGTATTTTCGAGTTTTTCCTTATGAAATTCAAATTTTGCTTCAAGAGTAAGCTTTGTATTTTTAAATTCTTTTACAGAGCACCCCCGCAAAACCCCCGCAACAGAATGGTTCTGGATCTTAACCTTGCCTATTAGCTCTTGAAGAATATCTTGGCGCGGGGAGCTTACAAAATTTTCGCTGTGAGCCCTTGTGCCATCTGAGTTGCTTTTTGAGGAAGAGCCACTCGCTTGGTGAACACGAAAATTTTTGCGAGCGACCTCAGCGCCCTGGGGGTGATCGTCACTTTTGGCGTATGGCAGGGCAAGAGATTCATTAGACTCTACGCAAAGCTCAATTATAGCAATCTCAAGCGGAAGTTGTGGTAAAGCTGAAAATTTCATTTTCCCGGAGGCCTGCGACAATTTTTCGATAAGCTCTTTAAACTCTTCAAGTTCAATTTTGTCTGCAAACGCCGATGATGCATCCGACACGCCCACCTTCTCAAGTAAAACTCCGTGGAGCTTTGCTACAAGAGCTTCAAGAAAATATTTTAGATCAGTACCTCCTTCGACCAAACTTCCCACCAAAGCGATTCCTCTCTTCAAATCTTTTGCGATAAGGGAATCGATCATTTCATGAATGTTCTTATTCATATCCGAGGTCGAATAGGTTTTCTGAACAAATTCTTTAGTTATTTTTTTGCCATTCGCAGATGTCGCAAGTTCCTCCAGAACCTTTACTCCGTCCCGAAAGCTTCCGTCCGAGAATTTTGCGATTTCATAGAGAGCATCTTTATCTATCTGAATTTTTTCTTTTTTTGAGATTCTCTGAAATGCCCGCAGAAGTTCTTCGTCTGTTGCTCTTTTAAATGGTATATGAAAACATCTCGATACTATTGTCGCCGGCACTTTATGTGGCTCGGTGGTGCAAAGTATAAAAACGACATGGCTGGGCGGCTCTTCCAGAGTTTTTAAGAGCGCGTTGAAAGCTTCACTTGTGAGCATGTGCACTTCATCAATAATGTAGACTTTCTTACGCGCCCTAGCAGGAGAAAGCTTAAGCTTTTCCCTAAGATCTCTTATCTCATCAATGCCTCTATTTGAAGCTCCATCAATTTCAAGAACGTCTATATTTGAACCGTTGGTTACAGAGATACATTGGTCACACTTATTACATGGCTCCAGCTTCGTGTTTCGTGTTTCGTGTTTCGTGTTTCGATCTAATCTCTCGCAATTAATAATCTTGGCAACTATCCGTGCGGTTGAGGTTTTACCAAGTCCCTTGGGTCCTGTGAAAAGAAGCGCATGAATATTGTCTTTTGAAAGAACTGAAGTTAATCTCTCTCTAACTTCCTTACTATCCAATTCTTCAATTGTCTGGGGTCTATATTTGCGGTAAAAAACCATGTACTCCTTTCAGTCGTAATAAACAAATACTACAAATGTCAAATACTACAAATGTTTAAATATTTTTTTATTGGTAGTATTGGTATTTATTGGTAGTATTTTTACTCATGGTTTATTCCGAGTAAGTGCATTATCCCGTGCTCAACAAGTTCTGAAATTTTATCATCCACGAGGACTTCCTCTTTTGATGCTTCCCTTATCACCTCAGGATATGAGATGACAACATCGCCAAGCATCAAAGTATCCGATGGGTTCTGCGTAGCTTCACCCTCGGACTGGGGGAAAGATAATACATTCCTGGTCTTGTCCTCTCCTTTGTACTTCTTGGAAAGCTCGCGCATTTTTCGGTCACCCACTATGGCAATTGAAACTTCGACGTTTCCAGAAACTCCTTTCTTGTCCAGAAGATTAGAAGCCAATAAGCGTATTTTTTTTCTACTTACTTTATATCTGCTTTCAACAAAAATGGGAACGTTAACTTGTGCCATAAGCTTATGACCATGTTTTCTTCATTCTTCTTGCGTCTTCCTGCTTTTGTTTTCGAGCAAGTGAAGGTTTAAGATAAAATTCTCTTCTTTTTGCTTCTTGAATTATTCCTCCGGCTATAACTTTTCTTGAAAATTTACGGATAAGTGATTCGTCACTTTCTCCAGGTTGTTTTTTTACAAATACCATAAAAACACCCCCCTTCGCCCCGCGAAGCTTTTAGCGTAGTGGGGTTTTCAATTAAAATATTTAGAATTAATCTTGTTTTTATCATTTTTATAATTGGGGCTTCGGAGGGGCAAGCCCCCTACCTAAGCTTAGGCGGACAACCCCAAATTCTTTTCCTATTTTACTCCAATGAAATACTGATGTAAAGGAAAATTACATTTCGACCGCTTTTCCCAGAGGTCCTAATAGATGTAGATGTAGATGGTTTATTATTTGCGCTCCTCCAGAATTTATTGTAAGCCGGTAGCCTTTATTTTCGAGCTTATTTTCTTTGATTAATTTCTGAGAGACCTCTCTCAATTTATTGAAAATCCGGTTATCTTTTACATCCATAAAATCCAATATGTGTTTCTTGGGAACTATCAGGACATGGACGGGCGCTATGGGACGGATGTCGGCAAAAGCCATAACTTCGTCGTCCTCATAATCAAAATCTTTGGGGATTTCATGTCTTGCAATTTTACAAAAAATACAATCCGCCATAAATTAAATTCTAAGTTCAAGGCACTAAATCACAGATAATACTTAAGCTAAAATTATCAAAATTCAAAACAGTTTTGATGTTAGAATTTTAGATTTTGAATTTATTTAGAATTTGTAATTTTGAATTCAGAATTTCTATATCTTTTCGAGCACTCTAATTATATCACTCAAAGACAATTTGGTCGGAATCATCTTGGGATTTTTGGGAGTACCATTTAGAAGCATCTTTTTACTTACATGAAGAAACCATGTTGCATCAGGGTCCATTTTCTTGAGCTGTTCGTAAACCAGAGTGAGATCTATATCCTGTCCTTTTGATTGCGGCAAAACTTTGATTCTCACGTATCCTTTTCTGGGATCTTTTCTTACGACTACCGGATAACCCATTTTCTGGGAAAGCTTAATTACCGTATCATTTATGGTCTCAAAGCCTATTCCCTTTCCAAATTTCGTATCGAAAACTTTTCCGTTTTCTTTTATCTCTTTTTCCGCCCAGATCCTATTTTCAAACTGGTGCAAAAGAGCATCGAATGCCTCCATTATATAATCTGTGCAATATTGATCTTGATCAGGCTTAAGAAGCTTGAGCCCATCCAAAATTCCCATCAGATGAAACTCATAATAATCTGCATTAGGCTGCGGCCAAAAAACTTCCTTGAAATGATCAACATCAACTACTACTCTCATTATTCGGTCAATTGCCTCTATTTTTTCTTTTCTTAAGTGTTCGCCGTGACCCTCATTGGTTTTTTTAACAAATTCCCATGTAATACTTGCTGCGCTTACATTGATATCAGGTGTTTGATGATGATCAAGCGGACCCATTCCTGTATCAACATGAATTACTTCATCATCGCCAATTTTTTCAATCGCTTTCTGAGGGATTTTACCGCTTATTGTCTCCCCTGCCGGCACATATTTTACCTGGGCATCTTCCCATCCAGGCAGAAATCTTCTGATAAGCCAGATGGATGAAATTGCATCCAAATCCGGCGAGGCATGTGTCACAATTATTTTCATAAACTTTTAACTTATAACTTTGATAAGTATACCTTTTTTTATAACACAAATAAATCCCTTGACCTTACTACAGATATACCAGTATACTTGTAGTAGTATGTCCCGGGCATCTAAATTTCAGTTAAATAACAGGCAAGTTAAAGAAATTACATCACATCTTCTTTACTTGATATCTTCGCTCAATAATCAAAATGAAATAAACGATTTTTTAGAAAATTTTTTAACTAAAGAGGAAAAGTTAATGCTATCTAAGAGACTCGTTCTTCTTATGATGCTTAAGAAGCGATACTCACCCTCTATTATTAAGGACGCTCTTCATCTTAGTTATGAAACTATTAGAATTCACCAAAATCAATTAGATTCCAAGAATGAAATCTTTGAGAACATGTTGAAAAAACTCCTCCAAAGACAAAAAACTAGAGAGCTTTTTGAAAAAATTAATAAATTTTTAAAACCCATTGATCTAGCTATAAGATCAAAGAGTGACATGCGGGCTCGTGCAAAATTTGCCTCTGGGGATTGGAGCTAAGTGAAGATATACCAGTATATCTGTAGTGATAAGCGTGCAGCTTGCAATATTGACATTCATAAATTTACACGGGATACTTAAGCGATGGACAATCAAAATCCAACACCTAGCCCAACCGAAACGCCCGAGAATATTCCTGCTCAAAATCCTGTTGTTCAGGAAAGTCCTGCCCCCCAAACCCATACCGCTCCTCAATCTCTTCCGCCATCTTCCAAATCATTTTTCTCAACAAAAATTATTTTATTAATTGTGTTTCTTTTAATACTCTTGGGGACAGGCGGAACATATCTTGCCCTAAATTCAAAAAATAAACCTACTCCTGTTGTTTCAAAAACAAACCTAACACCTTCACCCACCGAAGCTTCAGCGAAGGTGGGAACTCCCATTGACGAAACCGCAAATTGGAAAACTTATACAAATAAGGCATTAGGATACTCTATTAAGTATCCACCAAATTGGAATGTTTACTCTTTCAAGGATTACCCTTATTCAGGCTATCCGGGTGTAATTGACCCGACTAGAACTATCATAACTTCATTCCCAAAATTCCCAAGATTACAAGCGGATGGAATCACCGATCAGTATTCAGGGATTGACATCTTCTTAGCAGGTGTAGGTTACGAGAGAATTGAGAATGTAATTAAAAGATCAAAAAAACCTGATTCAGCTGGGAACACAACGACAATAGAGAAATTAACACTTAGCAATGTCACGGCTTACAAAGAAACTAGATCAATTAGTCCAAATGGTTACCTAATTTTAATCCCTTATCCGAATAAACCCGGCATTATAGTTCCTGGTTGGGGTGCTATACCCGATGAAAAAACTTTCAATCAAATCCTCTCCACCTTTAGATTCGACTAATCCTTCGGCAAGCTCAGGACTTCACTCACTACTTCGCAAAATTCACAAATCCCTAATGTCATTCTGAACACAGTGAAGAATCTAGATCCTTCGCATCCGCTCAGGATGACAAAAAAACGCTTCGTTCAGGATGACAACCGATTCGCTCCCTTGACCCCGATTAAATCGGGGTTGACAAAAACGGGAGAATAAACCATTATATAAGTAACTAATTTTAGCCTGCCCATGGATAAGAAACCACAAGACTTAGATCCACAGCTTAAAGCAACATATGAACGCGTAATGGGTACAAATGTCGCCTCTGCCCCTTCGACAGCTCAGCCTACAGTTTCCGCACCCACTCCTCCGGCAAACTCAGGAGAAACAAAAGTTGTCGCAGGCGGTTCAAAAAGTACGCAGCTTTCACCAATTCTTATAGGAGTCGCAGTAGTGCTGTTCTTTCTAATCTATACTCTTATTTGGCTAAGAATCTTTAGTATCAAGGTTCCCTTTTCACCTTTTTAATTACCTCGCTAAGACTTAAGAGCTCAGTCTTATCGCTAGATCTTTTTTTAAACTCTACTTTATCTCCAGACTTTTCGGACACAACTAAACGAACAGGGATTCCGATAAGATCAGCATCTGCAAATTTTCCTCCGGCAGTTGCGTCTCTATCATCATATAGAATATCTATTCCGACTCTTTGCAATTCGGAATAAATTTTATCCGCTTGTTTTTTTGCATTTCCCAAAACCACCAAATGAACATCAAATGGCGCAACTGACACAGGCCAAACGATTCCTTTCTCGTCATGATGAACTTCAACAATAGAGCCCATCGCCCTTGATATTCCGATGCCGTAACAACCCATCATGACAAGCTTCTCTTTTCCTTTTTTGTCTTTAAAAGTAAGACCAAAGGCTTTGGAAAATTTATCCTGCAGTGGAAATGTATTCCCTACTTCTATGGTTTTTACTCGCTTAAGGGGGCCGTGTCCCAAGACACACTGCTGTCCTTCCTTTGCCTGAGCTATCTCCGCATTTTCAGCATAGTCTCCTCCCGGACAGTAGACGATTTCATCCTCACCTCTCTCGCATACCACCTGATACTCGTGGGAAAATTCGGAAAACGTTCCCCCTGATGCTTTTGCTTCTACAACCTCCATGCCCAATTTGTCGAAAACCTTTTTGTAAACTTTTTTCATAATTTCGTAATAATTCATAAGGTCTTTTTCATCCACATGAAATGAATACATATCTTTCATCAAAAATTCTCTTCCTCGAAGTAAACCCGCTTTGGAGCGTGTTTCGTCCCTAAATTTATTTTGGATTTGGTAAAGTTTCAACGGCAAATCTTTATATGAAAATATGTAATTCTTAACAAGGGGCACTAAAACTTCCTCATGCGTAGGCCCAAGTGCGTATTCGAAATTGTGTCTGCTTTTTATCTTAAAAAGTGCATCAAAGCTGTTCCATCTTTTTGTTTGTTCCCAGTTTGATTTATTCTGAAGAGAAACCATTAGGATTTCCTGTCCATCCGCTTTACTCATCTCTTCCCTTACAATATTTGAGATTTTATTTAAAACAAGAAGGCCCAAAGGAAGAAAATTATAGACTCCGGCTACTTCTTTGCGGATAAAACCTGCTCTGATCAAAAGTTTTGCATTGACGGAAGTTTCGTCTTTGGGGGCTTCTTTGATTGTCTTGCCAAACAGCTTTGAATAGAGCATAGAGCGAGTATAGCATATTTAAAAAGTTTGTTATATAATTGTATGCGTCACG
>Ga0209541_10009579_pt1 | contig 15674 bp, 16 predicted proteins | sample RifCSPlowO2_01_FD_184027 | JGI IMG/M metagenome (GOLD analysis project Ga0209541, IMG submission 184027) | Groundwater microbial communities from Rifle, Colorado - Rifle CSP2_plank lowO2_0.1 (SPAdes) (version 2) | ecosystem: Environmental > Aquatic > Deep subsurface > Groundwater | place...
CCTTGTTATCCTCTACGCTGTAGGTGGGGTAAAGAATGAAACCCTTCATATAAACAAACCATATACATTTTTATATAAATCTATTGAATAAGTTTTGAATGGAAGATATGAAAGACTGGATAAAGGCAGGAAAAATAGCTGCTGAGGCATTAGATTATGGATGTGGCATGGTCAAATCAGGGATTTCTTTATTGGAAGCTACAGACAAAATAGAAAATAAAATAGAAAAGTTAGGTGGGAAATGCGCTTTTCCGGTCCAGTTTTCAATAAACGATTTAGCTGCGCATTATACTGCTTCTTTTGATGATAAAACCAAGTTTAAGAAAGGAGACTTGGTTAAACTAGATGTAGGTGTGCATGTTAACGGGGCTATCGGGGATAATGCCAGAACTATTGACTTGGAAAATAATAAAAAAATTGTTGATGCGAGCTTAGATGCGTTAAATGAGGCCATAAAATTAGTAAGAGAGGGCACAAAATTATTTGAGATCGGGAGAGTTATTGAAAAAACAATCCTGTCTAAAAAACTTAAACCTATAAAGAACCTGTCCGGGCATTTGATAGAGAGGTATACTGAGCATGCCGGGTTTAATGTACCCAATTTTGATAATGGTGATACAACTGCTTTAGAAGAAGGGATGGTTATTGCAATAGAGCCCTTTGCAACAAATGGAATGGGCATGATAAAGGAGGGCAAAAATTCCGGGATATTTATGATTGTTAGCGACAAAAATATCAGGGATAATATAAGCAGGGAGGTCCTGAATTTTATTAATGAGGAATACTCTACATTGCCTTTTTGCAAGAGGCAGTTATTAAACCATTTTTCAGAATTTAAAGTTAATTTTGCACTTAGGAACCTGACGAAAAATGAGATTATAAGGGAGTATAACCAATTACCGGAAGCTAGCGGAGGGACTGTAAGTCAGGCAGAGCACACAGTCTTAGTCGAGATAGATGGGTGCAAGATACTCACACGATGTTAAGCAAGCTAAAATATGAACTGAAACAAATTGCTAATCCTGAAAAAGCCACTATTTTACAGAAATTTTTCAAAACTGGCAAGGGAGAATATGGGGAAGGGGATATTTTTTTAGGGGTGACTGTTCTAGAACAAAGAAAGATAGCGAAAAGATATGTTGATTTAGACTTAAAAGATATAAAGGAATTACTTTCTAACAAAGTACATGAATATAGATTAACTGGTTTTCTTATTCTTATTTATAAATTTGAGAAAGCTGATGAGAAAGAAAAGAAAGGCATTGTAGACTTTTATTTGAAAAATATTAAATCAGCAAATAACTGGGATCTGATTGATTGTGTTGCTGATAAAATTCTGGGGAGTTATCTGATTAACAAAGACAAGGAAATCTTGTATGAACTTGCTAAAACTGACAATTTATGGAAAAAAAGAATAGCTATTATTTCAACTTTTGAATTTATTAAAAATAACCAATTTGAAGATACTTTGAAAATATCTGAAATACTGTTAAATGATGAACATGACTTAATCCATAAGGCAGTTGGATGGATGTTGAGAGAAGTTGGGAAAAGAGATATTGAAATTGAAGAGGCCTTTTTGAAGAAATACTATAAAACTATGCCCCGGACTATGCTTAGATATGCAATTGAGAAGTTTGATGGTAAAAAGAAAGAGTTTTACATGAATAGGAAAATTTAATAAATAGTTAAAGAATAGCTAAATCAGGTGTTTTTATGAATTCAAGAAAAAAAGGTGCATTGGAACTTTCTATGAACACAATTGTTATTGTAGTTATAGGCGTTACACTTTTAGTTTTAGGATTAGGATTTGTTACTGGAATCTTCGGAAATCTTGAAAGTTTGACTCGGAATGTTTTTGGAGAAGCTGAAAATTCCATAAACCAAATTGCCACACATAATGAAAAATTAACTATCCCTGGAGAGATAATGGTTAAACAGGGAGAAACTGCATCTTCCAAGGTATGGGTGGTTAATGAAGAACCTCAAAGCAAAACATTTACGATTGATATAACCGCTGCTTCTGAAAACAATGCTGGCACTGGAATAAAAATCTTAGTCCCACAAAAACAAGCAACTGTTGAGACAGGCGGAGAAATTGGCTTTTCAGTTGGTATAGATGTTGCTGATAACATTCCTAAAGGCTTATACGGATATAATGTTAATATAGGGCCTAGTAATTATGCTCAAAGTTCATTCTTTGTGAATGTAGAATAAGTTTATAAAGAATTTTTCATTTTCTTTTCTATGGTTTTGAGGGTATATAACACTTTAACGAGGAAGAAGGAAGTTTTTAAACCATTAAAAAGTAAGAAGGTTAAACTATTTGTATGCGGGCCTACGGTTTATGACTTTTCTCATATGGGGCATGCCAAAACTTATGTTCAATTTGATTTCATTGTCAAATACCTTAGATGGAAAAAGTATGATGTATTTTATTTACAAAATATAACCAATATTGATGACAAGATAATAGCAAGGGCTAATGAAAGAGGAATTAGTTCTGAGAAACTAGCAAATGAGTTTGAAAAAAAGTTCTATGAAGACATGGAAAAAATTGGCGTTAATAGTGTAAATAAATATGCGAGAGCCACTGATTATATTGACCAAATAATAAAACAGGTTAAAAGACTTTTAGAAAAAGGCTTTGCTTACAAAATTTCAGATGGTTATTATTTTGACCTGACAAAGTTTAAGGAATATGGAAAATTGGCCAGAAGAACTGTACAGGAAGCTGAAGATGGGGTTTCAAGGATAGATGATAATTCTGAAAAAAAGAATAAGGGAGATTTTTGTTTGTGGAAGTTTTACAAAAAAGGAGATCCTGGCTGGGATACTGAGTTAGGAAAAGGAAGACCTGGTTGGCATATAGAAGACACTGCTATTACTGAAAAAGAATTTGGCGTGCAGTATGATGTGCATGGTGGTGCTATAGACCTGATATTTCCTCATCATGAAGCAGAGATTGCACAGATGGAATCAATTTCTGGAAAGAAACCTTTAGTTAAATACTGGTTACACACTGAATTTTTAAAAATAGACAAAGAAAAGATGAGCAAGTCATTGAAAAATTTCACAACAATAAGAGAAGTCCTTGATAAATATGATGGAAGAGTGGTAAGGTACTTTTTCGTTTCAAATCATTACAGAACTCCTTTGAATTTTTCATATGAAATCTTAGACCAAAGTAAAAATAGTTTAGACCGGTTGAATGAATTTGTAAGGAAATTAAGAAATAGCAAAGAAAAAGACGATTTAAACATTATAAATAAAACGAAAGAAAAAATTGTTAAGGCTCTTGATGATGACTTTGATACACCAAAAGCATTTTCTTACATTTTTGATTTTATGAGGAATGTAAACAAGAAAGGTGGCGGGAAGAAGAGCTATGAGTTTATCGTTGAGATAAATAATATACTTGACGTACTTGATCTTAAAGAAGAAAATATTCCAAAAGAGATTTTAGAACTAGCTAAAGAACGAGATAGATTAAGAAAAGAAAAGAAGTGGGATGAGGCAGATAAAGTGAGAGGAAAATTAAAGAAAAAAGGTTATATTATTGAAGATAATGAAAGGGGGTTTAAAATTAAAAAATTAACCTAGATAAGTTGGAATTTCTTTTAACCCCGCTCTTGCCTTCTGGAGATAAGAGTTTTCTATATCTTTGTATCTCTCAAAAATATCCTTGGATACTGAAGGCTTTACTCTCTTTAATGCTTTCTTGAAATGAGACATGTTGACTTCTTTTGCGTCTATGCTTTCCCTTAAAGCTTCTATCCCTGCTTCCCTACACAATGATTCTATATCCGCCCCTACATAACCATCTGTCGATGTTGCCAACTCTTTCAGATCCACATCCTGAGTAAGAGGCATTTTCTTTGTGTGGATTTTAAGTATCTGAACTCTCCCTTCTTCTGAAGGAGGCGGCGTTAACATTAATCTGTCAAACCTACCTGGCCTTAGTAATGCTGGGTCAACTACATCTGGCCTGTTTGTTGCTCCAATAACTATCACGTCATTTAATTCCTCTAGCCCGTCCATTTCTGCAAGGAGGGTATTAACCACTCTTTCTGTTACGTTTCCCTCACCTTCATATGCCCCTCTTCTTGGGGCAATGGCATCTATCTCATCCAAGAAAATTATTGTTGGTGCAGCCTGCCTGGCCCTTTCAAAAACTCTTCTAATTCCTTTTTCGGATTCTCCAACCCATTTGTTTAATAACTCGGGGCCTTTTACTGATATAAAATTAGCTTCAGTTTCTTTTGCTACTGCTTTTGCCAATAGTGTTTTACCTGTTCCTGGTGGACCATACATGAGTACTCCCCTTGGAGGCTTTATCCCTAACCTTTTGAATACTTTTGGATTTTTCAAAGGCCATTCTATAGTTTCCTTAAGCTCTTTTTTTATACTGTTCAACCCTCCGATTTCTTCCCATCTAACATTCGGAGTTTCTATTAATACTTCTCTCAAGACACTTGGTCTTACAATCTTTAATGCTTCCTGAAAATCCTTAGATGTAATTTTTAAGTCTTCTAAAATTTTTTTGGGTATCTCTGATTTTTCTCCTAATTTTATATCTGGAAGTATTCTTCTCAACACATTCATAGCTGCTTCCTTTGTTAAAGCAGACAAGTCTGCACCTACAAATCCATGAGTTACATCTGCCAATTTTTCAAGGCTTACATCTTTTGTTAGAGGCATTAATCTCGTGTGGATTTTAAGTATGTTTAACCTGCCTTTCTTGTTTGGAACACCTATTGAAATTTCCCTATCAAATCTTCCTGGTCTTCTTAGTGCAGGATCTATTGCATTTGGTCTGTTTGTTGCTCCAATAACAATTACTTTCCCTCTCTTTTTCAGCCCATCCATCTGAGTTAGTAGTTGAGAAACAACTCTTCTTTCTACCTCACCATAAGTTTCTTCTCTTTTAGGAGCAATAGCATCTATCTCATCAAAGAAAATTATTGAAGGCGCATTTTTTTCAGCTTCTTCAAATATGCTCCTTATCTTTCTTTCTGATTCTCCGTAAAATTTATTCATAATTTCAGGGCCGTTGACTAAAACAAAGTTAGCTTCTGACTCATTTGCTACTGCTTTTGCCAAGAGTGTTTTACCTGAACCTGGAGGGCCATGTAATAAAACTCCAGCAGGAGGCTGTATTCCTAATTTTTCAAATATTTCCGGATGTTTTAGGGGTAATTCAACCATCTCTCTTACCTTTGTTACTTCTTCTTCTATACCCCCTATATCTTCATACGTCACCTCAAGAACTTTCTCTTCTGAAATCTCTACTGCCTTAGGGTTTAAAGTTATTGAAGTAGATTCTGTGATTAAAATAGGATCGGTTTTTGGAGTTGTTGATACTACAATAAATCTTAATCCTGCTAAACCAAATGTACCTATTGAGAATGTTTCATCAAACATATTATTAAAAACGTCTTCAAAGAAAGGTGATTCATTCATCGTTCTTTTTCTTTGTCTGACTCCCCCAGGAACTATTATATCTCCTTTTACAACGGCTCTTCCAACCAAAACTCTTTTGAATAGTTCTGGGTCCGCTCTTACCATTACTCCTTTCTGTGCTGGAGCAATGACTATTGAGGTGGCTTCCTTAATATCCGCTTTTCTTACTCTAACATTTTCACCAATGCCTGTTTTTGCATTTCTTCTTAGAATTCCATCCATTCTGATGATTGATTGACCTACGTCTGTTGGATATGCCCTATCTACAATACCTACGGTGATTCTTGCTCCTTCTATTTCTACAATATCTCCTGAATGAACTCCAATGTTGTGCATGGTTTCAGAATCAATCCTGACTATTCCTTTATATGCTTCTTCCTGCAAGGCTTCCATGACCTTCAACTTTGTTTCCTTTTTTTCCATTTTTAACCTTTAATATACAAGTTTTAATAAAGCTTTCTTAGCCTTTTTGAAAAAAATATTGATAATTTTTCGGGCTCTTCCAAACACATCCTTATAGTTTCTTCCATTTCTTTCTGCGTTTCCTCCTGAAAATGGATTATTTCTTTTGGAATTGAAATTGTATAAGAATTACCAACCATTCTTAATTTTACTCTGAACTCTTTGTCTCTTATTTTCTGAAATTGTTTTAATTCTTCTAAATCCCCTGGATGGAATACTTTTTTATTGCAGTTTTGGCAATGCAATGCCCTTAAAGTATAACCATCTTTCTGCGCAGTTCCTTTCTGCATCTGAGTATTGCAAGTACTGCATAAAATTCTTTGATTGAATAGGTCTTCCATGTGTATACTTGATGTGTATATACCTTGTATATAAATATTTCGGTTGCGCTGGCTTTGCACCATAACCTAATTTTGCACCAAAATTAAAAAAGCTATAACTATAATCATTCGTTTCTTAATGCATCAACAGGATTTAATCTTGATGCTTTTACTGCGGGTAATGTTCCTGAGGCCATTCCAACAATAAATGCGAATCCAAGACCAAAGAGAATTATTGTAGGACTAATCGGCACCTTAAGAAAACCGTATCCTCCTTGTTTAGCAGCTAAAGTTACTATCTGGCCAATACCTATTCCTATTGCAACACCAAAAAGACCGCCAACTAATCCAAGAAGTCCTGATTCAATAAGGAATATGGTTAATATATTTTTATTTTTAGCACCTATACTTTTCATGATTCCTATTTCTCTTGTTCTTTCCAAAACACTAGTGTACATTGAGTTCATGATTCCAATCCCTCCAACAACTAAAGAGATTGCTGCAATACCTATAAGCACAATTTGTACAACTCCGAGTATGTTGTTTATTTGCTGTGCTATCTGTTCTGCGGTTAATACCTGGTAGTTTTCATCATCCCTTGCCTTCTTTAATTCTCTTTCTAATTTTTTCTGCGTTTCAGGAATATTAACTCCTTCTTTTGCCTGCGCTATGATAATATCAACGTGATCTGGCTCATTGAATGCATCCCTATATGCATCAAGAGGAATATTAATTGAATTGTCATCCTGAGCATTGCCTATCTCTTTCATTATTCCGACGACCCTGAATTCTTCCCCATTAATTTCTAATTTACTTTTCAGCCTTACTTCCTTATCAAACATCTCATTTGCAACCCTGTAACCAATCAATGCTACCTTCTTTTCACCAGTTCTTATGTTTCTGCCTTCTTCTACTTCAATACCTACATCCTGGAAGGCTTTTGAGTAATCTTCAGCAGGCAATCCTTGCACACCTGTAAACTTTACTTCATTAGAATACTTGATTTCTGCTGTTGTAAACAGAGTAGGAGTTACATATTTGAATTCTGAGAGTCTTTTAACTGTGTCCACATCTTTTTCTGTTAATCCTGAAGAGGCTGAACCTGGACCTTGAAAACCTTTTGCAGATATCAAAATCCTGCCTGCCCCAAATGTAGAGAATTGTTCTTCAATGCTTCCTTTTAATCCCTGAGAAACAGATATCAAAGCTATAATTGCAGCTACTCCAATAATTATACCTAGAACTGTCAACCAACTTCTAATCTTGCGGTGGAGAATGTTGTTGACAGCGAACCGTAAATAGTCGTCTATCATTCTTTAATGAGACTTTTTAGTTTTTCAGGAATCTTTTTCAGATTCTTTATCCTAAACCATAAGATAAACCTGAATATCTTCCTGATTGTCTGCTTTGCTCCATATCTCAATCCAAAATCAATACTCCTCTCGCGTCTCCAACCTTTGATTACGTAGTAGATGAATAAAATTACAATGATGTAAATTATTAGCCTACCAATTCCGCCGTTTGCCTTTGTTAGACCATACTTTGCTGCAGTCCTTTGATTGTAGACCTTTAATGGCAGGTTGAACTGGCTTGTGAACTCCTTGTTGTATGAATCTTTGTAGGTTAGTTCTAATTTCAATACAGGATTCTTCTTATTTACATGGATATTAAATGAGGCTGTTTGAAAATCATCAGGTTCGAGGTTCCCCATGTAATTTTTTGCTGTAGACACAACCTCATAATCAGGAGACTCCAAGACGGTTAAACTTATGAATTTTATTTCTGAAGGACCTACATTACTCACAGAGATTGTGATTTCCCCTGTCTGACCTGGCAGAATAACTTCTGTGTCCTCTATATTAAGATCTAATTCCGGTTTTGAATAGATTAGCAAACCTAGTGTGTCATTTTTGTTGAACTTATTGTCTCTGTCATCTAAGAAGTTTAAAATTAAAGGAATCTTATACGGTTTTGATTCTGCATCTGTATCAGCGATTAGACTGAAGTGCACCTCAGCTTCTTCTCCTGGGTTCAACAATCTTATTTTTTTCTCTGCAGTTGTTTCTAATGGTGTGAAAGGAGCATATTTTAAATCCAACATGACCGAGATGTCCCTCATTGAAGTTGTTGCTGCATTTTTTAATGTTAGATTTAAGTCCGCTTTATGCCCTGGCTGAATTGATTCCGGGGATGTTGAGATGGAGGTTACTGCCAAAGCAGATTCTACTGATCTTATGTCTATCTCTATAAATCCTGAACTTAAAACATCTGAGAATTCATCACTGGAATACTTGAATTTTATTCTGCTGATCCCGTCTGGAGCATCAGAAGCAACTTTTAGCCTGTAAATGGTGTCTACTGCTTCAGTTTCTTTTAATGTTCCGATTTCTGTTGTTGCTGAACCAGACTCAAGAGTAAAAGGATAACTTTCAATCAGAGTTATTTTTAAATTCTTAAAATCATTCGTTCTTGTTTTTGTAGACAGGGCTTCCACCCTTATCTTTATATCCATGAATTCTCCCGGCTTTACAGGATTAGGATCCTGGTTGAGCAAAGAGATTCTAATAAAATTTTGTGGGAAATTTGCAATAGAATCCTGGGCAGATACTGGAACCATTGATATAACCAGCATCAACAGCAAAATAACCACTATTTTTTTCATGCGCCTACCCTTCCATCTACCAAGTGGATTATTCTCTGAGCGTATTTTGCTAATTTTTCATTGTGTGTTATCATAACAATGGTTTTGTTTTCTTTTTTGTGTAAATCAGATAACAAACTCATTATGTCATTTTCAGTTTTGGAATCTAAATTCCCGGTTGGCTCATCTGCAAGAATCACTTCCGGATTATTAGCTAAAGCTCTTGCAATCGCAACTCTCTGCTGCTGCCCTCCGGATAATTGCATTGGCCTGTTCTGCATCCTGTCTTCTAGGCCGACTAAAGTAAGCAATTCTTTAGACCTACTAATTCTTTCTTCTTTTGAAGTTCCCTGAAATATCATGGGGAGTATGACATTCTGCAATGCACTCATTGATGGAATTAAATTGAAAGACTGAAAAATAAAACCTATCTTCTTCCCCCTTATATTTGCTAGGTGAGACTCCCCAAAGTGAGCAATGTTCTGCCCGTCCAGGAAGATCTCCCCTTTTGTTGGAGTGTCTAAACAACCTATGTGATTGACACATGTACTTTTTCCAGAACCGCTCTTTCCAAGGATAGCTAAAAACTCTCCTTTTCTAACAGAAAGAGTTAATCCGCGCAATGCCTTGATTTCAACCTCTCCTACATGGTAGATTTTCCACACCTCTTTTAGCTCTATTACCTTATTCATTCCAAACTAACTTGAAAATTTATTTATATTTAAAGTTGCCTATCATTTTTTAAGTATTCTACTATTATAGTATTAATGCTAGATTTGATTTTGGATCTTGACAAAGGGATTAACTTGGTATATGGAGAAAGTGCTACGGGAAAAACTACACTCTGCCTACAGATTGCCGGTGATGAAGCAAAAAATGGAAAAGTTGTATTTTTAGATACTGAAAATGGATTTTCTTTGGAGAGATTTGTACAGATGTATCCTAAAGACTATAAGGAGAGACTAAATAATGTAATATTGATAAGGATTCCGGGATTTGAAGAGCAGTGCAGGATATTTGAAACTTTGAGGAATATGAAAAAAATTAGGTTGGTAATTATAGACACTATAGGTATGCATTACAGGCAGGAAGTTAGGAAAGATCATTATGCAACCAACAAAAAAATTGACAGACAACTACAGATCCTTAAAGAGTTATCAAAACGGGAAGTAAAAGTCATTGTTAGCAACCAGGTTTATTCCAACATAGATACAAAAAAATTGCAGGTCGTGGGGGGCAACATGCTAAAGAACTGGAGCAGTGTTGTCATCAGGATGGAAAAAGAACCAAGAAAAATTATAAGAGAAAAACCTGAGAGCGCTGTTAATAGCTTTAAGATTAGCAACAAAGGAATTGAATTACTTTGATTTTTTCTTTATAATTTTTTGCTGCTGCTTTAACCATTCCTCTTTCTTAGGGCATTGTTTGTTTATACAGTATTCATACGGCCTTTTTCCTTTTCTTATCATCAATACTAACGGACTTTTGCATTCTTCACACAGCTTATCCGTTGGCTTTGGCAGTGCATAATTTGGCAACGAGAAGGTTGTTTTGCATTTTGGATACCCGGAACATGCAACAAAGTAAGATTTGAATCTTCTTGAGTACATAATCCTTAAATCATTTTTCTTACATTCAGGACATTTACCTACAATAGACTCTTTCTCTAATGTTTCCTGGTTTGCTACTGACAGCTCTTTACCTATCTTTATTTCATTTTCCTTGAAGTGTTTTAGAATTTTATCTAAGTCTCTTTTTGCCCTGTCGATTACTTTTTCCTTTGTTTCTTTGCCTGCCCTTATCTCTTCCATATCTTCTTCAAGGTCTCTTGTCATCTTTTCATCGAGGATTTCAGGGCAGTATTTATCTAAAGTTTCAACGGTTTTTAGTCCAAGGTCTGTTACTTCAAGAGACTGGTCTTTAACGTAATTCCTGTTGTAAAGTGATTCTATTATAGCAGATCTTGTTGCTTTTGTACCTAATTCTCTTTTCTCAAGCTCTTTTATTATTGAGGCTGGTGTATATCTTTTTGGTGGCTGCGTCTCTTTAGCTAGCAGATTAATTTTTTTAATTTTGATTTCCTGTTTTTCAGTTAATTTTGGAAGTTCTTCCTCTTTGTGGGGGTTATGCCTTCCATAAAACTTATGCCAGCCTTTTTCTATCGTCCTTGTTCCTTTAGTTATGAAAGGTTCATTTTTTATTATTAATTTTACTGTCTGTGTCTCTCTTTTTGCAGGCTCAGCTAAAGAAGCTAAAGTCCTCCTTACAATTAGATCATAGATCTTACTTTGCCTGTCATCTAATTTTTTAGGCATTACTCCTGTAGGATGAATTGCAGGATGCGCAGGATCTTGCTTCTTTCCGTTATTAGGTGTTAATTTATTCTCTCTTATTAATTCTTCACATAATTCCTTGTATTCTTTTTGCTTTGACAAATCTGTTAATATTTTCTTTACGTTTATTGAGGGTGGCAGTTGATTAGAGCTTGTTCTTGGATATGAGATATAAGAGGCAGAATAAAGCTCCTGAGCTATCTCTAATGTATCCTTAGGGTTTATTCTGAGTGATCTGTAAGCTTCCAACTGTAAAGAGGTTAAATCAAACGGAAATGGCGGTGCTTGTGGAAACTCTGATTTTTTGATTGAGTCAACAACAGCTTTTTTCTCTTTTTTTATTTTATTGTGAATTTTTTTTACTTCTTCCTCCTTCCAAAACATGCCTTTTTCATGCTTTGAAGTGATGTCTCCTATTGATTCCAACTCCCAAAATGGCTCTGACTTAAATTTATTTATCTCTATCTCTCTTTCTGCTAAGATCTTTAATGAAGGACCTTGTACCCTTCCTGTAGACAGTATCTTGAATCTTTTTGTTGCATTTTTCACGGATAGTGTTAATGCTCTTGAAAGGTTAATACCAAAAAGAAAATCAATCATATGCCTAGCTTCTCCGGATTCAATTAAGGGAAAGTCGAGATGTTTCAAGGCTTTTTCATAGGAGTTTACTAATTCATCCTTGGTTAAAGTGGAGAATTTCATTCTTCTTCCATCTTTTTTATTGCAAATAAACCTGATAATATTGTAACCGATTAGGCTACCTTCAAGATCATAGTCGCATGCAACCGTAAACTCCCCTGATAGTTTTGAAAGTTTCTTCAGAACATCAAGGTATTTCTTTGTGTATGATGAATCCTTAGAAATTTTATAAGATGGCTGCCATTCATAATCATAAGTTGGGTAAGTCCAGCCGTTTGATTTCTTTTCTTTTAGATTAAATATATGGCCTACTGCACATCCAACAAGAATATCTTTCCCCTTGTGCTTTAATTCGTAATACACAACCCCTTTTTCTGTTTTCTTTGATGGCTTTTTATCTGCTAGAGCTTCTGCTATTTTCAAGGACTGGCTTGGTTTTTCTGTTATTATTAGCTCTGTTACCATAAGAAGGCTTGTTCATAACCTATTTTTTAAAGCTTTAGATTTCGAGGATTTTTCCGCTTCTCCCCACATTTATCACTTTTGTGCTTCCTATTTTTTCTTCTATACCCTCTGCTTCATGTACATGACCGCACAATAACAAATCCGGTTTCATCTCTTTGACTGCTCTTGTAACCCCCTTGCTTCCCGGAAAGATTGAAGTAAACCTTTCTATTAGAGACCCTGAAGGGTGAACGTGAGTGACCATAATCCTCTTCCTTGCAGATTTTGCATATTTAAATCCTTTTTTCAGAGTCTTGAATATTTCATCCTCATTTAACTGGAATGCGCCTATGTTAGCAGAACCGCAACCGAAGAATGCTATGTCCTTATATCTTAAAGCGTATCCATGAAGGTTGGTGGCTCCGTACATCTCTGCAAGGAAGTCTGCGGTTGCATTTGTTTCATGATTTCCCGGGATAAGCAAAACCTTTTTGTTCTTCTTCTTGAAAGGTCCAACTATTCCTTTTGTAAAAGATTCTGCGAGGGTTAAATCCCCGCATAGAACTACTAAGTCCACTTTTTCTACCTCAGCTTTTTCTGCCAGAGCTTCAGCTAACTTAGTATCTCCGTGTATGTCTGATGCTGCTAAAATCTTCATTTTCAATAGTTATATAAAGAAAAATGCTTTAAAAAAGTATTGAAATGGGGGAAATACTAGTACCTTGTGCCATTTGTGGGGCAAAACTAGCCAGGAACGCCTGCGGGTTATGCGGGAGAAATGTGTGCAGTCTCCATTATAAAAGAGGGCTTTGCACTGATTGTAAGAATTAGTGGGCATGGTGTGATTTGTTAAATATATCTACGCATCTTTGAGAGCAGAACCTGTAAGTTTCTCCGTTGTATTCTTCCTCTACTACTTCATCTACTTCATCAGGCAGCACTTTATGGCAGGTTTGACATTTAGCGAGTCTTTCTCCTTCTTCATAACCTTCCATGAAACCAGCTTCTTCTGCTGTGATTTCATCATCTTCCTCTGCCATCTCCCTTCCCTCTTCTGTGTAAATATCCTCTTTATCCCCGTCAAAGTCTTCATCTTCTATGTCTCTCATATTTTTTTGTTAAAGCATAGCCATTAAAATAATTTTCTATTTAGGAAAATACTATGAGAGAGCGTACGGTCATAACTGGTGAGGAAGGTAGGATACATAGGCTAATTGAAAGATATTTAGTTTTTTCAGCCTTTATTAAATTTTTTTATAACTTTAAACCCTGTATATTTCTGCAGGACCGCAGGAACTTTTATTGAGCCGTCTTTTTGCTGATAATTCTCCATAATCACGACCATTGCCCTTGAAGTTGCTATTGCTGTGTTGTTTAAAGTGTGTACAACCATCTTCTCACCTTTTTTGGTTAGCAATTTTATGTTTAAATCCCTGGCTTGGAAATCTGTGCAGTTGCTTAACGAACCAACTTCGGCATAATTTTTAAGTGTTGGTCTGTATGCTTCAATATCTTCTGACTTAGCTTTCCAGTCTCCTAAGTCTCCTGAACAGCATTCTAACAATCTGTAAGGGATCTTTAGCTTCTTGTATAATTCCTCTGAGTTCTTTCTCAGCTCTTCATAATACTTCCATGAATCTTTTGGATGACAGAAAATGAACTGCTCTACTTTGTTGAATTGGTGAGTTCTCCATAACCCCTTTTCATTAATTCCATGACTGCCTATTTCTTTCCTAAAGGCCATGGAATAAGCAAAGAACTTTAACGGTAATTTCTCCTCTGGTATTGTCTGGTCAACGAGCATACCCAATATTGCATCTTCTGCAGTTGGAATTAAAAACAAATCCTCTCCGTCGATTTTGTAAAGCGCTTTTTCGAATGCGTCAAAATCCCCCTTTGCTTCTTCTATCCTTTTGTTAACCATCAATGGGGGTTCTACATAGAGATAGCCTTTCTTTTTCATAAAGTTAATAGCAAAACTGATTAATGCCTGATTTAATAATGCCAGATCTCCTTTAAGATAATAAAATCCATTTCCAGTAGTTCTTGCTGAAGCGTCAAAGTCAAATACACACAAAGATTCTCCTAGTTCAACATGGTTCTTGACAGGAAAATTAAACTTTGGAACTTTTCCTACTTTCTTGAGAACTTTATTTTCTTTTTCATCTCTACCTTTAGGAACAGAGCTGTGAATCACGTTGGGTATTTCAGAAACAAGCTTTTGCAATATTTCGTCTGTTTTTTGCTTTTTTTCTTCTAGCTCTTTTATCTTTCCCGGAATGTCTTTTACCTGCTTGATTATACTTTTAGCATCTTTTTCCTGTTTTACAAGCTCATTTATCTGCAAAGAAAGTTCGTTTCTTTTTCTTCTTAGGTCTTCTGCCTGCTTTTTTAGCTTTAAAGAAACTTCATACCCATGGACAATGTCGTCCACCAGCTTTAGTTTGTTCTCCTGAAACTTCTTTTTTAAATTCCCCTTGATAAGTTCAGGATTCTCTTTTATGAACCTAATATCCAACATGTACAGAGAAAAAGAAAGGGGGTATATAAAAATATGCTGTTTTCTCTTTGATTTAGCGATAACGTTTTAAATATATTGCTTGAAATATATATTTTCTGAAGAAACCTTTAAATATTAATCGGTATTATCATTTCATGGGGGTTGTAGAAAATTGGTAAAGAAAAAGGAAGAAATATTTGAGGTGTTTTTTAGGAAAAAACCGGCAATGATTTTGGTTGCATTGAGGAAAGGCGGTAAAAGCCGATATGGCAGTGTTCTAGCAAAAGAAGTTGATTGCACATACTCTCACGCAGTAAAGATATTGCAGGAAATGGAAAGGGCCAGGTTAGTTTCATTTGAGAAGCAGGGAAGAATAAAATCAATAAACCTGACTGATAACGGAGAGAAAGTTGCAGAGCACATCTCCAGAATAAAAGATATTCTAATTTAAGATGGTTTTTAGTAAGGCATTTCCCAGGCAGATAAAAGGAAGCAGCTATTCCGTCTGGGAAGAGGTAAGTTTAACTGAAGAAGAAGAAAAAGAGATAGAAGAGAGAGCAAGAAGAGAGAATGTAAAATTAATGAGGCAGTGTTTGGAGGATGCTGAGAGAATTAGTTCTGATAATGCAATAGAAGTTGCAATTTCTTTGTTTGATAAAAGAGCGAGTCATGTGGTTTTCTGGAAGGAAAGCAAGTGTAAAGAAAAATTTGATAAGCTGTTTAAAGAGTAGGTTTAAAAGTTTTTAGTATTCTTAGGTTCTATTGCTTTTTGGAGGAATGTACAATGGTAATAAGTGTGATGGTAAATGGTTTGCCAGGAAGGATGGCAACAAAAGTCGCGGGATATATTTTAGAAAGTGATGATTTTGAAT
>Ga0209541_10009581_pt1 | contig 15673 bp, 26 predicted proteins | sample RifCSPlowO2_01_FD_184027 | JGI IMG/M metagenome (GOLD analysis project Ga0209541, IMG submission 184027) | Groundwater microbial communities from Rifle, Colorado - Rifle CSP2_plank lowO2_0.1 (SPAdes) (version 2) | ecosystem: Environmental > Aquatic > Deep subsurface > Groundwater | place...
AGCCAGTACTTCTCGAACCGATTATGAGGGTAGAAGTGGTGATGCCAGAGAAATTTATGGGCGATATTACCGGCAATCTCTCGGGTAAACGTGGGCAAATCGAAGCCATGGAAGACCGTGGCGAACTCAAAGTGGTACGGGCCAAGGTGCCTCTTTCCGAAATGTTCGGCTATGTTACTTCGCTACGTTCCATGACCGAGGGCCGTGGTTCCTCCACCATGGAATTCGACCATTACGCTATCGTTCCTCAAAACGTTGCTCAAGGAATCATCGAGGCCAGAGCCAGCGGGAAATAGGTTGACTATTTAAGCTGGTTTGTATAACATATTGCCCAAGCGTTATATGTGCGTTTGGCTTGATCTTTGAGATTATCTCAATAGAGTCGGTTAAGCGATTTCCTATGCGCCTTCAATTTAGACACTAATTTAACTTAACCATTAATTCTTAATTATTATGGCAGAATTTGATCGTTCTAAGCCACACATCAACGTAGGCACTATCGGTCACGTTGACCACGGTAAGACAACTCTCACCGCCGCTATTCTCAATGTGCTTCATCGCGCAGGTAAGAAGGCAACGGTTAAGAATGTCGACCAAATCGACAACTCTCCGGAAGAAAAGGCCCGAGGTATTACCATTGCCCTTTCCCACTCGGAATACGAGACTGACAAGCGTCACTATGCGCACGTTGACGCTCCCGGTCACGCAGACTATATCAAAAACATGATCACCGGCGCCGCTCAGATGGATGGTGCCATTCTCGTGGTAGCGGCTACCGACGGCGTGATGCCTCAAACTCGCGAGCACATTCTTCTTGCTAAGCAAGTCGGTGTGCCAAAGATTATAGTCTTTCTCAACAAGTGCGACATGGTAAGCGATAAGGAACTCATTGCCTTGGTTGAAGAAGAGGTTCGCGATCTCTTGAAGAAATATGACTATGACGGTGCAAATGCCCCCGTGATAAAGGGCTCGGCTCTCAAGGCTCTTGAAGCCTCTGGTATTGACGATGAATGGTCGAAAAAAGTCTTAGAACTCACAGATGCTCTTGATACCTACTTCCCGGTTCCAGTCCGCGATATTGAAAAACCCTTCCTCATGCCTATTGAGGATATTTTCTCGATCGAAGGTCGCGGCACAGTGGTGACCGGTCGCATCGAGCGGGGCAAAGTGAAGGTGGGCGAAGAAGTTGAGATTGTTGGTATTAAGGATACCTCCAAAACTACCGTTACCGGTATTGAGATGTTTAATAAATCTCTTAAGGAAGGTTTGGCTGGAGACAATGCCGGCATTCTTTTGCGCGGTGTTAAGAAAGAAGATCTACACCGAGGTCAGGTGCTCTCAAAGCCGAGTTCTGTTACTCCCCATACCGACTTCACCGCAGAGGTCTACATTCTCAAAAAGGAGGAAGGCGGTCGCCACACTCCGTTCTTTACGGGTTACAAGCCGCAGTTCTATATTCGCACTACTGATGTAACCGGCGAGGTTACCCTAGCTACAGGCGTGGAAATGGTTATGCCGGGTGACACAGCAACCTTTACGGTTAAATTGGTCGCACCTGTCGCTCTCGAAAATGAACAGCGTTTCGCTATCCGCGAAGGCGGTAAGACTGTCGGAGCCGGTGTTGTTACCAAAGTTATTGCATAACCGACCACCGACGACTAACAACCAACAATGAATTCAAAAGTTGTAGGTCGTGGGTTGTGAGTTGTTGGTTGCTAAGCACATGGCTACAAAACAGACTAAAAAAGTTCCTGAAAAAAAGGCTGAAAAGAAAAGCCGGGTGATTAAGCCTAAAGTTCCCAAGGCAGACGAGATAACTTCTCGTCTACGCATTCGGGTCAGGGCTTATGAGTCCAAGATTTTGGATCTCTCGGTCAAACAGATCATAGATACGGCTCTTCGCTATGATGCCAAGGTGCAGGGCCCAATCCCTCTGCCAACAGAAATCAAGAAGTATACAGTCAACCGTGCCGCGTTTATCTATAAAAACGCGCGAGAGCAATTCGAGATGCGGATTCACAAGCGACTGATTGATATTCTGAATCCGACTCCCAAGATTATTGAATCATTGACCAACTTAAGTTTGCCGAGCGGGGTCAACATTGATGTAAAGCTGATCTAAACGATGTCGATATCAAATCAAGATGAAAAAGCTTATTGCCAAGAAAGTGAACATGACCCAAATCTTCTCCGAAACAGGAGAAGTTTTTCCCGTGACTCTTGTGATGCCGGTCGAAGTTAAAAAAGGTCAGACCTTAGATACTGATTCTCAAGGTCTGACCTTGAAAAGCGGTGATATTGTGACGGTCTCTGGTAAATCGAAAGGCAAGGGTTTTCAGGGAGTGGTCAAGAGACATAAGTTTAAAGGCGGTTCTCGCTCGCACGGACAGAAGCACAGCGAGCGTGAGGCAGGTTCAATCGGTGGCGGTGGTCGTGCGGGTGGACGAGTGGTCAAGGGCATGCGCATGGCTGGTCGCATGGGTAACGAGCGAATAACTGTCAAGAATCTTAAGATTATAAAGATTTTACCGGAAACACACGAAATCTTTATTCGAGGAGCAATTCCTGGTCGGCGCGGCAGTATGGTTGAGATCAGGTCAAAGTAGTTCGACAAACTCACTATAAATAAAAACATGGATCCCGTTAGAAGTAAGAAATCAAAGATTTCTGCCGACTTGCCAGAAGCAAGTCGGACTTCTAACGGGATGGATGCGACAATCTACAGCATGGACGGGAAGAAGTCTGGCACAGTTTCCCTACCGGAAAATGTTTTTGGTGTTCGCTGGAATGCTGACTTGGTCAAACAGGTTGCGGATTCACTACTCTCGTCCAGGAGAAAACCGGTGGCGCATACTAAGGACAGGAGCGAGGTACGGGGTGGAGGCAAGAAGCCCTGGCAACAAAAGGGCACCGGTCGCGCGAGACATGGCTCCATCCGTTCGCCGATTTGGATTGGTGGCGGTGTGACTGGCGGACCGAGAAATGAAAAGAATTTCGAACGTAAAGTCTCGCAGAAAATGAGAGTCAAAGCTCTTTACACAATTCTTTCCCAAAAATTGCGAGACAATGAGGTGCTCTTTGTCGACTCGGTTGCCTTGACCCAACCTAAGACTAAAGAGGCGGTGAAGAGACTCCAGTCCCTCTCAAATATCAGAGGGTTTGAAAACATTTTCTCTAAAAAAAACAATGCGGCGATTATAGCTTTCTCAAGCAAGAATAAGAAGACTGAACGTGCCTTTGATAATCTAGGGAATATAGAGACGCTTGAAGCGAGGAACTTGGACCCCATCTCGCTACTTGAGTATAAGTATCTGGTAATCGAAAATCCTCAAAAAGCGCTCCTAGTACTACCTGGCATGAGTCAAAAGAGTCATGAATAATATTAATATTAAACCGAATAACGTTCTCTTGCGACCTCGTATCACCGAGAAGGCCGCTCTCGGAGCCGACAAGCACAATGTCTATGTCTTCGAAGTGGCAAAGAGCGCTACCAAAAAGTCTATTAGCGCTTCCGTCCATGATGCCTATGGGGTAAAGCCTAAGAAGGTACGCGTCGCCGTTATACCTTCAAAGCAAGTTTTCGTGCGTGGTAAAAAGGGAATCAAGAGTGGAGGAAAGAAAGCCTACGTCTATCTTAAGGCCGGAGATAAAATTGAATTAATGTGAAAAAGTATAAGCCCACAACTAAATCGCGTCGTCATCTCTCCGGCATAGATTTCCGAAGAATTCTGACGACCAACGAGCCAGAGAAATCTCTGACGAGTGGCTTCAAGCGTGGCACGGGGCGTAATAGGCACGGCCGTATCACCACCAGACACAAGGGTGGAGGTCACAAGCGACTTTTTAGAGATATAGATTTTTCATACGACAAATACGACGTCCCGTTTACTATAAAGACGATTGAGTACGATCCAAATCGCTCTGGTTTCATCGGTCTCGCAGTTTATCGAGATGGAGAGAAGAGATATGTACTTCTCCATAATAGTGCACGTGTGGGGGAGACTTTTATTGCCTCCGAGAACGCCCCGGCAATTCCTGGTAACCGCTTGCCTCTCGGGAATATAGTTGTTGGTACTTTTGTCTACAATGTCGAACTTAAACATAAGGGCGGGGCTAAAATTGCTCGCTCCGGAGGTGATTATGCCGAAGTGCTAGCCAAAGAAGGGGGTTATGTTGATTTGAAAATGCCTTCAAGCGAAGTGCGTAAGGTGTCGGTCAATGCTTGGGCATCCATCGGAGAAGTCTCTAACAATGAAAATCGTCTAATAAATATCGGTAAGGCAGGTCGCTCGCGCTGGCTCGGCATTCGTCCAACAGTGCGTGGCACGGCTCAAAATCCGGTTGACCACCCTCACGGTGGCGGTGAAGGTAGGCAGGGTCGCGGTCGCCGACGCGCCATTTCTATCTACGGCAAGCCGACAGGTAAAGGTCAGAAGTCTCGCCGAGCCAAAAAATATTCAAACAAGTTTGTCATTAGTCGCCGAAAAGTGGGTAAGAGGTAAAGCTTGCAAATTATTTTATACGTGATATAACGTAGGGAGATTGGCAAGATATTCTTGCAACTGATCCAGCAGATTACTGGAAGCAAATTTGGGGGAGAACAAATTATGAAGTTAAGCGATGAGGACTTTGCTAAACTAAGTCATTTCCAAACCCAACTTCACGATCAGGTGCTGCGCGGTGACAGGACTCTGGACGAAGTCGAACAGTTTCTACGCCCAGGAGTCAGATCCGAAATCCCACAGTCATTCTCAGTGGCGATTGACAGCTGTGTTGATCACGGCTGTTCCGACCCCCACTGTCGCTGATCACCTTACATTTCGCCCAGATTTGAGCCCCTCTCTTACACGGGGGCTCTTTTTTATAAGAGGTAAAGAGTCTGCTTGATGTATGTAGATACATAGTATATACTTTAGTAATGGCAACAAAAATTGCAAAATGGGGAAATAGTTACGCAGTAAGATTACCTAAGGAGACAGTTGAAAGCCTCTCACTAAAAGAGGGTAGTTCTGTTGTTGTTAGTACCGAATCAACAAATATAAAGATACAACCAATTAAAACAAAAGAAACATTGAACGAACTCATCTCTCGTATTAACAGAACAAATCGTCATAAACTAGTTGATTTTGGCAAGACTGTTGGTAAAGAATTATGGTAAGGAAAAATTACATACCCGATCGTGGCGATATTGTATGGCTGAATTTTGATCCAGTTAAGGGTCATGAGCAGCAGGGTCGAAGACCGGCAGTTATTATTTCTCCTAGAAGATATAATGCTATGGCTGAAATTTCGCTAGCTTGTCCAATAACCTCGGTAATTAAAAGGTACCCTTTTGAAGTAAATATTGAGATGCTTAAAGTTAAGGGAGTGATTCTTTGTGATCAAATCAGGGCCGTGTCATGGAGAGACCGAAAAGCAAAATTTATAGCGAGTGTTCCTAAGGAGACCATGGTCAAGGTTACTGATAAGATCAGACTCCTCATAAGCTAGACTAATGGTTAAAAGAAATTTGTTGTCAGCCGCCGAAAAGTGGGTAAGAGGTAACAAATAGTAAATAGTGTGTAGTGCATAGCAACTCGGACAAGGTCGAACCTTGTCCGTCTATGAAATAAACTTTCACTTTAGATAATTAAACTCTACTACGCATATAATCCTTGAGAAGTGAGAAAAGGCAAGCAAAACAATAAAGGAAAAGCATTTCAACAATAAGACCTACTGCAAAACCAGAAGATGTCGGATGAGTAATTGGAGTATCAAGAGCATCACTCAAGGGTGGATCATTGGTCATTCCAGATTTCTTCATGATTTCCCTGGTGGTTGTTTCATCAGTGAATACTTTATCACTAACATAAAATAACGGTAGATTAAGAAACACCGCGGGGTGTGCGATTATTATTCCAATCTTATCAAAAACACCCAGTTCTCTAACACTCTTACTACGAGTTGTATTGTAAGAAGAAATAAAGGTTATACTGATCAAAATATATAGTAGTAACGCAAGAGTTACTTTGATTTTGAATCGTGAGGGACTAAAAAAATTATTAATGTTCTCTAAATAATAGCATAAAACTAAGATTCAAAATGCTTGCATTAAATTTTTATTCCTGTAGAGTGTTTTCCATAAGGTCAAAGACAAGGGGCATCCGCCAGCTGGCGGAACAAGTCCTCTCGAGACTAACCGCTCTGGCCTTATTAAATTAATGGCCATAACCCGAGCTAAAAAGGGAGAAATTATTGAGAAGTTGAAAGAGGCGTTTAAAAATGCCAAGTCTTTGATTTTCGTCAATTTTCGCGGGCTAAGTGTGGGCAATGCAACCTCAATGCGTCGCGCTCTCAAAAGCGAAGGTATCTCGTACACGGTTGCCAAGAAGACTTTGGCTAAAGAGGCACTTGAGGAAGCAAATTTCAAAGGCGTTCAACCGCCGCTTGAGGGTGAATTGGCGCTTGCTTGGGGCGAAGACTTAGTTGCTCCTGCTCGCGGAATTCATTCCTTCGAAGTGAAGTTTCCCGAAAATCTAAAAATCATGGGCGGAGTATTCGAAGGTCGTTTTATGACGGCGGCCGAAATGAATGAGATAGCTCGGATTCCCACCCTTGAAGTGCTTCGGGGCAAGTTTGTCAACATTATCAATTCTCCCATACAGCGTTTAGTAATTGGGCTTAATGAAATTAGCAAAGTAAAATGAAAGAAGAAACAAAAAATCCAGAGGTTCCTGCCAAATTTGAAAAGATCGTGAAGGAAATAGAAGCGATGTCGGTTCTCGACCTCAATGAGTTAGTGAAAACCTTCGAGACCAAATTCGGTGTTTCAGCCACTGCTGTGACGGCAGCGGGTCCCGCATCCTCGGGTCCAGCCGAGGAAGAGAAATCAACAGCGTCGGTTGAGCTCACTGACAGCGGCGCAAACAAAATTGCTATCATCAAAGTAATTAAAGAGGTTCTCGGTCTCGGTCTCAAGGAAGCTAAAGATTTGGTGGACGCCGCGCCCTCAACGCTTAAGCTTGACATGAAGAAAGAGGAGGCGACAGCATTCAAAAAGCAGATAGAAGAAGCTGGTGGTAAAGTGACGCTCAAGTAGTAAAATCCCGTTTGACGGGATAGAATAGGCGCATGAATCCCGTTAGAGACTAGGCATGTTTTATACTTACGTGCTTAAAAGTGAGAAAAGTGGTCGTTTTTATACCGGATATACAAATGACCTACGGAAACGCTTCAAAGAGCACAATAGTAGTCAGAGCACTTATACTGCCAAACGAGGTCCATATAAATTGATTTATTACGAAGCTTGTAGTAATCAGCAAGACGCCATGGCCAGAGAGAAATATTTAAAAACAGCCATAGGCAAACGTTATCTCAACAATAGGTTGAAGCGTTTCCTGTCTCTAATGGGATGAAATCCGTTTCCCACATTTTTGGTGGAGAGGCCAAAGTGAAGATTATGCGCCTATTTATCTTTAACCCAAGCCTTGTTCTCAGTCCAGTTGAAGTCGCCAGTCGTACCAAAGAGAGGCCGAGCGTGGCCCGCAGAGAACTGCGCATTCTCACTAAAGCGGGTCTCATCAAGCGACGCGCCAAGGGTTTCATACTCGACTCTTCCTATCTATACCTTGGAGCGATTGAGAACTTTCTCGTAGATGCTGCCCCTATTACGGGGCAAGAGATAATTAAAAAAATTTCTCGCGCCGGCAATGTCAGGCTCATCTTGATTTCCGGCGTATTTTTACATGACCGCGACTCTCGTGTCGATATTCTCGTAGTAGGGACTCATCTTAAACGAGCTAAGCTATTGTTGGCCGTTTCATCTATTGAAGCTCTACTTGGCAAGGAGTTGCGCTACGCCGTTTTTGAGACTATTGATTTTCAATATCGTCTAGGTATCTACGACAAGCTTATTAGGGATATTCTGGACTACCCACACGAAAAAATCCTCAATAAATTAGGAATATAGTGCGTCGGGATTATCCACACCCCAGTAAATTAGGCATATTTTCACTGTTTATTGGGTGTATAATGAGACGCATACCCCTTTTAGAGTGGTAATGATTAGAAGCTAAGTGCATCTGCACAGGTATTCGTTATAAGAATATATGTTATTAAATACATGGGGAGAAGTATTGATTCTTTCCTTCCAGAATCTCTGGATAGGAGTGGCTAACTTCGTCCCGAACCTTGTTATTGCTGTTCTCATCCTCATTGTCGGATGGCTGGTCGGCGCGCTCATTGGTCGAGCGATTTGGCAAGTGTTCAAGTCTCTGAAAGTTGACGATGCTCTTCGTCGAGCGGGATTCGAAACATTCGTGCGTCGCGGAGGCATTAATCTTGATTCTGGAGCATTCATTGGAGGTCTAGTGAAGTGGTTTGTGATAGTGATCTTTCTAATAGCGGCCCTAGACGTTCTGGGTCTTTCACAAGTTAACTTCTTTCTTCAAGATGTAGTGCTTAATTACCTGCCTCGCGTACTCGCTGCGGCTCTAGTTCTTTTGGTAGCCGGCGTTATTGGTGACGTCACCGGACGGGTGGTTGTCACAGCAGCAAAGACGGCTGAAGTGAAATCGGCGCATTTCGTTGGCGCCGTTGTCAAGTGGGCTATCTGGGTTTTTGCCATTCTCGTGGCGCTTTCCCAGCTCGGTATTGCTGCAGCGTTTAGCCAGACTCTCTTTACCGGTATTGTCATCGCAGTCTCTCTTGCTCTCGGTCTTTCATTCGGTCTCGGCGGACAGGAAGCGGCCTCTCGCTTCATTGAAAAACTTCGCGGAGAAATGAGTGGTAGAAATCACGATTAACTTTCGGGTGTTACTTAGCTAGATAATACCTGCGTGGCGAAACCCCGTACCCCCAGTGGTACGGGGTTTCGTTTTGTTGACTTTAGCCCTTAATTTTTATACTATATCTCGCACGTCCCGCCACGGCGGGACTATTTAAGTAAATGACTAGGTCATCTAAGAAAGGTCCATATGTTGACCCTCGAGTAATGAAGAAAATTGAGGGCAAAAACCCCGCCACGGCGGGGGTAGTTAAAACATGGTCAAGGGCCTGCCAGATTGCGCCAGAGATGGTCGGCTTTACCTTCGGGGTTCATAACGGCAAGAATCATGTAGAGGTATTTATTGTCGAAGACATGGTCGGACACCGCCTCGGTGAATTTGCCCTTACGCGTAAATTCACGAGACATGGCGGCAAAATGCAGAAAGAGCTTGAACAGAAGCAGAAGGAAACAGAAATTGCCGCCGCTAAGGCAGTCAAGGGAGCAGAAGAATCTAAGAAATAATTTACTATGTCAGAGGCAAAGGCAGAACTTAATAACTATAGACAATCTCCACGAAAAGTACGTTTGGTAGCTGACGCCGTGCGTGGGAAAAGAGTTGAAGAAGCGATCACAACTCTCTCGTTCATACCGAAACGCTCTGCTTTGCCGCTTCAGAAACTCCTGGCTTCAGCTTTGGCAAATGCCAAAAACCTTTCTTTGCCTACGGAGAACTTAATCATCAAAGAAATTAAAGTTGATACCGGAAGCACTCTTTATCGTAGGCGACCCCGTTCACGCGGTATGGCGAACCCAATCCGCAAAAGAACTTCGCACGTCAGTGTCACCTTAGCCCAAGCGAAATAATATGACCCATACCGTACATCCATATTCACATCGTTTAGGAATTCTGCGAGACTGGAAATCACGCTGGTTTTATCCGAAGAGCAAGTATAAATATGCCTTGCGCGGAGATATCCTGATTCGGCAGCATTTGGAGAAGAAACTTAAGGGGTTCTTTGTCGCCCTCATTGAAATAGAGAGAAGCGAGAAAGCCTTGCGTATTATCGTCAGTTCTTCCCGTCCCGGCATGATTATTGGTCGCCTTGGTGACGGTTCGGAACTGCTTCGAAAAGAAATCAAATCGCTTCTTTTAAAACACAAATTACTTAAAGAGAAGGTGGACGTCAGACTCGACATCAACGAGGTCAAGTCAGCCGAGTCCAATGCCGCCATAGTCTCACAGATGATGGTCGAGGGGCTGGAGAAACGTTTACCGTTTAGACGTCTTATTAAACAGATGCTTGAGAAAGTGATGGCTAACCGCGATGTGCTCGGGGTACGCATTCTTCTGGCTGGTCGTCTCGGTGGTGCTACCATGAGTCGCGCGGAAGATCGCAAGCTTGGTCGTATTCCTCTCCAGACCCTGCGTGCCGATGTTGACTATGCTCTCGCTAAAGCGGTAATGCCTTACGGCACTATTGGGGTCAAAGTTTGGATATATAAGGGCGATATTTTCGATAAATAATATGTTATTTCCCAAGAAAGTTAAATACAGAAAATGGCAAACCATGAGAAAAAATCCTTTAAAGGTGTCTGTAGCTACGCGCGGGGTAACGGTTGCCTTTGGCTCTTATGGATTAAAAGCGCTTGGTCCAGCGCGCATCCGCTCTAATCAGATTGAGTCTGCTAGGAAAGTTTTGTCTCGCTCCGTAGGCAAGGCTGGCCGCCTCTGGGTTCGTATTTTTCCAGACATGCCCTATACTTCCAAACCAGCGGAAGTGAAGCTTGGTAAGGGTAAGGGTGACCTCGAGGGTTATGCGGCGCCCGTCTTAGCTGGCAGAATAATATTTGAGGTAGATGGGGTGGACGAGGTGATGGCTCGGGAAGCACTTCGCAAGGCTGGTACCAAACTGCCAGTCAAGACTAAGGTGGTGGCGAGGTAATAAATAGTGGATGGTAAACAATAAACAGATATGAAAAAGGCAACTTACAGTGGCAAATCAAAACAGGATTTACTAAAAACTCTCGGAGAGAGACGAGAAACTTTGCGCAAACTAAGGTTTGGAACTACCGGCTCGAAAACTCGTAATGTCAAAGAAGGGGCAAGTATCAGAAAAGATGTCGCTCGCATCATGACTGAATTAAATAAATAAGATGACAAAAACACTTTCTGGCACAGTAGTTTCGAACAAAATGAAAGACACGGTAGTTGTCTCAGTCGAGCGATACGAGAAACACCCCAAGTACGGCAAATTCATAAAACGACGCAAAAAATTCAAAGCGCACGACGTTGGCAATACTAAATCAGTGGGTGAAAAAGTTAAGATAGTTGAATCCAAGCCCATTTCGAAAGATAAACATTTCGTAGTAATATAATCCCCCATGGTCCAACCACGATCCATTGTTCAAATTGCAGATAACTCCGGAGCGAAGCTTGGGCGCATCTTCAAGGTGCTCGGAAGCTCTAAAAAACGCTACGCCTCAATCGGAGAACTCGTGGTGCTCTCGGTTCAAAGAGCCGAACCCAGAAAGCAGGTTAAGAAGAAGGACGTTCTTTACGCCGTAGTAGTGCGGCAGAGAGCACCCTTTCGCCGCAAGGATGGCACGTATGTGCGTTTTGATGAAAATGCCGTGGTTATTTTGGATAGTAGCAAAAAAGAGCCAATGGCTGGACGAGTTTTCGGTCCGGTTCCGAGAGAGATTGGTGAAATGGGGTTCCAGAAGATTATTTCCTTAGCGCCAGAAGTAGTCTAGTTCGACTACGCTCACTATAAATAACTATTATGCACGTAAAAAAGGGAGATAATGTTATAGTGTTAGCGGGCAAAGATAAAGGCAAGACGGGTAAAGTTTTGCGCGCTTTTCCTAACGAAGACAGGGTCTTAGTAGAAGGTGTTAATACCAAGATGGTCCACGAGCGCTCGAAAAAGAGTAGTGCTAAAGGTACAATCATAGAAAAAAACTTTCCCATTCATGTCTCAAATGTAAAAATTCATGGATCCCGTTAGAAGTAACATCTAATTATGAAAAATGAGATTTTATTTAAAAAGTGTGCTATAAGAAGTAACTTCTAACGGGATGGAAAATCTTAAGGAAAAATCAAACAAAGCTTTTGATATCCTCAAGGACGAGCGGGGATACAAGAATCGGATGCAAGTACCGAGAATCTTGAAAGTGGTGGTTTCTACCGGTGTAGGCTCATTTAAAGATAAAACGAAATTCAAAGTAGTCGAAGACCGTCTCGCCCGTATCACTGGCCAAAAACCAGCTCCACGCGGAGCTAAAGTTTCGATTGCTGGTTTCAAATCTCGACAAGGGGACACAATTGGCTATCAGGTGACTTTACGGGGAAAGCGCATGTTTGATTTTCTGGATAGACTGGTGCATATTGCTCTGCCTCGCACCAAAGACTTTCGGGGCATTTCTCCTAACGCGGCCGATGAAATGGGTAATTATACCTTGGGTGTCAAAGAGCACAACGTTTTTCCAGAAACTTCGGACGAAGAGCTTAAAGACGTTTTTGGTCTGGCTATTACAATAGTCACTACTGCTAAATCAAAGGAAGAGGTCGTGGCTTTTCTTGCCCATCTTGGTTTTCCCTTCAAGAAATAGTAGCTTTGGGAGAATCTTGAATCTGGAGAATTTCTATGCTAGGCTGTAAAGAAGGCTTTAGAGGCCTTTTTATTTCAATTATTTCAGGATAAATGGCAAAGACTTCGGTCATCGCGCGTTCCAGGAAGAAGCCTAAATTTTCTACTAGGGCGACTTCTCGTTGCTTTCGTTGTGGCAGGAAGCGTGGTTACATGCGCGACTTCGATCTCTGCCGCATTTGCTTCAGAGAGCTTGCAAATGAAGGTAAGATTCCGGGCATAAAAAAATCTTCTTGGTAATCAACATGGACACGATCTCGAACATGATCATACAAATTAAGAATGCCGGAAACGTCGGTCATGATCGTGTTTTAGTACCTTACTCCAAGCTTAAACACTCTATAGCGGAAGTGTTGAAGAAAGAAAACTTTATTAAAAACGTTGAAACTGAGATTAGAAAAGGTAGAAAGATGTTAGCCGTCGGGCTTCTTTTTGGAGAATCACGTCTATCTACCGGCAGGCAGGTACCAAAAATCAAAGGAGTGGAACGGATCTCCAAACCCTCAAGGAGAATTTATAAAAAATCTTCTGATATTCGTTCCGTTAAAAATGGTTACGGCGCGCTCATTCTTTCGACTTCTCAAGGGGTAATGACTGGCCGCGAAGCCAAGCGAGCTAGTCTTGGTGGCGAGGCTTTATTCTCTATCTGGTAATTTATTTTTATGTCTAGAATAGGAAAAAAAATTATCATCTTGCCAGAAAATACTGGAATCAAAGTCTCTGGCGGTAAAGTTTCAGTCAAGGGACCTCTGGGCGAACTTTCACGCACTCTCCATCCGGTGATTGAGGTCAAAATCAGTGGCAATGAAGTGACAGTCCATACGAAAAAGATGACGATTGAATCGCGGGCTCTATGGGGCACTTATGCTTCGCACATTACCAATATGGTTTCTGGTGTCAACAAATTATTTGAGAAAACACTTATTCTTGAGGGTATCGGATTCAAGTCTGAAGTCAAAGGAGATAAAATTGTTCTTGCCCTCGGCTTTTCACATCCAGTCAACGTCTCCATACCGGAGGGTCTCAAAGTGACTGCTGAGAAAAATATCATCACCATATCAGGTTCAGATAAGGAACAAGTGGGCCAATTTGCCTCGAGACTACGATCGCTTAAGAAGCCGGAACCCTATAAAGGTAAGGGTATGCGTTACGAGAACGAGATAATCAGACGCAAGCAGGGTAAAAAATCAGTATAATGCAAACCGCACGCGACAGAAAGCGCAAAAAAATTAGAGCAAAAATTTTCGGTACCTCTACCCGTCCGCGCCTTTGCGTTTTCAAATCGAATACAGCTATTTACGCCCAACTTATTGACGATGACAAGGCTGTTACTTTGGCTTCCGCGACAGGCAAAGATGCTCTCAAGGTAGGTACAGAAATAGCGAAGTCGGCTATTGGTAAGAAAATTAAAAATGTGGTTTTTGACCGAGGGGGCTATATCTATATAGGCAAGGTCATGCAACTCGCTGAGGGCGCGCGTAAAGCTGGGTTAAAATTTTAGCTAGACACAAATAAAATGACTGAAAATACAAACACAACTATTTCCCCTTCCCCCGCTGAGCCGATTTTGGCCGTCCCTACTCCCAAGGTTCGAGAGAACAGGCCTGCCCGCCCTCACGATAGTTCGGGAGCAGGCGGGGGGGAGAGAGGCAAGAGGCAGGGTCGTCAATCGCGTCGCCGCGATGCCCGCACCAAACCGGAATTTGACCAAAAAATTATCAGTCTTCGACGGGTTGCTCGCGTGATGGCTGGTGGCAGACGTTTCAGTTTCTCGGTTTCTATTGTGGCGGGTAACAGGAAAGGGTCTGTGGGCGTAGGCCAGGGTAAGGCCTCTGACACGCCACTTGCCATAGAAAAAGCTTTTCGTGACGCAAGGAAGCACATGATCGTTGTCAATACCACCAAAGAAATGTCTATCCCACATGATGTCGAGGCGAAATTTAGCGCCTCACGCGTTAAAATTATGCCAGCTCGTGGCAAGGGAATTCTCGCGGGCAGCTCTGTGCGCACAGTGCTGGAACTCGCCGGTCTCCGAGAAGTGGGCGCAAAACTACTTTCAAGAAGCAAAAATAGTGCCAACAATGCCCTTGCTGCGATAAAGGCCCTTAGGATGCTTGAGACCACTAAAATAAAGGACCGTTAAATTATGCAATTTCATACTCTTCAAGCTAAGACAAAAAGGAAATATGCGCGACAAGTGGGGCGTGGCGGTACGCGTGGCAAAACGGCTGGTCGTGGTACTAAGGGACAGAATGCTCGCGCCGGTCGCAAGAAGCGACCGGAATTGCGCGATATAATTAAACGTGTGCCCAAACTTCGCGGTCGCGGTAAATCATCTCTGAAATCTTTCCAGTCTAAAGCCACAGGTACTGCTCTCAAGGAGAAACTTACCAACAAGAAGCTAGTGGCTAGAAGCTAGAAGCTAATTTACATGTCCAAACTCATCGAGAAATTAAAACTTATTTTCGGAGACAGGTCGCTTCGAGAGCGGATATTTTTTATTCTCGGAATCTTGATTATTTCTCGCCTCTTTGCCATCATTCCTATCCCGGGAATTGATACTCTGCGTCTCCAGAGTTTTTTTGCCGGCAGCGAGTTTCTTAGTCTCTTGAATATCTTTTCTGGAGGAGGTCTCTCGAATCTATCCATCGTGATGCTCGGCGTCGGCCCGTACATCACCGCCTCAATCATCATGCAACTTATGACCGTGATGGTGCCGAAAATCAAGGCGCTTTACCAAGAAGAGGGAGAGGCGGGCCGACGCCAATTCGCCCAATACTCCCGTCTCTTGACTGTACCTTTGGCCGCTATTCAGGGCTACGCATTTATCAAATTGCTCCAAGGACAGAGCATCCTGCCGCCACTTCCTCTCAACACCCTCTTGGTGGATATCTTGGTGATAGTGGCTGGTTCTATGCTTCTGATGTGGCTTGGCGAGCTCATCACGGAGTTCGGAGTGGGTAACGGCGTTTCTCTTATTATTTTTGCCGGTATTATCTCGCAGTTGCCGACAGTGGTGAGCCAGTTTATTTTTACATTTGACCCGGTGCAACTGCCCATCTATATCATCGGGCTCGCTGTTGCTCTTTTAGTTATCTTTGGCGTAGTGGTAGTGACGGAGGCGGAGCGACCGATACCGATTACTTATGCCAAGCAAATCAGAGGGGAACGCACCTACGGAGGTCTCTCCACTTATCTTCCTTTGCGTGTCAATCAGGCTGGCGTTATTCCGATTATTTTCGCCCTCTCCATTCTTCTTTTCCCTCAAATGATTTTT